>Ga0181573_10002894_pt1 | contig 15574 bp, 10 predicted proteins | sample 101ome_25_FD_148643 | JGI IMG/M metagenome (GOLD analysis project Ga0181573, IMG submission 148643) | Coastal salt marsh microbial communities from the Groves Creek Marsh, Skidaway Island, Georgia - 101409BT metaG (spades assembly) | ecosystem: Environmental > Aquatic > Marine > Intertidal zone...
CGTCGGCGACCGCTGGCAGTCCGAGTGCTTCCCCAAGTCCATCTGGGCATGGTAAACCACGCGTCAGAGCACCAATGCCGAGGCCACGGCCCTGAACAACCTCGCAGACGCGCCCTGACCCGCGCACGGATCGGGCGGCGATTCAGGGCCCGACCACAGAGCGCACGAAACGACTCGCATTTCGATCAAACTCAAACCACGACCATGCTAACTTCATCACACCACTATTCAAAGCTTTGCCGGGCGTACCCTCGGCCACACGTGCGAACGGCCGACATCGATCGCGGCGATCTCGCCGGTGCGCGCGGCGCCCTGGACGTCCCCGACGATCGCGATTTTGCCTCGTCAGGCCTTGATATCACGATATATGCCATACACAGCGATCATGAGTCCCCGACGACACCCAACGGAGCGAACTTCGGAGGGCCCTTCGATCGTCGACTGGACGGCTCACGTTCGCGCGCCGCACGGACGAGTCCCCCTCGAGCGGAAGCACGTAAACAATGTTCATACGTATTACATTCATCGATTGCGACCATAGAAACAGGCCAGTCGCGAGGCAGCCGCGACGGGGTAGCGATCTTCCGCCCCGCGATCGATCGTCGGGCCCTTGTACTCGGATCGGAGCGATGCTGCTGCTCATTTCTTTCATGCAAATGCTATTTTGTGTATCTATCATTCCTATTTTCCGCAGAATTCCTCATCAAACCCGTTCGCGAGCCGCAAAATGAGATCGCGATCCGGTCACGTGCGTCGCGATCCGAACGGGCGCCGTCGGCCAGACGATCGCCCTTTCAACGGCGTCCCTAGATCATACGTTTACATTAGGTACAGATGTCGATCGTACGCTACTCTTCACCAGGTGGTTGGCGTTCAAACGGGGTCCCTTGGGTGGATCGATCGTGCGCTCGACCGGCCCGATGTACCGAGTTTCAGCGTCTCGCGTCAGCCTCGCTGCATATTGGCTGTATGAAAATACCATAAACGGGACCATCAAGACTGGTGGCTCATTCACGCGCGCCCGACCACCGGGGACGATCGACCGAAATCAGGAGGCCGGCCTCGCCGGTTGGTGGCGGCGTTTGCGATCGCCAGGACACGATCGCGGCATAACTGTACGATTTAGAGGCTATACGAGAAACAGCGATCTTCTTCGGCGCGTCTTTGAGCTCCGGCCGCTTGCCTCGGGAATTCGGGGCCATCGTCGATCGTCCGGTTTGAGGACGATTCTGGAGGTTTCGTCGGCTCGTATGGTACTGAGTTGCATATTTGGAGAGATTGGTAGAGTTTGAGGAGAAGGAATGGCGAAATGGTGTTGGGTCGGCGTGTCTGTCGATGCGGGTTTGCAGCCTCGATCCGCCCGGCGTTGTTCGCTGCTCGCCGTTCGCTTTCTCCCGGTCCGACCTCTGCGTCAGTCGCATCGACCGTCTGACCTTCCCGTCAGTCGCATCGACCGTCCCATCCGACCTTCCCATCCGACCTTCCCATCCGACCGTCTGACCTTCCCGTCCGACCGTCTGACCTTCCCGTCCGACCGTGAGACCTTCCCGTCCGACCGTGAGACCTTCCCGTCCGACCGTCTGACCTTCCCGTCCGACCGTCTGACCTTCCCGTCCGACCGTCTGACCTTCCCGTCCGACCGTGAGACCTTCCCGTCCGACCGTGAGACCTTCCCGTCCGACCGTCCGACCCGACGCGGGTGTGCAGCCTCGATGTCGGGCCCTTTCCGCCGACAATCAGCAAAATTCCTGCTCCAACACGCAGCGTCCACATTGGCAGGCAAATCCATAATCCTGAAGCGCCCTATGCCGCTCCTCGATGGGATCGTCCTCCTCGCAATACGAGACAAGCAGTTCCTCGCCGCTCGCGATCGTCCGGGTCGCCTGCACGATTGCCTGCGCATTCTCATGGTCACCGCGCGGCAGCAAGACCCTACAATTTGGATCGCAGCTGTGATTGAAACAGCTGTGGATGCGGTAAAATCCAGATCCCTCCACGAGAGCATCGTCTCTCTCGTCGTCCTCGTCGTCCTCGCCGGCCGCTGTCGCCGTCGGCCCCCTCGCCAGGATGCTCAGATTGTTCAGCTCAAACATCCCCACAACCGAACCCCATACGTCGAGACTCAACAAATTCCCCGAATACCGCCGGAACTCCTCCCCGTTCCGCTCGGAAACCACTGCGCAGAACAGTTCAAACGCGTCTTCCGCGAGCTCCTTGAGCTGCCCCCGGAACTCTTCCTCCTCGTCCTCGGGCACATCTTCCGGCCGCGCCACTTGTACCCACCACGGCATCTTGAACCCCATCGAATACGGCCGCCACGCCTCCTCCAAAGCACTTGCTCGCGCTGCGTACATCACGTCCGCCAGCAACTTGCCCGCCAGAACGAAGACGTCGTTCGTCTGCTCGGCCATCGCGTAGAACGCCTCCAGAGCACGTGCACCGCCAGGACCACACCCCGATTCCGGCGACAAACACATGTACCGCCGGTGGACTCTGTATGCTGTCGACGACCTCCGACACTCCGCGCAAAACCGCGTCCCGACGAGACAGCACACGTCGTCGTCTACAAACCGCAGACAAACGCTGCAACACGGAACATCGTTGTGCACGTGCTGCATGAGCACCAGCGGATCTTCGACGAACACGATGTCGCCCGACTCGAACCGCCGTTTCGCGTGCACCGACTTGTAGACGGGCCACTGGGACGACTCGTCGCGCTGCTCGAGGCGCACTTCGATCGCATCCGACAGCGCTGGTCCACCTCGCCGGAGGACCTCGTCGTAGTAGGCACGCGTGACGTCGAGCTCGGGGCAAGACAGGAGCTGCCGGCTCCTCGCAGCATCCATCACGTCGAACGGCCGCTGTCGGTCACCGCCGTCGGCGTCACTCCCTTCGACGCGAGCGAGGCGCGTGGCGCGAGTGAGAGAGAGGGGAGAGAGCTCTTGCCGGCTCCTCGCAGCATCCATCACGTCGAACGCACCTCGGTATCGGTGTCTAAACGTACCGAAATTCGTGTTTGACCGAGGTTTCGCAGTCCCCTCGCAAATTTACGAAACAAATAAGGACGTGATGCGCCTGCCAGCGTGCCAACAGGCAATGCACCCTGTAGCACGCAATGTGGGCGCGAGGGGGGCGGGACCGTGTTTAATTACGTCCCGCCGCTTCTCTCGAACTCCCAAGTCGACTTCGATGCGGCCGACCGGCGTGGCCATCGTCGCCGTGTCCGGGCTGGACGATGATCGGGTCGTTGAGTATGACCCCGAGGGCCTGTTCAAGAACCAGGCAAAGGTTTCATTCTTCAAGGACGATGAGAAGGCCGACAAGAGTGACGTCGTCGACGCAGGCCGCCTGCCGCCAATCGACCCGCGCTTCCTGGCACGACATCCGATACGTCCCCTGAAGGGCAGCCTGTCAGACATGAAGCGGTTCAAGAAGATGCTGGAGCAGCGTTTCATGCCCATGGACGTGGACAATCCGAGTGTCGAAGTGTTGCATCTCGACCCACCGGTGGTCATCGTTCGGGACGTGTTCACGAACGCCGAATGCGAGGACGTCATCGCCAAGCTCGCTGGAACTGGGAGGATGGCCGCGTCCACGATCGGCGCCGGCAACCTATACGCGGAGAACGTCGTGTCGAATCGGCGCACGTCGAGTTCCGTTCTGATCAACGACGAGCTCCAGGGCGAGTTTCCGGAAATCAAAGCGTTCGCAGAGGAACTTCAAAGGAGGTGCAAGGCCCTGTTGACGGCGGGGGCGAGGGCGGCGGCCACGTGGGGGGTGCCGGGGAAAGCGATGCTCTTCGGGCAGTATGCCTTCGAAGGCATGCAGGGCGCCGTGTACAAGGAGGGCCAGCATTTTCTCGAGCACGAGGACGCCTTCCCGATCGCACTCGCGGTGCGTGTTGAGCAGTTTGGCTGACTCCAAGACCGACGCTGACGCTCACTCAAGCTCTGCGCTTCTGCCCGTTCGTCCGTTCGCCAGGACGAGAATCGGTTTCAGCGGCAAGCGACGTGCTTGCTCTATCTGAACACGGTCGATGAGGGCGGCGAAACGGAGTTCTCCTACCTTGACATCAGCGTCAAGCCCACAGCCGGCAGTCTCCTTGTCTTCTTCCCGGCCTTTTCAGACTTTGAGCCAGATCCGCGTACGCTGCACGTAGCCCGCCAGGCGGTGGACGACAAGTGGGTGGTCCAACAATGGGTCGCCAGGGGATATAGCTCGACGCTGGCGGCGCACGACCTTGAACAGAAGGCCAAAGCCAGCAGCGTCGAGCGCTTGTCCAAAAGCAAGGGGAAGAAGAAGAAGCGGAAGAGCGCCGGGTTTGGTTGACCGTTCGGCTGCCTCGCCCTTTCCGCGCGCGATGTCAGTAGCGGGTGGATGCGAGGCATTCTCCCTTACAGGCAGTGTTTACAACAAAGATCTCATGACATTCTGATCAGAACCAACGCTTCGAATCGAACGCCGCCTCCAGCTCCTTAGCCATGCTCGCAAAGTCCTCCGCCTCGTTGTTGAGGTCGTCAGCCTTCTCCTCCAGGCGTCCGAGCTTCTCGCCCCTTTCCGCGAGGGCCCGTCGAGTATCTTCGACGACCGATCTCACGCCATCCGTCGAGACCCGTCCTCGGGACCCTTGATACTCTCGCTTCACCGAACTCACCGTCCTTCTCGCCGGCTTGCGCGCGCTCTGCGACCTCGGCCCGAGCAGCTCAGTCCGTTGCTGCAGCGGCGTCGAGAGCTTTGGTCCAGGCTCACTCAGGGCGCCCTCTACCAGCGCCTCGTCCTCTTGTGGACCAATTTCCTCGTCCAGATGGCTCGTCGTCTTCTCAAAGACGTGCACGAGGGCCGGCAGCTCGCGAGCTCCCCCACTGCCTCCACCGATCTTCTCGATTTCCTGGACGACCAGGCCGGTCGCTGCCGTCGCGGCTCCCTTCACGCTCCCAAACACGCTGTTCAAGCTCTGGAGGGCCACGTTGCGACTGCTGCCCTCGGCGGCGCCCTTAACCGCCATACCGACACTGTCGGCCCTCGCCCCTGGCCGCCCGTACTCCACCAGCCTCTCTGGCGAGGCAGGAAGGGGGGACCGCACGAGCGACGAGTACCTGACAATCTCGTTGGTCGAGCTTGTCATCACGAGCAGCCCGTCCAGGGAAACGGCCCCGGCCCGCACGCCGCCGCACTCGTGCGTCCCGTCCGACCGTTCTGCCCGCCCGACCTCCTCCAGCCCCGGCAACGTGAAGCACCGCACGGCATCGCGGGTCGTGACGAGAACGCCCGACCCCGAGACTGAATGGAATGAGCCACACAGGAGGGCTCCGGCGTCGCCGAAGCGCACCTTCTTCAGCGGGCTCCTGTCGCCCTTGAGCACGCTCTCGAGGCAGTAAAGCCGCAGACTGTCCACGCTCGCGACCAAAACGTAGTTGCAGACGTTCCGCGAGGCAGTCTTGATGTAGGTGGCGTAGAACGACTCGTTCGGGTAGGTCGTGGTCGTGGCGGAACCGGTGGCGGTCGAAGGCGAGGGCGCGGCACTCCCGCTGCCACTCCGACCCCCCGCAGCGCTGCCCCAGAGGTCGGCGGCCGTATTGATATCCCCGAATTCAGAATCTTCCGATTCCGCGTCGGACACGGCGTCGGCGTCGAAGTCTCGGCCGAGCGCGCGGCCGTGCGAAAAGTTGGAGCCGATCAGCTTGGTCATGCCCATCGTCCGCGGGTGTTCCACGGCCGAGTTGTCGGCCCAGGAGAGCTCGATGCTCTCCGAGAGGGCAGACAGCACGCTCCCCTCCGTATCGAGGAGCGCCATGTGGAGCGTCGAAGAGTCGTTCTTCGGCCTGAGCGACTTGGGGAGCAGCGGGCGCCCGCCGGCCTTGTAGTCCAGGACTTCCAACGTGCCGTCCTTGCGCAGGCAAAAAACGGCACACTCGCCCGTCTCCAGCGCGGCGAATCTGATATCGACGATGACCGACGCCTGCAACGTCGACGACGCGGACGACGCCGGTGAGGGCGCCGACGCTCTGGCGTCCACCCCTACGCTGTGCTCCAACTTGATCGTCGGGCCGTCCAAGTCCACGATCGAAACGCGCCCAGAGTCGTCGCCGACGGCCATCGCTCGCTCGCTCGACGAGATACGCACGGCGGTGATGCGGCGGCCCTCGTGGAGCGCATGCGTCAGCACGTACTGCCAGCCCGGGTTCTGGTCGATCTGTGTGTCGTACGGCATGGCCGTGCTGCCCTCCAAGGACACCTTGCGGACTGACTGAAGCGTCGTCGAGAACTGATATACCCTGAATGATGACAAGGCGGGGAGACACGGAGAAAAGGTGGAGCGCGAGCGCGAGTGAGCGTTAGGGGGTGGGTTGCGGCCGCGGTCGCGACCACGCGGTCGTGGACACACACAGGTTGGTCAGCAAGTCTGGTCATCAATCCGACCATCAACCGTCCATCATCGAATGATACCTCCCACAACGTACCGCACGATGCCGCCGTCGTGGCCGACGGCGAGCAGGCCCGACAGCGGGCAGGCGTCCAGGCAGGCGACCGGCATCAGCCGTCCCTCGTCCGCCGTGACTTTCGGGTCGGCGGGCACCGTCGTCATGTGCTTGGGCACCTCCGAGGTGGCGTCCCAGACCCGCACGCGGCCGTCTCGATGTCCGAACAACAACACGCCGCTCGGATGCGTCGTGTACTTCTTCGTCGAGGTCGCCCCCGTCAGGTAGTCGGCCTCGCTGACGAAATAGTTCAGCGGCGGGACGCCGCCGCTGAACGGCCACTTGCAGTCCTCGACGTGCTTCCACGACAGGAAACGCAGATTCTTCAGGCTCGGAACGTGCGTGCCCGACGCGTGGACGCTCGGCAGGAACGACGCGCACGTGATCAGCGGCAGCTCCTGGAACTTGAGCGACACGGGGAGCGGCTCCCAAGTGCCCAGATCGTGGACCACGAGCTGGCCGCCCTCGGTCAGGATCATGATCTTGTTCTCCTCTCGCATCAACGAATACGAGATGATGTCCCCGAACCACGGAATCGTGACAATGTCCTCCCGGGACCAGCCGGCCGGCTCGAGCGACGCCATCACCAGCATGTCCGGCTGGCCGGCCCGCTGCCCCCCGAGCACCAGCAGACACTCTTTCCCGTGCGGCGTCCCCGGCCCGCCAGCCAGATAGGCTACCGACCTGATCGGACCGAGCTGCGCGCCCTCGGCCACGTCGATGTCCATGATCCGCACCGCGTCCTCCCGAGTGTTGGACGCCGTCGCTTTCATCGGGTTTGCCCGGATGATCGACGCGGAGACGCCCCACACGGTCACCGAGCCGTCCTCGTAGCCGATGGCAAAGCAGTTGCCAGCGTCTCCCAGCCAACACGCACAGGTCGGAACCCGCCGCTTGGCGACCGACGGGGCGCACTCGTCCGCACCCGCGCAACACAGCACCCTCTCCGCGCGCACGTCGTAGACCAGCGCCCCCGAGTCCCTGTACACGAACAGCAGCAGCGGCCGACCTTGATCGGCCAAGACCGTGCTCTCCAGGCACAACAGCCTCCCCGAGGCCTCGAGGTCCTGATCCGCGAATATCTTGTACGGGGTGGCCTCGAGCGTCTCGACCGAGCCAGCCGAGGCGGCCGAGCCGCTCGCCTCGGTCGCGCTCGTCGCGGCGCGCACCCGGACCACGCGACAGCAGTTATGAATGTGACTGTTCTCATAGTTCGCGCCCTCGACGTCACACCCGACGACCAGATACTGCGACCCGATCATGGTCACGTCGCGCACGTGGACGGGCCGCCGGCCGCCGAGCGACAGCTCTTGCACGTCGCCTCCGTCCAGTCGACAGAGCCGTACCCGCCCCGCCGTCGACACGTGGATAACACTATGCTCGACAAACCCGAGGTATGCCGTCGTCCGAGCGCGAAAAGAGGAGGACTCTCTCTCTCTCGTCGAGGACGGAGACGGCGAGAGCGCCGACCCCGCCCTCACGAACGGGCTCTGAGGGACGTTTCCGGTCACGCCGCCGTCCTCTTCCACGTCATAGCGAAGCACGATAGACTCGACCCCGTCGCTCCCGATCGCTTTGACCATCCCGTGGGAGCTCACCAGCAGCAGCTTTGACCTCGCGTCATACGCCAACGCATCGACATCGGACGGAAAGCCGACGTGCGACCGCAGCTTGATGAAGACATCCTGCGACCGCAGCACGTCCTCTGCAAGAGCCTGCAGCGCGGCCTGCTTGTTGCGGTTGATCGGCAGCGTCGACGTCACGGCCTTTGTCGACGAGTCGAGGAGGCCTTTCCCCACGACCTGCGATCTGGACATCAAGGACACGATACTCTCGGACGCGTGCCCGACTCGACCTTCCTTCTTACTGGCGGTGTTGGTCGTCATACTGAGAGGGACGGAAGAAGCCCCGCGAGCCTATACTTGTAGGGAAATCAATCAACCACCGGGTGACAACTCGCTCTGATGGAAGTTCCCTCCCCGTCCGAGTCGCTGACGCAGCAGCGCCAGGTCGAGCGGGCCGCGGCCGAGATATATAGGGAAGCGACGGGCGGCGGAGCGGCAACGGGGAACGAACGCGCCAGGCTCCGAAGACATGACCACGTCACGTACCTCGCCCAGGTCTTCAAGGCCGACCGACCGCTGCCCAAAGGGTTTAGAAGCTTGAATGCCGGCCGGCCGTGGCTGTGTTATTGGTCGGCGCACGGTCTCTATCTGCTTGGTGCCATTGACTCGATCGTCGCGGAAAACCCGGGCGACGTGTCGGCGATGGTAGAGTTCCTCGGCCGGTGTCAGCACGAGAGCGGGGGATTCGGGGGAAGTCCGGGCCAGCTGCCGCACCTCGCGACGACGTACGCGGCCGTGTCGGCGCTCGTCACGCTCGGTACGGACGAGGCGCTGGCGGTGATCGATCGGCCCAAGCTGCTGGGGTTTCTGCTCAGTATGTGCCAGAGCAGGGAGCGGGGTGGGGGGATGACGATGCACGACGGAGGCGAAGTGGATGTGCGAGGGTGCTACTGTGCGTTGTGTGTGTGTTACGTGCTCGGTATGCCGGAGGGTCGGCTGGTGGTCGAGGCGAGCGACATGGGTAGGTTCATCGGACGGTGTCAGGGTCACGAGGGGGGGATCGGCGGGGAGCCTGGGAACGAGGGTCACGGAGGCTATACGTTCTGTGCGTACGGGGCGCTGGCGCTGGCGGAGGCGTGCGGGTGGTTGCCGGGTGGGACGGGGATGGTGGATCGGGGGCTGTTGGCGTCGTGGCTCAGGCGGCAGCAGGGCAACGTGGAAGGCGGGATGCGAGGGAGAACGAACAAACTCGTGGACGGGTGCTACAGTTTCTGGTGCGGCGGGCTGGGCCGGCTGCTGGCCGGGACGGGCGAGGCGGGGGGCATGTCGGCGACGTCGGCACAGTCCCCCCGACTGGGGGAGAACGCGGCGTTGGCGGACGCGGTGCGACGATGGTGCGACAACACAGACGACCAATACGCGAGGCTCCAGGGCGCGCTCGATGACGTCATGGAACGCTACTTGGTCGCCGAGGAGCAGTGCCTCGCCGACCCGTCTCCGGGCGCCCAGGCGGCCTTCGTCAGGCTGGGCGAGGAAGCTTCCCGGCTTCAGGAGCGGGTGGAGGACATGAAGAGCGGAGAGGACTCGACGAAATGTCTGGATGAGCTGCGAGGACCGGGGGCCGCCGCCGATGACGGGCGGCTGATCGATCCGGAGGCGCTGCAGATGTGGATCCTGTTGGCTTGTCAGGTGCCGGGTCGCGGTGGATTGCGAGACAAGCCAGGCACGAACTGTGACTTTTATCACAGTTGCTATTGCCTGTCGGGTCTCGCGGCGGCGCAAGCCGTCGGGGAGACCCTCGGCGGTGCCGAGAACCGGCTCTGTGCGGCCCACCCGATCTGCAACATCGGAATCGACAAGATTGAGCGGTCGATCGCGTTTTATAAGGGATCATGCTAGCAAGAGAATGCAAAGTCCAGCTATCTCACGAGCTCATTGCCCTCGATCATATCGTAGAGCTTCCCGAAGATCTTGGCGCCAGCTTCTCGCAGCCCACAATGGAGGTGCTCGTTCGTCACCCACGTTCTCAGTCCGTTCGTCATGCCGACCGTTGACTCGGCGAGCGCGAAGTCGACAAACATGTCCTCGTAGTACATGGCGGCCGCGACGGGCACGGCGTTCGACCGAAGCTTGTCGGGGTCGTACAGCGTGCTCCATTCAGTCTCGCTCGCGATGATCTCCGCCGCCCCCTTGATCCGGCGCAACTCGGCGATCTCGTCAAACATCCATGGGAAGACCATCTCTCCGGTGAACATAACCGGCTTTCCGGCAGCCGTCGCGTGCACGGCGTCAAACAGCTCGCGGTACTCTGGACTGGACCGAATACGGTCGGCGGCCCAATTCGTCGCGCCGCCCCCAGAGCAGTAGATGCTCTCGTGCAACACGGCGTAAAGAGGGTTCGTGTCAAACGCCAGCGTGTGATCAAATTCCTTGAGGAACGCGTACGAAAGAACGCCATCCGTCTCGAACGCCGCCTCGAGCATCGCGAACAGTTTCTCGAAACCGCCGCTGAACCCCATGCAGCTCAGGCCGAGCAGTTGAAAGCTCCGCGGGGTCAGAAGATTGCCAGCCGGCGTGACGACCCCGCCGCCCTCTTGCTCCGACAAATGCTCGACGACCCGCCGCGCCATCGCGGCCGCGGTGGGAAACCTATCGTTGAACTTCTGGTTCTGGCGCACGACTCTCTTGAACGTCGACGCGTACACGACGTCTGCCGACATGCCCATCCCAGGGCACGGAGGGATCCCTCCCGTCACCATAGACGCCTTGAGCGCCTCGGGGTTCGCGCTCAAGTAGGAAAACGTCAGAAAACCGCCGTAAGACTGGCCAAGCGTCGTCCACGTGCTCACACCCAGCGCCTGGCGCACAGCTTCGAGATCTCGGATTATCGATGGCGCTCGGAAGTGCTTCAAATACGCCGCTTGATCGGCCGCTGAGCCGACCGCCTCGAGCGAACGACACGAAATCGCCGTCGAAAAGCCGGTCCCTCGTTGATCGAACAAAACGATCGAGTACTTCTTGTCCAACGCCGCCTTCATCCACCCGGACGAGGCCGCGGTCGGCGACGGGGACGCGAATCCCGGGCCGCCCTGAAGGTACGCGATGTACTTGTCCTCGGCGCTCGACTCCCCGCGGACGACACGATACGAGACCACGATCGTTCCCGTATCCGACGACGACTGGTCAAACCAGTCGAGTGGTACGTCGAGCTCGTATCGATCGCTCGTGATGCCGCCGCCGATCGTCTGGCTGCCAACGTGGGTGGCCACGAGTTGAGGAGGCATGGCCGAAAGAGAAATCAGCGGCGATCGCTTCGTGTTCGCCTGCGGGCAGTCCCTCCGCCTTCGATATGGAGCTCGGCGACTCGAATGGAGAATGGGAAGACGAGTCGGGGTCCTACCAACGCAAGGTTTCGTCGTCAAGAGCATTGAACTTCAAATGAACGGCCGATGCTGACAATCAGTCAATTGACTGACAATATCTCGCGTTTCTGCCTCACACGCTCGCGGCGATGGACTCTCCTGATACGGATGGCATCATTGCCAAGCGGGCCGGGCCTTTACGATCAGGACCGTTGAGCTACATCGGCGCCTTCATCGCGGCGCTGCCCGACCTCTACGCCGCCGACAAAAACCCGACTGGCTTCATCGCCACGGTGGTCGCGGAGAACAAGTGCGAGAGGCTCCAGCAGCGATTTCTGCAGCGTATGGCCGAGGTGCCGTTGCCTGACGTCGCCGTCATGAACTACGGGTCGATGACGGGGTCGCCCGCGCTGAAACGAGCCCTCTGCAACCTGCTCAAGCGCACGTTTGTCGACTCGCCGAGCGTTCGTTTCAAGTCGGACAACATGGCAGTCTTATCCGGTTGCACCGCGTGCATCGACGCGCTGGCCTTTCTGCTGGCCGATGAAGGCGAGGGCGTGCTGCTGCCGACGCCGACGTATGCGGCTTTCGACAACGACCTGGGGGCCCGAGCGCACCTCCGGATCGTCGATTTTGAGCTCGACGAGGATCGGGGAGACATCGAGGGGCAACTCGATGGGGCGGTCGAGGCCGCGCGTGCGCGGGGCGTGGTCGTTCGCGGGCTGTTGATCACCAATCCCTGCAATCCCCGAGGCACCCTGTATTCTGACGACACCATCAGGTCCATGCTGCGATGGTCGTTGGATAACAAGGTTCATTACATCGCGGACGAGATCTACGCACTGTCCGTGCACGCTGACGGGGTGACGTTCCGGTCGGCGATGAGCGTGCTCTACGAGGATCTCGTCGGTCGGGGCGAGGTATCGGCGGAGGCGGCCGCGTCGTTCTTCCACCTTCTTTACGGCCTGAGCAAGGATTGGTGTGCGTCGGGCCTGCGTATCGGCTGTCTCTATTCGGACAATGCGCCGCTGCACGAGGCGCTGAGCAGCCTGGCGCCGATGGCGTCCGTGTCCAACTACCAGCAGCATCTGGTCGCGGGCATTCTGAACGACGAAGCCTTCACGGCCGCGTTCGTCGCCGACAACCGGGCGATGCTGCGGGAGTCGTACGTCGCGCTGAGCGACGGGCTGGCGCGGCTGGGGGTCGAGTACGTGGAAGCCGTCGCAGGACTGTTTCTGTTCGCTGATCTGCGTCCGTGGATGGACGAGCAGAGCATCGAGGGCGAGGACCGACTGTGGCGATCGATGCTCGACCTCAAGGTGATTTTGACGCCGGGCACGGCATGCAAGGCAAAGCAGCCTGGATGGTTCCGGATCTGTGCGTGTTGTCCTCGACGGCCGTGTGCCCGCGCTTCGCACGCCCAGACTCGACGCTCACTCTCGCAACGCGTCGCGCTCATTCGTTCTCCAGGTTTTGCGTGGGTGGAGCCTGCCGCCGTCGCCGAGCTGCTCCACCGCCTCGGCCGGCTGTTGCGTTCTTGACTTGCAAGTCAATGATTCATTACAGTAATATCGTGTTGGTTTGGGACGGAATGCGGATCCTCGAAGGACCAGGCGTGCCGGCGGCGGCGTCGCCGGCGTCCGGGTCGAGGGCGACGATGACCTCGGTGCGCTGCAGAAGGGCTTCTTCGAGCTGGTCGCTTCGCGCGTGCTCTTCGAGGGCGTCGATGATCAGGAGCTGGATGTAGTTCAGACCGCCTTGCGACAGCGCCTTGATCGTCTTGTCCGCCCTGTCGTCCTTGGCCATGCCCTCGAACATAGTCTTGGCCTTGAAGAGGAGTGACACAAACTCGTTCGACACCTGGAGGGCCGCCGCCGCCGGGGACGACGAGGACAACGACGACAACGTCGCAACCCGTTCGTGCCTCCCCCCGGGCAACATGTCGTTCGCGACGCTGGTCGCGATCGACGCCGCGGGAACGGACGAGATGGCCCTCGCGGCCGCGGCGAGTCCGCTCCGCAGGACGAACGCCTCGCGCTTCATGTTCGCGACCACGCTGTCGCTCAGCACCAGCTTGATCACGGCAGTACCCAGGTACAGCGCATCCATCGTGCCGGCGCACGATTCCATAAAGTTGCCCATCGTGCACAGGAGGCAGCCGAGCAGGTACGAGTCCCGACCCAGGAGGTCGATCCCGTGGCTGGCTCGGTCGACCGAGCCGAGCAGCTTGGCGCTCCAGCCAAGGATGCAGCCCTTCTCGTCCGACTTGAGCTCTTTCGCAGCAGCAGACAGGATCTGCAACGCCTTGGTTCGGTGCTCGATGTTGGAACCGCTCGAGTAGAACCTGGCGAACGAACGAGCGAAGCACACAGTGCGAGTCAGAGTGCGAATGAGAGCGTGCCTGCGTGTCTGCGCTTCAGAGCATGTCAGCTCATCACGTCGTCGGTCGAGTCCAAAACGAACGCGTCGACCATCGCGCTTCCCGCCGCCTCTGGTAGCTCCGTCACCAGCGCGAGCATGCTGTCCATCCGCCGTTCCTCGTGCAAGCCGCCGCGATCTTCGTCCTGAGACCATGCTGGTAGCCGCGTGAACATCAATCCTTTGGCCAAGGGCTCGACGTAGAGACGCAGCTCGTCTGGCGAGGCCCTGACAAGCTCTTCCGCCACTTCGAGCGCCTCGAGGTGCTCCTTCCAGTTCTCCTCGCCGCCTCCCAGCATTTTGACGATCTGATGCACGCTGTAGTTTTGCTCTTGACCGCCCTGATCGAGCTCCTCCAGGTCGTCCCGGCGGCCAAACTCGCTGTCGATCGACGCGTCGTCCGACGACGTCTCGTCATCCGAGTCTGGCTCCCGGTCGCGCCAGTTCCGCCGTCTGTCAACGACGACACGCAGCCGGGCCGTTCTGCTCCTCCACCCATAGTCCCGCGCGTCATCGCGTTTCGTCTCCAGGTCGTCGTCCCGGTCGTCGAGCCGGATGGCGTCGGCCAGGTCGTCTTCCGGGAAGATCACTGCCTTCCCTTCACTCCCACGCTCGTCCAGAACGGCGCTGAGGGCGTTCCCGACGCACATACCGACCTTCCGCACGCTCGGCAACGGGCTCTCAAGGTAGAGACCGATCCCCTTTAGCATCTTGGGCACCAGCCCCCCGCGCCGCTCGAGATCCTGCCGGGTCAGCACGCCAAAGCTCCGCACCACAAAATTGGCGAGGATCTTCTGCTGATACGACGACAAGATGTTTGTCGCCATGGGGCCACCCCAGACGCATACCGCCTTTTCGACCGCCGCCAAGAGGGCGTCGCTGCCTCCGCCATCGCCCTCACGGTAGTAGTCAACGAGCAGCTCGACGGACCGGCCCCCGAGCCGAGCGTTCGTGAGAAGCGCGTCCAGCTGCACGCGGGCCTGCAGGCTGGCATCGAGGACGGGCGCCGGCAGCAACGCGGCGAATGCCTTCACCCGTGCCCCGGGCGGATCCAGCACTGCCGCCTGATAGAGAAGCTCGGTCACAAACGGACGCGTACCCTGGGCTGTGGCCGGGAAGTGCTCGAGGACGCCCGGCAGCGACGCGCTCGGCGCCGCCTTGTGCAGGTCGAGGAGACTGCGGACCACCTGGGGCGAGTACCCACGCGCGCACAGCCGGTCCAGGACGGCCCCCCGTCGCTCGGGAGCAAGGTCCAACGCCCGCCGAACGAGCACTGGGAGCAGATTGTCGCGGTAGAACGCGTGGCCCTCGTCGAGCCCGGCGGTCGCTTCGAGGAACGAAAGAACGAGCCGCACGTCGAGCCCGAGGATCCGGCCCCAGGCTTCGTTCGGCCCCACGGAATCCACCTTGTCAACGAGGAGTTCGATGGCAGACGACACAGACGGGTCCACGACGACGACCCGATGCTTCACGTGAACGGACGTCTCGAGGAACGCCGAGACGGACTCGAACGCCGTCTCGACGTCGGCGCGGGCAAACGCTTGTCTGAGAGCCGAGGGGAGAGGGGTGTTCTCGTCGTCGTCTGCGTCTTGATCGCCTGCGTCGTCTGCGTCGTCTGCGTCGTCTGCGTCGTCTGCGTCGTCTGCGTCGTCTGCGTCGTCTGCGTCGTCTGCGTCGTCGCCATCATCACCGCCAACGTCGAGCCTCTCGAGGAGTTGTTGCAGTTGCCATGTACTCGGAGGGCTCTCTT
>Ga0181573_10002895_pt1 | contig 15573 bp, 14 predicted proteins | sample 101ome_25_FD_148643 | JGI IMG/M metagenome (GOLD analysis project Ga0181573, IMG submission 148643) | Coastal salt marsh microbial communities from the Groves Creek Marsh, Skidaway Island, Georgia - 101409BT metaG (spades assembly) | ecosystem: Environmental > Aquatic > Marine > Intertidal zone...
GCTGCCTCAGGCGCGAACCCGGTGCCCAGAGGCCAGCGTGATCCACCCCGCGCCCTCGTCGTCGTCCGAGGACGAGCTCCACCCGGCGCCCGAGCGTCGCGGCGCCGCCACGACCTCGCGGGCCTCTCCGTCGGACGACGCGGCGTCCTCTTCCTCCTCGTCGCCCGTGCCGAGGCGGGCGAGGAGGTCGGCCGCGGCGGCGGGCGGCAGCCGACCGCGCGACCCCGCGGCCCCGCCGTCCGCGGCGTCGTCGCCGGGCCGCGGCGGCCACCCTCGGCCCGCGGCGCGCCGCGCAAGGGCCCGTTTCAGGCGCCGTGCCTCGACGGGGTAGGCGGCTCGCATCGCCGGCCACATCCGCGGCAGGGCGGCGGGAGCCAGCAGGTTGTGGGTCACGGCAACAGTCAGCGGCTCCGAGGACGGAAGGTTGATCACGGCGTGCCGCCATCCTGCGGGCACAAACATTGTCTCGCCGGGCGTCTGCGTCCACGCCAGGCCGCCGTTGTCGGGATGATAGGGCGATCGGGGGTCCGACGGCGGCGGGGGACCTTCCGAGGATTCTCTGCCGTCCCCCAAGAACCACGCCGCGGGCGGACCCGGCCGCGGAGCAGCGCCCATCAGCGCGTCGGCGGACGCGTCATCGGCGGGCGGGGCCAGCGCCCACCGCTTCCGCCCGCAGAGCAGCGCATTCCACGCCGCCGTGGCCCGCGGATCAACGTGAGGATTGGTGCCTGGGGGAGGCGGGAGGGGGGGAGGGACGAACTCGGAGGGAGCGTAGTCCGGCGCACGTCATCCTCTCGCCGCATGCCCCGGCCCGGCGCTCGGTCGACTCACTCTATCAGCGAGTGCTCTGTGAGAAAGGGAGGACTGGTTGCAACTCACTCACCAGAACGAGGCCCTCCCACCACGAGGTAGGCGTTTCGGGGGTACGCGGCGCGAAGCCGTGGGCTTAGATCGTACAGGCATCCTAGGAGGAAGGGGAAGGGGGAGGGGAAAGAGAGACAGAGATGAGCGCATCCGTGGTCGATCGACGTGGCTTCGGCATGGCCCCCGGCCCCCCACCCATCCCCCCACCCCCCCCCCGCCGTGCTCGTCGGAGAAATGGGCCGGCACCGCGTAGTCGGCAGCGAGGATGGCTCTCTCCTCCTTGAAGTCATCTCCGAAGGCGTAAATGGGCCAGTCGGCGCGAGAACGCACGGCGTAGCGGGCGAAAGCGCCGAGGGGCACGCGGACGGGGTGAGGCTTGCCGCCTGCTGAGACGAGGTCCACAACGCGGTGGGGTACGTCGCCGCGGACGTCTGCAAGCTTCTTCCACGTCGTCACGGCGGGCCAGGCGTCCGTCAGGCCCCGCACGACGCACGGCATTCCCGTGGCGACGAACCGGCGCGCGAACTCGTCGGGGGGGACCGAGGACGCGTCGACGACCTGGAGGTTCCCCGGGCGCCTCGCCAGGTCGGCGAGCTCCGCGTCGCGAGAGGCGAGGTCGAGGCGGCGCGTCGCGCGGTCCTGACGACCCCTCAGGTGGCGCAACCATGACACATTGGTAGCGACATCCCTCCAGTCCTCCTCGAACCAGCTCGCCATGTTCTCGTCTTCGTCCATTTCCGTCCCGGGGGCGAGCGACGGCCGAGCGACGAGCCCGGCCGTCACGACCGCTATGACCGGGTTGCTCCAGTCGCAAGCGACTTCTCGCTCTGTGGATGATCGTGGATAGGGAATGGAGGGGGAAGATGGTGGCCTCAGCGCACATCTCCCTCATCTCCATGCCTGCCACTTCTGGCGGTGGCACCTCGGCTCTCTGGTCTCCCTCTTCAAACGGCCGACCTTCCGGCAGCCTCGATGACCTCCGGCGCGACCTCATCCCGCAGCGGCCGTCCCATGGCCGCCCCCACAACCTTACGGGCGTCGGCCCCCCCGTGGATGACAGAATGGATTCCGGCGATGATGGGGCAGTCAACGCCGAGCTTGCGGGCGAGGGCCTCCGCCGCGATGCTGGTTGCAACGCCCTCGGCGACAGTGTTGACACTGGCCTGGATCTCGGCCAAAGTTTCGCCCTTGCCCAGCCTTAAGCCCACTGTCCGGTTGCGGCTGAGCTCGCCCGTGCAAGTCAGCACAAGGTCGCCCATGCCTGCGAGTCCCTGCATCGTGAGGGGGTCGGCGCCACGGGCCACGGCGAGCCGCGTGATCTCCGAGAGTCCCCGGACCATGAGGGCTGCCCGCGCGTTGGCGCCAAAGCCGAGTCCGTCAGACACGCCGCAAGCGATGGCGAGCACGTTCTTGAGGGCCCCGCCAATCTCGACGCCCGGCACGTCGATCGAAGAGTAGACGCGGAGGTGCCCGTCGGACAGCAGGGCCTGGCACCGACGTGCCACATCGACCTGCCGCGAGGCCACCGTCACCATAGTTGGCTGGCCTGCCGCCACCTCGGCCGCGAACGACGGGCCGGACAAAAAGGCGGCTCGCTCGGCCACCTCGGCGGGCAGCACCCGCGCGAAAATCTCGTCGCATGTCTCGAGCGAGCTGATCTCGATGCCCTTGGTGCAGCTCAGCAAGATGTGTTTCTTCGGGTCCAGAAAGGGCGCCGCAGCCTTGAGGGCCCCCGCCGCAAACTGTGTCGGGATGACGAGGAGGACGAGCTCGGCCTCGGTCACCACCTTGCCCAAGTCGCCGCTCGCCGACACCAGGGGGGGTACGCGGTGACCCTTGAGGAAGACGGTGTTCTCCCGGTCGTCATTGATGGCCGACACGACCTCAGGCTCGCTGCGGGGGAGGAGACGGAGGGGGATTAGGTTAACTATCGTGGGCTGTGTGCTACGGCTCCCGGACGCGTGGCAGGACGGAACCAGGGGCCAACACGAAGCGGAACAGCGGTCCAGCGCGAGGACCCTGCACCGAAGCAGGACAATCGACTACGCAATCGGAGCGGCACCTCGTCGGGTGACAACGGGGGACATCGCTGCGCGGAAAACGTCCGTGCGTCCCAGGGTGACGGCCGCGAGGCCGTCGATCCGGGGGAGGTAAGAAAGGAAATCGATCAATGGCTCGCTCAATGCATTGCGTGACGGTCGGAAGTACGTCCGATAGTCCTGCGAAGCGCCCGAAAACGCGCCCCTCGTCGTCGTCGGGGTTGCGCTTCGTCGTCCGGCGCCGTCCCGCGTCCCTTCCTCGTTGGGTCCTCCTCGCGGCCTTCTACCGCAATCGGATAGAGTCAGTCCATAGACGAGTCCTGCCTTATGACATCGCGATCCTTTCGCCACGCATCGGGGACGCGCAGCGGTCGCCAGAGCCTATCTAGACGGCGCGGCGCCGGCCGCGGCGCATGCCGCGGCCGGCGCTACCTTCTCGACTCACCGGGCCCAGATGACCGTCTTGTGCCCCATTCGCGCCGCATGGATAGCTAGAGCCGTTCCCCAAGCGCCACCTCCCAGGACGCCGACCGTGGTGCGCTCGGGGTTGCCATCCGAGCCGTTCGGTGGAGATGACATGCTCCTGCTGCGGTTTCTTGGTACGGGAAGGGACGGAAAGGTAGCTCTCGGCCTCGACGCGACGTTTACGCGCGTTGGCAATCTGGTCGAGGAGCGGCGCGCCGCTTGGAGTCCGCGGCGTTGCTTCTCGCGAGGCCGCCCCGGCTGCCCGCTGCGGCCCCGACCGTGCGCCCTCACTTCACTCCCCCCCCCCCCCCCCCTCCCCCCGCCCCCCCCCCCACCTCGGCCTTATGACGGGTGCCGCCCGAGGGCGCCGCTCGGCCGTCGCGGTGAGGACCATGGGGAGAGAGGGCGCAGTGCCAGCCGTCCCCGCGGGTTTCCGCCGGCCCCCCCGGCCCTCGACACTCTCGCGGGCCCCGGGCTCGGTGTGATCACCGCGTTGTCGCGACCGAGGAGCGTCGGCGTCGTTCGGCTTCCCCCAGCGTCGTCCGCGACCGCACGATGTCCTTGGCCCCCGTCTTCCCCGCGCCACCCATCGCTTCTTTTGCCTGGGTCTTGACCCACCACCCCACCCCTCCTCCAGCAGACCCTCCTCGCGCTCGTCGTCGTCGTCATCACCCCGCATCCCGGGACGGCGACCGCCGCAGACCCCGCTGCCGCCGCTGACCCCCCTCCGGAGCTCCTCGTGCACGCCGCCGACGCCGACTCCGCCGACGACCCCGTCGTCCTCACGGGCCCCGACCCCACCGCCGAGCTCGCCATCCTCGCCGCCCCTGAACACGACCCGGACCCCGCCACCGCCAACGCCAACCCTGTCGTCGAGCACCTCCCCCCCCCCCCCCCCCCCCCCCCCCCCCCCCCCCCCCCCCCCCCCCCCCCCCCGGGGGCGCGGGCGGCGCGGCCCCCCCCGGCGTCTGTGCCACGCCGGACCGGTCTCCCGCCGGCGGCGAGCAGGGAGGAGGAGAAGGAGAGGCCCGATCTCGCTCCTCTTCCCCGCTCATCGATCCTCTGCCTCCCGCCCGCCGCGTCCCGCCCTCTCTCTCTCCCGCGGATTCCCCCCCCCGACCCCCCCCGACTCACCCCCCCCCCACCAGGCTCCTTTTGCATCGTCGAGGAGGGATCGTGCGCCAAGGGACTGCAACCCGCGGGGCGCCTCGAGCCGCAAGGCCTCGAGTGGGACCATTGCGAGCGTGGTCCACCGGTCACCAACGCCGGGTGCTCGTGCCGCCGCGACGCCACCGTCGCCGGAGCGGTGCGTGTCGCGGGTGCTTGCGGCCGACTGCCTGACGCACCCGTGGACGACCCGGGCTTCTGCGAGGTCGATCGACTGTCGTGCGCCACTCCCCCCGCCGGAGACGCCCACTGGACGGCCTGGGACGTGTGCCTCCCACCGGCGAAGCGCTCGCCCGACGACCCCGATGATTCAGTTGATGACGTCCCCCTCTTCGAGGTTTCCGCCTCGATGGACCCCCCGCTGCCTCCCGCCCGCACCCACGCCGGCTGCGACTGCGTCGCCTCGGTCGTCGGGGGGACGTGGCGGTCGGCCGCGGCTTGCACCAATCCGGGGGGGGATCCTGGCGGGCCCTGGTGCTATGTCGATCCCCGTACTTGCCCCGATCCTCCATTTGCCCCACGGTCACCGGGCGGGCCTTGGCAAGCGAGGGGATCGGAGAGGTGTAGGCAACGCGCGCATCAACCGACTCGCTCCCGCTGCCACCGCCGACGACCCACCTGCTCACGCTCACGTCTCGCCCGCAGGGATTTCTGCTGGCAGCCCGACGAGCGGGAGGTGACGCTGGCAGGGTGCCGGTGCAGGCGAGCGTGCCGAGCGGGACGAGGCGCCTCGTGCCCCCGCCTGCCCACACCGCCAACCCCGGCAACCAACCCGTGCTTCCCCGCCCTCCGACGACAGCGCCCTCTGGCGCCCCTTCCCCGGCGCCCCCCCCGTCGAAGGCGGGCACTGCCTTCCGGACCCTGCTGACCCCCGCGGGGCGGCTGGCGGCCGTCGCTACTGCGAGATCGAGCCCTCAACGTGCCCCGACGCCAATGCCACAGCCTTTCCCGGCCGCCTAGCTAGCTCGGGGGTCGCCTTCGACTGGTGCGATCCCTGGCCCGACAAGGACGGTGGCGACAATCCCGCTGTGCCTGCCGTTGCCCCTCCCGCCACCGTCACCGGGTGCTCTTGCCTGCCTTCCTGGGTCCTCGTTGGGGCCGACGGGTCCGAGGAGGTCGTGTCGGGGTGCGTGCAGGCGGGGCTGGAGAACGGGGAGCCGAGCTGGTGCGTCGTCGACGAGCGGACGTGCCCCGGGGCGCCCTTTGGGGTGGGCGCCGATGGACCGGGCTCGTGGTGGGACCACTGCACGTCCGGTCAGTCCGGTGACCCCTCGGGAGGAGCCCCCCCGCCCGACGAGACAACGGCGGGATGCCGGTGCGCGGCCCGGTGGTGGCTGCCCCCCCAGGATCCCGCGTGGGAGGTGCGCGGCGCTTGCGTCAACCCGGACGGTGACGACGCACCTTGGTGCGTGGTCAATGAGGCGTCGTGCCGGCGCGGTCTCCCCGCGGGCCGCTTGGCGGTGCTCCGGGCCGAGGGTGCGGGCGGTGGGGTGGCGGCGGGAGAGGCATGGGACCGGTGCGCTTCAATGCCACCCACCGAGGCGGAGGAGGAGTTCGGGGCCGAGTCGCGCAGGTAGACGGGGAAAAACTCACGAAAGAATGTGAAGACGACCGGTTTGAGGCAGACCCACCTACCCCCGGTGTCACTGCAGGCTGTCGATGACCGTCTGTCGCATGAGGCCCACCGGGGCGTCCTCCCTACCCGCAAACAGCCTCCACTGCGCCGCAGCCTGGCCGACAAACATGTCGAGACCGCTGGCCTGCGTTGCACCACCAGCAGCACCCTCGCGCAGGAGTCGCGTCACGCGGGGGTTGTAGACGGCGTCAAAGACGACACCGAAGGACCCCGCCACGGCAGCCGAGACGGGCGAGTCAGCGTCCCCATTGCCGGGACCACCGGTCATGCCCACGCTCGTGGTGTTGCAGAGGACCGCGTCCACGGGAGCAGCTCCATCGAGAAGGGCCCCGAGACCACCGTTGGCCTCAAGCTGTGCGTATGTGGCAGCGATGACCTTCTTGCCTGACACGTCTGCCTCGCGGGCCAGCGCCTCGGCCCGCTTTGCAGTGCGGTTGACGACAATGACACGGGAGCACCCACGCTCGACCAGGCCAAATACGAGACCGCGAGCCGCGCCCCCCGCACCCAGGACGACGGCGGCGCGGCCCGTGAGCCCTTCCCAGCCCCGCGACGTCGCCGCCATCTCCACCGCCCCAACAGCCGCGGCCCAGTCCGTGTTGGACCCCCTCCATTTTCCTCGGTCATCGCGCACAAGGGTGTTGACCGCCCCTATGCTAGCGGCGACAGGGTCGGCTCCCCCACCCACACCTTTCTCGTCCTGGCACAGCAGAAGCGCCTCCTCCTTGTGGGGAATGGTGACGCTGAAGCCTGCAAAGGTTGGGTCACTTTCGATGGACTCGAAGAAACCCCTGAAATCACCACCAGGCCGGTCGGCCGATGGCCCGTTGACAAGCAAGGGGAGGTAAACGGCGTCCACGGGGGGGTCGACGGCCGCGAAGGCGGCGTTGTGGAGCTGGGGCCCCTTACTTTGGGCCACGGGATCTCCCAACACGCCGAATACCCGAGTGTCACTCGTCTGGGCAGCTAGCCGGTACCGCCCGCGAAGCTCGGCGCACGTTGGCTGGCCTGGGGCGCTCTGCCGTGCGGCGTCAAGGGCCCCAAAAGTGAGGAACCCACCGTACTTGCCCGCGAGGACGCGGCTGACCACGCCGTGCTCGCCCATGGCCAGCGCCACAGTGGGGCCCTTGCGGCGTTCGAGCAAACCCAAGACCCGTCTGGCGTCGGCGAAGGATTGAGCCGTCGTGGCGATCTTGACGATGTCGGCTCCGGCCTCCCACGCCGCAGCCACGGCGGCGTCGAGTTCCACATCAGGGGGGGTGGACTCATAGTTATGAGACGAGACGATGACGGCAGTCGTGTCGGGCACGTCTCCTCCGGCGCCGAAAAAGATGGGGGCAACCTGGGGAGGATACGGCGAGGGAGAGGGGAGAGTGGATGAAAGGGGGAAGGCTGAACACGTGGACGGGGACGAATGACGTGTCGACGGATGGCTACCCTTCCCGTAAACCTCTCTCTCCCTCGCCTTCAACTCGACGTCGACAAAGTCAGCACCCCGCAACGCGGCCAACTTCAGCGCCGCAAGTCGCTCCGCCTCGGGTCCGCAGTAGTCTCCCCCCTCCCAGTCGGGCCGGAAGGTCACCACGCAGGGCGCGGGACAATTATCGATCAACGTGGAGAGGTCACGTTCTGGGTAGAACTCGGATAGCTTGTCTAAACGGATCTCGATCAAGTTGGCTCCGCCCGCGACGGCCTCCGCCATTTCGGCCAGCTGCCCCTGCACGGTGGGAGCGACCACGGAAGTGCACAGGGCCGTGCCTTCCTGGGTGCCGTCCATCATGTTCATGCGCGAGGAGGAGGAGGAGGAGACGGCGGCGGCGGGGGCGTATCGAGCGCGTCCAGGGCCGGCCGAGGCCGAGGAGGCAGCCTCGGGGGCGCGGGTGGCACGGCGGCGGCGTGGAGCCGTCGACGACTTCAGCAAGGGCCGGGAGAGCCGAGAGTGGCGGAACACGGTCAATTCGGCGGCGACCGTGGAGATGGCGAGGGAGACGGGGCTCATACCGAGGCGAGGGGACGAGCTGGGTCGGCGGCGACGGCCGACGGTTTAAGTGGTATGGGCGCGCTTGCAGTGGACACGGCGGTTCAAGAGTTCGCCCAGACGCAAGATACGGCAACAAGGAGTGTGCATGAACTCTGCGACGTGCGGGGGCGTCGATTTGTCGACATGGTCGGCCGCGGCGGCGGCACGGGAACGGGCGTCGAGGCATTTCACGAGCTCGTTACGCCAACCCACCCTATGCCGCCACCCAGCGTGTAAAATTTTCCGAAAAAAATGCCTGGAGGAACCTCTGGAGCCAGGCTGTTTGCCGTGGTATTCACCCCGGCGGGCGCCAGGTCTGCACGAAGGCCTGTTGCCGGCTGTGCTCCTCACCCCGCCTCCTCTCGGTCCGGACGGCTTCGCGTCGCTTCTCTTTCCGCGTTTCATGCTGTCTTTGCACCCAAAAGCACCACCGTCGCCCCCTCCGTGCCTCATATCGTACGAGGCCTTGTCGTCGCCGCTGCGAGCGTTGGGGCTGATGACGAGGGCGCCCACGGCCCGCTGCCGCCACCCCACCTCCTCGAGCCCTGGGTGCGGGAGCTGTACGCCGACGCCGAGGACGACCCGCAGCTGTGGGAGGCGAGAAGTATCGAGAAGTATCGAGAGAGGAATAGAGGACGGTGGTGGAGGAGCGGGGACGGGGGATGGAGACGTGGAGACAGGGACGGGTTCTGGGTCAGCCGCTGGTGCCGGCACCTGGCGGCGACTGGGGCGGCGGCAGCGCTTCCCCACTGCCTTTGCCTCCTTAGGTGGCGCCTCTATCCTCGCGATGGCGGCGCGCCACCGCCGCCCTAAGTGCCGCCACGGACGGACGTTTCCTTCCAGGCAGCCGCCGTCTCTCTCCCTAGGCCCTCGGCCGTCGCGTCTGCCCTCCCACTACCCTTCACTACTCCCCCCCCCATCCCCCCCAGGTCCTCGACGGTACCGGCGGCGACCCCGACGCCATCCGCGCCAAGATGCGTGCGTCCAACGACGCCGCCCAGAAGGCTCAACAGGAGCGCCGCAGAGCGAGCGATGATCCCCCAATCGTCACCCTTCGCGAGGTCGACCCCGGCGCTCTCTGGGTGTGGATGCGCCTCGCGCGGGACCCCACGACGGAGGAGACGGACCTGTTGGGGGCGGTGGTGGCGGCCTGGTTTGCTCTGGGGAGACTGGGGGGGTTCAATGCGGGGAACTTGCAGCTGAGCCAGGCGGGTGCGTCTGAGGGGTCCGTTTCCTTCGATCTCCTTCTCTCTTCTCCTCCTCTCGTGTTCCCCCTTTTCATGCCTCTCTACTCCTCTGGCCCCCTCTCTCCCCATTCCTCCCCCCTCTTCCTCCCAGGCGAGTGGGGCCGTCGGAGGGGACCTGTCTGGTCACGGCTACGACAGCGACGAGTTGGATCCCCGCGTCTCCCTTGAGGGACGTATGCACGACTTCCGCGAGTTGGAGGTGCGGAGAGGGACTGACGGTCGGGCCGTTTCCTCGTCCGCCGGCCGTGCCGCTGGAGCTTTGGACGACGACAACCCCGATAGCCCCGACGACGACTCTGACGCTGCTGGGACCTTGTCAGCTGACGACGCTTCCGAGGAGGACGAGGTCCCTCCCGGAGGAGCGTGGGCTCGCTTCTGGGTCGATCTCGGAACGTGTGACGAGATGGCCCTCGACGTTCTAATCAACAGCCTTGCCGGCTGGAGTCGGGATCACCTCCACATCACCCATATTCGAATCGGAGGGGTCAATCCCGACTGGACCCAAGGGACGGGTGGAGGTGCTGACGCCAAGGCCGATGCTGCGCCCGGTGGCCGGCGCGGCAGGGCCGATCCGATGAGGGGGTCGCTACCGGGCGACGCGGAGAGGGGTGACGAGGACGACGTCGACGCCGAGTTGAGGGAGTTTCTTGAAAGCGCCGTGGTGGAGCAGAGGGACGCCGAAGAAGCGCAGCGGCGGGGAGGGGGCGGTGCCATGCTGAGCAACCCGGGCTTCTCCACGACCCAGGGGAGGAGGAGCGCGCGAACGAGGGCGGAGAGTCGGGGTAGGAGGACGGTGGAGGACGATGACATCGACTTTCCTCTTTGAGAGGCAACTGGCGAGGGGCGGCCGTGGCTTGACTTGTTGACCCGTTGCGTGAAGGGGTGATAATCCTGTGGGATTTTCTGCCACGTGCCCCCCTTTTCCGCCTATCAGAACTCAACATCATCGACGTCGAGCTCTGCGCGCTCGCCCCAAGGCCAGGGTCTTGCCCCGCGCCGCCGACGCAACGACTGCAGCACCTCCCCGAAGCGGGATCCACAGCTCGCTGCGGTCCTGATGACGCTTCCCATTGTCGCGATCTGTGCGTATGAGCCCTCGGGAAGGACGTTATTGCGCCTGCCGCCCTCATTACGGCGTAGCGCCTGGGCGCCGATGCGGCCCAAGCGCTCGGTCGCCAGCTGGGTCTCGCCCGAGCCCAGGATTGTGGAGAGTCACGACGCCGCCACCCAGGACGATGACGGGATCGCCAGCGTGCCGCCGAGCCAGGCGAGCGAGTTAGAGACCGGGGAGAGAGGAGAGCGGGTGGGGTGCCTTCGCCGCCGACGGCCCCTCGTCCACTGTCCCAGTCGGCCCCCTCCTGTGCCCTGTGTCGACCCTCGCCCCCCTCTTCCTCCCGTCGGCAGTGGGAGGACACCGTCGCTCCCGCCCCCTCCCCGAACCCCCCTGAAAAGAAACACGCCTGGGCGGCGGACTACCCCGAGGACACGGCCCCCTCGAGGGCCGACTGGGTGGGCGACGAGGCAGAGCGGAGCACGGGCTCCGAGGACGACTACAACGAGGACCCTCCTGCCACGTCAGGCCCGGTCCCCGGAGCGGGCGTCACCGTGGCGGGAGCTGAATCCGCCGGGGCCGTCGCGCGGGCATACGGCTCGCAGGCCCAGGGGGCGGCTTGGGCCACGCGCACCCCACTGCCGCGTGTCCTTGTTGTCCACACGGGCGGCACGCTCGGCATGGACAGCAGCGCGGCGCCCGTGCCTGGCGGGAGCTACGAGGCCAGCCTGTCTCCTGCCAAGCTGCTGGTGAACCTGAAGCAGGGGGCGCCCGAGATTGGCAGTTTGGCTCACGTCGATCTGAAAGTGGCCTTCAACCGGGATAGCTCCCGGGTGGGCCCCGCTGAGTGGGTCCGCCTGGCGAAGACCCTCGACGGCTATCGCGACGCGTACGATTCATTCGTGGTTATCCACGGCACCGATACGCTGAGCTACACTGCATCGGCCTTGTCGTTGATGCTGTTGGGATTCGGCAAGCCCATCGTGCTGACTGGGTCGCAGCTCCCGCTGTCGGAGCTGCGGAGCGACGCGCGGCAGAACCTCATCGATGCCGTGACGGTCGCCACGGCGGGCTTGTCACCTGCGTCGAGTCCCGGGGGGGGGCTCGAGGAGGTTGTCGTCGTCTTTGGCGGACGGGTCCTCCGCGGCAACCGCAGCCAGAAGACCCACAGCAGCATCTACCAGGCCTTTGACAGTCCTGGCTATCCCCACCTTGCCCGCCTTGGCATTCAAATCGCCTGGAACCGCGAAGCGCTTCTGCCCCCACGTCGCGCCTACACGCCACGCCTCAAGCGAGTGCCCCTCGATCACGAAGAGCGCGCTTCGTCGAGGCGCCCGCGCCGGCCCCAACCCGGCCACCCATCCTTTACCTTCCCCCACCCCACTCCCACTCCTCTCCAGGCTCGACCCCCACGTCCTCCGCGTCCCCATCGTCCCGGGCGGCGACCCCCGGGAGTTGTATGGCGACCTGGTCGGACGCGGAGTCCGTGGAATTGTCCTCGAGACCTTCGGCGTCGGCAACCTCCCCGACCTCCCCGGGAGCGGGTGGCTCCCTTTTCTTCGCGACCAGACGGCGAGAGGCCTCCGCGTCTACCTGTCGACCCAGTGCCAGCTGGGTGAGCTTCGGCCGCAGCTATACCGGAGCGGGTCGGTGGCGCTGCAGCTGGGCGTCGACTCGGCCGTGTCGGGGCAGCCGATGACGCCCGAGTGCGCTTGCGTCAAGCTGATGCTCTGCCTCGAGCACCCGGACCTCCCGATGGGGGTCAGCCTGGCGGGAGAGCTGTGAGCCGGACCTCCCGATGGGGGTCAGCCTGGTGGACTGAGGTGGTCTGCGAGAGATATCTGCCCCCCCCCCCCCACCCCCACACCCGTTTGTGTTGGCGCCGGTGTCGACGATAGACTTCCGGGCGGGATGGACCCATCGCGAGTATTAAAGGCGAGAGACGGGAGCTATGTCCGCGAGGGGCGAGCTTTTCTGCCGCAGAGCTTCGAAAAATCCAGAAAAGGGCCTTATTGTCGGCGTCCACTCCGCTTGGTGGCGCCTCCCTCCCGGCTCGCTCGACGCGGGACCGGGGCGACACTTGATTCCTTTCCGCATCGTGCGGTTCTCGCTAGCTCGGGGGGTGGTGCGCCGAGACGAGCGGATAAGAGCCGGGTTGCCCAGTTCTGCCCCGCCTCGTCTTCTGTCGCGACGCGGCACGACGAGGCCGCCCGCGCTTGACGGCGGCGACCTCAGCGGCCGAGTCCGAGGCGCCGCGTAGTCAGGTGGCGATGGTGATGGCGGACCCCGCCGCGGACCTGCTCCGTTGCGCCGCGGAGGAGGCTCCGACCCCTGCCTGTCCGCTCTGCCGGACCACGGCTTCGCTCAGACCCCCTGAGGCCGCTCGCGCTTGACGGCGCTGTCGGCGGCGGTGGCCGGAGCATCCTTCGAGGTACCCGGGACTAGGCAATGGTGGCGGACCGCGTCGCTGACCATCGACGATCTGCGGCGCGATTCTCCGACCCCCACCTTGCTCGCTCCGACCCCCCCGATGGCTCCGCTTCAACCCTCCATCTGACGCCACACAACTCGTCCCCATCCCAAACCTCCTCAGGAACTCAAGGATATGGACAAGGCCGAGGCGGCCGAGGCTGGCATCACGCTGCAGGTACTCGATGAGGCCGACTTCACCCGTCTGACCGGATCCGTGGCTGGCCCAAGCGGCACGCCCTACAGCGGGGGAGTCTTCAGCGTCGACATCCAGCTCGGCCCCGAGTACCCCTTCGCCCCCCCCAAGATGCGCTTCACGACGAAAGTGTGGCACCCCAACGTGTCATCGCAGACGGGGGCCATCTGTCTCGACATTCTCAAGGACCAGTGGAGCCCTGCGCTGACGCTGCGTACGGCTCTGCTCTCGTTGCAGGCGCTTCTCGCGAGCCCCGAGCCCGACGACCCGCAGGATGCTGAGGTGGCGCGGATGTACCTGACGGATCGGGCGCGGTTCGACGCGACGGCGGCGCACTGGACGCGGAGCCACGCAACGGGGCTGAAGAGCGACCACAAGGTGGCGACACTGGTCGCGATGGGGTTTGCGGCTGACCGGGCTCGGGCGGCCCTGGACGAGTGCGGGGGGGACGAGGCAGCGGCGGCGGAGAGTCTCTTGGGGGGCGAGATAGGAAAGGGGGGGTGAGACTCGGAAACCCAAGACGATCATGAGCATCCGCCACCGTCCGACTACCCCAACAATGTCGAGGGGCTCGGGAGGACGCGGCGCTGGCGGTGCGGTTCGACCTGCGGGAAGCGCGCCGTCGAGGCCTTCTCGCGGCCGATGCTGCAGAAGGAGGGGACGGCGCTTGGGTGGTGTGGTTGCTTCTCGCCCCCTGCCTCACCCCCCCCTTATCTGTCAGGCAGTGCCCTCGGCCGCGTCGGCGGCGCTCTGGGTGCTCTTAAGCTGCGTGCTGACGTCGTCGATGGCGGCGTTGAGCGCGCTGATCTTGGCCGTGAGCGCCTCGCGCGTGGTGCCAAGCTCCTCCTCATCGAGCGGGTCGTCGTTCCCGCTACCCGAGCCAAACCGGAGCCGGTCCTCCCCGTCGAGGACAGCCCGGCTGATCTGAGGGGCGAAGAGAACGCCCAGGGCCCCGCAGACGAGACCCCCAACGATGAAGCCGCTGGCGAAGCCTCCACCCGAGTCGCGGGACCGGGCAACAACGAGGCGCGCAGGGCGGCTGGGCGCACCGGCTGAGGGGCGGGGAGCGGAGGGGCCCGCCGTGGTAGCGCGGGTACGAGCCGCCGTCTGCATCTGTCCTCTTATTTTAAGGCCGCGAGGAGGGGGCGGGGCGGCGAAGCGGGCGGGGTGTGGGTCGCTCTGCGGGGTGGGGAGAGGAGGTGCGGTGGTGGGGTCGACTGGCATCTGGGGTCGGGGTTGTGGCGGTCCCCACGGCGGCGAGGTCCTTGCGGGCACGGGGGCCCGCGTCGAGTCGTCGCCGAGCCCCCCGCACGGGGGCGGGTGCGGAGACCACGCCCCCCGGAGGTGGGCCGGAACGAGCGCCGGGTTCGACTGGAGGACGGCGACTGCCCCCACGAAGCGAAGCCGGGTCTTCAGGACCTCAGCCTCGACCCTCGTAGTCCCTCCCCATCCGCCTTGCGCTGCACCAACTCCGCCGAAAGGGTCGCAGATCAACATTTCACGAGATTCTCCACGTCGCCGGGGTGCGCGCGCGACCGACCAGGCCAACCCTCGTCGGCGGGGGGGCCCTACAAGGCCAGAACCGTCGACACGCCAGAATGTCGGGCATTCAATCACATTCTATGGACGGAGATGCGCAGAGACCGCGGGATTCCGCGAAAAATCCAGCCTCAGGCATGCTGAGAGGTCGAAAGCACCGGAGAAGTCGTCGAATCGGCCGCCAGGGGCAGGAACGCCGGTCGTGCCGCGGCCATGGAGGCTGGCCGCCCGGGTTTCGCGGATTCTGACGGCCAGACCCGTTTGTTTGCAAGATATCGCGCTCAAACACGACATAATATTCATAGAGCAACGCGAAGACCGCCTGAAATCGGCGCCAAGCGGCGAGCAGGTTCGGTCGCGACGAGGCGAGGACTGAGGGACCGTCGCATTTCCTCGCCTGTCGATCTAGAGTGGCTGAACGAGGCCGAGGGGAGTCGGGTGCAACGAGACGCCGGCGACGGGTAGGGGCGGTCGCTCGTCCCGTCGACTCTGCGCACTTCGTCCTCGAGCGCCAGGCGCGTCTCGGGGCGAGGAGCAACTGGACGATTCGACTCCCCCCAGTCGAGCGCTCGATCAGACTCCTTCTCAGCCTCTCAGCCACGTACCATCAAGTAAGTCGAACCCCGCACTCCTGCTTTGAGCACCAACCAAACCTGGGCACTGTGCAATTCGCTCTCTCCCGCCCATCTCCGGGATTCCGCGGCTTCTCAGATGGCTTTTTCTGTTGAGAAACATCAATCCCTTGCGGTTACAGGGATTTCGGCTCGCGTGACTGCGTCTGAGGGGCGCGCGGCCGCCTCAAACGCTGGTGCCCTGTGCCCGTTCGTCAACTTTCGCCGCCCCCCAGTATACCGATACCCCCAATATACCGATACCCCCC
>Ga0181573_10002899_pt1 | contig 15556 bp, 14 predicted proteins | sample 101ome_25_FD_148643 | JGI IMG/M metagenome (GOLD analysis project Ga0181573, IMG submission 148643) | Coastal salt marsh microbial communities from the Groves Creek Marsh, Skidaway Island, Georgia - 101409BT metaG (spades assembly) | ecosystem: Environmental > Aquatic > Marine > Intertidal zone...
CGCAGCTGCCACAGCACTCGCGTCGCCGTGGGGGACCAGCAGTCCAGTCTCTCCATGGACGACGGACTCCCGAAGGCCCGGCGAGTCGCTGGCAACGGACGGCGTCGCACACGCGCCAGCCTCCAGGACCGAGATTCCCCAACCCTCCTTTGACGACGTGAGAACATGAATCCAGGAACTCTGCAGCAACTGGAGCTTCACGTCGTCGGGGACGTAGCCAAGCAGGGCGACACGGTCAGAGATTCCCCGACGAGCCGCCAGGGCTCGGAGCGCTTCAGACTGATCACCCGTACCACCGACGCGAACCGCGACATCGATGCCCTCGTCGGCCAGGAGCCGGGCTGCCTCGATGAGCAGATCGACTCGCTTGTACTGCTTGAGGCGACCCAGGAACAGCAATGTCGGCAGATCCGTCTTGGCTTCGGGCTCGGGAACGAACTCTGCAACGTCGACTCCGTTCGGAACGACCTCGATGTCCTTGGCATCAAGCCCTCGAGCGACCAGATCGGATCGGGTGCTCTCGGAGACCGCGATCGCCGGAGTTCCACGATAGACCGAAGGAATCATCCGCTCGAGCAGCCAGGTTGCGGCAGCAACCGGGGGTGAGGCAGCCTGAAACGCCGTCGTACCGAACAGGTGGTGAGCCAGAAGGACGACGGGCCCCTCTACCCACTTCGGAGCGAACGTCGGCACCTTGTTGAGGTCGTCGACCACGACGTCGAATCTCTCCCCCTCGAGTACCCCGTGATAATAGAGGGGACCGGCCGTCGAAAAGGTGTACCGTCCCCCCGCCCGGTGCACCTTCATGCCATCCAGTTCGGCCGTCTCGTCACACCCGGGCCAGCCGGAGACGAGCGCAGTCACGTCGTGACCCCATCGGGCGAGGCGACCGAAGACCTCGTGGAGGTGCTCCTCCGCTCCGCCGGCCTGCGGATTCTCTCGATCCAACCAGTTGACGACCAGGATTCGCACGATGAGCCAGCGTAGGCGCGCTCGGGGTCAGCCCCCGCGCGCCTGACTCTTGAACAGGGCGTCCAGGACACCATTCACGAACCGCGGAGATTCGTCCCCACCGTACGCCTCGGCGAGGTGGATGGCCTCCTGGATCGCGACCTTGGGCGGGATGTCCTCGCAGTACAGGAGTTCCGCAGCGCCAAGGCGAAGCACCGCACGGTCGACCCGAGAGAGGCGGTCCAGACTCCAGTTGTCCAGATACCGTCTCAGCGTACGATCGATTTCGTCGACGTGCTGATCGAGAAGATCCATGAGCGCGCGAATCAGGGGTAAGCGACTCGGCGCAATCCGTCGCGTGGCCGTGGTGTCGACGAGAGCATCGCGCAGAGTCCCCTCACAGCCACCAGCCTCCCAACGGTAGTGGATCTGAAGTGCCCACGCCCGGGCGCGGCTCCGGTCGATCCGCTCGGCAGGATCCAACCTGGCACGGGAGTGCACCTCCCCGGCGGTCATTCCTTCCCCCGAAGCTGACGAAGCACCGTGACCATTTCGAGACTCGCCATGGCGGCCTCGTACCCCTTGTTGTCTTTCCCCTCGCCCGCACGCGCCTGCGCCTGCTCGAGGTTATCGGTGGTCAGAACGCCGAACACAACCGGAATGTCGGCGGCTCGGGCCACCGCACCGAGTCCTCGTGAAGCCTCTTCACACACGAACTCGAAGTGGGGAGTCTCTCCCCGGATCACGCACCCGAGCGCCACCACCGCGTCGAACCGCTGCGCCACGACGGCTTGCGCCGACGTCTGCGGCAATTCCCACGCCCCCGGCACCCGAATCACAGTGACATCGTCATCCCGAGCACCGTGCTCGAGCAATGCATGCCGCGCGCCACGGACCAGGCTGTCCGTGATCTCCGAATTGAAGCGCGCCGCGATCACCGCCACCCTGAGCCCACGTGCGCTGATCTGTCCACGCCGCTCGTCGACGGGGGAGCCCTCCGTACTCACAGCAGGTGCCCGAGCTTGGTTCGCTTGGTCGCGAGGTAGTCACGGTTGAACTCGCCAGGCTCTACCTGCAGGGGTTCGCGGCCTGTGATCTCCAGATCGTAGCCGTCCAGACCCACCACTTTTCGGGGATTGTTGGTGAGCAGCCGAATCGACCGAAGACCGAGATCGAGGAGGATCTGCGCCCCGATCCCGTAATCCCGAAGGTCGGGCTGAAACCCGAGTTCGGCGTTCGCCTCGACCGTGTCGAGTCCGCCATCCTGCAGATGATAGGCCTTGAGCTTGTTCCCGAGACCGATCCCGCGCCCTTCCTGACGCAAGTACACGATCGCTCCAGAGCCCTCCTCATCGATCTGACGCATCGCGGCATGCAATTGTTCACCGCAATCACACCGCTTTGATCCGAACACGTCGCCGGTCAGGCACTCGGAGTGCATCCGAACCAGCGTCTCGCGGGCCCCATCGAGTTCTCCCTTGACCAGGGCAACATGCTCCCGACCATCCACCTCACTGCGATATCCGATCACCGAGAAGTCCCCGTAGGCTGTGGGCATCCTCGCCTCCGCGATCCGCTCGACCAGCCTCGTTCGCGTGAGCCGGTAACGAACGAGCTGGGCCACTGTGATGAATCGGAGGCCGTGCTCCTTCGCGAACTGCTCGAGCTGAGGACGCCGCGCCATGGTTCCGTCTTCGTCGAGGATCTCGCAGATGACGCCGACAGGGGGAAGGCCTGCCAATCGAGCGAGGTCGACTGCAGCCTCGGTCTGACCCACGCGGCGCAACACGCCTCCGGGTTTGGCGCGCAGGGGAAAGACGTGCCCCGGCCGCCGAAAGTCGGTCGGGACCGTTCCATCCTTCGCCAGGAGCTCAATGGTTTTCGCGCGATCCTGAGCGCTGATCCCCGTCGTGACACCGAAACGGGTGTGCGCGTCGACCGAAATCGTGAACGCCGTCTGATGCGGGTCGGTGTTGCGGTCCGTCATCAGAGGCAATTCGAGTTCGTCGGCACGTTCCGGGAGCAGGGTGACACAAATCAGGCCTCGACCGTGCTCCGCCATGAAATTCACGGCTTCGGGTGTGATCGCGGACGCGGCCATGACGAGGTCTCCCTCGTTCTCGCGGTCCTCGTCGTCGGCTACGATCACCATCCGACCGTTGCGGATCTCCTCGATCGCATCCTCGACGCGGTCAAACTTCATCTACAGCACCTCTTCGGGTCCGGTACGCATCTCGGAACGATCTCGGTGGGTCAGAATTCTCGCGACATACTTGCCGATCAAGTCACCTTCGACATTGACGGGGTCGCCCGGGACGAGCAGACCCAGGTTCGTATTCGCATGAGTGAAGGGGATCAGACCGATACGAACCCCCCTCTCGTCGAGGAGTTCACTCACGGTCAGACTGACGCCGTTCAGGGTGATGGATCCGTGCTCGATGGTTTCGCCGAGAACGTCAGCCGGAATCTGAACGTCGAGCAGCCAAAACTCACCACTCTTCACACACGACATGAGGTGACCGACCGTATCCACATGCCCTTGAACAAGATGACCATCCAGGCGTCCACCAACCTGAAGTGCTCGCTCGAGATTCACGCGGGTCCCTTCCATGTAGGATCCCGCCACAGTCCGATCGAGCGTCGTTCCGATCACGTCGACCGAGAAGCCGGCATGATCGGCGGAGGTTACGGTCAGACAGGCGCCATCGACCGCCACGGAGTCACCAGGCGTCAGCTCCCCTGCAAACTCGGGAACGTGTACTCGGAAGCGCCGTGTCGACTGGTAATCCTCAACGTCCTCGATGGCGCCGACTGCCTCCACGATACCACTGAACATCAGTCCGCCCTCCGATCGAGCGTGATCAACGTATCCGGGCCAAGCGCCGTCGGCGGGAACGCGAGTCCGTAGCGTTCCCAGGGAACCCCGTCAGCATCGTCCGCGAAGGCCGGCACTCCATCGGCACCAAGGGCGTGGGGTGCGATCAGCAGGTAGAGGCGATCGACCAGCCCGTCGCGAAGCAGGCTTCCCGCCAATTCGGCTCCTCCTTCGCAGAGCACGGATGTCAGCCCGAGGTCACGGCATCGAGACAGCACCGCGCGCAGATCGAGGAATCCCTCGCGGCCCGGGTCACCAACCACCGGATGAACGGCGACCCCTCTCTCGTGGAGCCTCCGGCAGGCGGCATCGGATGCTCCTTCGAGACAGAAGACATGCACAGGGTGTCGGTCGACATCCTCGAGAACAGCGGCATCCAGGCGCAGATCTGCCCCGGGGAGCAGCAGGATCCGGTGATGGGGCTTCCGGCCGGCATGAGCCAGTCGCGGAGTGAGCCTGGGATCATCAGCCGACACCGTGCCCTGCCCCACCATGACCCCGTCGAAGCCGGTTCGGATGCGATGCACCTCGCGTTCCGTCTCCGTACCGGTAATGCGGGTGCGCCGTCCCGGGGCGGCAGCGATTCGTGCATCCAGGCTCATTGCCAGTTTCAGTGCGACGAAAGGCTGATCGCAATGAGCCGGGTGAAAGAACGACGGATTCTCCGAACGCGAAGCTTCTTCGTCCCACACGGGCCCGATCACGTCGACACCGGCCTCGCGGAGTGCGGCGGCCCCTCCACCGGACACGGCTCCAGGGTCGCGAGCCCCGAAGACGACACGCCTCACCCCGGCCTCGAACAGCGCCTGACTGCAGGGAGGAGTCTTGCCGTGATGATTGCAGGGCTCGAGGCTCACGAAGGCGGTCGAGCCCTCAGCGGCCGCTCCCGCCCGAGCCAGCGCCACAGCCTCGGCATGAGGCCCGCCAAACACCTCGTGATATCCCTCGGCAACCACCTGACCATCCTTGACGAGCACGCACCCGACCATCGGATTCGGGTGGACCTGCCCCCATCCCTCGTGTGCAATTCTTCGGGCCCGCTCCAAATGGACGTGGTCCGGCGGGGCCAACTCGACCAGGGGGGCTCGCAGGGTCATCGGCTACAGTGTCAGGCGGGCTGACACGCCCCCGAACAGGGTACGGGATTCCGGATCGTACGGCCCGTCCCATCCGGGGACAGCCTCGAACCCTTCGGCCCACCCGGCCTCGATCGACAGGGTCAGGACGATCCCGACCGTGGTCGAGGCACTTCCGAAATAGAGGCGACGATCCGACCGGACCGGACCGGACACCTGCACGCTGCCACCGGAGCCGACCGTGTCTGTCACGTCGATGGTCGCACTCCCATCGAACTCATCGATACCGAATCCCGCCAGCCACTCGACGGCAAAGAGGTCTTTCCCGACCGTGGCCCGATAGGCCGTCACGCCGGAATCCAGCTCAAGTGCGGCCGCGTCCACGTCCGCGACGTACGCCACCGTGCCCGGGAATCGCCTCGCGACCGAGACGGACACCCCCGGCACCGTAAAGCCCTCGCGAAGGATCCCGATGCGAGCACCCACGGCGTACGACCGAGCACCCTCGCTCAGCCCCTCGCCTTGCGGAACGAGCAGGAGGCTCGCCTGCCCGAACAGATCGAGGGAAAGAAACCCTCCCACGGTCGGCATCAACTGGAGGCCCTCGAAGACTCCCGCCGCGACCTGTCCCTGCACCGTCGACGCGATCCCACCGGCCTCGTCCGTCACGAAGGGATCGGAGAGGTCGGGAAACGCCATCGGGACAAGACCCGTGCGCACCGAGACCGAGAACCTCGTCCCTCCCCCGACCCGAGTCCCGAGGGTCGTCGCCGTACCCGGGACCTCCACACCTGCCCCGGCCAGCAGCCCCACCTGCCCCTGAATGGCATGTGCGGCGATGGCGGCTCCGGTGCAGAGGCGGGAACCCCCTCCCGCACCCACGCAGGCAGACTGGAGCTGAGCAGGCGTCTGGGCGTCGACAGGCGAGGTGCAGATCATCAGGCTGGTCACCACGGTGGCCACTGCACCCCGAGCCGTCACCGGTAGCGGACCCCCGAGCCCGGCTCAATCACTCCGATCGTCCAGCTGTCGACACCTCGAGCGCGGGCGGCTGCGTGGATCCCGTCCGCATCGCCCGGTGCCACCACGGCAATCATCCCGATCCCCATGTTGAAAACGCGATCCATTTCCACTCGATCCACGCCCCCCGACTCTCGAAGCGTCTCGAAGACTGCGGGCACGGGCCAGGCCCCACGGTCGACGACCGCACCGAGACCCTCGGGCAGGACGCGCGGCAGGTTCCCGGGAATACCGCCGCCGGTCACGTGCGCCAGCCCATGAACCGTGCCGGCGCTCAGCGGTTCATCGAGCACGTGCAGGTAGCTTCGGTGAACCGAGAGGAGCTCCTGTCCGACGGTCAGGTCCGATCCCGGGAATGTGTCTCCGACCGACAGCCCCATGACCTCGAAGACGATCTTGCGTGCGAGGGTGTAGCCGTTCGTATGCAAACCCGACGACGCGAGGCCTACCAGCACGTCCCCATCGACGATGCGCGACCCATCGATGACCGATTCTCTCGATACCACGCCGACAACGAATCCGGCCAGATCGTATTCATCGGCCGAATAGAAGTCGGGCATCTGCGCGGTCTCGCCGCCCAGCAATGCGCATTCGTTCTCCCTGCACGCGATGGCGACACCCCGAACCACGTCCTGAACGACTGCCTCATCCATCTCTCCCGTCGCGAGGTAGTCGAGGAAGAACAGGGGTCGGGCACCCTGAACCAGGATGTCATTCACACAGTGGTTCACGAGGCACTGACCGACCGTATCGTGGATGCCCGTCGCGAAGGCGAGCTTGAGCTTCGTTCCCACGCCATCGGCGCTCGACACCAGAACAGGCTGGTCCACGTCACCGGGCACCTGGTACAGCCCGCCGAAGGCCCCCAGTTCCGAGAGGGTGAAGCGGTCTCGCGTCGAACTGACAAGCTTTTTCAGTCCCTCCTTGGTCCGCTCCGCGGCATCGAGGTCGACGCCGGCGGCCGCGTAGCTGAGTCCGTCAGTCATGGTCTTCGGCGGTCAAATGGGTTTCGAAGGAAGTGAGTCGCCGGAATTCCTCGACCCGTCCGAGCACATCGTCCGACGTGATCTGCTTGAGACGTTCCACGCTGAACCGCTCACAGGCGAAGGATCCGAGCGCAGATCCGTGCACCATCGCCTGCCGGAGCGTGGACGGCGTGACCGCGCCGGATCGCGCAAGGTGACCCATGAACCCTCCGGCGAACGAGTCTCCGGCCCCGGTCGGATCGAACACTTCCTCGAGCGGATAACCGGGCACGTAGAACATCCAGTCGTCACCGAAGAGGATGGCACCGTGCTCCCCTTTCTTCACGATCACGATCTCCGGGCCCCGCGCCTGTACCCAGCGCGCGGCCGCGAGAAGGTTGGCCTCCCCGGCCAGTTGGCGAACCTCTTCGTCGTTGACCATCAGGATCCGCACCCGGCCGAGCAGCTCGAGGAGGGGCTCGCGAGCTCCCTCGATCCAGAAGTTCATCGTGTCGCAGGCCACGACCTCCGGGGAAGCCACCTGATCCAGAACCTGATGCTGCAGTGCCGGATCGATGTTCCCCAGGAATACGAAGCGCGGGTTCCGGAACGGGTCGGGAATCTTCGGCTGGAACTCCGCGAACACCCCGAGCTGCGTATCGAGCGTGTCGCGGGTATTGAGATCGAAGTGGTAACGGCCGGCCCAGAAAAAACTGCTGCCCGACGCCCGCTCGATACCGCTGAGATCTGCACCCCGGTCTCGGAGGAAGTCGAGCTCATCGACGGGATAGTCATCGCCGATCACTCCAACCACCTGAACCGGGTGGAACAGGGTCGCCGCGGCGGAGAAGTAGACGGCCGACCCGCCGAGGACTCGATCGGCCTTGCCGAACGGCGTTTCCACCGAATCGAGGGCCACACTTCCAACGCAAAGGATCGACATCGACTTCAGGCCTCCTGGTCCTCTTCTCGGATCATCTTGGTGGGTGCGTCGATACCGAGGAGCGTGAGCCCGTTTCGCAGGACGATCTGGACCGCCCTTGCGAGTGCCAGCCGGGCACGGCGGAGCTCGGCATCCTCCGCCAACACCGTCAGCTCGGGATTCCGGGACGGATTGCCGGCGTGGTACCACGAATTGGCTGCTCCCGCCGTCTGCTCGAGGTAGTCGCACACGATGTGCGGCGAAGAGTCACGTGCCGCTCGCTCGACTACACCTGCAAACTCCCCCAGCTGCTGCACCAGATCACGCTCCAGCTCGTGTGTCAGGAGCTCCAGAGCAGCAGATCCCGCCTCCACGTCGCCCAGTTCCATCGCGGCCTTCCGGAAAATCGAGCACATCCGTGCATGCGCGTACTGGACCTTGAATACCGGGTTCTTGTCCGACTGATCGAGGGCTACGTCGAGGTCGAACAGAAGGTGAGCGTCCGGCTTTCGCATCTGGAAGAAGTACCGCGCAACGTCCACACCGACCTGGGCATAGAGCTCCCGAAGCGTCATGCCCGAGCCTGTCCGCTTGGAAAACTTCACCTCCTCCCCGTCCTGAACCACTCGGACCATCTGATGGAGGACGTATTCCGGGTAACCGGCGGGTAACCCCAGCGCCTGAAGCCCCGCCCGAACTCGATCCACGGTGCCGTGGTGGTCTGCTCCCTGAACGTTGATCACCCTCTCGAAGCCTCGCTCCCACTTCGTCATGTGATACGCAACGTCAGGAAGGAAATACGTCGGCTGGCCGTTGCTGCGCACCATGACACGGTCCTTCTGGTCACCGAAGTCGGTCGTGCGCAGCCAGAGGGCGCCTTCGTGCTCGTAGACGAGGCCCGTGTCTCGAAGGAGCTGGATGGTGGTCTCCACTCGACCGCCGCTGTACAGGCCGGACTCGAGAAAATACTCGTCGAATCGGACCCGGAAGTCTCCAAGATCCCGGTCCTGTTCTTCCCGAAGCATCTTCACCGCGTGAACGCGGATCGACTGGCTGGCGGCTTCTGAATCGTCGTCCCGGTACCGATCTCCGACCTCTGCAACCAGCGCGTCCGCAACATCCCGCACGTACTCACCCTGATACCCGTCGTCAGGCACGGGCTCATCCACGCCGAGCGCCTGGCGATAGCGGGCACGAACGCTTGCAGTCAGCTGGTCGATCTGCCTGCCTGCGTCGTTGTAATAGTACTCACGATGCACCTTCCAGCCCGTCCAGTCGAGGAGCGCGGCGATGCCATCGCCGAGCGCCGCCTGACGACCGTGGCCTACGTGGAGTGGGCCTGTCGGGTTTGCGGACACGAATTCGACCATGACGGCCTGACCGCGTCCCACAGTGCTGCGACCCCATACCTCATCGGACCGAAGAATGTCATCGATGACGGACGCGACCGCACCCGAGGCGAGTCGGAAGTTCAGAAAGCCTGGACCCGCAATTTCCACCGAGTCGACCCCGGCAGCAGCGAGATCGAGGCTGTTCGCGATGTCCTCGGCGATCTGTCTGGGTGGTCGTCCGAGCGGTTTGGCAAGCGTCAGTGCGACATTCGTTGCCAGGTCCCCGTGAGAGGGGTCGCGAGGTCGCTCGAGCGTGATGGTATCGACCTCAGCCCCCATCCCCAGGAGCACATCGTCGAGCGCGGACCGGATCGCGTCGTGAGCCATCTCAGGAGTCGGACGAAGGGGAGGAGCCGGACGCCGTCGAGGAAGTCGAGGAACTCGCGGAAGAAGAGGAAGACGATTCGGATGAGGAAGCGGACGACGAGCCGGAGTCCGAACCCGGCTTTTCTGCCGAGGCCTTCTTCTTGTAATCGTCCGACCGGTAGTCGGTTATGTAGAAGCCGTCACCTTTGAACAGGAACCCTGCGCCCCCGGAGATCATGCGCTGCGCAGCCTCACCGCATTCGGGGCATTCGGCGACGGGGTCGTCCGACATTCTCTGAAATACCTCGAAGCGGTGACCCTTCTGGCACTGGTAGTCGTACGTGGGCATCGACGGTGGGAGCAGTCTGCGTGAAGTGCGCGCACCCGAGACGGTGCACGGAGCCCCGGAAATTACACCCGACGGCCAGTGGGTACTAGCCGTCCCACGTCCCCCACTCCTCACGGAGAGCGTCGCTGATCTCACCGAGGGTGACCCCGATCCTCACGGCGTCGATCAGGCCCGGCATCAGGTTCTCATCCGATCCGGCAACCACGCGCATCGAAGCCAATGCCGACCGAACCGCCGACTCGTCACGCTCCGTCCGGGCAGACGTCAGCCGTTCCACCTGCGCGGCTTCAAGCAGCGAATAGTCGGGCTGTGAAATCGGGGGAGCGCCGCCTTCCTCCGTCTGAACGTTGACCCCGACCACGCTTCGGGCCCCGGATTCGATCTCCATCTGGAACCGATATGCGGCTTGATGAATTTCCTCCTGCATGTATTCGATCGCCCCGGCGGCACCGCCCATGGCATCGATTTTCTCGAGGTATTCGAGAGCCCGACGTTCGATTTCGTCTGTGAGGGCCTCGACGTAGTGGGAACCACCGAGGGGATCTGCGGTCCTGGCCACGCCCGACTCGCAGGCGAGCACCTGCTGCGTGCGCAACGCAAGCTTCGCCGACTCTTCGGTCGGAAGTGCGAGGGCCTCGTCATACCCGTTGGTGTGGAGCGACTGGGTGCCACCGAGCGTCGCCGCGAGCGCCTGGACCGTGACCCTCACGACGTTGTTGAGTGGCTGCTGAGCCGTAAGCGTCGAACCACCGGTCTGCGTGTGGAAACGGAGCATGCAGGATCGGTCGGAGGCACCGAATCGATCTCGCATGAGCGTCGCCCAGAGGCGCCGAGCCGCCCGGAACTTCGCCACTTCCTCGAGCAGGTCGTTGTGGGCGGCGAAGAAGAACGAGAGCCGGGGTGCGAACGCCTCGAGATCCAGCCCGGCGTCAAGAGCCCGGCGAACGTACTCGAGCCCGTTCGCAAACGTGAAGGCAATCTCCTGCGGGGCCGTGGAGCCGGCCTCGCGAATGTGATATCCGGAAATCGAGACCGTATTCCACCGCGGCACCTCTCGGGAGCAGAAGCCCATGATGTCGGAGATCAGTCGCAGGCTGGGATCCACGGGGTAGATGTACGTTCCGCGCGCGATGTACTCCTTGAGAACGTCGTTCTGCACGGTCCCCGAGAGTGCCGATCGGTCGACGCCCTGTTCGTCACCCAGAGCCACGTAGAACGCAAGCAGGATGGCGGCGGTCGAGTTGATCGTCATCGACGTGGAGACCTGATCAAGTCGGATCCCATGGAAGAGTCGCCGCATATCCCCGAGCGAATCGATCGCCACTCCGACGCGGCCGACCTCTCCTGCCGCCATGGGTGCATCGGAGTCGTACCCCATCTGCGTGGGCAGGTCGAAGGCCACCGAAAGCCCGGTCTGGCCTCGGTCGAGAAGGTACCGGAACCGCTCGTTCGTCTCCTCGGCCGTCCCGAAACCGGCATACTGACGCATCGTCCACAACCGGCCACGGTACATGGTCTCGTAGACGCCTCGCGTGAACGGGTGCTCGCCGGCGGGCGGACCATAGACGGATGCGACCTCGATACCCGAGTCGGTCTGGATCGGTGTGTCCGCCATCACTCGCCCTCCGGATCGACCGGTCCCAGGTCGACCAGCACCTGATCTTTCTCGACCGCCTCTCCCTCGGACACGAGCACCTTTGTCACGACCGCATCGACCGCCGACGCGAGTTCATTTTCCATCTTCATCGCCTCGACGATGACGACTCCCTGACCGGCCTGCACAGGATCGCCCTCCCGGACCTCGATCCGGACCACCATGCCCGGCATGGGTGCGGTGATCGGCCGGGGGCCGGTGGGCCCAGCGCCCGAGCCCGTCATCTCGCGAATGGCCCGAGTCCGCTCGTCTACGACGCTCGCGACGAGCCTGCGGCCGCGCAGATGCAGGTCCCACTGTTCGCTACCGGACCTCGTCGCAGAGAGGCGGTGGGAACGTCCGTCGAGCAGCAGTGATCGAACCGGCCCGCTACCGAGACGGTCGAGCTCAACGCCGTGCGGCACCCCATCCACGGTTACGCCGTCCGGTCCGAGCGACACGACTCGCGTCGTGTCCCCGATTGTCACGTGGTAGATCACTCGGCTCTGCTCCTGAGGCTCAGTTCGGCGACCGTTTCGATGTGAGCCGTTTGCGGGAAAAGGTCGAATGCACGCAGACCCTCGAGCGTGTAGCGCTCGGACAGGCGCTTGAGGTCCCGGGCCAGGGTAGCGGGATCACAGCTGACGTACACAATGTGCCCCGGAGGAGCCGCGATCACATGCTCCGGCACCGATTCATGCAGCCCTTTGCGAGGTGGGTTCAGGATCAGCAGGTCGACGGGAAGAAGCGACGGAAGCACATCTTCCACTCGACCGGAGTGCAGCGAAAAGCGACCGTCACCGGCAAGCTCGAGGGAGCGGGTCAACCGCTGGATCGCACCACGCTCCGACTCGATCCCCGCGACGGTCCAGCCATCCGATGCGAGCCCGAGGCCATAGGCCCCGAGGCCGCAATACGCATCGACCGCGGAGCCGGCGTCGATCGCTCTACAGCGCTCGAGCACGTGACTCCGAAGGGAATGGGAGGCTGCATCGTTCACCTGCGTAAAGGACGATCCAGCGGCGAGTTCACCCTCGCCGGCGACAAGGGTCGCCTCCCTGTCTGAGTGATCGTCGTCCCCGACCTCATCCCCTCGATCGCGGCCGCCACTGACGTGCCATATGGCGCTCAAAGCATCCACTGTCGCGAGGAGGGGCTCACCATCCCAACCATGTCGGCCACCCTCGACGATCAACTCGAAGGCGCCGTCGTTCGAGTGCCCGAGGCGAAGGGTCAGCCGGAGTCGACCGGCCGTGGGCAGAAGCTCGGCTCGGCGGCCCCAGCTCTGCCGCAACGACATCCACGCGGACGTCAGCCGCTCATCGGGCAGAAGACACTCGTCGGCCACGTCGACCACGTGCGCGGGCCGGTCGAGCGCATGGAAGCCTGCGACTACATAGCCGTTTCCGACCCGCCGTAGAGTGTAGCTCACCCGGTTCCTGTACCTGAGCCTCCCGGGAGAGGGCACGACCTCGGGGACCGGCACGTCAGAAAAGCCCCCGATCCTCGTCAGTGCATCCACGACGAACCGCCCCTTCCAGCGCAACTGGTCCTCGTACGCGAGGTGCTGCAATTGACATCCCCCGCACTCTGCGAACAGGGAGCAGGCGGGTTCGACGCGGTCGGGCGATGCCGTGAGCAGCGAGACGAGGGATCCGCGAGCCCAGCGGGGACGACTTCGCTCGATTCGCACTCGTGCGCGATCGCCTTCGGTCGTGCGGGGCACGAAAACGACTCGGCCGTCCGGGAGATCGGCAATCCCGGCTCCTCCGGCGGCGAGACCCCGCACGTCCACGTCGACGGACTCCTGACTCAACCCCGCTCGCTCCAGGGCCGTGCGGTCCGGCGCCATGCGCTGAGAGGACGCCCGGACTCCTCGACGATCCGCGGTGCTCGGCGAGCCCGATGCTCATGCTCCAGCAGCGCCGCCGCGACGCTCGCCGCGATGAAATCGGACTCTGCTTCGTCAGGCTCCAAGAGATCAGGATGCTCGTCCAGGTAGCGGATCGAAAGCGTACCAGCGCAGAAGTCGGGCTCATCCATGACCCGACGGTGGAACGGGGCACACGTCTCGACCCCGGCGATGACCAACTCATCCAGCGCCCGGCGCATCCGCCGGATCGCGGCCTGCCGGTCGGCACCGTGAACTACGAGCTTGGCGAGGAGCGGATCGTAGTGCAGACCGATTTCGCCCCCTTCGACGATCCCCGCGTCCCACCGAACTCCCGGCCCGCCCGGCACCTCCAGATGCGTGATGGTCCCTGTGGACGGCAAGAACCCTCCTTCATGATCCTCGGAGGTGATCCGGCACTCGATCGCGTGGCCCAACAATCCGATGTCATCCTGGCTGAAGGGGAGTTTCTCCCCCGATGCGACCCGGAACTGCCACTCCACCAGATCGATTCCCGTGACAAGTTCCGTGACCGGGTGCTCGACCTGGATCCGGGTATTCATCTCGAGAAAAAAGAACTCACCGTCCTCGTAGAGGAATTCGATCGTGCCGGCACCGCGATACTGGACGGCCTCTGCGGCCCGGACTGCGGTCTCGCCCATCGCGGCCCGCTCTTCCGGTGAAAGCACCGCGGACGGGGCCTCCTCGACCAGCTTCTGGTGTCGCCGCTGTATGGAGCACTCCCGCTCGGCCAGATGGATCACGTTGCCGTGGGCGTCCCCCAATACCTGAATCTCGATGTGACGGGGTCGCGCCAGATAGCGTTCGAGATACACCGCACCGTCACCAAACGCGGCCAGAGCCTCTCGGGACGCGGCCTCGAACGCCCTGCGCAGGTCTTCCGGACGCTCGACGACCCGCATTCCCTTCCCCCCACCCCCGGCTGACGCCTTGAGAAGCAGCGGGAACCCGATGTCCCTTGCGGCCCTCTCCGCCGCATCCGCGTCGGCAAGAGCCTCGGTGAGCCCGGGAACGATCGGGACGCCCGCCTCGGCCATGCGCCGTCTGGCTTCCGTCTTGTCTCCCATGGCTGCGATCGTCGCGGAGGCGGGGCCGATGAAGATCAGGCCGGCGGCCTCGACGGCCGCAGCGAAGTCGGCCCGCTCCGCGAGAAAGCCGTAACCCGGATGAATCGCCTCGGCACCGACGGTCCGAGCAAGCTCGATGAGCGCGTCACCTCGCAGATAGCTCTCGGCAGAGGGCGCCGGCCCGATGCAGTACGCCTCGTCCGCCTCGAGCACGTGGGGTGCAAGCCGGTCGGGCTCCGAGTACACGGCGATCGTTCGGATGCCGCACTCGCGAGCTCCGCGAGCGATCCGGACGGCGATTTCGCCGCGGTTCGCGATGAGGACCGATGAGATCAAGGGTGTTGAGGCCTCGGGCTAGAGGGGGATGTTGCCGTGCTTCCGGGGCGGATTCTCGTCCCGCTTGTTTCGCAGCATGTCGAGTGCGGAAATCAGCCGAGGTCGGGTCTCCCGTGGATCGATCACGTCGTCGACGTACCCACGTGCCGCCGCGATGTACGGGTGGGCAAAGGTCTCCCGATACTCCTCGATCCGTGCGTCGGTCGCAGCCTGCGGGTCGTCAGAGTCAGCGATTTCCTTGCGAAAGAGGATCTCGACCGCCCCCTTCGGCCCCATGACGGCGATCTCCGCCTGGGGCCACGCGAGGTTGACGTCGCCCCGAATGTGCTTGGAGTTCATGACGTCATACGCTCCGCCGTACGCCTTCCGAGTGATCACCGTCACCTTCGGCACGGTCGCCTCCGCAAATGCATACAGCAGCTTCGCCCCGTGCCGAATGATCCCACCGTGCTCCTGCGCTACCCCGGGCAGAAAGCCGGGCACGTCCTCCAGAACCACCAGAGGGATATTGAACGCGTCACAGAACCGGACGAACCGAGCACCCTTGTCGGACGAATCGATGTCGAGCACGCCAGCCAGAGCCGCAGGCTGGTTCGCGACCAAGCCGATCGCGTGACCGCCCAGATGAGCGAACCCGACAAGGATGTTGTCGGCGAAGCGCTCATGAACCTCATAGAACGACCCGTCATCCACCACGCACCTGATCACTTCCCGCATGTCGTACGGATGATTGGGGTTATCCGGCACAACTTC
>Ga0181573_10002902_pt1 | contig 15555 bp, 9 predicted proteins | sample 101ome_25_FD_148643 | JGI IMG/M metagenome (GOLD analysis project Ga0181573, IMG submission 148643) | Coastal salt marsh microbial communities from the Groves Creek Marsh, Skidaway Island, Georgia - 101409BT metaG (spades assembly) | ecosystem: Environmental > Aquatic > Marine > Intertidal zone...
CCGTTTGGGCGCGCCGCGCCGCGAACGCGCGTGCGAATCGGGGTCCGCGCGCGGACCGTTTCGCACGGACACGAATGGGTCGAAAACGGCGCGGCACGGCCCGAACGACGCCCCGGGCGCGAGACGCGCGGGGTCGCGCCCGAGTGACTCCGAGTCGGATGTTCCCGTTCCACGTTGGATGTGCGTGTTGAGGGGTCGTTTTCAACCACGAAGAGACGCGAGGGGTTGGGGCGGTTCAACGCGGGGCGACGCGCACCTGCTGATGGGACCTGTGGAAGCCGCCGACGCCGATGTGCATCATGCCGCTCTTGCACGCGGCGCGGTCCACCTTCGGAGGGCGCTTGAACGTCACGTTCGGCAGGTCCGCCACCGTGCCGTCGGGGGAGGCTATCCTGCGAATCTCCGCGCGCACGGCGAAACCACCGTCGTTACCCCCCCGCGCGTCTCGGGCGGCGCGGGAGCGGGGAACGCGCCGAAGCGCGCGCGGAGCGGCGAGCGCGGTCCTAAAGCCAATCATCGCGGCGACGTGCGCGGCCATCTTTCGTGCGGCGAATCGTCCAGTCCACTGCGCGCGCGTTAATCCACCGCGGCGACGGCGCAATTTGTGTCCAGCTGGCACGACTTCAGTGGAAAGCTGACGCGCGAAGCCGAAAAAAACGTGGCTGAGAGGTCCTCTGAGCGCTTTTGCCCGGCTTTTTCGCTGACGATTCGCTTTTCACGGTTCGCGAACCGAGATCGGACCCGCCAAACGCGGTTCGCTGGCACATCGCGCGGCCGTGACACACTCCGAGTGCGAATCCGATTCCCACGCTGACTCACTGGCGTGCCGTGATGGGTTGCCGATTCCGGTCCGCACAGCGGAGCAGTCTGATTTCGCGCCGAAATTCGCAGTTCCCACGGCGGCTGACGAAATATCCCCAAAGCGCGTCGCGGATGAGCCACGGAAAACACGTGAGCATCTCGACTGATTTGTGAACAGACCGTCGTTCTGGGTTTGGAGACTATTTTTCGCACCCTCGGCCGAAATGCGCCGCAAAAGGGAGTCACCGATTACGACGTAGGGTGGTGTCTCAATTTTGGTGAAAATTTCAGCCGTTGGATCACGAAAGGAGGCGTGTGTCACGGTTCGTGAACCTCCGTTTTGGCATTTCTCGGTTTCACGCGCACAGATTCAGGCCGCCAGCCAATCAGAATGCAGGAAAGTTTCAAACAGCTGGGCGCACAAACTTTTTGACTGCCCAAACAAAACGCGTGAAACTCACCGCGGAAAAAGAAAACGCGGATGTCGCAGGGCCAACCGGCACAGACGCACGCGCCCGAGCTCGCTACCCGCACGTACTTTCGCTCGTAAAACATGACGGGCACCGTCACCCGCACCAAGGCGGTCGCGTGCGACCGCGGAGCTCTCTCCACCGGCATCGTGCACTTCGGCGTCGGCGGTTTCCACCGCTCGCATCAGCAGGTGAGCTTTCGGAATTAGTTCGGGATTACGCGGAATGTGGCGCGGACGAACTGCGCGCTGGCGCGGTCCATCGGCGGCGACGCGCCGAACGAACCCGAAATCCGTCGCACCGGACCCCGCGCGAACCGACTTTGAGCGCCCGATACCCCCGTCCACCGACCCGAGAGCCTCGCGCTGACCCGTCCGTCTCCCGACCTCCCAATTCGTCCCAACAGGCGTACACCGACGACCTCCTGCGTCAGGACTTTGACGCGGCGAAGGACTGGTGCTACACCGGCGTGGGCGTCCTCGAGTGGGACGTCAAGATGCGCGACTACCTCAAGAACAACGACTGGCGCTACCCCATCGTCGCGCGCCAGGGCACCGACGAAGACGCCATGGACATGCACGTCCACGAGGTTGTCACCCTCCGCGACATGGTCCTCTCCTTTGAAGATCCCGCCGCGGTGGTCAGGCTCCTCGCGGCGCCCTCCACCAAGATCGTCTCGCTGACCATCACCGAGTACGGCTACCGCGTCCCCCTCAACGAGGGCGACCACAAGCTCCTCGAGCTCGCCAACCAGGGCGTCCTCGACGATCCCGAGCTCTCCATGCCCGAGTCCCTCGACGCCGCGTGCGCCAAGGCGACCGTCTTCGGCCTCGTCCTCGCCGCGCTCGCGGCGCGTCACCGCCTCGGCCGCCGGCCCTTCACCGTCATGTCCTGCGACAACCTGCCCCACAACGGCGAGGTGGCCAAGAGGCGCGTCATCAACGCCGCTCGCGACGCCCCCGAGTGCGACGACGCGTTTCGCGCGTGGCTCGAGGAGGAGGTGAGATACCCGAGCACCATGGTGGACCGCATCACGCCCGCCACGTCGCCCCAGGACATCGCCGACCTCAAGGAGCGCACCGGCATCGACGACGCGTGGCCGGTGATGTGCGAGCCGTACAAGCACTGGGTCATCGAGGATGATTTCGTCGACGGCCAGAGACCCGCGTGGGAGCGAGTGGGCGCGCTCCTCGTGCCCGACGTTCGGCCCCACGAGCTCATGAAGGTTCGCCTCCTCAACGTCACGCACAGCGCCATGTGCTACGTCGGTGCACTCGCGGGACTGACGCACGTGCACGAGGCTGTCACGCACAAGATGATCAAGCCCTTCCTCAGGAGGCTGATGACGGAGGAGATCGCGGCTTCGCTTCGAGCGGATCCCACCATGCCCGGCGAGCTCCTCGCCGTGTTGGACGAGTACGTCGACCTCGTGCTCTCGCGGTTCGAGAACGTCGCCGTCAAGGACACCCTGGACCGCGTCGCCATGGACGGCAGCGAGAAGTTCAGGGTGCAGGGCCGCGAGGTCATCATGGAGAGACTGGCGCGCGAGGGGACGGTGCGAGGTTTCGCGCTGTACGTCGCGGCGTGGGCCCACTTTCTCCGAAGGGCGGTCAGAGACGGCGAGAAGATCAGGGACGCCTCCGCCGGGCTCGTCGCGGCGCCGTGGGAGATGGACAAGGAGAACGCGGGGGGGCCGGGCACGGTTGGTCTGGAGGCTTTCCTCGACATCGAGGAGGTGTTCGGGGTGCTCGCGCGCCACGAGGGCTGGCGCGACGCCGTCAAGCGGGAGTTTCTCGACATCGACTCGGCGGGTCTGGAGGCGACGCTGCTGGGCGCCATCTTCGGCGTGGGGCACAACAGCAACGCGGATTTGTCGAGCCTGGAGCGCGCGAGGGAGCGCGCGAGCGGGACGTTCGCGCTGGACGAGACGTGCGTGGCGGATACCATCGAGACGGATGAGTGGCGCGCGGATGACGAGGCGGCGGTGTTTGTCTCGCTCGAGGCGTGATTCGGCTCGGGTCTTGGAGCGCGCGCATCGACGATACGATGACGGGGGGCGACGCGACGCGGACACAAAGCCTGTCCGGCGGCTCGTCACCCCCCCGGGGCTATACGCATACGATCCGAAACGATCGACGATTACTACTGTACCTATGGATGGGATATTACCCTTACCACACGATTCTTTTTAGAACGCAACGTTTTGAATTCACATTGCATTGCTGCATTCTTCACACTCCGCGTCCCCCCGCGCTGCGCTGCGTCGTTTTCAGTTTAAAAGCTTGCGTTGTATGACATCATTGACAGAAGACAAAGTGCCGGCTAGTTTAATCTTTCCTAGGATATTTTTTGACGCAGGCCTCACACCGCACTCCGCCGTCGAGGCCCACTTTTCGTCGCAAGTGTGTTAGTACTCCGTTATACAGGTCCATCCGACCTCCACCCTGTTGCTGTTGATATACGCGTTCGTCGTTTCCCCGACTGACGCCGCCCCAAAAAAGAACCCCCGCTCGACTCTACCTCGGATTGACATCCTCCGCCTCCGGCATTGCGCCGGAGAATTCCGGAGTGTAAATCTTATCCACGAGCGACGGCCCGAGCTGGCTGAAGTCGTACGGCCGCGCCAGGCACTGCTCGTCGTCCCCGCAGTCGAGCTTCAGGTCGAGGAAAAAGTTGGCCACCGTGGGCAGGTCCGTCATGTCGGTGATGACGATATCCGCTCCCCGCCTGTCTATGCTCTTGCCGCCCTTCATCAGCGCCTTTGCCTGCTCCTCGCGCGCTTCGTACGGGATGTGCGAGCCGCCGACGTACCCGACGATCAGGCCGATCTTGGCGTTCGCCGCGGCTCCGACGCCCGACACGGAATCCTCGACGGCGATGCAGTTATCCACGGGCACCTCCTCCGCCGCCGCCGCCTTGAGGTAAACGTCGGGCGCGGGCTTGTACTTGGGCGGGTCGAAGTCGCTGAAGCCGGAGTGGACCTTCTCCGGGGGAAAAAAGTCGGTCAATCGCGCCGTCTCGATGCACACGGGCACGCGGGGCTTGGGCGACGTGGTGGACACCGCGTACTTGAAGCCCGAGATTTTCAAAAAGTTGAGCGCCTTGATCACGCCGTCGTTTGGCTTGGCCAGAGCGGTGAGCGCGACGAGGGTCTCGTCGCGCGCCTTGTCCAGGAGGGACTTGTGGTCTTCGCGGACCATCTCGAACGGCTGCAGACCCAGCGCGGCGCGGTTGGAGTTGACAACCTGGATGATGTCAAAGTCCTCCTGAAACCTGGAGCGAATTTCCTCGATGGGGGGGAGGCCCACCGCGGCTCTGTCGCTCTCCACCCTGTCGAACATGAGCTCGAAAGCCTTGCCCGCGTTGAGACGGATGAACTCCTTCATGCGCTGCGGGGTGAGATCCTCGGCGAGAACGTTGGGGAAGTACGGGGCGAGCTCCCAGAACGCAACCTCCATCGCGCACGTCTCCGTGTCGCCCAACGTGCCGTCAAAGTCGAAGAGCACGGCAATGTCGGAGGCGGCGTTGCATCGAATCTGCGTCTCGCGGATCTGCACAGCCGCCTGCTCCTCCTTCATGGCCTCCTCGAGGGCTTGCATGGCGCGCGCGCGCTTGTCCACCGCGGCGAAGGGCCGAGCCTCGTCCACGAGCGACTTGAGAGTCTCCTTCATCTCGTCGAAATCCAGCCCAGCCTCCTTTAAGAGCGCCAGCTGCGGCGATGTCTCGTCCCAGCCGACGGTGAAGATGTCGGAGGTGATCGTGTCGAACGTGGGCAGGAGCCTGCCCTCGTACCGAAGCGACACGCCGCCGCCGAGGACGCGCGCGGTGGAATCCTCGATGCTGAAAAATCGATCCAGCGTCGTCCGGAGCTGGTCCAGAAGGAAAGGGACGAGCTCCTCGGGCGAGTCCTTGCCGTGCACGCGCGTCATGGTGGTCAGGCCGTGCTCCCACATGAGCACCAGCAGCTGCGCGACGCCCCACGTCCAAATCTCCGTTCGCTGCTCCTCCGTGATTGTCTCGTCGGAGAGGAGCGGAATCGCGAGGCACTTCTCGGGGGGCTGAAAGTTTCGTTGGTTCTGCGCGTAGGAGCACAGCGTGCGGAACGCGATGACGGTGTGCATGCCGTTCACGGTGAGCAGTTTCTTGCGGTACAGGTACCGCGAGTCCTTCTCGTTCTCGGGGTTGGACACGTAATCGCCCGCGAGCGGGCCGTCGCCGTCGGCGCCCTCGCCGCTCTCCGGCTGATTGAGCACGACGATGGATCCCTCGTGCCCCTCCGCGGTGACCGCCACCTCGCGGCCGTCCTCGGCGACCTGCAAATCGACGCAGATGCGGTCCACCATGCACGGCACCGCCTCGATCTTCGTCCGGAGCGCGAACTGCAGCTTCTCCACGCTGCTGTGATCGTTCTCGCACGCGTAGAGCACCGGGCGGTTCTCGTCCTCGCAGTCGGGGAGCTGCACGAGGAGGTTGACGAGGACGTCGACCGCGGGACCGAGCGCGCACGAGAACGACGTCGCCTGGGAGACGAGCGGCGCGGTGAGGTCCACGTCCATGGAGAGGAGCAGGAATCCTCGCGCGCCCTTGTCAAGGCCCTCCTTGATGCATCCGAGGACGCCGTCCTCCCTGGAGCGGATGTCCGCCTCGGTGATGACGTGGAGGCCTCTGCCGCCGCACGAGCACTCGCCGTTGATCTGCGAACGGGAACGGAGGAGCGGGTGGATCGCGGGTGAGCGAGCTGCGATGACGCGCGGGGCGCGCGGAGGAAAAAAATATCCCCATCCGGTGGGTGGATCGTGCGGATATGGGCCGGAGGGTCCCCAAACGGCGGGGAGGGCCCGTCGCGGGGGCGCGTCGTCGCGCCTCGGGCGTCGGCGCACCCCGGCTTTGGGTTCGGGACGAAAGAAGCGTGTGGGGCGAACCCGCCGAGATCCGGGGGCGACCGGGGGGATCGCGGCGTCGCGCGTTTCGCGCTCGGCGCGCGCGACCTCCGCGTCGACCGCATTTCAAACGCGCCGGCCGATCGGGTCGGGAGAATCCTTTCTCACCTTGACCGCGACGTGCTGCTGTGTCTCCTCCTCTCCGGCGATGATCGGATGCCAAACCTTGGAGGGACGGTTCATGATGACGTACGGGGACCCGCTGCTCTCGAGCGCGGGCAAAACGAGCCCGAACCCGAGCCGCCCCGCGCCGAAGTGCACGTGGAGCTTGTCTGTTGGTGGGGCGGGTGTGGGTGAGTGCATGCGTAAGTTACAGTGTCCTAGGGTAAGGTGCCGCGGGTGCTTGGGACGCGACGAGACGCACCGTCAGGGGATTTGAAGACCGACGCGAGCGGGTTAACGTCGGAGATGAAGTTCATCATGGAGCTGAACGGGTCGCTCGACACGCCGGGCGCGCCCGCGCCCTCCTCCGTCGGCTGCTTGCTGCTCAGCGCGCTCCGCACGACCGTGCTCTTTTTCTGAAGCCTTCGCTGCCGGCCTCGCGCGAGCGCCCGGCGGGGCGCGCGCGCGAGGCACGGATTCAACGAGAAAGCGAGATTACAGTTCATGGCTTGCACTCAGATACTCGCACAGTGCATTCGGAGACGTGTCGGTCGTGCAACTCGCGTCTCGTCGTGGCTCGTCCGCGCGTCCGGCGCCAGGATTTATGGCACGAAGATGACGTGCTCGAACCCGGGCAGGGCGGGTGACGGGTTGGGAACCCAGGAAAACACCAACGTTTCGAGGTCCAAGAGACGCGAAGAGATAAAAAGCGTACGGTGGAGTGTGATTCGGCACGAATAAACCGTGGTTTACGAGTCACGTGTTTCGATTTGTCATGAACGGCAGGCTCTTTCTGGCGCCAAGTCCACTCGGCACAGGCAATCGCTGAAGATTCTCTTTGGTTGAAATATCGGAGTGGTGGAAATATCCCGCGGGTGGGTTTCGGAACGTTGTAAAAAGAGCTCGTATGGGTAAAAGGAGTACGAACGATGCGTAATTTACATTGAATGAGCGGTGGAAAACTCAGGAATATCCAAGAAAGCGCGATCCGAGGATTCAAAATGCCAGTTGTCCTCGAGTGGGCAAAAGCGGTCGTGAGCGCGCCATTTTATTGGCGAAACCTTACGTGGACGAGATACTCACCAGTGGTGCCACGTCGGGAGGAAATGGAATCCGAGTGACAAACAGTCACGAGAACCGCCGGAAAAATATAATTACGGCGAACAGTGCGTCAGATGCGCCGAGGCGATATTTCCTTCACCGAACGCGCTGTGGAATGGACGGGCGAGTTTTGAGTTAAAAACCGCGCGGCCGTCTACTCTCACGCTCTCGGGTCTCGATACTTGACAGTGGCGAACCAACTAACCAGCGAAAACAAAAACAGCACAGAATGGGTTTTTCGAGCTATGTTGGCGCTGCACCTCACCGTGCATTCCAACATGGCTCGTCGTTCTGTGCTGTTGTTCCTCGGGCATCGAACCCCGAGAGCGTCCCTCGGGCGCGTCCCGTGCTAGGTACAGCCACGCACAGGTCCCGGGTCGGACCTGCGGCGCGAGCGCACGGGACGCGCCGGAGAACACAGCTGTGCGCGCCGCCGACGCCGAGCTTCGTGCCGCGCGACTCCCCGCAGACGGCGTTAACGCTTAACAAGGTCCAGCCCAGGGCGACGTGGTTGACACACGGCTAGTCTCAAGCATGCAGAAACTCAAGCAGAAACTCAAGCAGAAACTAGTGGTGTGTGGAGCAAGTCGCCCTGGGCCGCGAGATAACGCCGTCTGCGGGGAGACACGAAGTAAAACAGACACGAAGCTCGGAGTCGGGGGCGCGGCTGGTTTCTTCGTCCCCCGTCACGGGTATCCCCCCCCTCCCGTCGTCTCCGCCGCGGCGTGGTCGGCACCCTCGCGCCTCGCCTCCTCGCGCTCCGCCATCTCCCGCACGCGGTACCCGCGCGTGACGTCCCAGTCGCGCGTCACCGTCACCAGCGCGACTCCCTCGAAAACGCCGACGAAGACGCAAAACTTTGACTTCTCAGTTGTCACGTCGCTTTCCTCGCTTTCCTCGCCGCGAACGCCCCCGCGTGCGACGCGCTCGTCCTCGCGAACGAAGTCCGGGGGAGGGAACATCGCCGCGACGGCGTCCTCGAGCGCGGCGCGGGGCACGTCGCTCGTGTGGCCGTGGTGTTCGTAGTGCAAGGTCCACTCGGTCGCGTCGACGTTTGCGTCGCCGTAGGTTCGGGGCTCGAGAGTGGGGATCAGCTCCGGGTGCGTGGTTTCGACGATTTGCGTAATCGTCTCCGCGATGGCGTCGACGGACGCGTCGCACGCGCGTTCGACGGGGACGAGCCTGGCGAGGTACTCTGGGGTGTTCGCGGGCGGGGGCGGGGCGGACACGAAAGTCGTCACCGCCTCTTTGGCGTAAGGGACGACCATGTTTGGGAGGTGGCCGAGGAGCGGGAGGAAGGCGCATCCGAGCTCGCCCGCCTTGAGCAGCGGGGCGGGTTCGGCCAAGGCCGGGGGATCATCGCCGCGCGTGAGCATGTACTTGGCCTCCTCGACGGCGCGGGCGACGCGTTTCCGCTCGCGGGAGGACTGAGCGGTGACGAGGAAGCCTGCGCGCGGGGATACGTAAAAAGAGCGATAAGTGAAGAGCGTCCAAGACGCGGAGAGTCGCGGCGAGGGAGGTGGGCGGCGCGAGCTCGTCCGGGCGCGCGTCCTCGAAGATCGCGGGAAACGAGGGGCGACGCGCGTGCGTACCCGTCCTGTTGAGGATCGCGCCGGCGTCGTACTCGCGCGCGTCGTCCGGCGGCCAGGGTTTGTCCTGGGAAGGGCCGTCAGTCGCGGCTCGCGTTAAGAAGGAGACGCGCGAGATACGACCGCGCGGCGCGCGGAGGAACAGCGCGCGGCGCGCGGCGACGCTCGCGATCGCTCGGGGCGCGAGCGCGGACATGGCGGCGTCGCCGAACGTGCAGCGGAGATGTGAACGAAAGCCGCGAGGGGTTGCCGAGGAGGCTCCACGAAATACGAGTATCGTCCGTTCCAAGAAAAAATCTCAAACTACCTCGGTGAGCGCCCGCAGACACCCTCTCCTCCCTCTCTATCTCTATCTCTCCCTCCGTGGAACCGTGCCTCACGCAAACTCCAGGTCGCCCTCGTCCTCGATCGCCGCGAGGAGCTTCGAGTCCACGCCGGAGTCCCTGGGAAGCGCCACCCGCCCGCTCCTCGCCACCTCCAGGATGCCGTAGGGCTCCAGCAGCGACTGGATGGCGCCAATCTTGCTCACCTTCCCGCTAACCTCGATCGTCACCGTGTCCTCGCTGACGTCCGCAACCTTGCACCGGAAGATGTTGCACAGATCCACGAGCTCCCCGCGCATGTGCCGCGGGCACACCACCTTGATGAGCATCAGCTCGCGCTCCACGAATGGCGTTCGAGAGATGTCCTCGGCGGATATCACGTAAGGAACCTTCAGGAGCTGACGGAGCAGCTTGGTGATGTCGTCGAAGGTGCCCGGGACGACGGTGGAGATGCGCGAGATGTCGAACGTCCGCTCGGGCCCGACGCCCAAGGACTGGACGTTGTACCCGCGCCTGGCGAAGACTCCCGTCACCACGTCCAGGACCCCCGGCTTGTTCATGACGACGATGGAGATGGTGTGCGGCGTGTACTTGGCGTTGGGGTCCATCTTGGGGATGCCGTCGGACATGTCGATGCCGCCGGACTTGCCCGCGCCCTGGTACTGCGCGTTGAGCACGGGCACGTCCCACACGCCGCTGCCGTCGCCGTCCTCCATGGCGGCGTAGGTATCGCCGATGTTGAGCTCGCCGTCGCCCCCCTCGCCCATGTTCGCGACGGCTCGAACGATCCTCGAGGCGATGAGCTCCTCCTTCTCGGACCCCGAACCGCCCCTGAGGCCCGCGACCGCGGACCGCGCCTCCTTCATGGCCTCCATGAGCTTCACGCGGCGCCTGCGGGACTCCGAGAAGACGGGCTCGCGCTTCAGCGCCAGCTTACCGGTCCTGGCCACCTCGAGGATGCCAAACTTGAGGCACGCCTGCTGAAACGCGCGGTTCTTGCCCGGATCGCCGACGGTGGACATCGTGAGCGACGTCGGGGAGACGTCCACGATGGACGCTCGGAAGATCTTGGCGAGCTCCGCCAGCTCCGTTCGCTGCTCGGGCTTGGCGTTGACCTTCATGAGCATGAGGCCGCGTTCGACGCACATCTTGTCCGTGACGTTCTCAACCTTGCGAACCTTGGCGAGCTTGTTGATCTGCTTGATGAGCTTGGCGCAGTCGCCGTCGGACGCGATGACGACGACGGTGAAGATGGCCTTGTCGATGTTGAGACCGACGGCGAGGGACTCGATGTTGTACCCGCGCCTGGCGAAGACGCCGGCGACGCGGTTGATCATCCCGGTCTCGTCGGCGACGTAGATCAAGATGGTCTGCCTGCGCAGACCCTCCTTCAGCTTGGCGGGTCCGCCGTAGACGTCCTTGGTCTCCTTGACCGGGGTGAGGGAGTCGGGGTTGGCCGGGGTGAGGTCCTCCGCGTCCACGGGGCGCTTAGCCTGCGCCCGGACGGAGAGCGCCGACGATCGTTTCACGCTCGGGCCGATCGCGGCGAATCGTCGGGCGGATCGGGACAAAATGGCGCGCGCGGCGAGGGAGGCCGGGCGCGCGCCGGCGAGGGACGCGGAGCGCCTCGCGGAAACCTACGCGGTCGAGACGGAAGGGAGGGAGTCACGGTCGAGGTCTGGGGCGCGAGAGGGAGGGAGGGGCGCGAGGGTGCGAGATTCGCGGATCTTTTTCGAGGCGCTTTTTGGTGCCCTGCTAGGGTTCGTTGCAGATATTTCATCGACGCGCGATTGGGTCGGCGCGGGGCGGGGCGTACCTCGGCGGCGCGAGGGCGCGCGGCGGCGGCGGCGGCGGAGCCGCCGAACATGATAGATGCGGCCATCGTGGCCTAGACGACGTCCACTCGGTGCACGAGGGCGGGAGCCGCGTGGAATGACCCGCGCCGATTGCGGCCGAGAAAGGTGAAACGCGTGACGAGGGAAAATCGAGTCTCAGTGGTGGTGCCCGGGACCACGCCCGCCCGGACCGATGAAATTTCCAACACGACACTCGCCAGTCGGACACTCTACTCGTAGCAGACAGCCTCGGCTCCCATCAGCACTCCCCCTCGCCGCCACTCGACCCCAACCTCGCGGGAGCGACGACCCCTCGCCCCGTCGCCCTCGCCAGCGACGCCGCCCGCTCGGGCTCGCGCCAGCCGCGTCCGCCGCCGCCGCCGCCGCCGACACAGCTGGCGCCGGGCTCGAAGGCATCCGCGCCAGTCACCGCGCGCCACACCGCTATAACGACGCCGCCGAGGTCCGACCCGGGGGCGGTCACCACCAGCGCGTCGGATCCCGCCGTCAGCGCCACGAGGTCCGCGAGCGAGCGCGCGTCGTCGGATGGATCATCCGGCCCGACGTCGTCCGGTGCCGGCCCGTCGGAACCGCCGCCCAAAGCCTTCAAAGACCCGTCCTCGTCTGAACCGCGCCTGTTCGCCGAGACTCGCGCGGCCCACGCGCGAACCGTCCCGGCGCCGCGCGCGCTGAACGACGCGTCCTCGAACGCCACGTGGACGTCGACGTCCCTATCGTCCCACTCCGGATTCGAACCTTCGACGTCGCGACTCCGAACCGCCTCCGCGACCGCTCCGAACAGACCCGCGAGCCCCCCCCGTTTTTTCCTCGCCCCGTCGCCCCTCCCGTCGCCCCTCCCGTCGCGAGACGTGAGCGCCGCGACGCAGGATTCGGTCCACGCCCTCAGCTCCCCCGCCGGGTCCTCGGCCGCGGTGGGAATCGAACCGCCAACCTCCGCGTCCCCGGAGTCCTCCTCGTCCTCCGTCCTGTCCGAGCGGTACTCCAGCGCGTCCTCCAGCGCGTGCACGCCGACGACCCGCCGAGGGACCGATCCGGCGACCTCGCCCTCACCCTCCGCGAGCGACACCACCGGCGACCCCACCAACCCGCGCACGTGCCTGGGCCGAAGCAGGAACGACACGAACGTCCCGGCGACGTCCGCCGCGTCCTCGCCCAGGCCCGATCGGCGAAGTACGTCGAGAGCGTCGGCGTCGTCGACCATCGCGACGGTCCAGTCGATCGCCTCGTCGGCGAGGAAGACGGCGACGCGCGAGGCGGACGCGCGCATCCCCGCGACGCCGCCGCACGGGAGGGGCGAGTACGCGCGACGGATCCTCCCGTCGTCGGAGCGCGTTTCCCCGTTTCCCCGTTCGTTCGTCGTCTTCATCGTCGAAAGGGAAAGCGCCGTCGAGTCGTCGTCGAGGAAAGACGGGACGCGCACGTCGATGGGGAACGAGCCCGACGCGTCGAGGTCCAGGAGCCTCTCCAGGACGGGATCGTCGACGAGGAATGCGCGGTCGGTGACGAACGCGAGCGCGAGCGCGGACGCCGCCGCGCGGAGCCTGCGCGGGAACGGGCACCCCGCGAGGTGGCGCCCTCGCCACACGACGAATCTCGGCTCGCGGCGCCGGGAGCCTCCTTCGCCCGCCGCCGCCGTCGTCGCGTCGGCCTCGGCCTCGGCCTCGGCCTCGGCCTCGGCCTCGAGGACGGCGCGATGTACGCGCGCGTACTTCGCCATCGCGACGTTCGCGTCGCGCCATCGCCCCTCGCCCCGCGCCCACGCCCCGTCCGCGTGTCGCGCCCACAGTCGCCCGTCCAGCTGCGCGCTCGGGAACATCATGAGAGGGGCGTCGGCGTCCGAGTACCGCGCGTCGTCGTCCGACGCCCTGACGCGGGCGAACGGCCGCTCGGGGTCCGCGACGGGACGCGCGTCGGTGACGACGACGAGCAGCGCCGCGAGCGCCGCGAGCGCCCGCCCCATCGAGCTCTCCCCGGATTGGTGTGTGGCCGCCGAGGCAACAACGATTCAGTTTGTTTTGAAGCAGCGGGTCGGGTAGGATCGGGTGTCCGACCGATGAAAACTTGGACCGTCGTATCGTATTGAGTTTTACACACATTTTGGGAGAGTACGGTCGGTTGCGAAATTTCATGCTTCGGCACCGCGCGGGGGGGAAATAACGCCCGCGGCGAGAGACTTCCGATGGGGTGCACAACGCGCGCGCGTCTCGCGGACGTATCGGCGCCTCCGACGCGCCCGTCAATCTCCGCGCGCACATCTCACAGAGCCCAGCTCCGCGATTCGCAGCCTCCTCGGCCGCATCACCGACGCACAGGCACGACCCACCGAGGGCGACGCATCGAATCGATGGCTGACGAGGCGTGGCTGTCCGGGGGGGATCTGCTGGACCTCGGCTCGGGAGACGCGCCCACGTCCGTCGCCGCCGCGCCGGCGACGCTCGTCGTCTCCCCGCTAAATGACATCACGAAGATGGCCAACCTCAAGCCGGTGCGAACCGCGGTCCCGCCGGGGTCCGCGCTCCACCGAACGCTGAGCATCGAGTCCTCCGGGAAAGCCTCGACGGTTTCCGACGGTCCCTTCCCCTTCGCGCCGTCGCCCGTCGCGTCCAAGCCCGCCGCGGCGGCCAAGTTCACGCCGAGCGCGACGAAGATGACGACATCGTCCGTCGCCGCACCCGTCGCCGCCGCACCCGTCGCCGCCGCGCCGTCGCCCGTGTTCAAACCACCATCGAGGGTCGTCGCGCCTTTGGCCCCGTCGCCGGGCCCCGAACCCTCCCCCATCGTCGCGGCGTCGCCCGTGTTCAAAGCCCCGGGAGCCGCCGCCGGCGACGGCGGGACGTTCAAGGCGGCGGCGACGACGACGACGACGCCCGAATCGTCGACCAAGCCGCGAGGAGGCGCGTCGTCGTCGGCGGCGGCGGGTCGAGCGAGGCACAACAGGCGCAAGTCGCTCGGGCTGGACGCGTTTTCGCGCTTCGAGGCGGACGGCGGACTGGACGACCTGGACCTCGCGGGGGGCGGGGCGTTGGACCTGGACGATCCGACCGCCGACTTTGTCTTCGTCCCGGCGATGACGCCCAAGGGGAAGGGCGCGAGGGCGGCGGCGGCGTTTGCGCCGTCGCCGGTGAGGGAGGAGCCCGAAGAGGAGGAGGAGGAGCCCGAAGAGGCGGCGGCGGCGGAGGAGGAGGAGGAGGTGAAGACGGAGGAGGCGCCGATGACCGCCTTCGAGCCGTCGCCGATCGCCGCGGCCGAGCCCGAGTCCGGGATGCCCGAGCCCGCGATGCCCGAGTTCGCGATGATGCCCGAGCCCGTGATGCCCGCCGCCGCCGCCGCCGCCGCGGACGACGAGTTTGAGCGTAAGCTCCTCGCCGCCATGGCCGCGGCTGAGCGGGGCGGCGGTTTGTCCGCGCTGGGCGGAGGAGTCGCCAACACGCCCCCGGGTGCGATCAAGGCGTACCCTGCCGCGGTTGATCCCGAGCCGTCGCCCATCGCTGAGCCGGAGCCAGAGCCGGAGCCGGAAGCGGAGCCGGAGCCGGAAAATGTAGCCGCGGAGGAGGTCGAGGCGGCGGCGCCCGCGGCTCCCGTCGACGATGAGTTTGAGCGTAAGCTCCTCGCCGCCATGGCCGCGGCTGAGCGGGGCGGCGGTTTGTCCGCGCTGGGCGGAGGTGTCGCCAACACGCCCCCGGGCGCGGTCAAGGCGTACCCTGTCGCGGTTGAAAGCCCCGCGGCGGAGGAGGCGATTAATGAGCCGACGCCGGTGAAGGCTCCGACGCCGGTGAAGGCTCCGACGCCGGTGAAGGCTCCGACGCCGGTGAAGGCTCCGACGCCGGTGAAGGCTCCGACGCCGGTGAAGGCTCCGACGCCACCTCCCCCCGCGGTTGACGATGAGTTTGAGCGCAAGCTCCTCGCCGCCATGGCCGCGGCTGAGCAGGGCGGCGGGCTGGGCGCTTTGGGAGGCGGGGTGCAAAACTCGCCCCCGGGCACGGCGCGGGCGGCGGTGCAGAACTCACCGGCGCCGGTCGCGGCCGTCGAGCCCGAGTCCGAGCCCGAGCCCGAGCTCGAGGCGGCCGACGAAGATCGAGCGATCGAGGAAGTCGGCGAGGAGGACGAGACGGTGGTGGTTTCTTGCGACGACGATACCGTGGTCCTCGAAGGTGAGGCGGCGCCGCAGCCCGAGGAGGAGGAGGATCACGAGCCCGTGTCCGCGATGAAGGGTGACGTGACCATGATGGACGTGTCGATGATGGACGTGGACGGCGGCGCGACGCCCGCTCCGCCGCCGGTGAAGGCTCCGACGCCGGTGAAGGCTCCGACGCCACCTCCCCCCGCGGTTGACGATGAGTTTGAGCGCAAGCTCCTCGCCGCCATGGCCGCGG
>Ga0181573_10002903_pt1 | contig 15548 bp, 8 predicted proteins | sample 101ome_25_FD_148643 | JGI IMG/M metagenome (GOLD analysis project Ga0181573, IMG submission 148643) | Coastal salt marsh microbial communities from the Groves Creek Marsh, Skidaway Island, Georgia - 101409BT metaG (spades assembly) | ecosystem: Environmental > Aquatic > Marine > Intertidal zone...
TCGCCCTCCCCCGCCGCCCCCCCCCCCCCCCCCCCCCAGGCACCCCGAGGGTCGACACGTCGCCAGCGTCCCGGCCGACAGCGTCATCGTCGTCGTGTCCTCCGACCGTTTCGCGGGGGCGGCGGCGGCCCTACGCGCCGAGGCAGAAGGAGACCGACTTTTGAGAGCAGCTGAAGGAAACCGACTTTTGAGAGGGAAAACAACGGCCAGCGACCTCGCCCACCACGTCCTCGCACGCCTCGTCGTCCTCGTCGCCTCCTTTCTCTCGGCTGCCTGTGGCCTCCTCGCGGTCGCCGCTGGCGCCGGCGCCGTCGCCGGCGCCGTTGCGTCCGTCTCCCCCACCTTCTTGCCGACCGCCGGCGTCTGCTTCTCCGTCGCTTTCGTCGTCATCGGAGCGGGACTCCGCGACTCCCCGCTCGGGGCCGTGGCCGTTCTTGTTGTCCTTGTCTCGGCCCTCGCCACTTGCATTCACTTTGCCTCGTCCGGGCTCTCGGCGTCAGCGTCTGCGACCCTAAGCCGTCTCTTCTCTGACCCATCTTCTCGCCTCATACCCTGAAAACTTCAAGACCCGAAGACTCTCAGAGAGAACCCTCGAGAGAAGATGAGATCCAATAGCGATACTGTCATCCGCCTCGGCCCCCCCTCGGGACTTGTTCTCTCCCCCTACACCGCCGACCATGTCGACGTTTATCACGGATGGATGAAGGATGCCGCATTGTTGGAGGCGAGGAGAAGAAGGGGGTGTGTGTGCCCGTCTGTCGGTTTTCACTCTGTCTGTTCGTCCATACATCAATCCATCCATCCCGCAGGCCACCGCCTCGGAGAGCCTCTCCCTAGAAGACGAGAGGACAGCCCAACGGAGTTGGAGAGCCGACCCCCGCAAGGCCACCTGGATCTTGCACCACCCGGACGCCCCGTCAAGGAGTGCCGTCTGCGCTCGACTGAGGGCGGGTATGGTGGGGGATGTCAATCTGTATCTGGACGAGGGGACAGAGGACGAGGAGGAGGAGGGTGTGGACACAGAGGGAACCTCTCCCTCACGGCCCCTCAGGGCTGAAGTCGAGGTCATGGTGGCCGTCCCCACACTTCGGCGGCGTGGCCTCGCCGCTGCTGCCGTTCGAGCTGCTGTCGGGTGGGCCGCGACGAGCCTTGGCGTGACAAGATTCGTCGCCAAGATCCTCGAATCCAACGAGGCATCCCTGGCCCTCTTTCGAGGACCCTCTTTGGGTTTTGTCGAGTACAGACGCGTCGCGTGCTTCGGGGAACTGCATTTGGCGCTGCCATCGGCGGGGGTGGATGCGTTTGCTGCCGCCTGGGTTGCGGGACGGAGAAAAGGCGGTGGTGTCGAGGTGGAGAGAGTGTCATGGGCACATTCGGACTCAGACCCGGAGGATCCGGACGCTTCCTTGTGAGGGTAGACGGGGCAGCGGCGGTTGATGATTTTCTCCATGACTCTCTATCTCGCTCAGTGTGCATTTGCGCCAGTGGGGCATTTGCGCCAGTGCACGACACTGAGTTGGGGGGCAGAACGACGGGCGCCGAGAAACCGAGATCGCCCGCTTCATCGTCTCCCTCTCCCTCAGTCATACCCCGCGCAAGTCCGGGCGCACGCCTTCGCCGCGCCTTGGAGACACTTGCTGTACTCGGCCGCGTCTCCCTCGCCCGGAAAGGCTCGATCGCACGCCGCCCCGAAGGATAATTGGCACGCCTCGCGGCACGCGTGGGCGCGGTCCCGATGGAGGTCGGCGCACCGCGTGGCGCAGTCCTGTTCCCCTCCCCCCTTGCCTAGTTCACTGCACACGTCGACGCAGAAGCGCGGCGCGCCGTCGACCGACACCGGGTCGAGGGCCGCGGGCGGAGGGAGGTCATGCGCCGAGGCCCAGGCGAGGCGAGACGCTTCGTCCATGACGCCCTCGCGGGCGGGGGTCTTGCCACCGAGGAGTCCTTGGCTGGCCTGCCACCGGGTGACGGCGTCACGGGTGCGCTCACTGGGGGGGGGGTGGGGTAACGGTGAGAGGATTCCGGGAGAGCGCTGCCCTTGCCGTCGCCGGTGCCGTTGTCTCTGCCAGCTCCGGCGTGGGTGCCGCGTGGGGCGGGTCGGAGAGACGGAGAGGGCGAGAGAGAGAGGGAGAGGGAGCAAGAGGGTGGGGGAGAGAGAGGGGGCTGAAAGGTGGGGCCCAAACCCTCCTCGCCCAAAGTACCCAGTAGGGTCGGCGTCAAGCCTGCCGCCTTTCTTCAGCTTGTCTTGGAGACAGAAGACGTCTGAGCCGTAGGAGCCGTACTGCGCGATCGAAAGGGGGGTTGATCGGGGGGTCGACGGGGAGAGGACGGCGGCCTCAGGCGTGGCTGATGGGTTACGGGCCCTGGGAGCGGGAGAACTTGGCGGGTTAGGTCACCGGCGGAGAAGCTTCATGGCGACTGATGCGACGCACCGACCCGCGAGCACGTTCGTGGCGCCGGGAGGGAGCGGCAAGGGGTCCGAAGACGGCGTCGCCTCGACGTGCCGTGTCCGTGGGACGGCCCGTTGGCGCGCTGCCGAGAGTGGGCTCGGTACTCCGGCAAGTCCTTCGATGTCGCGTGCCACTCACCCTTACGTCTCGCGGCAGATAGCAGGGTTCGCCATCCCCGGCCAACCGCGACTTTCCCGCTCCCATGGCGAGAGCCAGCCCTGTCTCGTCGTGGGGACGGTCGCGGCCTTCAGCTTGACTAGATCCGCACAGGCTAGAGGTGCTTCCGGGAGAGGCTTTTCCTGACGGATCCACCCGTGGATCACGGGCCGCGACAGTTGCCACTTCGGCGCGAGGAGGGAACAGCTAGGCCCCCGAGACTGGCGTGGGGGGCAGCCGAGCCGTTCGCGGGCACCCCGATTCTTTCACCCCCAGTACCGCCTGCGCGTGGGAAGCGGGGTTGTCGAAAGCGTCTCCCATCGCGCAGGCGCCTCTCTCTCTCGACTCCTATCTCGTCTCCCCCAAGTTCGTGGTCGCTTGGCGGACGCCGGCGGGCTTCGAGCGCTTGAACGCGCCGAGCGCGTCATGAGCGCGGCTCTCCAGGACCTCTTCGAGTATCTCGATAGCGAGTGCGTTGAGGAGCGGGGAGCACTCGGTCGCCCGGCTCGTCGCTCGCTGTGCGACCGACCAAGCGGCCCCACCGCCCGCTTCCCCGCCACCTGCCGCCCCCGAGCCCCCTCCGAAACCGTTGACGCCGCTTCCTCTGCCACTGCTGCTGCCGTTTCCGCCGCCACTGTCGCTGGCACAGCCACCTCCATCGCCACCGCCACCGTAGTCCCATCCCCCCCCCCGACTACAACACCCCAACAGCCCCAGTCTCCGTTCTCCTCACCGATGGACACCAGCTCGTCGGAACCCTGAAAGGATTCGACGACAACTGGAGGCAAGTCCCCCTCCTTCTTTCTCGTGCCGCTGCCGTCCTCCCCATGCGCCAGCGGTCGCCTGCCCCGCCCTCCTCCACCCTTCACCCCTCCCGACCCCACCCCTCACCCCTCCTGACACCACCCCCCACCCCCTCCCTCCCCCCTCTCCCCAGTCTCGTCCTCGAGTCTGCGGTCGAGCGCGTCTACTCGCCCGATCGCGGGGTGGAGGAGGTGACGCTTGGTCACCACGTCGTGCGTGGGGACACGGTTGCCGTGGTAGGGCTGCTCAACGAGGCGGCGGACGCGGCGTTGGACCGGAGCGCCGTGCGGGCGGACCCGCTCAAGCCGGTGGCGTGGTGACGGGGACGGGACCGTGGGGAGGGGCGCTCGGTCGGTGCCTCGGGGCTTCTTTCTCGCCGCTTGCCGCGTGTGCCGCACTCTGCCGCGTGAATTCTTTTCATCTCGCGGTTCGTTGGGGGTGGCTGCCATGGTTCGAGGGGGGTGCTGCTCCTCAAGTGAGGATGACCGGGGGGGAGAGGACGGGGAATGGGCTGCACGTCAGACGTGTCTTGTTCAGGTGTGGCGAACATCTCCGCTTGTCTCCTTATCCCCGCTCCTGCCTACTCCTCGCCCGACGCCGATTCTTCCCCCGCCGACACGTTGTCGTTCCCCCCGTGGACGCCGCCGACAACGACTGTCCGGCGCTGCGTCGGCGGCGCACCGTCTCCCAGCCCCCCCGCTGGACCGGGACCGGGACCGACGCCGTCGGAGTCGTCCGAATCGTCGCGGTCGCCGCCATCCGACGCCGACGGCGGACCGAGATCAAACGTCGGAGCACCGAGCGCCACGTTGAGGTCGTGGTCCCGTCCGCCCGCCCCCCCCAGACGAGGCGCCCCATGCCATCTCACCTCTCGCCCGAGGACGGCGAGCCCGTCGTCGGGGAGGTCGTGGCGGCGGTGGCGGCGGCCGTCGGAGGAGCCGTCAGAGGAAGAGTTCTCCTGTTCCACCACCCCTCCTCCTCCGCCGCCTCCGCCTCCGCCGACCGCCCCGAGCCCCGCCCCGCCGAGGGCGCCGAGTCGACCGAGACGGTCGTCCAGCCCCCGCAGTAGCTCTCGCACAAAAGCCTCGGCGGGGGGCGACCCCCGAGCTTCCTCGTTGGGGCGGCCCGCCGGCCAAGCTCGGGCACCGGCGACAGTCGCGGCGACATCGTCGTCGACGGCGTCGGCGGCAAAGAGGGGGGGGGGGTTGGGGTCGGGGTTGTGCCGCCCCCCCCTCCCGTGGTCGTCGTCGGGGTCGACCCCGATAGCTGGCAGGGACGAAGAGTCGAACGGGGCACCAAAGGGGCCGCCCCGCTGCTGTCGGGAGGCAGGCGGCAGGGCCGGAGCAAGGCTGCCACCGGGCCCCGCCGCGCCCCACCGGGCGCCCGCTCCCCCCCCCGCCGCCGCCGTACCCCCCGCACCCCCGACCCTCCGCCGTGGCGCCCCCGGCCCCCCCAGCCCCCAGCTCCCCGTCGACGACGGTCCCCGCCCCGCGCCCGGTGACCGGGAGGCCACCGAGGCGCCCGCCGCGTCGCCGTCAAGACCGGCCTGCACGCTGCCCAATCCGCCCCGCTCGACAGCCCCGGCCGATGCACCGTCGGCGTCGTCGTCCGCCCCGTCGTCCCAATCGTCCCCATCATCGCCCCCTCCCTCCGGGCCCTTTCCATAGCGCACTTCCAGGTACTGACGCGGTCTCCGTCCCTGATCGTTCCACAGCCGCGGCGCCGTCGGCCCCGCATGCCCACCGCGGCCGTCGGGCGCTGTCCCGTCGGGACCGCCCACGAGCGCCCGCGACGGCCCCCTCACCTTCCCTCCGGAGTCCTCGCGCCGTGCCGCCCCCGCCGGCCCTTCGGAGTGCGTGACGTGGGGACCCGTGAGGACGATGGATCCTCCCTCCAGCGCGTGGAACGAGGCCCGCACCGAGTCAACTGCCGAGCATGACGACAGAGACACGAGAGACCCCCGAATCCTCGCCCGCGCTCCCGTCGCATTGCCTGCAAGCAGCAGGTGCCGCCCGATCACCACGGCGCTGTTGATGGCGGCCAGGCCCGCGTGCTTGTTGGACCGCAGCACGGAATCGACCACCACCGCGAGGCACCCCCTCCCATGGCTCTCGACTGCGTTGTATCCGTTGCGCTCCACCACGCACCCGTCCACCTTAAGGCTTGCTCCGTTGTCGCACCCCACCCCGGAACCGCCATTGTGGCCCACAGCCCCGCCGCGCACCGCGCCGGACGCGCCCTCGCCGCGCACCATGACGCCGCACCACCCGTTTAAATCGACGCGGCACTCGCGGAGTTCACACCCAGTCGCGCGGTAGACAAGGACGGCGTCTCCCATGACGGCGCTGTCTCCGGCGCACCCGGTGACGCGCACACCCTCGAGCCGGACGTTATCGGCGCACAGTAGCACGGCGCAGAAGCGGTGGGTGGACTTGCCTACGGGGAAAAGTGAATTGAGGGGGGGCGAGGTCGCCGTTGGGTGGCGGGCTCACTCATCGCGGGGCGTCAACTGGGGGCGAAGGCCAAGACAACCCGCAGCCCACGACGGTCGCTGACGGTGGTACCGACGGGGATGTGGCCGGCTGGGTGTCGAGGCTGCAGGCAGCGCGCGCCCCACAACCCAAGCCGGGCCAAAACCCAATGCCCCAGGAGCAGCCACCCCGGGCCCCACCGTCGCTGCCGCTGCCGCCCCCCGACCCCCCCGATGCCCCCCTCCAGCCTCCTCGCCGTCCTGGAGAACACTGCAGACGCGACTCCCTCTACTCCGGACCACTCCGTTGCGCAAACAGATCCCCGGACGCCGCAATTTCAGGCACCGATCCCCACGGCACGTCTGCCCTCCTAGATCGACGGTGCGGACGTCGTCTCGGTCGAGGAGTGCCTGGATGGCGCCGAGGGAGGCGCCGCGGGGGGCGTGGAAGAGGCCGGGCTCGAAATCGAGGTCTCGCTCGAGGGCGGGGGCGGGGGCGGGGGAGAGAGGGGGGGACCATCGGGCGGCGGGGGGGGGGGCAGGGCCGCCCCCACCCTCGACGGTCGCTGGGCCGGGCGTCGGCGGGGCAGTCGCCGCCTGGAGCTGGTGGGCGACCACGGCGCGGCTGGGGAGCGAGGCAGAGAAGAGGAGGGGGGCGCGGGGTCCCGGGGACCCGTGCCAGGGGGCGCCGGGTGGGGTCGCCAGCCCCCCTCCCCCTTCCCCTCCTCCGCCTTCTCCTCCGCGGTGGCTCGAGGCCGACGCCGCGCTGCCGGCGGTAGCGCTACGGATCCCGGACGCAATGTTCTCGAGAATTAACGCGAGCTGCTCGGGGGCGAGGGAAGGGCCCGTCGGCGCGGCGGCGGCAGCGACGGCGCCCGACGTGGCCGAGGCTGAGGCGGGCGCAGACGCCGTGGGGTCCGACGGTCGCGCCGGGGGGCTAGCCGCCAACACCTCCAGATGGCTGGACGCAGTGTCAAGCTGGTCCATGCCGAAGTCGAGTCGTTCGAGCAGGTCGAGTCCGCGAGGACGGAAATCCAGGGGGGCGGACAGTGACGGTGTCGCGCCGCCTCACTTTACGCGTTCTCTCGACGCGTCTACTTCCTAGTTCTTGGTGGTTGCGGGAAATCGAGCACAAGCAACTCCCGTCTGCGACGGTGAGAAGGCATGGTGGTCCTCGACGGCTTTGCAAGCATAGGCCTCGACCGCCCGCCTTCGCGCCGAGCCGATACGAGGAGGAGAGAAGACGCCCCGAGGTGACACCAGCTCCCGAGAGTCACAACCACCAACGAGGTCGCGCTCTAGGCGCGCAGGTCGTCGAAAGAACACACGGAGGCAAGGCCGCCCCCCGCGTCGATGAGGGCTGACATCGACGGTCCGCGCCCCCGTGCGGGCGATAGAGAGAATCTGCGCGACTCTAGTTTATCTCCGTGGAGCAAAAAAACGCTGTTCACGCTCTGAGCTCCCCTGAAATTCCATCCAGAACCCCCAAACCTCCGCTGCGCTGCCCTGGCCGGCCGGCCTCGCGCCGATGTCGACGACCCGCCCGCCCACCCCCGCAGGAAGAAGGCCAGAGCTCGGGATGAGCGGCCGCGACAGCGCAGCGGCGGCCTCGCTGGCCGGTGATCCCCCCCAGATCACGGATGAGAGCCGCGAGAACGACGGTGGAGCTGCCGCCGCGGACTCGAGCCCCGGCGCCGCTGGCGCCGCCGCCGGCCGCGCCCGCCCCACCTTCCGCGCCACCGCCCGCGCCGTCGCCGGCCTGGCCGTCGCCCCGAAGGCGTCACCTTTCTCCGTCAAGAACCCTCCTCCGGGCCTCGGCATGGCCCGCAAGACTCCCGGAGGGGGGTCACCGGGCCGGCCAGGGGCTGTCAGCCCTTCAAAACCCACCGCCCGCGACGTCATCGCCCGCGTCCGTGCCCACGCCGCTGCCCAGGAGGAGGCCGCGAGGGCCGGCGAGCTGGGCGGCGGGGGCCGTGACGGACCCCTCCCGGGGGGCACCACCCGCACCGCGCAAGACAGCGTGCGGTTCCATTTCCCCACGGCGAGCGGCCCCGGGTCCCCTGGGGGGGTGGCAGGGGCGGTCCGGGGCGGCGGCGGCCTTTCGGTCTGTTCTAGGTCCCTCCCCCCTTTCCCTCCCCCCCCACCATTCCCTCTTCTTCCCCCGCCCAGGAGGATCTCCTCGACGACGTCGATCGGAGACGGGCGCGGGTGCACCAGGCGGGCAGGGCTGGGGTTGGGGTCGCCTCTATCGATCTATCTATATCTATCTCTCTCTCTCAGTCTTCCTCATTCTCTCTCTCTCGCCCTCGGTCTCGCCCTCGCCCGCTTTGCACCCCGTCGCCGCGCCCGACCCTCGCCCTGCCCCGTCGCGCCACGCCGCGCCGCCCCTCCCCCGTCTCTCCCCGATGCTCCCTCGCTCCCTCCGACGCCCCCGCCACAGACGGCCTTCGATCGGCTCATCACCGCCGCCCGCGAGGAGCGTGCCAGGGGAGAGGCCCAGCCCTTTCAGAAGGACCCTCTGCCCCGCCTGGCCGTGGTTGACGCCCCCCCCGAGACGGCCCTGCGCAGCCAACGCGAGGGGGCGAAGGGGCACCGGGACGGCGGCAGTCGCGCCTCCTTCGGTTCCGTCGCCCTCGACAACGAGTTGGGCGGGGAGGACGCCCGGGGGGCGCCCCTGCCCCCGCCCCCCGCCTCCGGAGCCCCAGGGGGCTCTTCGGGGTCGGCCCAGCGCCGCATCGACTTTGGCATGCCGTACGGGGCGCCCTCAGCCGTCGCTGCCGCCGACCTCGACCGCGCTGCAACCGACGCGTCGGCCGTCGGCGGGGCGAGGGTGAGCCGCGCAGATCGCCCAGTGGACACGATCGACTTCGCCGACTTTGCCGCGGGGGGGGGGGGGGGGGCGGCCCCCGTCTGGCGCCGGGGGAGCCTGCGGGAGGGCGGAGCGTTGGTGTTTGGGTCGGGGAACGACGACAACGACGACGGCGGACTCTTCTCTGAGGGCGCCGAAGAGCGCCGATCGACAGGCCAGGCCGCCGGGGCGTCCTCCCCTCCCGTGGGGGTGCCCCCCCCGCGTGGCCTCGTCCCGGCCCCCCCCGTGGCGCCGTCTCCCCGCCGCGATGCGCCCGTTCTATCGGCGGCGTCGAGGGGCCCGGTCGCCCATCTCCGGGCGGGGGGGAGTCCCTACGTTCCCTCCTACAGTCTGGGCACTCGGGGTGGGCGCTCGGCCGCCCCCGGCCCGGGCTCGGGAGGGGGGGTCGTCGGCCCGGTCAACCGCCTTGGTGGTGGAGGGGGGGGTGGAGGGTTCGCCGGCGGTGCCGGAGGGGGGGGGTTCGGGTGGCCAGGTCACGCTGTGTCGAGCCAACCCTTTGGAGAAGGAGGCGGAGGCGGGTACGGGGTCAGCGCTGATGGAGGAGACGTGCGGCTGGCACGGCACCGTCCCGACGGAGAGGTCGTTGCCACGGACACCGCGGGTGACGCGTCTGGGGGCCTTCCGCCGCCCGGATCCCTCGCAGCAGACCTCGGCGCTCTGCTGGGTGGCGGCGGGTCGTCCGCGCTCGGGTCACGGGGCGGTCCCCTGTCGGCCGACACCATCGTTGTGGCCCGGGCGCCGCCCGATGCCGCCGGAACCGTGGGCCGGGACGGGACGACGTCGGTCGTCGTCGGACCCACGGGGAGCCCCGTCGCTCCGCGCGAGGTCGAGACGCGCGTCCACCGCCTCATCCTGTCAGCCCGGTCAGAGGTCCTCCGCGGCCTCCTCATCGACGCCGACCGGGACCAGCGCGGCTCCCAGCGATCCAGCCGCGAGGCCCACCACCAACCCCGCGCCGGTCGCCTCCTCCGGCTCTCGGTCGAGCCGTCACCCCGCGGGACAGGTGCCCTCGCCGCCCTGCCTCGGCTTGTCGTCGTCGCCGACCCCGACGCCGTGGCCGAACTCATCAAGTATCTCTATACCGATCGGTGCGCCCTCTCTAGCAACCACGTCTGGACGTTACTGGAGGCCGCCGAAGATCTCCAATTACCTGGACTGCGGTCGCGGTGCCTCTCCTTCGTCGAAGCGTCGCTGAACGAGTCGACAGCTTGCTCTTATCTCGAGCGGGCCGAGCGGCTCGGACACCGCGGCCTTGCCGAGCATTGCCGTGCAGTCACCAGGGAGCGATTCCGGGCGGCGGCGCGGTCGCCGGGTTGGTTGGGGTTGGACGCGAGCACAGTCCGAGCGCTGGTCGAGGACGACAGCATTTGCGCGCCCGAACTCACGGTGTTCCGAGCGGTGCTCGCGTGGCTCCGCCGCGACCCGCGGAGCAGAGCAGAGGCCGGGCACCGTTTGTTGTTATCGGTGCGGTACCCGCTGATGAGCGAACACCAGCTGTCAAGCGAGGTCGATCGGGCCGACGAGGTCAGGGCGAGCCACGACCTCACCCGCAGAGTGCTCGACGCTCTCAAGACCAAGGTGTCGAGTCGGCCCGAGGACCTCCGCCCTCTCCGCCGCCGCGTCCTCTTCCCCGGTGTCGTTCACGACGTGCCCACGGCGGAGCTGCGGGAAGAGGGGTGGCGCGAGCTCGCCGCGGGGCCTTTCTCCGCACCGCTTGAGCCTGACGTGCTGGCCAGCGCAGGAACGTTTGAATATCTCCTCCTGGGTGCTCGTCGGAGGGGCGCCGATTCCCTTCGGGTGGCGGCGATGGGCCGGTGCGCTGAGGTGCTGCGCCCCGCGGAGCTCTTGCCCAACGAGCTCGTGGCTGGGGTCATCGACAATGGGGTGCACTGGTACCACCTCGCTGGAGGCGTCCTCGGGTTTGCCGACGCCAGCGACGCCGTGCGGCTTGGGCCTGACGGCACCGACGAGGGGCCGGGGGAGCACCGCGTCTCGGTGCCCCTCTGCGTCGGCGGTGGTGGCAGAGCGGGCGAGGACCGCGACGTCGCGGTGGACGGGCAAGGGGCGGAGCGCGTGCTCATGGTGTGGCAGCAGCTGTAGTACGGGGGGGAGGGAAAACGCGATTGGCGAGGGCGGGAAACGAGGCGGGAAACGAGGGGGGGAAACGAGGCCGCCGAGCCAACTCAGCGCACCAGCCGGCGCCCTCTACTCCCGAACCCCAAAAGTTGCATGCCTTCTAAGCGACGCCAACCTCACCCGTGTGCTACACTGAAGGCGAGTCGGGAAGGCTGGTGTCAGCCCTTTGGCCGTGCGACGCTGCGCTGGCCCCGCGGGGACGTAGAGGGCAGCAGGTTTCGCAGGCGCAGATTGAATGAAGCAGGAAATGAAAGTGGTGTTTAGAGGAGCGCCCGGCCGCTCCCGGATGACCGAGACGATCCCTTCCCGCGCCACGCCCGCGGACCGACCGTCGATGTCGACCCCCACCTTCGCAGACGACAGGATAGCAAGCTCCGGTCACACCTCTAGACGGTGCCGCGCACGGCCGCCGCGGTGGCTCGTCGCGCGGCTGAGGCTGCGATGGTGATGGGACGCCTCCTTGGCGGCGCAACGAGGACGGCAACCACGGCGGCGGCGAGCGCCGGGGGGGTGGGCGGCAGGCCGCTGCCCGTTCCCGGAGCCGGTCGCCCCGCACGACCCGCCGCGACCTGGCCGCCCGCCGATCGCCGTGGCCCGCCGACCTCGGGACCGCCATGCACCAGCGGTGGCGGCGTGCCGATGAACGATGTGCCACCTCCCCTCCCGCCCCTGCCTCCCGTGGAGGCGGACCAGTACGGCGAACTCGTTGCCGCGGCGTGCCCACCCCCGGTCGGTACCACCCGCAAGCCGAGCGCGGCTGCGTCGGACCCCCTCGAGTGGTGGTCGACCCCCGAAGCGGCGTACCGCCCCTCGGACGGTCTCGCTGTGGCCCTCGCCTCACTCTCCCCCGAACAGCTGACGCCAGCGAGGCTCGAGCCCGGGGCAGCCCTCATCACGGCCGGCCCGGGCAGCGGCAAGACCCGCGTCCTGGCCTGCCGCATTGGCGTCCTTGTGAATGAGCACGGAGCACGGCCTTGGGAGATCACCGCGGTCACCTTCACCAACCGGGCTGCTGCGGAACTGGCCGAGCGCGTGGCAGGCCTGCTCGGCGCTGACCGGCCCGTCCGCTGTTCCACCTTTCATTCGCTTTGTGTGACCCTGCTCCGCCGCTCGCTTCCGCGTGCACCCGGCTTTTGGGGGTGTGGGGCCGGGGGTGAGGGCGCCGACGCCGCCGCTGATGCCGGGGCCTTTAGCGTGGCCGATGAGGAGGACGCCAAAAGACTCGTCCGCAGCGTGTGCAGGGACGAACCGTCACTCCTCCGCGCGGCGTCCTTGTCGTCATTGGGCCGACCGGGGAGGGCCCCCGCCATCATGGCAAGCGACGGTACGCCATTGTCGGACTTTGCCGACTCCTGGCGCCGTCGCGCGTCGTCGATAAAGCAGTGGACGTCTGTCACCCGCTGGTCGAACGATGAGCGGGGCACCGCATCCACGATGACGATGTCTGAGGCCCTCGACGCGGCCTCAATCGCCGCGAGCGGGGCTGAGCGGCCTCTGCGGCAGCCCCGACCGACACTTGAAGACGAAGAGGTGTGGCGCCGCTACCACTCCCGGCTAAGAACGGCGCGTTGCCTTGACTTTGATGATCTCCTCGGCGTCGCCGTCGGGCTGCTGGACGCACGACCCGACCTCGCCGCCGACGCGCGGGCGCGGCATCGGCACTTGCTTGTGGACGAGTTTCAAGACACGAATGGGTTGCAATACGCGCTGTTGCAGCGGCTCTCGCCGTTAGCAGATCCGGACGGTGGCGCTTCCGTTGTCGCTGAATCTATCGAACGAGGCCGCGTCCCGCCATCGCTCTTCTGCGTCGGCGACGCTGACCAGGCCGTCTACGGGTGGCGCGGCGCTGACCTTAGTTTTCTTGCCCAGCGGTTCACGCGGGACTTTCGGGCGACGACGACACATCGCCTAGTTGATTGTCATCGGTGCGCGCCGGCAGTTGCTCGACTCTCTGAGGGCATCGCCAACGGTCCGCGGCTTGACGGGTCGTCGGAGAAGCGCGGATCCGCCGCGACGCGCGTGCGTAGCGTCGTCGCGGCGAGCCCTGCAATCGCGTCATCGGCGGCGGCGCGGATTCTGCTCGTCCGGGGTCCGAGGGAGGAGATGGCGACAGTCGTGGCGCTTGCTGCGGCTCTGGCGGACTCAGCGCGACGTGATGGCTCCACCGCGGCTGTGCTCACCCGCACCAACCGCGAGCTCACATTTCTGGAATCGGGCCTCCTCGCTGCGGGCGTGCCGTACCGCGTTGCGGGAGGGCTGCCGTTCTGGGGGCGTGCCGAGGTCCGGGACGTGCTGGCCTTTCTCCGCCTGGTGACAAACCCGCGCGATGCGCCGGCCGCCGAGCGGGTGGTCAACCGTCCGCCACGGGGCCTCGGTGAAAAGTCGCTCGGCGCGCTCCGCGACTGGGGCGCAGGTGATCTCGCGGCGGGCCTCTTTCCCGGCTGGGGCGAGCCGGGCGGGCCGTTGGACAACCCACGGCTTCTGGCTGAGGCCGAGGCCGCTGTCGCCGCTCACAGTGGGCATTTTGGCGCCGACGCCGACAACGCCGACGCGGTCGTTGCCGCCCTCAGCGCGTGGGGGCAGCTCGACGGTGAGTCGGCGGCGGTCGCTGCGCTGGGCCCCCTCTGGGATGGAGGATGGGGTGACCGTCTTTCGGTGGGTGTGGACGGTCAACCCCCACTGCCCACCAAGCGCGCCGAGGCCGGCGTCGCTGCCCTTCGCCGCTGTCTTTTTTGCTGGCGTTTGTGGGCTCAGGTGGTGACCGTCGGCGGCGGAGGTCAGGACGATCACTCGGGCCGTTCCGGGTCGTCGTTGATGTCGCGCGCCTTTGTCGCCGACGCGGCCCGCGCCGTTGTTCGCGACAGCGGCTACGCCGAGGCCCTCAGGGACGGCGCACTCGACGCGGGCCTCGGCAAACGCGAAACGAAAGACGCCGCGCGGCGGTTGGATAACTTAGACGTCGTGGCGGCGCAGCTGAGCGCCGCCGCCCCTGCAGCGCTTGTGGCGGCGCGTGAGGCCCACCGGGCCGCGTTCGCCTCGGACGACAACAACGACGACAATGACGGGGGCGGCGGCGGACAGGTTGCATTGGTCGCACCTCCCGTCAGCCTCCTGGCCGTGCTCTGCGAGGCCGTCCGAGCCGCTCAGCTGGAGTCAGACCTGTCGGAGAGCGCCGGAGTGGCGGCGGCGGCAGCGGTGGCGGCGACGGCGGCCTCGGGTGCTGACGGCACTGCTGCTCCCGTCCCATCTCCGCCGCTGGCCTTGTGCACAGCCCACGCCAGCAAGGGGCTCGAGTTTGACCGTGTCCTTGTGCCCGGCGTGGGAGAGGATGGGTGGCCCCACCCATTAAGCCGCGCCGAGGGTCGCGGAGAGGAGGAGCGCCGACTCCTCTTCGTGGCAGTGACGCGGGCCCGATTGTCCGTCACCTTCACGGCGTCGCGGTGGTCGCCACGCGCTGCGGCCGCCTTGGACGGTGACAACCAGACCAATACGGCAGGGGGATTATCGTCATCAGTGGCGGGGCCGTCACCTCTGCTGGCGGGCGCCCTCGCCGACGGTTCGCTCGTCGCGGTGACGTGGGATGGTGGGGCCGAGGGCGCAGCGGAGGCTGCGGGGCTAGTTCCCGCGGGAACGGGAAGGCGGTCGCACCCTGTGATGGGGTCGGCTTCCGCGTCCCCGCCGCCGGGGGCATCGTCGTCAGTGGGGCCGCGCGCGCCCGTGTCACCCCGCGCCCCCCCCCCTGTGGCGCGTGGCCCGGGCTCGCGGCGGGGGGCACGGCTGCGGGGTGGGCCTCGGAGTTGATGAGTGGGTCGGCCGTTGGCGCGAGACCGGAGAGGTCCTAAGTTGAGGGCGCTCAAGCCGTTCCTTCCCGCATTTTCCCCCACCCCTCCCACCCCCACTTGTGGTCGAGGCCCTCTAAGGTCTGGCGGGCCAGAGGGACGGGGGAGAACTGGGGTCGGTTCGATGATCCGCACCTCTGCCCCCCCCCACCTCATCCCCCACAACCCGCACCCATCAGGGGGCTTCGTCCCGGTCGCTCTCGTCGGACCAATCGTCGTCGGCCCCGATCCCCACCAGAAGCGCGTGGCGGAGCGCTGCCTCGCTGCGCGCCGCCAGGCGCAACACAGCGGCCTCGGCGTGGGCGGCCAGGGCTCGACGGAGGGCCGTGGACCCCGCAGGTTGAAGGGCAGCGTCGATGAAGGGCACGGAGACAGACGCCGCAACCGAGGGGGCGGGCTTTGGGGCAACAAGGGCGGGCGCCGCGGAGCGGGGCGACGTGGCGAGGCACATGGCGGCGAGCAGCTCGCGTTGCGCATCGCGCGTCGGAACAGCAAGAACCAACGTGCGCGGCTTCCACCCCGCGACGGCGCCATCGCCGGCGGGGGGCGGGACAAGAGCGGCGCGGCCTCGGGCAGCGCGGCCGACGGCCTCGAGTGCGAACATGCCTCGGGCAGTGGGACGGGGCGTGGCCCCGGCGGCCCCCTTGGCTGCGCCGGGGCCCGACAGGGACAGCGCTCCGGCTCCGTGGAGCTCGAGGACACGGCGCGGCTGCGAGGACCCTGGGGTGAGGGGGTTTGAGTGGGGGTGAGGGAGAGGGGGTTTGAGGGGGGGTGTGGGGGAGGAAGTGTGGGGGGGGGGTGTGGGGGGGGGGGTGGGTGGGGGG
>Ga0181573_10002904_pt1 | contig 15548 bp, 8 predicted proteins | sample 101ome_25_FD_148643 | JGI IMG/M metagenome (GOLD analysis project Ga0181573, IMG submission 148643) | Coastal salt marsh microbial communities from the Groves Creek Marsh, Skidaway Island, Georgia - 101409BT metaG (spades assembly) | ecosystem: Environmental > Aquatic > Marine > Intertidal zone...
TTTGGCGCTCATTGCACGAAGCGCCGCGATCCTCCTTGCGGTCCTGACGACGGCGGCCGGCGCCAGCGCCGCCGCGGAGAAGATCGATTTCAACACCCAAATCCGCCCGCTGCTTTCCAACAGTTGTGCCGCCTGTCACGGCCCGGACGCCGAAACCCGCGAGGCCGGTCTGCGCGTGGACACCTTCGAAGGGGCCACCATGGACCTTGACGGTCACGCCGCCATCGTTCCCGGCGCCCCCGACAAAAGCGAGTTGATCCGTCGCATCACAACGACCGACGAAGACGACCTCATGCCGCCCAAGGGCAAGGGCCGTCGCTTCAAACCGGAGGAGATTGCGCTGATCAGGAAGTGGATCGAACAGGGGGCCGAATATCAGGGGCATTGGTCCTATCAGAAACCGGTCCGGCCGGGAATCCCGGCCGTGAAACGGGGCGACTGGCCGAAGAATGAAACCGATTACTTCATCCTCGCCCGCCTGGAGCGCGAGGGCCTGACGCCGTCGAAGGAAGCGGACCGCTGGACCCTGGCGCGTCGTGTTGCAATCGATTTGACCGGCCTGCCGCCGACCTGGGCGGAGGCCAGGGGGTTCGTCGATGACGCGCATCCCAACGCCTACGAACGCTACGTGGATCGGCAGTTGGCCAAGGACTCCTTCGGCGAGCGTTGGGCGCGGGTGTGGCTGGATCTGGCGCGCTACGCGGATTCCGCGGGTTACGCCGATGACCCCCCGCGCACGATCTGGGCCTATCGCGACTACGTGATCCGATCGCTCAACGAGAACAAACCTTTCGACCAATTCACCGTCGAGCAGATGGCCGGCGACCTGTTGGAGAATCCAACCGACGACCAGTTGATCGCCACCGCCTTCCATCGCAACACATTGACCAACAGCGAGGGCGGCACCGACGACGAGGAGTTCCGCAACGTCGCCATTGTCGATCGCGTCAACACGACCATGGCAGTCTGGATGGGCACGACGATGGCCTGCGCCCAATGCCACACCCACAAATATGACCCCATCTCGCAGGAGGAGTATTTCCGGATGTTCGCCATCCTCAATCAGAGCGAGGACACCGACAAAAAGGACGAGCGGCCGTTGCTGGAAGTCTGGACGGACCGTCAGGAGGAGGACAAGACGCGGTGGGCCGGACAGATCGCCTCGCTCAAGAAGGCGCTGGCGACCGAAACGCCCGCGCTTGCGGCGGCCCGCGCCAAGTGGCTGGCCGGCCTGACCAAGGAACCGGCCTGGTCGCGTCTGAAACCGTTGACCGCCAAAGGTCGCGGGATGGATTTGAAAGTTTCTGCCGACGGCTCGATCAGCGCGAGCGGCGACAAACCGAACAACGATTTCTACACCTTGCGTTTTCCGACGGAGATGGGAACGATCACCGGCCTGCGCGTTGAGATCCCGGCCGAGCAGAAGGAGAACTTCGTCATCTCCCAGACGACCGCGCTCTGGCAACCCGACGGTTCGCAGGCAAGGACGGGGCGTTATGTCCGGATCGAGGTTCCCGGGGCCAACAAGTTCCTTCAACTCGCCGAAGTGCAGGCGTTCAGCGGCGGCGAAAATGTCGCGCTCAACGGCAGGGCCACGCACAGCTCGCAGTATAACGATGCCGTCGCCGGCCGCGCCATCGACGGCAACACCGACGGCGATTACAACAAACGCTCCGTCAGCCACACCGCCCAGCAGAAGGATCCCTGGTTCGAAATCGATCTCGGGAAGCCATTGCCCATCGACAAGATCGTCGTCTGGAACCGCACGGACGGCGGCAAGCAAATCATGGATCGCCTCAAGGGCTATCGCGTGAAGCTGCTCGATGAGAAGCGCGCGGTGGTGTTCGAGAACACGCCGGGCGGCGATCCCGGGAAGATGAAGGAATTCGCCATGTCCGGCGCCGTGACCCTGGAATTCGGCGCAGCCTTTGCGGATTACGAACAATCCGGCTTCCCGGCTTCCAGCGTCATTGCTCCCAAGCTCGACAAGGCCAAGGGCTGGGCCATCGCCGGTCAGACCGGCAAGCCGCATCAGTTGTCGCTGATTCTCAAGAACCCGCTGGCCGCCGACAAGGGCGTCCTGACGCTGCGTTTGAATCAGGGATCGAAGTTCACCAAGCACGTCGTCACCCACCTGGCTGTGTCCGCGACCTCGGACAACGACATCTCCACCTGGGCGCGCATGCCGGCGGATGTGCGGACCCTCGTGCGCAAGGACAAGCGCAGCGAGGCCGAAGAGAACCGCCTCGCCGCCTATCATCGCGAGATCGCGCCGGAACTGGCCGGGACGCGCCGCGAATTGGCGAAGGTCGAGAAACAGCTCGCCTCGGCAAAGCCCTACACCACGGTCCCGATCCTGCGCGAACTGGCAGCCGACAAACGCCGCGAGACCCGCGTGCAGATCCGCGGCAACTTCAAGAACACCGCGCAGGTCGTGAAGGCCGGCGCGCCCGAGGCCTTCCACAAACTGCCCGCCGATCGACCCGCAGACCGTCTTGCGCTGGCGCAATGGCTGGTGCATGAGGACAATCCACTCACCCCGCGCGTCATCGCCAACCGGCATTGGGAGCAGATCTTTGGAACGGGCATTGTCGAAACCAGCGAGGAGTTCGGCAGCCAGGGCGAACTGCCCTCGCATCCCCGACTGCTCGACTGGCTGGCCGTGGAACTGCGCGACGGCGGCTGGAATTTGAAGAGCTTCATCAAGCTGCTCGTGACCTCGGCCGCGTATCGTCAATCGTCGCAGGTCAACGACGCCCTGCTGGAGGCCGATCCCTTCAACCGTTTGCTCGCCCGCGGACCGCGCTTCCGGATTTCGGCCGAGATGGTGCGCGATCAGGCCCTGGCTGTCAGCGGACTGCTCAGCCGCAAGATGGGCGGCAGACCCGCCAAGCCGCCGCAACCCCAGCTGGGCCTGAAGGCGGCCTTCGGCTCCGCCACCGACTGGCAGACCAGCAAGGGCGAGGACCGTTACCGTCGCGGCATCTACACCACCTGGCGACGCTCCAGTCCGTATCCCTCGATGGCGACCTTCGACGCCCCGAATCGCGAGGTCTGCACCGTGCGGCGCTCCCGCACGAACACCCCGCTGCAGGCGCTGGTCACCTTGAACGACCCCGTCTACGTCGAAGCGGCGCAGGCCCTGGCGCGGCGCATGTTCAAGGCCGCGGGTTCGGCCGAAGGGCGCGCGCGTTATGGAATTCAGACTGCCTTGATCCGCGAGCCGCGCGATGGCGAGGTCGAACGTTTGGTGAAGCTGTTCGAAACTTCCCGCGATCGTTTCGCCAAGGATTCGTCGCAGGCGAAGATGATGGCCGAGCAACCCTTGGGTGTGTTGCCCGCTGGAATGGATGCAGTGGACATGGCCGCCTGGACGGTGGTCGGTAATGTGTTGCTGAACCTGGATGAGGTGTTTTTGAAGCGATGAAGATGGACTGCCCCCAGAACCGTCGAATCCCGAGAGGGCGCGTGTCTGCCGGATGGATCGTAGAGCCGGTGGGGCGAGAGTTCCCTCGAGCCCATTTCAAAGCTCTGAAGGAGCGGGAGAAACACGCGGCTGCCCGCTGTGTTCAGCATCCCGGGCGGGCGATCCGGATTCGAGCGGACCGGCTGCCACCGCCGCTTGCATCCCTTCGGGATTCTGATTTGGGCTCGAGGGGACTCTCGCCCCACCGGCTTTACACTTCCTTCGGACAATCGGCGTCCTTGAGGAAACAGCGCCTGAGACGTTTCATGTTCATCTGATTTTCTGGTACCCCAATCTCCCATACCCTCATACCCCCACCCGCCCATACCCCATGGATCCTCGAATTGAACGCATTCAACTCCAGACCCGACGGCACTTCCTGAAGGAATCCACCGCCGGCATTGGCGGCATGGCGCTGGCCAGCCTGATGGCGAAGGACGCCTCGGCCGCGAAGACCAAGGTCGTCAATCCGCTCGCGCCGAAGCAGCCGCAGTTTGCCGCCAAGGCCGAGCGCGTGATCTACCTGCACATGACCGGTTCGCCGCCGAACCTCGACATGTTCGACCACAAGCCTGAGCTGGTGAAGCGCGACAGCCAGGACTGCCCCGACAGCTTCCTCAAGGGGCGCCGATTCGCCTTCACCACCGGCGTGCCCAAGCTCATGGGCTCGCCCCGCAAGTGGTCACAACATGGCAGGCACGGCACGTGGATGTCCGACGCCGTTCCCAACTTCCATGGAATCGCCGACGACATGTGCGTCATCAACTCGATGCACACCGACCAGTTCAACCATGCGCCGGCGGAGTTGCTGATCTACACCGGCTCCCCGCGTTCGGGGCGGCCGTCGATGGGCTCCTGGGTGACCTATGGCCTCGGTTCCGAGAATGAAGACCTGCCCGGCTTCGTGGTGTTGATCTCCAGCGGCGTGCAACCCAACGGCGGCAAGAACTCCTTCGGCTCCGGCTTCCTGCCCAGCGTCTACCAGGGCGTGCAATGCCGCTCCAAGGGCGACCCCGTTCTCTACTCCTCCGACCCGGCCGGAATGAACCGCGATCTGCGCCGCGCCAGCCTCGACGCCCTGCGCGACCTCAATGAAATGCAGGCGAAGGAGCTGGGGCATCCCGAGACTCTCACCCGCATTTCCCAATACGAACTCGCCTTCCGCATGCAGACCGCCGTGCCCGAGGTGATGGACATCTCACAGGAGCCGAAGAAGATCCTCGAGGAATATGGCGCGCAACCCGGAGGCTCCAGCCTCGCCAACAACTGCCTCCTCGCCCGGCGCCTCGTCGAATCCGGCGTCCGTTTCGTCCAGCTCTTCGACTGGGGCTGGGACTTCCACGGCACCAACACCGGCAACGGCATCACCGACGGCCTGACCAACAAGTGCGCCTCCATGGACAAGCCCATCGCCGCGCTGGTCAACGACCTCAAGCGCCGAGGCCTGCTCGACGACACGCTGATCGTCTGGGGCGGCGAATTCGGCCGCACGCCCTTCCGCGAGGGCCGCACCGCCAAGGGCAAGGTCCTCGGCCGCGACCACTACCCCGATTGCTTCACCATGTGGATGGCCGGCGGCGGCGTGAAGGGCGGCTACCACCATGGCCAGACCGATGAGCTGGGCTTCTCAGTCGTCGACAAGGGCGTCCACATCCACGACCTCCAGGCGACCATCCTCCACCAACTCGGCTTCGACCACGAACAACTCACCCACCGCTTCCAGGGCCGGGATTACCGGCTCACCGACATCCACGGGCACGTGGTGCGGGATTTGATTGGGTGAGGATGCCTCCCAACGCGAAGCGTTGACAGCTCCGGTAGCCCCGGGTTGAGCCCGCCACGCGGGCGACACCCGGGGACAGCATTCCTCCCCGGAACCGACCCCGGACGGGGTCGCAGCCATTCAGACCTTGCGTGCGCCGGTTCCATGTTTCGCCGCTGGCATCCCGTCAGGATGCAAAACCGGCTGGTCGTTTTCCGTGGGTGTCGCTCCGCTCAACCCACGTCTACCATGGCTTTGAACCCTTCGGGTTCGCGACAACGGATCAACGGTTGCCCCGGACTTCAGCCAGGACATCGTTCAGTGGCGCAGGCTTTGAATCGCCCCGCGTGTCGCGGCGCTAGCGCGCTTCCGCCTCGGCAAGCCATGCCCGGATCGGTTTCGTTCAACTGGGTGGAATCGAGTCATCGCAGAATCTCATCCACAAGGATCTCCTTTTCGTCCTTCGGGCTTCATTCGGATTTGGGTGGTTGGGCGCTTCGTCATTCCGGCGCTGGATTCCGCCGCCCACTTTCAATCACCCGCCATCCGCCGCGTCCGGACGATTCGCCATTGACGCGGGGCCCCGCAGCCCGGAAAACAAGCCCGTGTCGATGAACGGACCCTTCCTCAAATCATGATTGCCCCGCTGGCAGGCTTCATCGCCGGAGCGGCGCATGCGATTTCGGGACCGGATCATCTGGCGGCCGTGGCGCCGCTGAGCGGCGCGAACGCCGCCAAGGGCTGGCGGGTCGGCGCGCAATGGGGCGTCGGGCATGCGCTGGCGGTGACCTTTGTGGCCTGCTTCGCCCTGGGCACGCGGCAGGCGCTTCCCTGGGACCTGATTTCCTCCATTTCCGAGCGGCTGGTGGGCTTGGTTCTGATCGGGTTGGGCCTCTGGGGGATTCGTCGGGCATTGCGGCACAGGCTGCATTCGCACGACCACGATCACGCCCACCCGGCGATCCAGCACCGACACGTCCACCTGCATGCGGATGAAACCGACGACACTCGTCGCAAGAGTCACACCCACGGGCACACGGCGCTCGGCATCGGCGCCCTGCACGGTTTGGCCGGCGGGAGTCACCTGCTGGCCGCAGTCGCGGCTCTGGCCTTTCCCACGCTCCTCGAAGCCGGTCTCTACCTGGCCGCGTATGCCATTGGAACCGTCGCCGCAATGACGCTGTTTTCGACCGTGGTCGCCAGGTGCGTTCAGGGCGGCGGGCATGCCTCCGGGCGGCGGGCTCCGTTTGCCCTCGGCCTCTGCTCGATTGCCGCTGTCATCTGCGGCGGCTTCTGGTTGGTCGGTTGACGATGGACGGCTGTCGGAGCTTCGCCGGAGCGGGATTCGGGCCGCATTGCCTGGCAGGCCTGCGACATCCGGCCTCTTAAGTCATCCATTTCTTCAACAACCATGAAAAACCCAGCTGACACGACCCGCCGACGTTTCCTCGCCCACGGCGCCGCAACCGCCGCCGCCCTTGTCGCGAGCCCCGCTTCCATGCTCTCCGCCGCGCCGAAAAAGAAGAGCGCCCGCTACAAGATCATCGGTTTCTCCAAGCCCTTTCAGAAACTGAGCTTCGAGGACACGGCGGATGTGACCGCGGAGATCGGCTGGGACGGGATCGAATGTCCGGTGCGGCCCAAGGGCCAGATCGAACCCGAGCGCGCCGGGGACGAACTGCCGAAACTCGTCGAAGCCCTTAAGAAGCGCGGCCTGGAGATCGGCGTCATGACCACGCGCATTGGCGCGGCGGATCAACCCCACACGGAATCCCTCCTGCGCACGGCGGCCAGATTGGGGATCAAGCGCTATCGCATGGACTACTGGAAGTACGACCGCTCGCGTCCGGTCCAGGCCCAGTTGAACGAAATCCGGCCGAAGCTCCGCGAACTCGCCGCGCTGAACAAGGAAATCGGCATCCAGGGCTGTTATCAGAATCATTCTGGACGGGCCTATGTCGGCGCGCCGGTCTGGGATCTGTACGAGCTGATCAAGGATCTCGATCCGAAGCGCCTGGCCATGTGCTTCGATATCGGCCACGCGACCGCCGAGGGCGGCTACGCCTGGGAGACCCACGCGCAACTGATGCTCCCGCGCGCCGGCGCGGTCTACGTGAAGGACTTCATCTGGACGAAGACAGAGAAACGCGGTTGGCGCGCCAGCTGGCGCCAACTCGGCCAGGGCATGGTCGACAAGGCCTTCTTCAAGATGCTCAAGAAGTCGTCCTTCGACGGCCCCATCTCACAGCACCACGAATACGATCACGGCGAGGGCCAGAAGATGATCCGCCTGATGCGGGAGGACCTCGGCGTACTGAGACGGTGGCTGGCGGAGGCCTGAACTGGGCCGCCCGCGTCAAAATCTCGAATCGCGCTCGCCGTTCTTCCCTGGCGCCGATTGCAACACCCGCCGCTGATGCGGCTGCATGCCTTCCGGATCCAGTTCCTGCGCCCGCTCGAAGTGTCTGCGCGACGCCTCGAAGTTGAGCGCCGGATCATCGCCCAACACGCGGTAGGTTTCGGCGAGGTCCTTCGTGATGATCGCCTGCATGCCGCCGACAGCCCTGGGGCGCAGTTTCTCGAACGCCTTGGCCGCCTCCTCATTCTTTCCGGCGTCGAGCAACTCCGTCACGATCCGGTTGTAGTCCGATCGGACCTTGATGACCTTCACGTAAAAGACGCCTGCGCCGATCAGGACCAACGCCAACAATGGCGCGGCGATCAGGGTTTGTTTCTTCCGGTCCATGACGCGGATTTCCGGGCGGGCGCCGGAAGGATCACGCCGGACGCAGCAGAATCTCCTCGGCAACCGCGTTGGGCGGCAGGTTGAGGCAGAGCATGACGCAAGCGACCAGGTCGGCGGGCTGCAGCATCTTGGGGCGCAGCTCCATGGCCGGCGGATTCGGACGCTTGTCCAGCAGCGGCGTGTTGATGTCGCCGGGATAGATGGCGCAGGCGCGGATGCCGTTGACGCGCTCCTCGGCGTTGATGGCCTTGGTCAGTCCGGACTGACCGAACTTCGCGCAGATGTAGGACGGGCCGGACTTGGTGTTGGCCCAGAGTCCGGCCTCGGAGACGATGTTGACGATGGTGCCGCTCCTTTGCTCGCGCATGCCGGGCAACACGGCCTGGGCGCAGTAGAAGGAACCGTTCAGATTGACGTCGATGATCTCGCGGAAGTCGTCGGTGGACAGGACATCGAAGGAGCGTTCCTTGGTGTTGGTGCCCGCCGAATTCACCAGGGCCTGGACGGAGCCCCATTTCTCGCGGACGGTCCGGCCCATGGTCTCGACCTCGTCGGGAGCGCCAATGTTGCAGGGAATGACCAGGAGTTGCCCGGCCCGCTCGGGGCCGGCGAGTTCCACGGTTTCCCGGAGCGCGCTCTCCCGACGGCCGAGAATGGCGACATTCCAGTCCTGTTTGACGAGTTCAATGGCGACGGCCTGGCCGACCCCGCTGCCCGCCCCCGTGACAATGGCTGTTCTGCGTTCGCTCATAAGCGTGAAATTCAGATCAAATCAATTGGGTTCCGTTTGAATGGAGCGGGACTTTAGGACCCATCCCGGCATTACCCAAGCCCGGAAAGCCGCATGGCGTCCACGCGGGACAGGGCCGCCGCTGCCCGTCGTGTCCGCTATCGCGCGGCCTTCTGTTTCGGCGTTCTGGCCATGATGTAGGTGAAGAGATCGACGAGCATGTCGTCGGGCAGGGCCTCGGTGAGTCCCTCGGGCATCAAGGAGGTCTGCGAGGCCTGCAGGGTCTTGATCTGGTCGCGGGGAATGAGGACGGGCTGATTGTCCAGGCCGCGAATGGTGACGGTCTTGGAGTCCTGGTTTTCCAGCAGGCCGGCGAGTTGGCGGCCGTCCTTGGTCGCGATGGTGAAGCTGGTGTACTCCTCGCGGATGGCGGCGCTGGGATCGACGATCGCCAACAGGAGGAAGTCCAGGTTGTCGCGCTCGTAGCCGGTCAGTTCGGGGCCGAGGTTCTTCCCCTCGTCGAACAAGGTATGGCAGATCGCGCACATCGCGCCGAAGAGTTGCTTGCCGCGCTCGAGATCGCCCTTGCCGCGGTTGTCCTTCACCAGCTTCTCAATCCGCGCCATCTGCTTGAGCTTCTCCTCCGGGGTCTTGCGGCCAAGCCTGCCCCAATGTTTCTCGATCAACGTGTCGATCTTCTCGTCCTTGTGCAGGGCCATCTGCTGCACGACATCCATGGCGACGGTGTCTGACTTGATGCGCCAGCTGTCGATCTGGACGAGGAATTGCAGGGCCCATTCCTTGCGGCTGGCGAGGACGCGGTTGGCCGTGGCGCGGACGCCGTGTTCCTCCAGCAAGGCGCTGTGGTAGGCGCCGAGGATGGACTTTCCGATGGAGGCGTCGGTGTAGTTCTGCAGTGCCTTGAGCGCCGCGAGATTGATGGAGGTCGCGCCCGTGGTGCGAAGGAGACGGGAAAGCGTGGGAATCGCCTTGGGCTGGTCGATCTGGCCGAGGATCTCGATGTAGGCCAGACGCGTCGCCATGTCGGCCTTGGAATCGGCGACGACCTTCAAGGCCTGCCCCAGGGCCTTGGCGTCGCCGCGTCTTAGCCCCAGCGCAATGCCGGACTTGCCGAGGCTGCTCTGGTGTTCGTCCAGGGCCTTGGCGAGTGAATCGGGCAGGCTGGCAATCTGGCGGCCCTGAAAGGCCTCCATCAGACCGGTCATGAGCTTTGCGCGATGCTTGTCCTCCGGAGCCAGCGCCAACAACTCGGCGCAGGTCTGCAGGTCCTGGGGGCTTCCGGCCATCGCGTAGCGGCGCATAAGGCGCTCGATCAGATGCTTCTCCACCATCGGCAGCGTCCAGACATTCTTGTCGGCAAACATCTTCAAGACGGCGTCGCGATCGTCGCCGCACTTGGCCTCAACGGCCCACCAGAGCAACAGCGGGATGTGGAGGTCGTCCACATCGGAGCCATGCGCCAGCAACTCGCGGGTGATGGGCAGGCCCTGTTCGGCCGGAAGACGGCGCGCGGAACTGGCCAACTGCGAACGCACCTCGACCTCCGGCTCGCGCACGGCGAGGTCCTTCAACTCCGAGGCGACGCGCGGCGTGGTCTTCTTGGAATCGCCGATCAACCGCACCGCCCAGCGCCGCACGTGCGGGCTCTTCGAATCCAGGGCCTTGAGCGCGACCTCGTTGTCGAAGCCGCCGGAGACATACAACGCCCAGAGCGCGTCAAGGGTCCGCTCCTCCCGGTCCGCCATCACGATCCGCTTCAATTGCGGGATGATCGACTTGTCGCGCCGGTCGCCCAGCACGCGAACGGCTTCGTGGCGGAACCACTTGTTCCCGTGCGTGAGCAGGGTTCTCACCAATTCGTCGCTCGATTGCCGGGCCAGATCGAAGGGTTTCAGCGGCTTCGTTCCCTTGGCCTTCAAGCGATAGATGCGCCCGCTGGACTTGTGCCAGTTGTCGCGCGGATCGACGTGCGTCAGGCGGCTGTCGTACCAGTCGGCGACGTAGACCGAGCCGTCGGGGCCGACCTTGATGTCGACCGGGCGGAACCAGCGGTCCTTGGCCAGGACGAGCGGCGGATGATCCTTGGTGCGGAAGGTCGAGGTGTCGGGAATCAATTGGCTGGCGACGACGCGGTTGTGCAGGGCATTGCCGGCGACGACGGTGTGATTGTATTTCTCGGGGAAGGCGCCGCCATCGTAGATGCAGAAGGTCTGGCTGAAGCGCTCGGGGAAGCCCTCGTGTTTCATGTGGTCGAAGAAGCCGAAGGCGTAGGGATTGGAAAGCGGTCCGTGCTTGCCCCAGTTTTTTTCAGCGTAGCCGCCCTGGGCGTAATGCATGCCGTGGGTCTTGCCGTGATTCGTGCCGGAGAAGACACGGCCCTCGGCGTCGATCTCCGTGCTCCAGGTGTTGCCGCCGCCCTCGGCGAAGATCTCGAACACCTTGCTGGCCGGGTGATAACGCCAGATGCACTGACCCTTGTAGTGCACGCCCTTCGTGACCTCGGAATCGACGGTGAAGGTCGTGGTGCTGCCGTTGGCGCCGTAGAGCCAGCCGTCCGGCCCGAACATCAGACTGTTCGCAACGGAGTGTGTGTCTTCCAGTCCGAAGCCCCGCAGATGCACCTCGGGATCGCCGTCCGGGACATCGTCGCCATCCGCGTCCGGATACTTGAGCAGGTAGGGCGGGTTCAACACCCAGATCCCGCCGCGGCCGACCGCCAATGAGCTCACGATGTTCAAACCCGTGATGACGTCCTTCGACTTGTCGTAAGTCCCATCGCCATTGGTGTCCTCCAGCACGGTGATCTTGTCGGCCCCCTTGAAATGATTCGGCGGCGGCGGCGGGACCTTGTCGAAGACCGCGCGGAGATACTGGTCGTACTTGATGACTTTCAGGCCGGCGGGGAAGGGGTATTGCAGATACTGCACGACCCACATGCGCCCGCGGTGATCGAAGGTCATGAACAGCGGCTGCCGGATCGTCGGCTCGTGCGCGACCAATTCCATTTCGAAGTCGTTGTGCACCTGAAAGAGCTTCACCGCCGCGTCGGGCGCGGTGGGGGTGGAATGATCGCCGATCTCGCCGCGGCCTTCGAAGGTCTTGATGATTTCCGCGACCTTCTCGTTGCCGGCGATGTTCATGTTGAACTTGTCGCGCTCTTTGGAGCTTTGCAGCGCGGCCTCGGAGCCGGCGCCGGGGATGGGAAGCCTCGCCGCCCAATGAACCGCGTTGAGCAACATGCGATTCACGGGCGCGAGCTTGAAATCGTCGATGTGGCCGAGCGAGGTGTAGAAGACGCGGCTTTTGCCATGGGTGCGGTAGAGCGCGATGGGCTCGAGCTGCGGCTCGCCCTTGTCGAGGGTGGTGCCGCGCAACAGGGTGCGGGCGCCGCCGCTGAGGTTGCGCATCTTGTAGAGCGTGCCGCTGCTGTGGAAGGCGGTCTGCTTGACGCCGGTCATCAGCGCGTCGCGGATGGAATGCGGAATGGTGGCGATGTCCGTGCCCGTCTTGTTTCCGAAGTGGTTCTCGTAATCGTGGCCGAGGACCTCGCGATCGAACTCCACCCATTCCACATGGCCGGCCGGCGGCTTCTTGTTACGCAGGTGAAAGGCATGGCTGGAGGTGCGGATGGCGACCAGGCCCATGCCGGCCTTCAGGCGACCCTTGATCAGATCCATCTGTTCCGGCTTCAACGTGCGGCGCCGGACGCTGAGGAACAGGACGTCGGCGTCCTTGAGCTGTTCCAGACCCGGGAAGTGATTGGGGTCGTCCTTCGACGCGTGCACGAAGGTGATCTTGAATCCCAGCGGCGCCAGATGCGCCTTGGCGAAGGCGGGCAATGACTCGTCGGTCCGGTATTCCTTCTCGCCGATCATGAAAAGGACGTGCGGCGATTTCGCGGCCTGCGATGCGGCGGCAAGCAGAAGGGAAAGGGCGAGGACCAGGCGGGGAATGGCGTTTCGGAGATTCATAAGCGTCGGAGATAGTGGACGATCGATCCGACGAAGGGAATGACAAGTTATTCGCGGAAAGCAGGGCTCCACGGGATTGAGAACGGGATGAGGAGCGCGGAATTCATTCCGCTTCAGCGCTGGAAGCCCCGCCGTGTGGGAATAGCCGTGAACCGCCGGTTTCCGAAGGTCGAAGCGGAATGAATTCCGCGCCCCGCCGACCGTTCCAAAGCCGCGCCGCGCCCTGGCTCTCCGGGTTCGCCGTGTGACGGTGCTTCCAAGAAACCGAAACGCCGCACTCCAAATCGCTTCGTGCGGCGCAGCCTCTGTTCACCTCCGCAACGGCGGCGACTCAATGTCAAATGGCTCGCCCATGTAGGACTCCTGATTACCTCCCGATTTCAAATTCTGCACTTTGTCCTTCGTCCTATCAACGATTCCGGCGAGCCCCTCGCGTTCAGGGTAGACAACCAGGTCGAGTACTTCGACCGCCGACACGGCTTTCGGCGTTGTGGGAGCCGTTGCGACAGGTGCGGGACGAGGCGCCTGCTGCTCGCTGTTCTTGACCGATACGCTGGCAATCAAAACCGCAGCAGCAGCGATGAACAGAATCGCCGACTTGCTCTTGGATTGTTCCCCCATAACTCAAATCAACGCTTCCGCGCGCGCTTTCCGACCTCTGTCGCCCGGGCGGGATCATGGTTCGGATTCGGCATCGGCATCTGGGCGCCGACCGCGATGCGCCAGTTGTCGAGCTGGTTGCGCAACTTTGAGGCGACGCCCGCATTCTGCGCGGCGACGTTCTTCGTTTCGCCGATGTCGCTCTTCAGGTTGTAGAGCGCTTCGGATCCGTCCTCGTAGAATTGAACCAACCGCCAGTCGCGGGCGCGGACGGCGTTGTAGGGGCCATCCCCGCCGGCGTGGTAATGCGGGTAATGCCAGTAGATCGCTTCGCGCTTGAGGCGCGCCTTGGGATTCTTGAACAGCGGAACCAGGCTTAGGCCATCGACACTGCGGTTGTGATGGGCGTCGCCCTTGACGCCGGCGATCTCCAGGAAGGTGGGATAGAAATCAATGCCGATGACTGGCTCCGCGCAGACCGTTCCAGCCGGAGTGACGCCCGGCCATTTGGCGATCATCGGCACGCGCACGCCGCCTTCGAAGGCGGAGCCTTTGCCGCGCCGAAGCGGATGATTGTCCGTGAAGCCGCCCAGCTTGCCATAGCGTTGCGTGAGGCCGCCGTTGTCGCTGGTGAACACCACGACGGTATTGTCGGCGAGATCGTGTCGCTTGAGCGCATCGAGCACGGTTCCGACCGCCTCGTCCATGCTGTGCACCATGGCCGCAAAGATCGGGTTCTGGTGTTTGGCGTCCGGCTTCACCTTCTTTGCGTAGGTCTCGATCAAGTCCTTCCTTCCCTGGATCGGCGTGTGCGGGACATGGAACGGGAAATAGAGAAAGAACGCGTCGTCCTTCCAATCGCCGATGATCCTGGCGGCCTCGGAGGCGAGGTAGTCGGTGAGGTAATCGCCTTTCTTGAAGCCGCCGGCCGGCTGGTTGAGAAAGTAGCCCTTGGAGGCCGGTTTCAGGACTTGGCGATCGAAGCCGTGATCGACGGGTTCGTAGTCCGCGGACTTGGCGTCCTTGCGGTCGAGGTGCCACTTGCCGACCTGCGCGGTCTTGTAGCCGCCGGCCTTGAGGGCCTCGGCGATGGTGACCTCGTCGTGTTCCAACCACTTCTGCCATTCGGGAATCTTGAGCTTGGCGAAGGGACGGTTCTGTCCGGCGATGAAATCGGTGAGATGCAGGCGCGCCGGATACTTGCCGGTCATGACGGCGGCGCGACTGGGCGAGCAGACCGTGCAGGCGGCATAAGCGTCGGTGAACTTCACGCCCTCCTGGGCGAGGCGGTCGAGGTTCGGGGTCTCATAAAGATCGCTGCCGAAACAACGCAGCCCGGTCCAGCCGAGATCGTCGGCGAGGAAGAAGACGATGTTGGGCCGGCCGCTCGCGCCGGAAGCCGGATCGGCGGCGCGGGTCGAGGGGGTCAATGCGGCAAGAACGACGGCCGCAAATTGCGCAAGATGTCGTCGGGAGATCATGTCGGGAATCATGGCCGGATCTTCCGCCATGTCGAGCCTGTCGCGCGCGGGGATCGAAGCGGGCGCCTCATCCGGTCGACCTCAACCGGAAACTGAAAAGGCCGCGGAATCATCCGCGGCCCTTCCAGTCTGAAATGGATGCGTCCTCAGGGCTGCTTCTCGTAAATGATCATCAGGCCGAAATCGCCTTCGCCGGGATTGACCGGGTGAATGCTGATGATGTGCGGACGGCCGATCTCCACCATCGCCTGCGCGACCGCCGCGTCATATTTCTCCGCATCCTTGCCGACATTGGAATAGAGGATCGTCTTGCAAAGGACCTCCATCTCCTCCTTCGCGGCCACCTCCAGCCGCTTGGCCTTCGGTTTCTTGATCATGTCCGCCGAGGCGGTGGAGCTGGGAATCGCGATCGGCGCGCGCGGCTCGGAGGCCCCGGCGTCGAAGGAGCCCGCGTCAAAACTCTGTTCGTATCCTTCGGCCGGCGCAGCTTCGCCCTCGATCATGATGGTTTCACTGCAGGACGGGCATTCGATCTCGACGCCGAGCATCGTCTCGTCCGCGGTGAGTTCCTGGCTGCATTGGGGGCAATTGAAGTTCAGTTCCATGATTGAGCCGAAGTTGAGGTGTGATTTGACGCGACGATAAGCCGCGGAACTCCCCATTTCCAGTGAAAATTGACCGCCCCCCTCAGCGTGCGTGCGATTGAAAGTGGGTGGCCGACTCTTCCGCCGAAATGACGAAACACCCAACCACCCAAATCCGATAGAAGCC
>Ga0181573_10002911_pt1 | contig 15519 bp, 6 predicted proteins | sample 101ome_25_FD_148643 | JGI IMG/M metagenome (GOLD analysis project Ga0181573, IMG submission 148643) | Coastal salt marsh microbial communities from the Groves Creek Marsh, Skidaway Island, Georgia - 101409BT metaG (spades assembly) | ecosystem: Environmental > Aquatic > Marine > Intertidal zone...
CTTCGCCTCGACGACGGCGAGGATGAATCGCACCTTGTTGGACATGCGCTTGAGCTCAAATTCAGCCTGGCGGATGAGCATGGCGCGCCTGCGAGCGTACGCGTCGAGGCGAAGGGGCACGAAAGTCTCCATGATGGCCTCGGGTGACGAGTACTTGGTGATGGTGCCCTTCTCGTCGAAGGCGTGCATATTGGAGGTGGACACCTTGGCGCAGAGCTTGAACTTCTTCTCGATACCGTCCTTCTGGGCCTTGGCCATATTCTCGGGCGTCATGGTGACGATAAAGTGCACGGTGGTGTCGGTGTGGTGCTCCTTGTAGTCGGTGATGAACGGCTGCGCGTTCTTCTCCTTGGGGCTGAGCATGTTCTCGAGGAAATCCTTGTAATCGGTGGTCCAAGACCTGAGGGGAAGCTCGGTGATCACCAGCGTCGTCTCGTCGACGATCTCGTACTTGCCGGTGATGTTGTACCGAATTTCACCCTTGATAATCTCCTCCTCGATGGTTCCGTTGAAGTTGCGGTACCAAGGGTGCATACGCTCGGTGCACTCGTCGTCGAGAATGCGTCGGATGTTGGCGACGATGTCCCGCGGGTTGTAGTTGGGGATGGAGGTGGACCAGCCCGTGCCGATGCCGTCGGCGCCGTTGACCAGAACCAGGGGCAGGATCGGGAGGTAGTGCTCGGGTTCAATCACCTGGCCGTCCTCGTCAAGGTAGTCGAGGAGGGCGTCGTCGCACTCGGGGAAAATGACGCGGCAAATGGGCGCGAGCCTGGTGAAAATGTAACGGGGGGACGCGTGGTCCTTACCGCCCTGCAGGCGGGTACCGAACTGGCCGGACGGCACCAGCAGGTTCACGTTGTTGCTCCCGACAAAATCTTGCGCGAGGCCGACGATGGTGGACGCGAGGCTGGCCTCGCCGTGATGGTACGCGGAGTGCTCAGAGACGTAGCCCGAGAGCTGCGCAACTTTGATGTCGGACTTGAGTTTACGCTTGAAGCATGAGAAGAGCACCTTCCTCTGCGAGGGCTTGAACCCGTCGACGACGGAAGGGATCGATCGCATGAGATCCGCGCGGGAGAACAGGATGAGCTCCTTGTTGATGAACTCGTCGTACCTGACGTCATCGCCCGTCATGTCCAGGTACGTTCCCGGCTCGTAGGCATTCAACCACGCCTTGCGATCCTCGACGCGCTTCTTGCTGAAGGCCATGTCGATGAGATTACCGTCGCCGTCGGTGGTCCACGCGAAGGTCTTCTTGTGGTGGTCGAGCGCGGCAAAGTACTCCTTGGCTTCCTTGGCGGTTGACGTACCGAGACCCTTGTAGTACTTGATGTTCCAGCCGCGGCCGGTTCCCGTCTCCTCGGCGTGTTCTTTCCAGTTCTCGTACTCGGGAAGGGTGTAGAAAACCTTGCTCTGCTTGCCCTTGGTCGCCTTGATGATCGGGGTGATGAACTCGACGAGGAAACCGGGAATCTTGAGCAGCGATGGGAAATGCGCGTGGATAAAGTTAATCAGGAGACCCTTGATGTGGGAGCCGTCGTGGTCCTGATCGGTCATGATCATGATGTGACCGTAGCGGAGGCTCTTGGCGGACTCGTACGTGGTGCCGTGGCGGAGGCCGAGGATCTGCTTGATGTGGTTAATCTCGGCGTTGTTCATGATCTGATCGTGGCTTGCGTCACGAACGTTGAGAAGCTTACCGCGGAGCGGGAAGACGCCGTATCGATCGCGGCCGACGACGGAGAGGCCGGACACTGCGAGTGCCTTCGCCGAGTCACCCTCGGTGAGGATGAGGGTGCAGTGCTCGGAGTTGCGGCCGCCCGCGTCGTTGGCGTCATCGAGCTTGGGAATGCCGGTGAGCCTGGTAGCCTTTTTGCCGTCAGACTTTTTCATCTCCTTGCTCTGCTTGAAGGACGCCCAGGAGAGGATCTGTTCGACGATACCGCTGTTCATCATCTGCTTGATGACCTTGTCGCTGGACTCGTACTTGCTGCCGAAGTTGGACGCGCGGGTGTTGAGCGTCTCCTTGGTCTGCGAGTCAAACGCGGGGTTCTCAATGAGAGCGTTGACAAACACCCAGAGGTGGTTCTTGACGTGAGCAGCCTTGAGGTTCTTGCAGGACTTCTCCTTCTTCTTAATCTTCTCGAGGAGCTTACCCGCCACCTCATCGGCGACCTGGTTGACGTGCGTGCCGCCCTTCATGGTGCAGATGCCGTTGACAAAGGACACCTGCTGGAAGTTGCCGGTGTCCGAGATGGTCACGCAAACCTCCCAGCGGTCGTTAACCTTCTCGTAAACCTTGGGCGCATTCTCCCTGCCCTCCAGGTAAAGGTCGACGTAATCACTGAAGCCCTTCACTTTGAGCCTCTCGCCGTTGAGGAACACCTTGGTGTTCTTGCCGATGTTTCCGGCGGCGTCATAAACGCGCTTGCACATCAGAGCCACGGTGTCGTCCTCGAGCTCGGTCATGTTAAACTTGGCGAGGTCGGGCTTGAAGGTGATGCAGGTCCAGTTGTCGGTGGGCTTGCACTTGGTCACCACCGGTTCGCACTTCTCTCCCATGTTGTTCTTGAACACCTGGCGGTACCGCCGCTCGCGGCTGCCGTCGCAGGTCTCGACGACAAACTCGGTGGAGAAGATGTTGGCCAGCTTGGCGCCGTATCCGTTCCTGCCGCCGGTAACCTTCTTCTCGTTGTCGTTGTAGTTGGACGACGTGAGCAGGTGACCAAAGATGAGCTCGGGGACGTAGACTCCCTCCTCCTTGTGCATCTCGACCGGGATGCCGTTGCCGTCGTTGTACACGCGGATGCACCCGGCTTCCTGGTCGATGTCGACGCGGAGGGTCACCATCGAGGGATCGCGCACCTTGTTGTCGGTGGCGTTGACGAGGATCTCGTCGAAGATCTTGTAGAGACCGGGGACGAATGACATCTGGCGCTGGACCAGTTTGTTGGTGTCCTTGCAGTACACCCAGGCCTTCTCCTCAGTCTTCTCGCACGAGCCGACGTAGGTGTCGGGGCGGAGGAGGATGTGCTCGAGCTGGGTCTTCTTCTGGTAGATATCCTCGATGGCCTTGCCGTCGGAGGAGGAGGACGACGCGGGCTTGGCCGCGTTGACATCCTTCTCACCGAGGGGAGCCTTGGGCTTCTTCGCCGCGGGGGCCTTCTTGGCCTTGGCGGGGAGCGGGGGAAGGGGTATCCATGTCAGATCCGGTCGCGACACAGCTGTGGTTCTCGGTTCGGGGCGGGCGGTTTGAGGGGCGCGGGCGCGCACCTTGGGCGCCGCGGCGACGTTCTCGTTGATCGCAACGATCTCAGTGACGTCCGCCATGATGCGCGGTGATGGGTATCGGCGCGCGGACGGGCGAGTCGCGGGTTCGAGGCGCGGCTTCGGTGAGCGCGCGCGTTAAACTGAGAGGATTGGTTCCCCTCGTGCGTTTCGCGACTTGGGGACACAAAAAAGTGTCATATAGACTTTTTGTCGAACCACGGGCCATAGGATTCGGGTCGAACATCCTGCACATGCCGCCAGTTACAGTTAAACGCATTTCGCGATTTTTGGCCTTTTTATCATATTTCGGATTTCGCCCTCCCGTCGGCACCGCCTCGTGCTAGTAGCTTGTGCTAGTAGCCGCCGCCGAATCCCACTACTCGCCTGCGACGGTTTCCCAGCGAACCGAACGGAAACGAGCCACAGGTGCCAGGAAACATGGGTCTGAGGGTAGGATTCGTGGGCGCGGGCCAGATGGCCGAGGCGCTCTGCCGCGGCTTCGACGCCGCGGGCGTCGCCAAGTGCGTCGACATGACCATCATCGATCGCAACCAGCCCAGGCGCGACCTGTTCGCGTCGTGGGGGTGCAAGATCGGCGCGAGCAACGAGGAGGTGGTAAAGAACGTGGACGTGGTGTTCATCAGCGTCAAGCCCTACGCGGTGGCCGACCTGCTCCGCGAGATGGCGCCGTTCCTCGGCCCCCACGTCCTCGTCGTGTCCATCGCCGCCGGCGTGACCCTCGCCACCATGGAGGACGCCGCGGGCGCGGGCGTGCCGATCATGCGCGTGATGCCCAACACCCCGTGCCTCGTGGGTTGCCTTGCGGGCGCCATGTCCAAGGGCACGTCCTGCACCCCCGAACACGTCGACACCACCGCGCGACTCCTCGGCGCGGTGGGCAAGTGCCACGAGGTCCCCGAGTCCAAGATGGACGCCGTCACCGGGGTCTCCGGCTCCGGCCCGGCGTACGTGTACCAGGTCATCGAGGCCATGGCCGACGGCGGCGTGCTCGCGGGTCTTCCCAGGGCGGTCGCACAGGACCTCGCCGCGCGCACCGTCATGGGCGCCGCGAAGATGGTGCTCGAGACGGGCAAGCACCCGGGCGAGCTCAAGGATGCGGTGACGTCGCCGGGGGGCACCACGATCGCGGCGGTGCACCATCTGGAGAAGTGCGGGGTGCGGGCGGCGTTCCAGGGGGCGGTCAAGGCGGCCGCGGATAGGGCGCACGAGCTGTCCAAGTCGTGATCCGACCGACGGCCGCGGGTTTTTTTTTTGGGGGGGATGGCTACTATGAAGCGCGAAGAGGCGATCGTTTCTCGCAGAGTTTTCAGTCTTCATTCAACCCTACACTAGCCCCTCGGCGCTCGTATTGAATGCGCCCTGTTAAAGAATCGTTCGTAATATCGAGTACAGTTGTTGTTGGTACACGGCTCGGTGCCCGGCGGGCACGAGCGCGAGCTCATCCTTTGTGGAGAATCGCTGAGAGCCCTCATCTGCTGAAGATGGCGGGGTTCCCGAGCATCTGCGCGTAAAGCTGCGGACTCATCGCCGCCATCGCCGCCGCCCACGCGGTACCCCCGTGCGCGCTCATGTCCGAAGCCTCGGACCCGTTGGGAACAGCCTTGCCGGCGTCGATCGCGGCGGGCGCCATGGCGTTCTTGATCTGCGCCTCGAAGAAGAGGCGCTGCACGAGAGCCTGGTTGGCGCCCATCATCATCGCGGGGTTGCCCGCCTGCACCAGCGACGCGAACAGCGGGTTCGCCGCCGCCGCCGCCGCCGCGGCCGCGTTGCCCCCGAACGCCGCGAGCGCACCGGGGAACGCGCTCGTCGACGTCGACGGCGCATCAGACTGCGCGCTGTGAAACGACGGCTGCCGGAGCCTCGCCGCGTCGAAAGCGGCGCCGCCGGGCGCAGACGCGGCGAGGCCCGCGGCGAAGGCGGCGGACGACGCAGCCTGCGCCGCCTTCTGGTAGTTCTCGAAAGCCGCGGCGGTGGCGGCCATCTGCGAGGCGGAGATCCCCGGGACGCCCGCGAAACCCTTCGCGGCGAGCGACGCGAGATCGGAAAACGCCTTGGCGCCGCGGACGGATGAGTCGCCGGGCTCCTTGAGCCCGCCGGCGTTCTTCGCGCGTTTCTCGAGCCCGTCGAGCCCGTTGAGCTCGTTGACGTCGCCGTCGCTCTCCTCACCGCCGGACGCGTGGCGCTCAACCTGGAGCGACGCCTGCACGAGCTGCTCGAGGCCGGTGATGATGTCGTCGTCGGAATCCGTCGACGACTTGGGCGAAGCGGAGCCGCGGAGCCTCTTGGCGGACTTGCCGGCGTCCGCGCCGGGCTTGCGCTTCTTGGCGGTTGAAGCGTCGACGGCGGGCTTGGTCTGGTTGGCGAAGAGGCGCCTGAGGGTGGAGTTGAAGCGGTTCTTCACCTGGTTATCCGTCCTGCGGTTGCGCGCGGGGACAAAAAAGGTCAGCCTCTGACGTAACGTGTTTTTTGGCGCGCCGAGCGTACAGCTGTCAGTCTCGAAAAGCGGAGGAAGTTGGTCCGAAGTTTCCACCGACCCTCACGTCAAGTTGGTCCGAAGTTTCCACCGACCCTCACGCTGGAATATTCGATAATATTATTCCCTTTCCGATTGGGAAAGTAACGGAATCTGAATTCCACGCCGCGGGAATGCGAAGATGCCTTTCCAGAACGGAAAAAGTCCGCGTCGAGTCGTGAAAAAATAGACTGGGATTGGCGAGTTTCGGGGAAAAATTTCAGCCCTCGGGCCGAAAAACTGACAAACCAGCCTCCGCGTCACCCGGAGTTGGCGAAGAGTCGCGGGCCGGACGACGAGAACGTGTTCGGGATGGGTTAAGCGGAGCCGCGGCGTGCGGGGCTCGTACCTGCCGGGGATGGATCGGGAGATGACCGCCCACTTGTTCCCGTGGATGGCATGCGCCGCAAGGATCGCGCGATCCTCATCCTCGGTGAACGGGCCGCGCTTGACCATCGGGTTGAGCTGGTTGCACCACCTGCGGCGAGAAGGGGGAGGCGGAGGGGCGAGAGGACTCAGTGATGAAGTCGAGCGGGGGCAGTCGATTGGGGATCGAAAGCGCGCGCGGGGCGAGGTTGACGGCGCGAGGACGATCGGGAGGCGCGCGTCTCTATCGGGCACGCTCGTGAGCTCGCTCGATCGACCGCGTCAGGGACGAGAGGCGTCGGGAATCGCGGAAGGGGGCGGGTCTCTCACCTCAGGCGGCAGCTCTTGCTCGAGCGACCGGGCAGAGCCTCGGCGATAGCGGTCCAGTTGCCCGGGCCACCGAGCTTCTGGATCTGCTCGCGAAGAAGCGCGTCCTCCTGCGGGATTCGACGTGGGATGTTCGCAGAGGGTCAGTACGATGGCGTCCACGGCGATTTACGGCCCCGAAGCACGTCGCGTCGATGCCGCAGCGCGCGCAATCCCGATCGGTTCAACACCGTCGTCGTGGCGAAAAACTTTTCCTAACGGTGGTTTGCCGCGGCTCGGATTGGCGGCGCCGTGGCCGGGGAGAGGTTCGGCACCCGGGAGTGGAGCGCACCTCGGGAGTCCACGAGTTCTTCACGATCTTGTCGTCATCATCCGTCACGTTGCTCATCGTCGCGTGCGTCGTGTGCGGCGCGTGCGCGGGGGCGTGTGGCCTCGCGGCTTTCGCGGTAAATTTCTAACCGACTGCGAGTACCTGAGTAACAGTGACCAGGTGACTGGTCGAAACCCGACGCTGAGAAAAGGGAATCAAGGGTCGGACGAAAAGATGCTCGGAGCGAGCCTGTTTTACATTTTCTCCATACTGTTTGTCGCTACGAGATTGGTCGCGTCCATTCGTTCACAAAAAAAAATCTAATCCTCGATTCCAATCCAAAGCTCATGATCCCTCCTCATCGGTTTGGCACCGCACCACGAAAAAGTGCTTTCTGAGGCGGGGCTTTAACTGTTATCTGGTCGTCCGACCTTTGGTTAACGGCCAATCACGATCACAAATCACCGATGAAGCGAACCCTTGGGAGTGGCGAAAGGGCATCCGAGTTTGATTGAGGTTAACGAACTGACGAATCTCCGCATCATTATTGTTCGAAGGCCGCACTATTTTCTCGTGTGTGAGATGAGAGGAAGGCACCCGGCACCCCACAGACAAAGAGTTATCCGTGTCGTCAGTTTTGGCGGTCTCTGAACTGGTTCGCGTGATCTGTTCAAGGTCCGATCCTTCCCTCCCACCCGCGCGTTCGACACGTCAGATGTCGCCGTTGTCGTCGGGATCATCGCTGAAGTCGTAGCACATCGCGATGTTGTTCGCGCCGTCGCACACGATCCGCGTCTCGTCCGCCTGCACGCTGCCCAGCCACACGGTGTGCCCAGTCACGGCGTAGAGGCACTCCGATTTCTTCACGTCGCCGCCGCTCGCGCCGCCGCGCTCCTCTCCGTCCTCGTCGTCGGCCGAAAGATCGGGCGCGTTCCACACCCGCACCGTCCCGTCGTGCCCCCCCGACACCACGTGCCGCGGATTCCCCGTGGAGATGGACACCACCGCCGCGGCGTGACCGATCATCTTCGCCGCCAGCCGCGTCGTCACCTCGCCGCGCTCGCCGTTTCTCTCGACGCGCCACGCGTACACCGCCCCCGTGCTGCTGCCGGTCAGGCACCCGCCCCGCGCGTGCGACACCGAACGCGTCACGCCGTCCTCGTGCGCCGTCCAGGCCCCGAGCGTCGCCCCGATCGTCAAAGACGACACGGCTGTGTCCGCTGTGTCCACAGCTGTGTCCAAAGACCCGGCGTCCAACGCGACGGCGCCTCCGTCCGCGGTGCCGGCGTACAAAACCCTCGCGTCGGGGTCCAGGGAGAGGCACAGCGCCGCCTGACCCGTGGACCATTCCCCGAGGAGCTCCAATCGCGTGTCCTCCTCATCATCGTCCTTTGCGTCGTCCTTCTCGTCGCGAAGCCCCCATCGACGGATCTTCCCGTCGAGGCACGACGTCCACACGCATCCGCCGGCGACGTCAAACTCGGCACCCGTGACGACGTCCGGGTGCCGCGCGAATCCCACCGCGCGCAGCGTCTCGCCGTCGCGCGGGTGCGCCGGGTCGTCGACGTCCGCGCCGGGTGGGATTCGCCACGCGCGGAGTACGCCGTCGCGGCCCCCCGACGCGATTAAATCCCCGGCGATGGCGACGGCGGTGACCGCGCCCGCGTCGTAGAGGCCGAGGAGGGATCGCTCGCCGAGTCCGCGGTCCTCGACCGCGCGCCAATCCCGCGAGTGCGCGTCTTTACGCCGCGCCAACAGGCGGCGCGCTCGCTCGCGGTACTCCAGGCCGCCGAGTTCCTCGCAGTTGCACACCAGCACGGACCCGGCCGCGGTGCCCATGACGGCGTTGGGCCAGTCGAACGCGACGCGTCGTATCCAGTCGCTGGTGGACTCGTGCACCACCCTCGGTCGCAGCCCGCCCTGCGTCCACCTCGTCTCCATCGCCCGCGTGGCGCGCTCGGTCTGCTCGCGGAGGACGCGCGCGAACTCGCTCTCGAGGCTGGGCGTCGGGTCCCCGGTCGCGTCGTTTTCCGATCTCGACGTCTCGCGTCCTCCGCTGTTTTCGTCCCGCGCGGGGGGCTCGGGGGAGGCGCCGTCGTCGCGGGAGGAGGCCCTGATGGGGACGGGCGCGCGGCGGGATGCGCGCGCGTGGATCCGCCGAGACGCGCGGGGGCATAGCGGATTAGCCCCCGGCCTCAAGCAGCTCATCTCCGGGAGGCGGTGATGGAGCTCGCGTCGTGTGCTTTTGAGGCGGGAAACGTGGGTGGAGCGCAAGGCGCCTCGCGAAGCCAGGTTGGCACCGCGGCGTGGTGACTGGGCAAATTCGCATCCTCGCGTTTTGTCACATCGCGACATTCTATTTACCAGAAACAAATATGACTGTTTGTATGTGTTCACTTTGGCGACTTTACCATAAATACACACATCCCCAACGACGAGCAAGAGAGGAATCCACGCGAGTGGGATTCGATCCAGCCGAACCCCTCCTCGGTTTGAATTTCCCATAACAACCCGGAACTTGTTCAAAAAAGTCCACGATCTGACCCGCGCTCGCGGACCCCGCGCAGCTCTCAGAGCATCGTCGACGCGGTATCGTTCGGGTTCTATCCGGGATACGCATCGACACACGATGAGCCCCAGGCCGAGACGCGCGGCGGCTCAGGCCGCGGCGGTGAGCCTCGCGGCGAACGTCGACGGGGACGCCGCCGACGACGAGGGCGGAGGAGCGTGGGGAGGCAAGGGGCGGAGGACCGCGCGCGGGACCGGGGCCGATCCCGGGGACGACAAGGAGAACGTGGAGAACGCGGACGACGACTCCGAAGACGACGTCGCGGCGCCCACCAGGCGCAGCGGCAGGGCGCGAAGGCCCGCCAACCGCCTGCGCGACTCCGACGAGGACGAGGACGACGATCGCGGCGCCGACGAGAACGACAACTTCGTGCGCCGATCGTCCCGAGCCGCCAAGCCCGTCGCCAGGCTCTCCCCGGAGTGGAAGCAGCACGTCAGCGACGACGACGACGAGCCCGAGGCGGAAGAGACCGACCCGGAGGGCGAGTACGTCGAGGAGGACGACGACGAGGAGTCCACCGAGGAGGAGGAGGAGGAATCCGACGAGGAGATCGAGGGCATCCCGACGCGATATTCCCGCCGACAGCGCGCCACCGTGGAGCGATACTCCCCGAAGCCCAACGAGCGAGGCCTCGCGGGCGGCGGCGACCGACGGGCCGGTCGACGCACCCCCTCGCCCCCCGCGCGCAGGGGACGCAAGCCCAAGGGCAAGCGCCGGTCGAGGCCCGACTACCGCGAATCTCCGGATGATTCCCCCGGTCGCCGCGGGAATCCCGGCAAGCGGTGGATGGACGACACCGACGACTCCGACGCCGACGCCGGGCACGCCGGTAATCCCGGAAACTTCCCCGCGCTCTTCGGCGGCATGTTCGGCGGCGGGCGCGCGCCGGACATGTACCCCCTCGCCCCGCCCGGTGGTACCGGAGGTCCCGGCGGCGGCGCGGTTGAGGCGGGCGGGCCCGGGCCCGGCGGGAAGAAGGAAGCGGCGGATGCGGAGATCACGCCGCTGACCGTGGACCCCACGCTCACGTTCGAGCAGGTGGGCGGTTTGTCCCATTACGTCCACTCGCTGAAGGAGATGGTCTTCCTGCCGCTGCTGTACCCCGAGGTTTTTGCGAGGTTCAAGATGAATCCGCCCCGCGGCGTGTTACTTTACGGAGCCCCCGGCACGGGTAAGACCCTTCTGGCTCGCGCGCTCGCGGCTTCTTGCTCCCGCGCGGGCGCCGAGGTCTCTTTCTACATGCGAAAGGGCGCGGACGTCCTGTCCAAGTGGGTCGGCGAGTCGGAGCGTCAGCTCAGGCTCCTCTTCGCGGAGGCGCAGAAGCGGCAGCCCGCGATCATCTTCTTCGACGAGATTGACGGCTTGGCTCCCGTGCGATCCTCCAAGACGGACCAGATCCACAACTCCATCGTCGCCACGCTCCTGGCGCTCATGGACGGTCTGGACTCGCGCGGTCGCGTCGTGGTGCTCGGCGCGACGAACAGGGTGGACGCCATCGACGGAGCGCTGCGCAGGCCGGGCCGGTTCGACAGGGAACTCGCGTTTCCCCTGCCCAACGCCGCCGCGCGTTTCGAGATTCTCAAGATCCACACGCGCGCGTGGGAGAAACCCCCGCCGTCGCTGCTGCTGGAGCAACTCGCGGCGCGGTGCGTGGGGTACTGCGGCGCAGATCTCAAGGCGCTGTGCACCGAGGCTGCCGTTCACGCGCTCAGGCGGCGGTACCCCCAGATTTACGAGAGCGACGACAAGTTGCTCATCGACCCCGGGCAGATCTTACCGGGCCGCGTGGACTTCAGGGCGGCGATGGAGGCCATCACCCCCGCGTCGCATCGCAGCGCGCAGGCGCACGCGAGGCCCCTCGGTCCCCTGCGCCAGCCCCTCATGGGTCCCGCGCTGGGCAAAGCCGTGGAGGCGACGTTTCTCGCGTTTCCCCCGGCGGCGATGGCGGCCAACGCCGACAAAAACGCCTCCGGTTCATCCGGTTCATCCAAGCCGCCGACCGCCTCGATGGTGTTCGACCTCGACGACCTCGACGACGACGACGAGGACGACGGCCTGGAGCTGCTCGAGGAGCTCGACGGCGGCGCGGGGGGGTTCGAAGGTGGCGCCGGCGGTGGTTCCAACCCTGGCGGTTCCAAGCCGGCGGGGGACCGCGACGGCGGCGACGGTTTATCGGGCGCCTCCGCGTCCGCGGCGCTCGCGACGGCGGCGCTCGAGTTCCTCAACTGCCCGCTCGCGCGACAGCCCCGTCTGCTGCTCCACGGCCCGTGCGGCAGCGGGCAGGCGCCCCTCGCGGCGGCGCTGCTCCACGAGCTCGAGGCGTTTCCGGTTCACGCGGTGGGGCTTCCCAGTCTGCTCGCCGACGGCGGTCGATCGCCCGAGGAGGCTCTCGTGGGCGCGGTGACGGAGGCGCGACGCGCGGCTCCCGCCGTGCTGTTCCTCCCGCACCTGCGCTTGTGGTGGGACAGCGCCACCCCCACGCTCCGCGCGACGCTTCGAACGTTGATGGAGGACGTGCCCGCGGACACCCCGCTCCTCTTACTCGCCACGTGCGACTGCGAGCGATCCGAGCTGGACCCCGAAGCCGCCGGGTTGTTCGGCGAGGGGCAGGGAATGCGAATCGACGCGCCGGACGAGACGGCGCTCAGGGGGTACTTCGAACCCATCGTGGCCGCCGCGGTCAGGGCGGCGCGGGGTATGGACGCGCGGGATCGCGACGTCGCCGCGGGCGTCGACCCGTCGGCGCATCGTCGTCATCGGCGAACGCTCGAGACGCTCCCCAAGGCTCCGATGCCCGGCCCGGACGGCGACGACGCGGGCGGCGGCGGCGGCGGCGGCGGCGGCGGCGGGCTGGGCGACGCGGCGACCGCGGCGATGATCGCCGAGGAGGACCACGCGCTTCGCCAGCAGCGCATGTTCCTCCGCGACCTCGTCACGCGTCTGCTGTACCGCAAGCAGTGGCGCGATTTCGCATCCCCGGTGGACGACGATCAGCTCCCGGGGTACTCCAAGAAGGTGAAGGAGCCCATGGACCTGTCCACGCTGCTGTGGAAGGTGGACAGCGGCGCGTACGCCACGATGGACGCGTTCCTCAAGGACGTCCACCTCATCGTGGCGGCCGCGAAGACGTACTGGGGCGGGCTGGAGCAGGAACGACGCGAGGCGAATGACGACGAGTTGGACGAAAACGGATTCGACGTCGTGGAGGGACGCAAGGTTGTCTCCCGCGCGCACGCGCTGGAGGATACCGTCCAAGAGCTCGCGGGCCAGCTGGACCCGAGCCTCGTGCAACGATGCGCCGCCATCGCGAGGCACAGGGCGGCGCGGGCGAGCGGCGGCGGCGGCGGGACCGGCGAGGGCCTGCCGCTGATGCCCGGCGAGGGCGATCGCGGGGAGCGCCGCAGCCGCCGCGGCGCCGACGGCGAACTCGCCGAGCAGGAGGGCGGCGGGGATAAGCGCAAGCGCATCCACGACGAGCCCGGGTACGTTCCCGATCCCGAGGCGCTCGCCAGGGATCTCCGCGCCAAGCGCGCCAAGGAGGAGGCGGCGAAGAAGGAAGCCGCGGAGAAGGCCGCCGCCGAGCAGGAGGCTGCCGCGGCGGCGGCGGCGGCGGTCACCGAGGCTGCCGAGGCTGCCGCCAAAGCCGCGGCGGGGGCGAACCGGTCCAACCCGCGCGAGCGCGCGATGAGCACCGACGGATCCGCGCCCATGCAGTTCCTCGACGCGATAGACCCGGTGACGGACGCCGAGGTGGCGACCAACTCGGCTCTGTTTGTCGACTTTCTCGTGACCAAGTGCGCGGGTAAGCCGGCGGCGGATGCGGAGGCGCTGGCGACGGACCTGGGGCGCGCGGTGAAGACGGCGCTGTCGAGGGACGCGCTCAGGACCACGGACTGGACCCGACACCTGCAGGGCGCGCTGCAGTCGTTCATGTCCGCGAGGACCGCGTGACGGATGGACGAACCGAGGTCGGGCGGCGGGTGGTTGAGCAATTTGAGCGGGTGTGATGAGAGTGTTTGCCTGTGGAAAGAATAAACTCGTAAATCCGCGTTACCACGAAAACCGTTGTCGATGATATCCACACGGATCCTATACGTATGACAAGTGTTTAAACTTAAACTTCTCGTCTCCCGCTGGTTTAGTACCTGTACTGCGGTTGAGGCGGGGGCGGCTGGGAGTAGCCGTACGTGGGCGCGGGGGGCTGCTGCTGCTGGTAGTGCTGCTGCTGGAAATGCATCGCGCCCCCGGGCTGCGCGCCGGGCGGCATCTGGTAGTTGACCTGCTGCGGCTGCTGGTAGATGACCTGCGGCGCGGGAGGCTGCATGACGCCCTGCGTCGGCGGCCGCGCGTTGGGGTTTCTCATCTTCAGCTGCTCCTGGTGCTGGGTCTGCATGCAGGCGCACACGCTGCAGTACGTGACGTCGGCCATGCAGTCGAGGATGTCCGCCGCTCGCTCGATGTCGTCGTTCTGCGAGATCATGGCGGCGATGCGGAAGATGCACGCGAGCTGGTTGAGGCACAGCATGAAGCCGATGAGGAAGTTATCGCACGGGGTGTTCTCCACGCGCATCTCGTCCTGGATCATGAATCTGTTCGTGGCGACGGCTGATGGGAAGCAGCAAAACGCTTCGACGCACAGGCAAAACTCGGGGCAGGACTTCTCGCCGCACCGGCCGGAGATGCACGTGTCGCCGTTGCAGCAGGTGTAGTTGGTCAGGTCGTTGAACATGATCTCCTTGCGGTGCGAGTACGCCACGCAGACGTTGCTGCGAGGAGATCACGGGACGGGCGGTGAGATGGCGAGACGTGGATGGCAATTTTTGTTTTCCCGCGGGCGCGTCAGGAGCGGGGGCTCGGGGTGAGACGTGGATGTCATTTTTCGTCTTTCCGCGGGCGGGCGGGCCGACGCGAGGTTTGAAGAAAAAAACACGCCCCGCCGTGGGTCCCGAGGAGCGCGCGACGGGCTCAGTCATCCCGGGGGAACCGCGCGGGGCGGGATGTCGCGACACGAGGGACGACCGTCGGTTTAAACCCGAAACGGGACGCACCAGCACGCCGCGTAGAGGCAGAAGCCCGGGTTGGCGCAGGGCGCCCCCATCAAATCCGTCTGCCACTTGTTGACGTAGGATTTGCGCGCCTCGGTCATGACGATGCGCGCCTTGGGCGCGCCGGGCTGGCGCTGGCCATAGCCGCCGCCTCCGTACTGCATCGTCGCCGCGTACGTGAACGATTCACCACGGCGCACGCGGACTCGAGCGACCTCTGAAGTGGATCTGGCGACGCGGACGACCACGCTCAAATAAACTCACGTGCCGGGCGTGCAGAGGCAGGCGCCAGCCAGGTCATCGCTGCCGGAGCAGGTCAGGCAGCAGGCGAGGTCACTCGGCGCGAAGAAGCCCCGGGCACAACGAACCCCGCCCTCGGACCATGCTCGCGCTGCGCTCCGCGGTCCCTCGACCCGAGGCATCGATCCGCGAGCGCAGCGACGCGTCCACGTCATCGCCCGCGCGTCGCGATCGCGCCGCGCGAGCGCCCTCGAGGCACCCCGCGCGTTCGCCTCGGGCGCGAGCGGATGGGGTCGTGACGGGGGTGTACAGCGGCGAGCCCGTGCAGACGTCGCCCTACGGCGTGGAGTGCGAGGACCTGTACGTGAGGTACGGGGATCCCAACGACCCGAGGTCCAAGGATGCGCTCCAAGGCGTGAGCCTGCGCGTGCCGCGCGGGTCGATGTTCATGCTCCTCGGCCCCAACGGCTGCGGCAAGTCCACGCTGCTGCGAACCTTCGCCGGGCTCGTCACGCCGTGGAGCGGTCGGCTGAGAGTCCAGGCGCCGCGCGCGTTCGTGTTTCAGAACCCCGACCACCAGGTCATCATGCCCACCGTGGGTAACGACGTCGCGTTCTCGCTGAATTGCAGGTACCCGAACATGAGCGGGAACGAGGTGAACGCGCGCGTCCGAGCCGCGCTCGCCGCGGTGAACCTCGATCCGGACGAGTTCTTGACTCGGCAGGTCTCGACGCTGTCGGGGGGGCAGAAGCAACGGGTGGCCATCGCCGGGGCGCTGGTGGAGAACCCGCGCGTGCTGCTGCTGGACGAGCTCACCACCTTCCTCGACGAGGCGGATCAGGCCGGGGTGGTGCGGGCG
>Ga0181573_10002913_pt1 | contig 15503 bp, 7 predicted proteins | sample 101ome_25_FD_148643 | JGI IMG/M metagenome (GOLD analysis project Ga0181573, IMG submission 148643) | Coastal salt marsh microbial communities from the Groves Creek Marsh, Skidaway Island, Georgia - 101409BT metaG (spades assembly) | ecosystem: Environmental > Aquatic > Marine > Intertidal zone...
TCGTCCGCGTACTTCTGGAGCGTGGGCATGAGCAGCTTGCAGGGGCCGCATTTGCTCGAGCTGACGTTCAGCACCACCTTTTTGCCCTTGCTACTCTCCAGCAGCGCGTCGAGTGCCTCCCTTGACCCCAACATATGAACCTCGTGCGCCGCGCGGACCGTCACCCCCGACCGCGTCGTCCTCGTCGGCCGAAGTGTGTCATATCGTTTGTTGTTATCGCGACGCGCGGGTTTCAGGCGGACCCCGGCCATCGTGGAGCGGGTCGAGGCGAGGCCGTACATCGCAGAAGATAAAGCGCGCGAGGAACCTCTGAACGGACCTGATGCGGGGCAAGGTCGGAACCGTGCGTGAGCGTATGACACGAGTCGGGTAGTGAGTGATGAGTCACGTGACAGCTGACTTCCTCTTCGAAACCAACGCCCGCGGCTTCGCCCAGAAAGTGAGACTTGAAAAATGCGAACCTAGGGCAAGGGTGCGGGCCAGAGTTCGAGGCTCGGACCGTCGATCGACGCGGAAATGGACGAGGACGGCGTCGATATCCCCGCGGGTGAGGGTGTCCCAGTGGTCTTCGGCGAGATTGAGCTCGGCGATGGAACGGCCGAGGGAGTGGCCGCGGGCAACATCCACACGGGCGGCGGCGAGGAGGAGGAGCGATTCGAGCTCAGCGCTGCTTCCGCGGCGACGCGCGAGCGGCAGGAGGAGCTGCTGCGCGAGTTCGAGCAGAGACGCAGGCAGCGCTCGGTCGCGGTCACTACCGACGATTCCCAGGTTCGCAAGCAGCTGAGGGCGCTCGGGGAGCCGATCACCCTGTTCGGCGAAGGGCCCGGCGATCGTAGGGATCGCCTCAGGAAGAAGCTCGCCGAGCTCGACGCGAAGGACGGCGGCGAGCTCGCGCTGCCCGAGGAGGCGCTCGTGGTGGAGGAGCAGGAGGTCCAGAAGGAGCTGTTCTACACCGAGGGATCCGCGAACCTGATGCGGGCCCGCACCGCCATCGCCTCGTTCTCCCTCCCCAGGGCCAAGGCCAGGATCGAGCGAGCCAAGAGGCGCAGGGCGGACCCGGAGGTTGACGAGGTGGCCGAGCTCGACGCCGCGGCGGCGGCGACGGCCAGCTTCGCCAACGAGACGTCGCAGCTGGGCGACGGTAGGCCGCTGAGCACGGTGCGGTTCTCCACCCCGGACGACGGCGCGATGATCCTGAGCGCCTCGTGGGGCGGCGTCGCGAGGCTCTGGCGCCGCGACGGGTGCGAGAAGATCGTCACCATCCGAGCGCACGAGAACCGGTGCACGGGGGCGGACTTTCACCCGACGGCGACCCTGGCGCAGGTGGAGGAGACGGCGAGCGGTGCCGCGAGTGAGACGGTGAGCTTCGGGACGGCGTGTGCCGACGGCGTGGCGCACCTCTGGTCCCCGGGGGGTAAGCACCTGCGGACCCTGAAGGGACACGCGGATCGGCTGGGTAGGATGGCGTTTCACCCGTGCGGCGACTACGTGGCAACCGCGTCTTTCGACAAGACCTGGCGACTGTGGTCGGTGGAGACCGGGGAGGAGCTGCTGTGCCAGGAGGGTCACAGCAGGCCGGTGTACGACCTGAGCTTCCACCCGGACGGGGGTCTGTGCGCCACCGTGGGCCTCGAAGCCCACGGCAGGGTCTGGGACCTTCGCTCGGGCAAGTGCGTCACGACGCTGGTGGGACACGTCAAGCAGTGCCTCTCCGTGGACTTCTCGCCCAACGGGTTCCACATCGTGACGGGCTCGGACGATCACACCGCGAGGATATGGGACCTGCGCAGGCGCGGGTGCCTGTACACCGTCCCCGCTCATTCCTCGCTGATATCGAGCGTGCGATACGAACCAAAGGATGGGGGTTTCTTCGCGACGGCATCCTACGACGGCACCGCGCAGCTGTACTCGTCGCGGGACTTCAGCCGGATCAACACCCTGCGGGGGCACGAGGCCAGGGTGATGTGCGCGGACGTGGCGCCGGGAGGTAACGAGCTGGCGACCGTGTCCTACGACCGGACGCTCAAGCTGTGGAGGCAACAGAGGAGGGGGAAGGCGGTCAAGGAGGAGGAGCAGGAGGGCCCGGTGAAGATGGAGCTGTGAAAAACTCTAGCTAGGTTTCCGTCGTTGTTATTCTTCCTTCCACTCGACTCCTTACCCACAACGTCCCGCGCGGCGAAGCCGTCTCCACCGCCTCTCGTCCCGCGCGTGCGACGCGTGAGCGCGGCGAGAGGGGTCCCCGGAGCGGCGGCACCGGACGGCGCGGTTTCGGTCCGCCCGTCGCCCGTCGGTGACCTGGGCACACCTCGCGAGATCTGGTGAGAGATGGCGAAGAGGGCAAACAGAGGGACGGGGGGGCGCGCGCTCAAGGTTTTAAAGGCGAGCGACGAGGACATCGCGGCGGCTTCGAGGCGTGCGATCGATGGCACGCTGGACAATACCGGCAGGCTACTCCTCTTCCTCTCGGGCGCGGGGGGAGGGAGCGGCCTGGTGCGATGCGGCCCGAACTGCAAGGGAAATCCGCGACGACCCGACTGCGTCTGCGGGCTGGTGCCGCCCGAGGGCTCGTTCCGAAAGAAAGGACTGTGGCGCAAGGACGCGGACGCCTTGCTGGAAAACCTCGGCAGGGACCCCGCCGATTTGAGAAGGCTCGCGCGCACCCACCCCGCCGGGCTCAAGAACCTCGGCAACACCTGCTACGTCAACGCGGTGCTGCAGTGCCTCTTCGCCATCCCAACCTTTCGCGCGGCGGTGTACAGGCTCGGACCCGGGGACACGCGTGACGAGGGGCACACACGTGACGAGGGGCCCGCACGTGACGAGGGGCACACGCGTGACGAGGGCCAACTACCCGGGTCCCACGCGACCGTCTCCCCGGTGAAGGAGCTGAGGCGGTTGTTCGCGTCCCTGCAGTGCGGCGGAAGGAGGTTCGCGGACCCGGCGCGGTTTGCCGATTCGCTCGCCTTGGAAACCGGGACTCAACAGGACGGTCAGGAGTTTCTCAAGCTCCTGCTCACCTACCTGGAGCGCGTCGCGGGTGAGCGGTGGGGGGCCCTCGGGAAGGATGCCACGTTCGTCCAGACGCACTTCAGGGGCGAGAGCAGCTACGCCACCACGTGCCAGCGCTGCGGCAGGGCGAGCGCGGCTTCGAAGAATGCCACCGACTTTTACGAGGTTGAGCTCTGCGTCGGCGCGACGGTCGGCGGCATGTACGTGGGCGGGGTTGAGGGAACGGCGGTGCATCCGGACAGCGGCATCACCCTCAACGGGGGTCTGATGGACTCTTTGAGGCAGTACCTCGCCGAGGAGAGACTCGAGGGTGACAACAAGTACCACTGCGAGTATTGCGACGCGAAGGTTGACGCCGTCCGCGCGGTGCGGTTGCATCGGCTGCCGCGTTTCGTCAATTTTCAGCTCAAGCGGTTCGTGTTCGACTTTGACACGATGTCCAGGCGGAAGGTGACGGACGATTTCGAGTTTCCACCCTCGGTGAACCTCGGTGAGCTGGTGTCGCCCCTCCCGGATGACGAGGCGGCGGCGCGCGCTGGAGGCGAAGGGGAGTCATCGTGGTACGACCTCGCTTTCATACTCGTGCACCGGGGTCAGAACGCCACCAGCGGTCACTACGTCGCTCTGGTACGAGGTGACTACATGACCGGGGATGAGAGCCCCGAACGCGCCGGGAACTGGTGGAGATTTGACGATGACGAGGTGGAGGAGCTGAAGGGGGGACCTTTTGGTGAGCCGGTGGCACCGCCCCTCGCGCCGAGTGCCTGCGCGCCTGGGGGTTCAGGGGCTGACAAAGACGCGACTAACGACGGGTCCAAGGGTACATCGGATAACAAGCCGATCGTGGGAGGCAAGAGCGACGCGTCTGATCCCTACGAGTTCACCGATGACGATCCACTCGCGGGCCCGCTTGGAACGCTTTCGTCACCGCACCCCAACGTGACTGAGCGCAAGAAGACGCCCGGGAGCAAGCGGGGGAAGGCCAGGATCTCCCCGTTGAGCGCCAAGAAGGACGACGGCCCCGCGCCGGGTCGGCCGAAAAAGGGCAGGGACGGAAGCACCAGGTTCGACGGCACGTACTCGTCACCGGATGCCTACCTCCTCGTGTATCGGCGGCGGGACGGGGCGGAGAATTCAGCCGACTCGGTGCCGGAGGTTCCGACCGACCTCGCGGCGATGATTGAGGACGACGATAAAGAGCTCGCGGCGATGATTGAGACGCACGCGGCGCGAATAGAGGAGGAGAAGGAGAGGATTCAGACGCGGAAGAGACAGGCGAGGGAGGTTGCCGAGGCGGCGCCGTGCGCGCAACCGTGCGGGGGCGACGAGGAGGACGGGGACGGAGACGGGAACGGGGACGAAAAGTCGGCACCCGGAGACCGGGACGGGGACGAAACGTCGGCACCCGGGGACCGGGACGGGGAAGACGTCGCCGGGTGCCGGGATCAGGACCCCGACGACTACTACCTCATCCCGTCGGAGTATCTCGCGTCGTTTTGCGATGAACCCGCGAACCCCGCGCCGGTGGACACGACCCCGTTGCTGTGCGCCCACGGCTCGGCGGACCCGGGGAAGGCGACGAGCGCGAAGAGGATCACCCGAGCCGCGTGGCGGGCGATCATCGCCGCCGCGGGCTTGAAGGATGGGTGCGTTCAGCTGCGAGGGCCGGCGGGAATATGCGGCCGGTGCCTCAACTCCTCGGCGCGATCCGATGCAGACTCCAAGGAGGCTCGGGCTGATCGAGCGAGGCTGAGGGACGAGCTGCAGACCTGGATGTTCGCGTCGGAGATCTCCCACGACCCGGAACTGTTCGGTTCGGGCTCCCAGTCCCAGCGATACCTCGTCTCAAAGACGTGGCTGGACCGTTGGAAGACGTGGAAGTCCGGGGAGGCCCATCCCGCGGTTGCGCTCGGCCCCACATCAGCGATCACTTGCGAGCACGGCATGCTCCTTCCGTGGGCCAAGCGAGTGGCTGTCCCGGAGACAATCTGGAACCGTCTTCTCGCGTCGGTGTCAACCGCCGCCCTGAAGGGTAACGGCACACACGCTGGAACCGACGGCACCGGCGAAGACACCGATGGGAACGCGAAGGACGACGACGATAAGGACTCCGCGGCGGGTTTCGCGGGTGACGACGACGTGTTCATAGTCGGTGAGACTGGCGGGGGCGCGACAAAGGCGAAGAAGGGGGGCAGGGATATCAAGCCGAGGTGGACGGGTCCACCCGTAACGTTCCCCGATGGTTCGACGAGCGAGTGTCCCACCTGCACGTCCGCAAAGGAGGGCGACCTAAACGCCAGCCGCGAGCGCCGGAACCTGGCCGAGATTCACCGCAACCTCTGCGACGAGCTCCTCACAAAGGCGACGTTCGAGCAGCAGGTCGAGCGAGCCCCCGACGGTACCGGGGTGGTTCGTGAGGAGCGCGTCGTGCCGTGCCGTGTGATGCCGGGGCCCTGGCTCGCTCGGTGGCGCCGGTTCGCCACGGACGGTGACTCGACGGAGGATGGAGACTTTGAGCCCACGAGGGAATCGCTGGAGAAGGCGGCGGCGGCGCTTCGTTGCGCTCACTCCCTCTGCCGCTTTGGCGCGCCCGCCATGGAACCCTCATCGAGCCTCGGCGCCAAGGGACCCTACCGTCAGGTTTCGACGGAAGATCCAGACGCGGACGGCGTCGAGCTCGTGTCGGCCGCCGCGTTTGAGTCTCTCGAGGAGGTTCTGGAGGGTCGGTGCGAGGGCGTGCCCCGCGCCACCGTGACGTTCGGCGGTTTCATGAGCTCAAACTCTCGCGACGCGCCGCCTCCCCCGACGGCGACGGTGCGCGATCCGGCGACGTGCGAGGAGTGTGACCGCGCCAGGCTCGACGCCGAGGCTACTTTCTTCGGCGCCGTCGTCCGCGTGGTCAAGGTCAAGTCGCCGCCGGTTCCGGTTCAAGGGGTGCAAGGGTTAGGATCGTCCTCATCGGCGGCGGCGGCGGCGACGACGAGCCAGCCGACGCCACCCGCGGAGCACCGCGGCGACGTCACGTTCTCCGCATCCGGCCGTCGTCGCGTGGCGCCCGCGAAGTGGTGGCAGGTGAACGGCGGGTCCAGTGTCGGACAAGTGTCGGACAAGTCCGGACAAGCTAATAGTGGGGGCAAGGGCGTGGCGTTCACGGTGGACGCGACGTACTCGGTGTGGCAGCTGAAGCTCATGGCGCTGGAGCGGCTTCACGTCCATCCGCTGGACCAGAAGATGTACTCGTTCGCCACCGGCGTTGAGCTTCGGGACCGGGACACGCTGGGCGCCGCGGGTGTTCGTCCCGAGCAGAAGATCGCGGTGGTGTGCGGCGACGAGCACGACCCGGAGGACCTGACGGGCCTCGACATGCCTCTCGGGCCGGTGCGTTGGGAGGACGGGTTGGGGGAGCGAGGGCGCGGGGAACGGGAGGAGAATGCGGCCCAGCGCGCGCCCGAGCGTGGATTCGCGGGCACTGGGTTGCACGGCGTCGGGTAGCGACGCGCACGCGGTAGACATGAAGGTACCTTGTAATACGCAGAAACGACAAAAGAATCTGCAACGTCCGTCTGATAGGAGGTCGCGTTCAAGTTGTCCCGGACAGATCTGAGAGCGCCAAGATGGGGGACGCGGTGGCGCAGGTCCGCGCGGCTATCGGCGCCCTCTACGGCGCGGACGTCGCGCGTCAGAAGGAGGCTAACGAATTCCTGGTTCAGCACGCGTCGACGGATGCGGCGTGGAGCACCTCCCTGGCGCTCGTGGCGGACGATCCGTCCAACCCCCCGGACGTTCAGTACTTCGGCGCGAACATGATGTACGGGAAGGTGAAGGGGGACTGGGGGAAGCTGCCGGAGCCGCACCGCGGGCCGTTCGTGCAGGCCGTGAGCGGTGCGCTCACGACACTGTTGCAGAGACCTGCGTCGGTCCTCGCCGCCAGGAGGCTGTGCATGGTCATGGCGGCGACGTCGGTGCGATCGGGAGGCGAGGCGACCGACGCCTTGGTTCAGCAGGCGCTCGACTTTGCGCAGCGAGGCTTCGCGTCCGGGGCGGTGGAAGGGGTGACGCTGGCGCTGGAGATCCAGGCTGCCGTGGCGGATGAGGTCGGCGATCAGAGGTACGACGTCAAGACCGCGCTGGCGTGCGCGCTGGTGCCCCGGATCGTCGAGGTTCTCGCCACCTCGGAGCGGGTCCTCGAGGCGTCGGTCGGAGGGAACCAATCGTCCCTCGCCGGTCTCAGGTCCGCGGCGCTGCACGCGGCGCTCGCGTGGCTCAGGATGGACTCCGGCGGCGGCGGTGGATGCGTTTTGTCCCCGGGGCAGCTCGCGCAGTCCAGACGGGGGCTCGTCGTCGGGGCGTTGGAGGCGATGGCGGCGGAGGACTCGGCGGTGGCTGACGCAGCCGCGGAATTTTTCATCGCCGTCGTGCAGCCGGGCGCGCCGGAATCCTCACCCGCGGAGGAAGCCGCGGCGATCAATGGCGTGGTGCGAGGTCTCCTATCCCACGGGGAACGGATTTTGGGCAGGAACGACCCGGTGGCCACCGAGGACCTGGCGAGGAACGTGTGTAAGGTTGCGACGGCGCTGTGCGAGAGGGACGCAAACGCCGCCGCCGGCGCCCCCGCTTGGGACGCGACGGGATCGACCGCCTCTCTACACGGGGGAGAGTTCCTCTCGCTGACCGAGACGGTGCTGAGGCTCGCGGAGTCGCACGAACGCCCGGTGATGGAGGCTGCGGCGGACTACTTCCTCATGCTGAACACCGTCCCCACGTCGCAGAGACACCCGAGCGCGGGTGAGCCGCTGTTCCGACGCCTCGCGGCGGCGTGCCTTCGACGAGCCGAACTTCCCGCCGACTTTACGTCGTGGGAGGAGGCGGACGAGGACAGGGACACGTTCGTGCGATTCCGCGAACAGATTCTGGCGGATCTCCTGGATAACTGCCAGGCGCAGATGCGGTCGGGGTACCTGGCGGAGGTTTGCGGCGCGCTCGGTACCGCGGCGTCGTGGCGGCGAGCGGAGGCTTGCGTTTTCGCCACTCGGGTCGTCGCTTCGCCGCTCCGTCGGGATATCCTCGAGCCGTCCTCCCCGGGTCACGGCGCCGCGGGTCCGGATGCCGAGGCGGAGCGCTCCTCCGCGATGCTCGAGCAGCTCCTCGGGACGGTGGGCGAGGCTGGTCGCGCCGCGGCCGCCGCGGGTGACGCGGGCTTTGCCGCCATCGCGGGATCCAACGCGTTCGGGTCGCATCCCGTGGTGGTCGAATCAACCGCGAGGATGATCGGGGCGTACGCTCCGTGGCTCGGGGGAACTCAGCGGGGGCACGCGCGACAGGAGACGGTGATCATGTACCTGCTGTGCGCCCTCAGGGTTCCCGCCGCGTTTCGTCACGCGTCTCACGCGTTTAGGAGCGTATGCGCCAGGTGCGCCAAGAGGCTCAACGACGCCAACACCGTCACGTCGTTGCTCGATTCCGTGCAGAAGACCCTCCCCGCGGCGCCGCCGAAGGCGGCCGAGTCCTCCGACGGTAAGAAGGACGATGACGACGACAGGTCCGCGGTCATCGAGGGCATCGCGCGGGTCATCGCTTCCATGCCGGATCCAACCGCCGCCGCCGAATTCGCCAAGCGGCTCGCCGCGCCCATCGCGGCTCGCGCGCGGGAACACATGAACGCCGCCAACCTGGCCCAGGCCCGCCTGGACCTGCTCGGCGCCGAGGTTCGGTTGATCGCCGCCGCCGTGAGGTTCCTGGAGTTTGCCAACCTCGTGGACGTCAGGGGCGCGATCGTGGAGCACCCCGCCATCGCGACCATCTCCGCGGCGTGGCCCACCCTCTCGGCTCTCAACGCCGAGCCGTGGAGGTCCGCCCCGGAGGTTGTGGACGCCCTGTGCGAGGTATACACCAGGTCGCTGTTGTGCGCCAAGACCACGGCCGCACCCTTACTCCCCCACCTTCTCGAGGCTCTGCGCGACGCGTTCGTGGCGCACCTTCACCCGTCCTGCCTGGACGCGCTCGCCGTAGCCGTGGAGGTTTTCTCTGCTCCCGACGCGACGACGCAACCGCCCGGCGCGTCCCGCGTGCACGACCCGGCCATCGCGGAATCGTTCGCCAACGCCCTCCTCGCGTGCGCCCAGGCGGCACACGCGTCTTTGAGCCGATCGCCCATCGCGGAACAGGCTGACGTGGCGCGTGCAACCTTCGAGCTCGCCAACAAGTACGCGCTCTTCGCGCCGGATGTGCTGTTAAAGTCCCCGGCGCTCCAACCCCTGATGGGCATGGCGTGCGCGGCGATCGGCACGAACGAGAGGGACGCGGTGAGGGCCGCGCTGGGCATGATGTCGGCGCTGATCGAGCCCGGGCGACGGGCCGGCGCGACCGCCACGTGGCAGAACGGCCGGGTTGCGGTCGACGCGTGGGTGGCGTCGGCGGGTGGCGGGGAAAACTTGGTTCGAGCGGCTCTGTTAGCCGGCGGCGACCGGTGCCCCCGGCACCTGCTGCGACCCGTGGCGCAGCTGCTGCACGCGGTGCGGACGCGGTACGGCCACAACGGTGGTTTTCACGCGTGGTTGAGCTCGGTCATCACCGATCCGTCTTTCCCTTCGCCGAACGATCCGTGCGACGATAGTGTTAGGCGGGTGTTTCGCGAGCTGGCGACGCGGGAGGGCGACAGGAGTTTGCCGCCGCAGCGGTGGTCGGCGATGGTGGTGGACTTTTTCCAGATCTGTCGCAGGGAGGCGGACAAGGATGCGCTCCTGGCGCACCAGATGTGAGAAGAGTCGAGGATAGCGGGGATAGGGAGTGGGGGAGGGAGAGGGAGAGGGAGAGGCTTGTTGACAATCGAGCGTCGCGCCTTCAAATTTTCCGTCTTCAGCCAGACGCCAGAGCGCGATTCATCTCATCACTGGCAGGCCTTCGCTTTTTGACTCGTTGACGCTGGACAGCCAGTCAGATTCCCAGGGCACCTCGGGAGCACCGCACGCACGCACAGTACGTGCTCAACGGAGGGCTCCTTTGTACCATGGAGGCACCGCGCACTGTAGAGGATGTGTTCGACAACTTCAGCGCACGTCGCGATGGCTTAATCAAGGCTCTGACGACAGGTACGACCTCATTCACAATCCGGCGTCGGTTCACTCCTAAGAAACCCCGCTTCATTCCGCAGACGTCGAGGACTTCTACGCGCAGTGCGACCCCGATAAGGAGAACCTCTGCCTTTACGGCAACCCCGATGGAACCTGGGAGGTCCAATTACCCGCGGAGGAGGTACCTCCCGAGCTCCCGGAGCCGGCGCTGGGCATCAACTTCGCTCGCGACGGGATGCAGGTGAGTTTCTTTGCCCTACAACACCTCCCGCTCGTGTCAATTTTCCCGTGCACCCAAATGACTTCGGCGACTGACCGCGTCCCGTTCGATGGCGCAGAGGAAGGACTGGCTAGCTCTGGTGGCTGTTCACTCCGATGCTTGGCTGATGGCGGTGGCGTTCTATTACGGCGCAAAGTTCGACGGGAAGGAGAGGTGAGGGAAACGCCGGCTTCCTCCCAGCGCTTCCACAGATTTTCGCGTATTTATTTCCGCTTTGTTGGCGCACAATTCCAGCCCGTTAGGGCCGCCGAGCCTCTCGGCTGACCGTCGTCGACCGGCCTACCGTCATCGCAGGGAGAAGCTCTTCAAGCACATCAACTCCCTACCCACCGTGTACGAAATCCTCTCGGGTAAGGCGGTGAATAAGCCCAAGGCGAAGGCCAAGGGCGCTGCCGCCGGCCAGGTGAGCGCGATACCAACCACCGCTTTTCTCCCCAATTTTCCCCACTGCCACGCGTTGCGCTGTTTTTTCGGCGGAGGCGCCGGCGACGCTCGATGCGCGACCTCGACGCGAATGCGACCTTCGCTGGGATCTCGCGGCGGCGTCGGTGTCAACCAATCAGGTGTCGGATCCGATTCCGTCGCGCTCACGGCTGGAAAATCTCGCTCGCTCGTCACCCGACCGCCGACTCCGGCCTCCAGACCTCCGGGGTGCCAACGCCGCTAACGCCCTGAAAAATCCCCCGAAAATCCACACCCGCAGCCACCCGGTAAGAAGGCCCGCGAGGATGGCGCGCCCATGACCGCCATGGGCCTCAAGAAGCCCTCCGCGGGTTTCATTCAGCCTCCCGAAGGCGATCTCAGCGCCCTGAACAACGCTCAGATCGAGGTACGACGCAGCCGCCGGTGCCGGTGGCCCGGAGCGTTTCCGCTTTTCCTCCGCTCGTTTCGCGCGTATCCCGAAGCGTATTTGGCGGTAAAACCCAGTTGTTACCCGTCCGCGCTCCCGGCTGACCGATGCCCCCGCCCTCTCCGACCGTTCCACAGCTGTTCTGGCCTGACGACGGGATGTGGTACAAGGCGGAGGTTGTGAGCCTGAACACCCGCAACAGGAGCGCCAAGGTGTTGTACGCGACCGGGGACGTTGAAACCTTGAGCATCGACGAGATAGCTCAGGAGGGCCATCTCAACGTGTGCACCTAACCTCCCGACACCACACGCGGTGGCTCATCTATAACCGCCGGCCGAGGCCGGCTTGTAACATCACATCACACGTTCAACGCTAGCGGCGCGCCTCCCACGCCCTCTTTCTCGCGCCGTCTCGCCTCGCCGTCACCGGGGTCTGCCGAGCTGCTGAAAGTTGCCAAACCTCAACGGCGGCGCGTGCTGCTGCTGCTGCTGCTGCTGCTGCTGCCGCTGCTGCTGCCGCGCGGGCGGATGAGGACCGTCGTTGACCCTCGCGTCCGTGCCGTGGAACGGTGCGTCGTGTCCCCGCATGGGCTGGTTCACCGGGGGAGGCGCGCCGGGGGGCGGAGGGGCCCACGTCGGCGCGGCTCCGGCGTTCCACCCGACGGCGCCGCCGAGCGCTGGGAAGTCGTCGCCGCCGCCGCCGATCGGTTGGCCGCCGAAACCCCCGAAACCTCCCCCGCCGTGACCCGCGTGTTCGTGTTCCCTCGCGTACCCGACGTGATGGCCGCCGGGGGGCGGGTACGCGTCCCTGTACGCGTACGGATCGGCGGGCGGCAGGGGCGCGCGCGGATCGTAGTAGCCGCCCGCCTCGTAGTAGCCGCCCCCCTCGTAGTAGGGCTGCGTCGGCGGCGGCGGGGGATGGAACGCCGCGGGTGGGGGCATGCGCACAAAGTCGGGGTCCATGGAGTCCGCCGCCCGGTTCCTCACGATCGCCTGTCGACCGCGACCGCCCTCGCGCCCCCTGTTTTCGCCCTGGGGGGGGATCCCTCTCGCCCCCGCGTGACGCGTCTCCGACCTCGACGCCTTCGCCCCGGTACTCTGACGCGAAAGGGAACTCGCGCCGGGAGACGTCGACCGGGCGCCGGACCCCTCGTCAGGAGGCTTAGTCGGGCTCGTCCTTCCGCTGTCCTCGCCGCCGAAGATCCGCGTTCTTGCCCGCTCGTACTCGGCCTCCCTCTCCTCGACAGACATCGATCCGGGCTTCTTCCCGCCTCTTTGGGAAGAATTTCTGTGACTCTGGGAACCGATCCCTCCCTTTTCCCCGCCCTTTTCCCGCCCTCCTCCTTCGCCTCCTCCTCCTCGTTTCATGACCGTCACCTTCTTCTTCTTCTTATTGTCGCCGTTCTTGCCCGCGTCGTCGTTCTCGCCCCTCACGTCCGACAGGTTCACCGCCGGCGGGTCCATCGCCGTGGCTCCGCCCTCCTTCTCGATGAGCGCTCGGTCCTGGCCGTCCGCGCCCACGACGGCGCACGACGCGAGCCCGTGGTGAGCGGCAACCTTGTGGGCGATCATGCGCTGGTACCCGTTGCCGGCGAACTCGTGCGACGCCCGTTTCCCGTCGGCCGCGAACCCGCCGATCTCGGCATCTATCCTGAGGACCGCCATCCGCGCATCCCCACCGCTCTCGAGCGCCTCGCGCAGGAAGGGATCGATCCAGGTTTTGGCCGCCGCGTCCGCGCGTGGGTCGCAGAAGGATCCCCCCGCGGAAGAAGACGACGCCTCGCCGAGAGGGCTGGGGCTCGCGCGCCTCGCGGCTCCTCCGTTGGTCATCAGCCCGGGGGACGGCGATCTGGTGGGTGATCTGCTGGGCGGGGTCGCGGCCCTGTCGCGGACCTGCCCGGACGGGGGTCTCAGCGCGCGCAGGCCCGCGCTCACCGCGTCGACGGCGGACTCCCAGTCGGAGTCTTCGCCCTCGCTCATCCTCGCCACGGTGCCGCTGTGGCGGCTCGACCCTATTTGTGAGGGGCCTCGGCCAGAAGCCGACAGGAGGTTTTCCCTCGGACTCGACGAGCCGGGCCCCCCTCACTCTCCATGCTCGCACGTTGGCACGCCGTGGCGGGTTCGGCCGGGTCATCGCGGCACGCGTCGCCGCAGTCGCCGCGACCCATGCCCGTCGCGGCGGCGAAGCGTCGGGGCATCGCGCCCCCTTCGGCGGCCGCATCGTCCGAGGCTGCGCACCTCGCGCGCGGCGGTGGTGACGATGCGTCTCCCTCCGACGCCGCCGCCGCTGCCGCTGCCGCCGCTCGTCCCCGCAACGCGGACGCCTCGAACGCGCCGTGCTCCGTCGTGGTTCTCGACGGCGCCAACCTGGCGTGGACGTACAGCGCCTCCCTATTCGCCAAGCTGGGCTGCCGCACCAGGCTGCCCCTGTCCCGCGGGGTGGTGCTCGCGATGGAGTCGGACGTTTGGAGGGAGCGGGGATTGGAGCCCGTGGCGTTCATGCCCGCGTCGTACGTGGAGGGACCCCTGCACGGCCTCGCGGACGGCGGTGATCTGGACACTCTCGTCCCGGGCAACGTGCGTTACCTGGGCGACGGCAGGTGGAGGAACACGGTGCTGTGGGAGATGGCGACGAGGGGCGCGTTGCAAACGGTGAACCGACCGCCGGGGGCGAGAGACTCGGACGATAAATCGATCATCGCGCACGCCAGGGAGGTGAACGGGATGATATGCAGCAACGACAGGTACGAGGACCACTGCGTCGGGGGTAGCGGCGGGGGTAAGGACCTGCGCCGGTGGCTGCGGCGTAACCGGCGCGGGTACGAGTTCCGGGTGGGATCGCCGACGGATGCGTCCTTCGCGGCGGGTCGGTCGCCGGCTGTGTCGCCGCCGCCCGTGGGATGCGCGCACCTCCCACCCCCGCCGCCGGAACCCGATCGGGTCGGGCGACTGGATGGTCTGGATGGGACGAACGGCCCGGGGCGAAGCGGCGGCGGCGATGCCTCGGTCGAAGGGAGCCGTCGCGGGTGGAGGGCGGACGTGCACGCGGTTGGGAGCAGCCGGCCGTGGGGGATCGGTCAGCGGTGGGGACGGGACGGCGGGAGACGTAAGAAGCGGCGGCGGCGGGGTGTGGGGGGAGGCGCGAGGAGGGAGCGATCGGCGTCGGACTCGGAGCCGGACTTTCCGTTCTGGGCGTTGCCGGACGATCACCTCCCGGTCGAGTTTGCGCTGAAGAAGAGCCTCGACGGAGTCGGTGGGTGAAAATGTCAGACTGGTTCACCGTGACTGCTCATGCTCTGCATGTCCCCGCGAAATCGGGAAAGCTGGTTTTCCTCTTTTTTTCCCGAACCGTCGTTCGCACTGCGCAGCGGTACGAACTCTTATCTGCATTTGCCGAGCTGGAAACAACCTGTCCAGCAGTCTATCTTCGTTCTCAGTTTTTATTCCGTTTTTCGCGCCTGATCTGCCACTGATCTGTGTTTGTCATGACTCCAAAAAGCGAGGGGTGCCGAGCTCGTGCCCTCAAATCAACGATTTGGCTCAATTTTCATCGCCTCCTCTTACTGGTCCCATACGTATGATTCAGCTTAATTCAGCAAGATCCAGCCGGATAAGCCGCCGCTTGATTTTTTTCCGTGGTTCTCCTTGGACATCTCGCGGCAACCGAGAGCCACGGTGGACCACGAATTGCGTCCATCTGCTCCGAGGTGGCTCCAAAGTCCGACCCTTTATGAACCGAGATCCGATCAACGTCCTCGTCACTTCCCGCACACTTCTACACCTTCACACACACACTTAACAAAGATGAACGCCGTTGCCCGTGCCACCACCACCGTCTCCGCCTCCGCGCTCCGCCGCGGCCTCGGCTCCAAGAGGTTCAACCCTCTCGCGGCCGCGCCCAAGGCTGTCGCCTCCAAGAAGGCCTTCTCCGTCCAGGCGAACTCCTCCAAGTCGGATGGTCCCCCCCTCTACGCCGAGGGCGAGCTCGACATCTACCGCGAGTCCCCCCTCCGCTACATGGGCTACTCCAACGAGGTTGGTGAGGCTTTCGCCGCCTTCCTCCCCGAGTGGGGCGTCCCCGCCTCCTACGGCGTCGCCGGTGAGTGATCAAAAATCCCCAAAAAAAACCCCCGGTCCTGGGTTCAACGGCAACCCACCCCACGGCCCCATTTGAAAATGGATAAGCTCGGATAGGACCGCGCGCTGACCTTCCCCCTCTCCCCTCCTCTCCCCCCAACAGCGCTCTACGTGTTCGCGGACACCTTCGACAAGGGCAAGCGCGCCGCCGGCGTCGA
>Ga0181573_10002915_pt1 | contig 15501 bp, 10 predicted proteins | sample 101ome_25_FD_148643 | JGI IMG/M metagenome (GOLD analysis project Ga0181573, IMG submission 148643) | Coastal salt marsh microbial communities from the Groves Creek Marsh, Skidaway Island, Georgia - 101409BT metaG (spades assembly) | ecosystem: Environmental > Aquatic > Marine > Intertidal zone...
GACCGATCGCCAACTTGGGGTTCTCCTCCATCAGGTTTCTCATGACGAGCCACCAAACGTCCGCCGCCGGAAATTGTCAACCAACAGGGAACGGTGCGCAGGGCTTGCGGCTGAGCCGCAAAAGCAATCCCAGAAGGCTGTTGCCGCCGTGCGCTGTGTCAGGGCATTCGACGGCTGTCGCATGGGGGTTCCGCTTCTCGGCTGACACAACCGACGCGGCATCTATGAAGCTGTTGCGATTGCTGTTCATGCGAAGACCCCGTCTGGTTGAGCGCCGCGCCATTGCGCTTCCGACGGCCTCCCGCAATACCACCCCGTTTCGAGTGGTTTTCCGGCGCAGATTTCCTGAATTTTTGCGATTTGAATCCTTTTGACGCGGCGGAGGCCGTCGCGTAGCCTCGCCGGTTCTTATCGCGTCGGGCGCCCCGGCGCGGGGAACCCTTTTTGTCATGCTGAAATTTGTCATCAACAAAGTGTTTGGCTCGAAGAACGAGCGCGAGATCAAGAAGATGCAGCCGGTCGTGGCCCGCATCAATGAGCTCGAGGAGTCGTATCAGAAGCAGTCCGACGACTATCTGCGCAACAAGACCGCGGAGTGGAAGAAGGAGCTGGCGGAGATCGAGGATCTCGATCAGTTGAAGAGGCGGCTGGACGAGATCCTGCCCGAGGCCTTCGCGGTGGTGAAGAACGCCTGCCGTCGCCTGTGCGGCACGGAGGTGATGGTGCGCGACCATCCGCTGCCCTGGGAAATGGTGCCCTATGACTGCCAGTTGATCGGCGGCTGGGGGCTGCATACCGGACGCATCGCGGAAATGGCGACGGGCGAAGGCAAGACCCTGGTCGGAACCTTCCCCGTCTTCCTCAACGCCCTGACCGGCCGCGGCGTGCATGTGGTCACGGTCAACGACTACCTCGCCGCGCGCGATAGCGAGTGGATGGGGGCGGTCTATCGATTTCTCGGTCTGACCGTCGGCTGCATCCAGAACTCCCAGCATTCCGAGCTGCGACGCGAGCAGTACAACTGCGACATCACCTACGGCACCAATTCCGAATTCGGCTTCGATTACCTCCGCGACAACGGCATGGCCACCCGCAAGGAGGACCAGGTGCAACGCGGGCACTACTTCGCGATTGTCGACGAGGTGGACTCGATTCTCATCGACGAGGCGCGCACGCCGTTGATCATCAGCGGTCCCGCGGTGGCCAACAGCGACAACGAGCGTTATGTCGCCACCCGGCCCAGGATCCAGTCGCTGATCCAGGCGCAGCGCAAGCTTTGCGACCGCTTCATCGATGACGCGAAGAAGAAGATCAAGCAGCTGGCTGAACTGGATGAAGGGCAGCGCGAGGAGGCGGAGCTGCTGCGTTACGACATCGGCCTGCAGCTCTACAAGGTCAAGCAGGGCCAACCCCGGTCGCCGCGGCTCCTGTCGATCCTGGAGAATCCGGACAACCTCAACATGATGAACCAGGCCGAGCTGCAGTTGCTCGCCGATCAGACCAAGAAGGAACTCTACGCGCAGAAGGAGGAGCTCTTCTTCGCGATGGACGAGAAGTCCCACGACGCGGACCTGACCGAAAAGGGGCGCAACTTCATGAATTCCGACGATCCGGAGGCCTTCGTCCTGCCGGACATCTCGACGCTCTTTCATGAGGTCGATCAGCGCGACGACCTCGACGCCCACGAGCGCGCGCAGGAAAAGGCCAGGATCCAGGAGCTGTCCGACGAACGCGCCTCCACGATTCACGTCGTGTCCCAGTTGCTGAAGGCCTACTGCCTCTACGAGAAGGATGTCCAGTACGTCGTCGAAAGCAACAAGGTCGTCATCGTCGATGAAAACACCGGCCGCAAAATGCCGGGTCGTCGTTGGAGCGACGGCCTGCACATGGCGGTGGAGGCCAAGGAGGGCGTGGAGCTGGAGGGCGAGACCCAGACCCTGGCGACCATCACCATTCAGAATTATTTCCGCCTCTATCACAAGCTGGCCGGCATGACCGGCACGGCGGAAACCGAGGCCTCGGAATTCTTCGACATCTACAAGCTGGGCGTGCTGGTCATCCCGACGAACAAGCCCTGCCTGCGCGTCGATCACAATGACACGGTCTACAAGACCAAGCGCGAGAAGTTCAACGCGGTGTTGGATGAGATCCGCGAAATCCACAAGCAGGGCCGTCCGATCCTGGTGGGCACGGTCTCGGTGGAGACTTCGGAGCAGCTCGCGCGCATGCTCAAGCGGGCCGGCATCGTGCACAACGTGCTCAACGCCAAGTTCCATGAGAAGGAGGCGGAGATCGTCGCGCGCGCCGGACAACGGGGCGCCGTCACCATCGCCACCAACATGGCCGGCCGCGGCACGGACATCAAACTGGGCGAGGGCGTCGCCGAACTCGGCGGCCTGCACGTGCTCGGCACCGAGCGGCATGAATCCCGCCGCATCGACCGTCAGTTGCGCGGACGTTGCGCGCGTCAGGGCGACCCCGGTTCTTCCCACTTCTTCATCTCCCTGGAGGACGATCTCATGCGTCTCTTCGGTTCCGACCGCATCTCCAAGGTCATGGAGCGCGTCGGACTTGAAGAGGGTCAGGAACTGGAGCACCCCCTGCTGAACCGCTCGATCGGCTCCGCGCAGAAACGCGTCGAGGGCCACAACTTCCAGATCCGCAAGCGCACGCTCGAGTTCGACGACGTGATGAACAAGCAGCGCTCGGTGATCTACGAGTTCCGCAACGAGATCCTCCAGGCCGAGAGCGTGCACGACCGCATGATGGAGGTGATCGAGGAGGTCATCATCCAGAAGGTCGAGGAGTTCTGCTTCGAGGACAAGGAGCCCGAGGATTGGAACATGCGCGGACTCGCGGACTGGACCAACCTGACTTTTCCCATCGGCATTCCGGAAGAGGAACTGCTCAAGGCCGCGACCGGGAGCGACGAGGCGGCGCCCTCGGGGTCGATCTACCACGGCATGAACGCCGCGCAGTTCGGCGTCTGCAAGGCGATCACGGCCGCGGTCAAGGAGGCCTACGAGATCAAGGCGAGCATCGAGGATCCCGAGGCTCTCGCGGCGATCGAACGCTACCTGATCATGGCGGCGATCGATCAGAAGTGGCAGGAGCATCTCTACGAGATCGACAGCCTGCGTTACAGCATCGGGCTGCGCGCCTACGGTCAACGCGACCCGCTGCTGGAGTTCAAGGCCGAGGCGTTCAAGGTCTTCGACGAGATGATGGTCGATATCAAGACCGAGATCTGCCACAACGTCTTCCTCGGTCACTCGAGCCGCGAGGCCCTGGAGCGGTTCCGCCTGCGCCTCGCCAATCGCGGCAGTCAGGCCCAGCATCAGGACATGAACGCCTTCGGCGGAGGCGCGGCCGCCCCGGCCCAGGCCAGCGGCGGCGACATGGTGTCCGAAGCGGCGGCCGAGGTCGAAAAGGCCAAACCGGTCGAAAGCGGACCCAAGGTCGGTCGCAACGACCCTTGCCCCTGCGGCAGCGGCAAGAAATACAAGAAGTGCTGCGGCCGCAACGCGGAGTGAAGACGCGCGGCGCGCGGACTGAGCCATTCAGCCGCGACGACGCCCCCGTGGAGCGCCACAGGCCCGCCGCAGTTGACTTGGACCGGCGACGGTGAAGTCGGTCGATCAGCCCGGGCCATGTCCGGCCGGCAGCAGGAGCACAAACTTCGCCGCCTCGGGCTCATCCGGAGCGACCGCCGACAATTCGCCGCCCTGCGCGCGAACGATTTCCCGGGCCAGGCTGAGGCCGAGCCCGGAGCCTTCGGTCGCGGCTCCTCCTTCCGCGGATTCCCGATAAAACCGCCGGAAGATCCGCTCACGGTTTCCCGTCGGGATCGCGACGCCCGAATTGGAGACGACGATCTCCACGCGGTCTTCGCCGCGCCGCAACCCGATCCTGATCCAGCCGCCCTTCCGATTGAACTTCACCGCGTTGCTAAGGAGATTCCTGAGAACCTGGGAGAACAGGGTCGGATCAAGATCGACGCTCACCTCCGGCTCCACCTGGGTCATGATCTCCAGATCCGGCCCCAGGATCGCCGCGTCATCGGCCAGTTCGATGAGCATCCCGCTGAGATCCACCGGCTCCCGGACGAGCTTCAATTCACCGGCGTCGGCGCGGGAGAGCAGCAACAGCTTCTGAACGATGGCCTTCAACCGCTGGACCTCCTCCAGCATACCGGCGCAAAGGCGCTGCTGTTCCGGGTCGTCTCCGGTGTGCGCGATCGCGCGTTCGAGTTCGCCCTGCATGATCGCGAGCGGGGTCTTCAGTTCATGCGAGGCGTCGGCGCTGAAACGGGCCGCCTGTCGGAAACTCTTTTCCAGCCGGTCCATCATCTCATTGAAGACCGTGATCAGGCGGTTGAATTCATGGTCGTGCGCCCGATCCTCAATCCGCCGATCCAACCCCTCGGCGGTCACCTGCTCCGCCACACACGTCAGCGCCCGGACCGGACGGATCGCGCGCCCCGCCAACCACAAGGAACCGGCGCACACCCCGACCAACGCCAGCCCCAACGCCAGCGCGTAGGCCCGCCCCAACTGCGCAAGGTCCGATTCGTGGTCCGCGATCCGCAGGGCGAGCGCCAGCGTGTCGAAACGGTTGCCCATGACGGCAATGCGCCACGGCTCGCCAGCGAGCGTTCGCGTCTCGAAGACCGGGTTCATGAGCCTCAGCGGAGGCCCATCATTCTCCCGTCCCCCACGACGCCCTCCCCCTTTGGGCCGGGCTCTATCCGGCTTCGGCCTCAGCCCGTCCAGCGACGGGAACGATTTGGGATGCCATTCGGCCACCCAGTCCGTCGACTCGTATAGGATCCTCCGTTCCTCTCCATTCTCCCAGAGCAGCAATCGGTAGGCCGGCGGCCGGTTCGTAGCGCCCATCGCGTTCAGGTTGGCGTCCAATCTCTGAAAATGACTTCGCCCGTGTGTGCGTTCGAGATTGTCGCGGCCGATCTCGGCCAGGCTGTGGTCTATCCTCGCGAGATTCCAGCGCGCCGTCTGCTGCCAGAGAAACCACCCCATTCCCAGCAGCGCGACCGCGGAGATCGAGCCGGCGAGCAAGGCAATCCTGATCCGGAAGGAATTCATGCAACGATGACGCTCAACCAGCCGGCGGATCCATCACCATGCGGTAGCCGACGCCCCGCACCGTCTCGATCAACGCCGGTCGATCGGAGCCGCCGAGCTTCTTCCGAACGCGCTGCACGTAGACATCCACCAGGTTCGTGCCCGGATCAAAGTCGTAGTTCCACACGTGCTCCTGGATCTGTGTCCTCGTGTAAACCCGCCCCGGCGAGCGCATCAGGTAGGTCAGCAGGGCGAATTCCCGCGTGGTCAGTTCAATCGCCTCCCCCTCCCGGGTCACTTCCCGCGTGATCAGGTTCACCGAGAGGTCCGCCACCTTCAACACACTGATCTCGTTTCCTGAAGCGCGACGCATCACCGCGTGAATCCGCGCGATCAGCTCCTCGATGTAGAAGGGCTTCGTCAGGTAGTCGTCCGCGCCCTGGTTCAGTCCGTCGAGCCGCTCGTTCAATTCGCTGCGCGCGGTCAACAGGATGACCGGGATGGCATTCTTGCGCTCGCGCAACTGCCGCAGGATGCTGATCCCGTCCCGTCCCGGCAGCATGATGTCGAGCACGATCGCGTCGTAGCCGCCCGTCGTCGCGAGGTGGAATCCGTCGTCGCCATGATCCGCGTGGTCCACGATGAAGCCCGCCTCCTCCAAGCCCTTGCGGGCGAACGCGGCGATCTTGGTTTCGTCTTCGACCAACAGGATCTTCATTCTTTGACGCGGCGACAGAAACGACCGGACTCCGCGCCCCTTGGTATCGACCGCGCAAGGCCCGCTGTCGAGGCGGTTTCGCATTACAGTTTTTTAATGGAAATGAGGGAGCTTCTTTCATCTTTCCGGGGTTGAATGCCCTCATGAGTCAGAAGATCCGACGGTCCGTAGTCAGTGATCAGTGATCGGCTCCCCGCCATTTGCCATGAACCACCTGAATTTCTATCCCCTCGTGTTCGGCACGGTCGCTGCGCTTCTTTCTCCGGTCGGTTCGATTGCGCACGACGCCCTTGCTCACACCCCGGAGCTCACCCGCCTGTGGAAGGACGCCTCCGGCAAGCCAATCCACGAGGGCAGCTTCGTCGCGGCGCAGGACACGGAACTGATCGTGCAGGACCGGGATGGCGCGTTCATCGCCATCGAACTCGACCGCCTGGGAGAAACCGACCGCGCCTTGGCGAAGGAGAAACTCAAACAAATCCGCGAACTCAACACGTCGCCGATTCGCCAGACCGCCGCCGCCAGATCGGCGCGCGTCCCGGCAAACTCAAGCGCCCACCTCGGCCTCATGGAAGCCGCCTTCGGGACCTTCGCGCCAAAAGTCCGGACGCGCTCCGATTCGCGGCATTTCTTCGTCGAATCGGATTCCATTCCCGACCACCCGATGATGGTCGGCATCACTGCCTGGCAGCAGCAGGTTCCCATCCCCCAGCCCTACACGGGGGCCAACGCCTGGCAGATCCCGCTGCATCCGGTGAAGGCCGCGCGCCCCATGTCCGCCAAGAACCACTTCTTCCGCGGCGCCATCGCCCTAGCGGTCAATGGCGTGCCTATCTTCAACCCCCTGAACAATCGCGGGGTGGACGCCTATCTCGCCGGCGAGCTCGACAAGTGGGGCGGCCATTGCGGCCGCGCTGACGATTATCACTACCACATCGCCCCCACCCACCTGCAGGCCAACGTCGGTCCGGGCAATCCGGTCGCCTTCGCGCTCGACGGCTATCCGGTCTTCGGCTTCACCGAAGCGGACGGATCGACCGTTCGCGGCCTCGACTGGATGGGCGGCCACTCCGGCGCGGACGGGAGCTATCACTATCACGCTTTGAAGGTCTATCCTTACCTCATCGGCGGCTTCCGCGGCGAGGTCCGGGAGGTCGGCGGCCAGGTCGATCCGCAACCCCGCGCCCAGCCTTTGCGCCCCCACACCCAACCATTGCGCGGCGCGACAATCACGAGATTCAGCGGAAACGCGAAGGCCGGTTACAACCTCAAGTATTCCCAAGATGGCCGCGAAGGCTCGGTCAGCTACCGGATCCAGGAAAACGGAAGCGTCGCATTCCGCTTTATCGATGCCAGCGGCCGGGTCTCCAACGAAACCTACTCACCCAACCAACGCGGCCCGGGAGGAAGACCACCGCGCCCCGGCGGAGATTTCCGACGCCCCGGACGCCCCAAAGGCGCCCCGCCGCGCCCGAGGCAACCAAAGAGACGCTGATATGAACACGTTCTTGAAATCTGCAAACGGAGAAGGCATGCCCAATCCTCTAAATCCCAAGCTCCAAGCTCCAAGTTCCAGAAAAGCTCCAAGCTCCAAGCTCCCAAAATCCCCGACGGGGCTTCTGTGCGGATCGAGGGTGGGCGAACATTTCCAGAAAATGCGTTTTCGACGCCCTGTCTCCCTTTTGAGATTTGGAGCTTGGAGTTTATTTGGGATTTGGAGCTTGGGATTTGGAGCTTTTGTCTCCAACGCCGCTCCCGCCGCGCGCCCAAACTTCGTTTTCCTCCAAGGCGAAGCCCAAGGCTGGAACAGCATGTCCATCCAACTGGATCCGGCCAACCCGGCGTCGAAGAGCGATTTCTTTTACACGCCAAATCTCGCCCGGTTGGCGGAGGGCGGGATGCGGTTTTCCCGATTCTACGCGCCCTCACCGCGCTGCACGCCTTCCCGCGCCGCCTACCTCACCGGCAAAAGCCCCGCTCAGCTCCACATGACCTACATCAACCGCGCGGCCATGACCGGACGCGTGCAACTCCCTCAGACTTCCACCGAACTGCCCCTGTCCGAGATCACCCTCGCCGAACGCCTGAAGACCGCCGGTTACGCCACCGCGCATTTTGGCAAGTGGCACGTCGGTCGGACCGATCCCTCGCAACACGGCTTTGACGAAAACGACGGCGCCAATTCGAACGGCGGCCCGGAAAACGCCCAGAACCCCAATCCCAAACAGGCCTACGCCACCGCCGACAAAGGCGTCGATTTCATCACGCGGCAGGCGAGGGCGGGCAGGCCGTTCTTCCTGCAGGTCTCCCAATACGGCGGCCGCAGCGCCCTCGACGCCAGGCCGGAGACCATGCAGGCGATGCGGGAACGCGTGGGCCGCCGCGATGAGCGCTTCATCGGAGCCGCCGCCGTCGCCTTGGACATGGATATCAACATCGGCCGGATCCTCGACACGCTCGACCGCCTCGGGATCGCCGGAAACACCTACGTGTATTACACCGCCGACCACGGAACCCCCGGCCGCAACGGCCCGCTCGCCAACGGCAAGGGCTCCGTCAAGGAAGGCGGCCTGCGCGTCCCCCTGCTCTTCCGCGGCCCCGGCATCCGGCCGGGCAGCTTCGCGACGATGCAGGCAAACGGCATGGACCTGTTTCCGACCGTCTCCGAACTCGCCGGCGTTAAAGCTCCCCTGCCCCCGGGCGTCGAGGGAGGCAGCCTCGCGTCCATCCTCCTGAACGGCGGCAAAGGCTCTGTCACCCGGCCCGGCGAGGAGTTCGTCGCGCATTTCCCGCACTACGACGGCGATCCCATCGGCCCCGCCTCCGCCCTCTACGACGGCGATTTCAAACTGATCCGTGCCTACGAATCCGGCGACCGGTTCCTCTACAACCTCCGCGACGATCTCGGCGAGCAGAACGATCTCACCGCACGGATGCCGGACAAGACCGCCGAACTCGACCGGCGGCTGTCGGCCTATCTGAAGCGGGTGAACGCGCAGGCGCCCACGATCGACATGTCGCAACCCGTCCTCACCGGAGCCGCCCGACGCGGCGACCGACCTCCGCGCGGCGGGGGCGGCAAAGGCGGCGGCAAACCCAGCATCACACTGGAGGCTCTCGACACCGACAAAGACGGCGTCATCTCGACAGCCGAGATGCAAAACGCCGCGGCGGTCCTGCTGAAGTTCGACCGCAACAGCGACGGCAATGTCACTCAGGAAGAGATCCGCCGCGCCCTGCGCGGCGGAAAGGGGGCCAAATCAGGAAAGCGACCGAAGTAACAGCGCCGGTGGGGCGAGGCTCCCGCCGACTTGTCGCGGCGAAGCGCTGCGAAGACGGGGCCGAACGTCCGAACTTGCAAGCCATCGCCCAATCCCGCCAAAGGCGCGCAGGGAGCGCTGGCAGTCGCCTTCGGAGCGCGGCTGTGTCCCGTCTTCGGGACCAGCCGCAGCAGCCTCCGCATCCAAGAAGGTTCGGTTGATGGCAGGGCTTGAGGCACGGCCCTGGTTGCTGCGGCTGGTCTTCGACACAGCCGCTCCGTTTACCTTCAAGACCCCGAGCGGCATGGGACTTCTCTCCACTCAAAGCATGACAAAACCGTAATCGAACCATGTCCGCTTCGTTCATCTTCATGGGCGTCAATGGAGAGCGAAACGAATTCCGATCGAAAACATCTTCAAAATCAATCCTCCACCGCCATGAAAACCTTCGCCACACTCCTGATCGCCACCGCTTTCCTCACCTCAAGTCTGCCCGCCGCGGACGCCCCTGGCGACCGCCTGGGCGAGGACTCCAGCCAGGTCCGCCAACGCGGACAAAAAGGTCCGAACCCCGGCCAGAACAAAGGTTCGAAAGGCAAAGGTCGCCAAGGCTCCCGAGGCGGCAAAAACAAGGGAACCGGCGGCAATGGCGGCTTCAACTCGACCAGCGTCAACGCCCTCAGCGAATACGCCCCCTCGCGCGGCGACAAACACGAGATGGAGGCCCTGGCCTCGAAGGGCTTCACCTGGCTGACCGGTTCCCCGGCCGACAACGACGTCAGCGCCGTCGGAAAGAGCGCGCAGTATTTCGGCTTCGTCAGCCTGCGCTACTCCAGCGGGCGGGCGGCCAGTCGGGGCGGCGCGGCCAACGCCTTTTACGAGGTCCTCAATCCGGAGCAACGCCGGATCGTGCTCGATCTCGTCCGGGAACAGCAACCGGCGCATGACGCCTACGCCGAGGACCGCAAGCGGATCATGCGGGAACTGGAGACCATTCTCTACACCGGCCGCGAACTCGACGAGGAACAGCTCGCCGCCCTCGGCGGCTCCTACGGTCGCCACGACACCCAGGTCGCCCTCATGCAGGCCCGCGCCTTCGGGAAAATCCGGTCCACGCTTTCCCTTGCCCAGCAGACCGCCCTCCGCGATCTCCGCGCGCGCACCATCGCCGGCGACTCACTTGAAACCGCGGGCGAAAAACAGGGCGGACGCCGGGGACAAAAAGGCCCCATCAACGCCGACGCCCGGGGGCTTTCCCGGGAGCAACGCCACGAACTCATCAACATCTGCGGCAAGGGCTTCACCTGGCTGACCGGATCCCCCAAAGACAACGACTCGCTGCCGCTGGGCAAGCCGGGGATGTTCTTCGGCTTCATCAGCCTGCGGCAGAAAAGCGGCCAGTCCGTCTCCCGCGCCAGCGTCGCCTGGGAGTTTGTGGAAACCCTGAGCGCCGCGCAGCAGGCCATCCTGCGGGAAACCGCCCGGACCCAGCATCCGCTCGTCGATGCCTATCTCGCCAAGCGCACCGCCTTCCTCCGCCATTTGGAGGGTCATTTGGGCGGCAGCGCGGTCGATGAGGAATTCCTGATGAAGCTCGGCGTGGAGCTGGGCGACCTCGACGTGCAAGTCGGCGTCATCCAGGCCCGAGCCTACGCCGCCCTCCGCGAAGGGCTTACGGAAAAACAGATGGCCTCGCTCATGAACCTGCGCGCCCGGAACACCCTCGATTCCGAAAGCCTGGCGGGCCTTTCCATCGCCGAGCGCGGCGAACGCCTGGCCTTCCTCTGCGTCTCCTGCCATTCAACCGTTCCGGGCGAAATCAAGACAGGCCCTTCACTGCATGGCATCCTGAACCGCCCCGCCGCCCGCCATGCCGGCTACCCCTATTCCCCGGACCTGCGGACCGCCGCCGCAAAGGGACTTACCTGGAATCCCGAAAACCTCGAACGCTTCCTCGCCTCCCCCAAGTCCATGCTGCCGGGGACGAGCATGACCTTCCGGGGATTCCTCCATGAAGCCGACCGCCGGGCCGTGATCGAATACATCCGGTCCGCGTGGAGATAATCGTCGCGCGGCCGCTCAAAACCTCACAACCAATCCGACTCTCCAACGAATTCCCGGCGTCAGTTGCGTGGCCACGACGCTGCGATGGATCGGGATCCGCGCGGAACCTTCCAGCGCGATGTTCTCCCGTAACTTCACTGAGACGCCCGGTGTGAGAAACGTCAGCGCGGCCCCGGTGTTGGCGATCGCCGCGCCGCCGATGGATTCACTCGCGCGGAGAATGGCGTCGACACTCAAGGTCGGGAGAACACGATCAGCAACGCGATAGCCGACGCCGGTGACGACGATCAGGGCGTCGCCCGGATTGAGACCGGCGGAACTTTCGCCGATGCGCAGGATCGCGGTGCTTTGGTGATAGGCGACCAGGTTGCCTTTCCGCAGTTCGCACTCGACTCCGACGATGGGATCCCAGGTTCCGCTGCCGGCCTGCAGCAGCGAAGGTGTCGCGGCGCCGATTACGGGGGTCCCGGAGTCTTCTCCGGTCGGGGTTTCCATGCCGATGATCAACGAAAGGCCATCCAGCGCCTTGCGAACGCCCGAGGGTTCACTCTCCGCAGCCTTGATTCGAAAGGGATGAAACTGCGCGTAGAACGCCGTGTCGCCAATGCCGTGAATGTTCAGGTCCGGAACGCCTGTCGCCCGGCGATGGATATCGACGCGGGGTATGACGGCGTTGAGATTCAACCAGCGCGCGGCCGCGTAGCTCACATGCGCGGTCTGTTGTTGGAAGGTGGTTCGAACCCCCGGCGCATTGGGAACCTCGCTTGTCCCGTTGTAGAGCGTGTCGTTGCGTTGGTAGGAGTAGGACACCTCGACACGGAACTTCCGCGCGTCCAGGTCCTGATCGATGAGCGATCCGCCGACCGGCAGATTCGGATTCTGTCAACCCGCTCACTGGCCATGAGCCATGGCGGCCCAAAGGAGGAGAGCGGACGCGATCCTTGGAACTCTGACGACTTGTTTCATTGGGTATCGGAAGGTCCGTTCGAGTCATTCTCACCCTCATCCGGCTCCTTGACGAGAATGTTCGTCGCCAGGTGCCGCTTGATCCGCCGATGCAGTCCCTGGCCCTTGGGCCGGGACATCCTGCGCTCAAGCCGGCCGACGGACTCGGGGGCGACGCCGATGTGAAAGATGGCGTCGCCGGGCTTGGCGAGCGGCATGGTGGACATGCCGAGCACCACGCCATCCACCGGTGAATTCAGCCGGTTCTGTTCGCCGCCGAAAATGTCGAGGTTCACCGCGAGCAGCTGGTCCTTTTTCACGACCTCGCCGGGAGCGACATGGTACTTGAGCACGCCTCCGCGTTCAGCCCGCAGCCAGGCGGTCTTGCGGATCAGGCTCTGAAACGGCGGGTCCATGGGCTCGCCCTCCATCATGTCCAGGCGCTTGAGGACGTTGGTGGCGCCGCGGACGCCGAGTTCCACGATGCCCGGCTCGATCTTCCAGGTTTCACCCGCCTCGAGGATGATGGTCGGAACCCCCGCCTTCACCGCCTCGGCGCGCAACGACCCATCGGGGCCGTCGCCATCGACGATCAACCCGGCCCCAAAGGCGCGCGCGAGATCCTTGACCTCGGGATTCGAGAGCCCGCCGCGCACATTGGGGAAATTGGTCCGGCCCTGCGCCGCGGTGTGAAAATCAATGCCGTAGTCGCACTTGCTGACGATCTCATTGAAGACGGTGTGCGCCAACCGCGACGTGAGGCTGCCCGTCGAGGTCCCGGGAAAAGACCGATTCAGGTCGCGGCGGTCGGGCAGATAGCGGGAGTGCGCCTCAAGGCCGTAGACATTCACCGCCGGCACGGCGATGACCGTGCCGCGCGTCAGGTTCAACGGCTGCTCCAGCAGCAGTTCGCGAAGGATGCCCAGGCCGTTCAGTTCATCGCCGTGGACAAGGGCGGTCATGAAGACGACGGGACCGCGTTTCGGCGCCGCGATGACCCGCAACGGCACGGAGATGCTCAAGCCGGTGTAGCTTTCGCTGAACTGGAGCCGCAGGTCGTAGGTTTCACCGCGCTTGATCCGTTTCCCCGCGATGGTGAGGGGCGGCTTGCGGGCGGGCTTGTCGGCGGACATGGGACGGGATGATAGCCACGCTTGGCGGCCGGGTCACGCCTCGGCGCGCTTCTTTCGCTTCTTTTTCTTCTTGGGCACTTCCCGGATCAGGGCGCGCAGTTCGCGAAGCTCGCCGTAGCACAGCAATTTGTCGCCCTCCTCCACCACGAAGTCGCCCTTGGGATTGGGCGTCACAACCTGGTTGCGGGTGATGCTGATGACCTGGATGTTGCGTTCGGTCAGATTGGCCTCGCGCAGCGACCTGCCCTGCAGTTCCGGGATGCTGTGGACCACGAAATCCGCAATGCCGTAGCCCGCCGAAAGCGACAGCCGTTGATGCAGATCGACCTCGGGAAACAGCACCTGTTGCTCAATCTCCTGCACGATGGCGCCGGCGACATCGACGTCGGTCGCCCCTTCGATGCCTTCCAGCCCGGGCGAGGAGTTGACCTCCATGATCTGCGGACCATCCTTGCCTTCGAGCATGTCCACGCCGGCCATGTCGAGCCCGAGAATCTGCGCCGCGCGCACGGCGGTTTTGGCGTACTCCGGTGAAAGGTCGACCTTGGTGGCGGAGCCGCCGCGATGCACGTTGCTGCGAAACTCATCGCCGGCGGCCTGACGGCGCATGGCCGCGACCACGCGGTCGCCGACCACGAAGGCCCGGATGTCCTTCCCCTTGCTTTCCTTCACGAACTTCTGGATCAGCACGTTCTGCTTCGTGCTCTGCAGCGTCTCGATGATGGCCTGCGCGATCTTGACCGTGTCCGCGAGGATGACCCCGACGCCCTGGGTGCCCTGCAGCAACTTGATGATGACCGGCGCGCCGCCGACCTGCCGGATCGCCGGCAGCACGTCCTGCTTGCGGCTGACGAAGGCCGTGTGGGGAATCCCGATGTCCCGGCGGCTGAGAATCTGCATGGAGTGCAGCTTGTCGCGGGAGCGCTCAATGGCCCGGGCGGGATTGATCGTATAGACGCCCATCTGCTCGAACTGCCTCAGCACGGCCAGTCCGTAGAACGTGACCGACGCGCCGATCCGCGGAATCACCGCGTCATACTCGGAGAGTTCCTTGCCGGAGTAGAGCAGCCCCGGCTCCTCCTCCTCGACCTCGATGGAGAAGCGGAGCGTGTTCAGGACGACCGCCTTGTGGCCGCGCTTCTCGGCGGCCTCCTTGAGTCGGCGGGTGCTGTAGCATTTTGCGTTTCGGGAAAGGATGGCGATCTTCATCGTTTGCGTGGGTTGGATTTCCTGTTGTTGGACGGAGCCTTCTTCCTTCCGGCCGTCTTTTTTCGCGCAGGCTTCCGGGAAACGACCGTCCGCTTGCTGACATCGACCACAAAGTCATGCTCCAATGCCTTGCGACCGAGCAGCATGCGGAAGAGCATCTTCTCGCGGGAAACCAGGGAGATCTCGATCTCCTTCTCGACCTCGCCAATGCGGACGCGGGAGAGAACGAAGCAGCGCTTCCGGTAGACGCCCGTGCTGGAGCGCACGCGCGCCCATTTCAACACGTCGCATTCGACGGTCCGGCGCCGCCAGGGTTTCTTTCTGCGGGTGATGACGTCGAAGCGCACACGCCCGTCGTCCAACTCCTCCAGATTCTCCACGTGCAGGGCGCTGGTGCGCGCGCCGGTGTCCACCTTCGCGCGCACCGCCGCAATCTCCCAGTCGGGAAAGTCGATGTACTCGGTCCAGCCGATGATGGTCTTCTTGGCGGGCATGGAGGCGCTGTTTCTCGGGGACCGGAATTAAATCGCCAGGCGGGTTGTGGAGTCACGTCGAATCTTTGCGGTTTGTCCCTCCGGGGCGCGTCCCGGGCAGCGTCAGTTTGAAAATGACGCGACCGGCCCGCGCGCGTTATACCTCTCGTCCGGTGAACACAACGTTTCGCAACATCGAGGCAGCCAAACGCCGCGCCGGCGTCGCCGTGGCGATGCTCGCGGCGTGGAGCGTGTTGGGGTGTTCCGCCCAGGCGGCAGACAGCGCCTCCGAGGGCGTCCGCTTCTTCGAGACCCACGTCCGACCCCTGTTTTCAGCGAATTGTTACGAGTGCCACGCGGGCGATGAGCGCAAGGGCGGCTTGCGCCTGGACTCACGCAGCGCCGCGATGGCGGGCGGCGAATCCGGCGCGGTGATTGTTCCCGGAAAACCGGAATCCAGTCTCCTCATCACCGCTGTGCGCTACCTCGATTCATCGCTCGAGATGCCGCCCAAGGTGAAGCTGTCGAAGAAACAGGTCGCGTTGCTGACGCAATGGATCCAGATGGGCGCGCCCTGGCCGGACGAAGCAAACGCGCCCACCATCGCGGCCAAGCGGG
>Ga0181573_10002919_pt1 | contig 15494 bp, 9 predicted proteins | sample 101ome_25_FD_148643 | JGI IMG/M metagenome (GOLD analysis project Ga0181573, IMG submission 148643) | Coastal salt marsh microbial communities from the Groves Creek Marsh, Skidaway Island, Georgia - 101409BT metaG (spades assembly) | ecosystem: Environmental > Aquatic > Marine > Intertidal zone...
GTACAAGGGCATGGCCTTCTTCGGTACGGGCGGCGACACGAACGCCATGTCCGAGCCCGTCAGCACGCCCGAGGTTCGCGTCATGTGCCCCGCCCCTCCTCCTCCCTCCCCGCCCGCCCCCGTCGCCGAACAAGCGTGCGACGAGACTCTGGCGGGAACGAAGGGCGAAGACTACCGCGGATGTCAGACGAAGACCCGTTCCGGTCGCACGTGCCAGAACTGGGACTCGCAGACTCCTCACCGCCACGGAAACAGAAAGGAAGCCAAGGGTTCCGCAGGTAACAACTACTGCCGCAACCCCGACGGCGAACCCACCATCTGGTGCTACACCACAGACCCTAACAAGCGCTGGGAATTCTGCGATCCTCTGCCGGAATCCTCCGCCGAGGAGGCCGGGGCGACGTGCGACTCTGACGTGTCGTGCCAAGACGCGGCTGAGGCTGCCGGCTTTCAGATCGGCGGCGGCGGCTACGACTTTGCCGGCGATTGGCATACGAAGGGCTGCTACATGTACAACTCCGGCAAGTACGAGGGCATGGCATTCTTCGGTACGGGCGGCGACACGGAAGCCATGTCCGAGTCCGTCGACGAGCCCAAGGTTCGCGTCATGTGCCCCACCCTGACCGAGGCTGAGGCCAAGGCCAAGGCTGAGGCCAAGGCCAAGGCCAAGGCTGAGGCTGAGGCCGGGGTGACCTGCGACTCTAAAGAGTCGTGCCAAGACGCGGCTGAGGCTGCCGGCTTCCAGATCGGCGGCGGCGGCTACGACTTTGCCGGCGGGTGGAATACCAAGGGCTGCTACACGTACAGCTCCGGCAAGTACAAGGGCATGGCCTTCTTCGGTACGGGCGGCGACACGAACGCCATGTCCGAGCCCGTCAGCACGCCCGAGGTTCGCGTCATGTGCCCCGCCCCTCCTCCTCCCTCCCCGCCCGCCCCCGTCGTCGCGACCCCCGCCGAGTCCTGCTCCGGTCGCACCGTCACCGTCAAGCGCATGGACCCCAACGGCCTCGACGGCCACGGCTGGGGCATGTGGCTCGAGTTCATGTGCGGCGACACGCACGTCTCCATCGGCAACAGTGCCGGCTCCCAGTCTCAGTCCACCACCGTCTACATGTCCATGCTCCCCGACGATTGCCCCGCGCGCATCGACAAGTCCAACTGGCTCGGCGGCCACACCTACGGCGATTTCTTCGACGTCACCGTCGGCGACTGCCCCTCCGATGACCACGCCACCGGTCACTACGACACCGGCGGCGTGTGGCACGACATGGCTTGGTGGAACACGCACGAGACCGAGTCCCACACCAACTGGGATACGACGTGGCAGGGCGACCACCTCGGCGACTGGCACTTCGGCGGCATCGTCCCGTGCGACTGCCAGGATCCCCACGGATTCACCACCCAGTATGGCTGCGACTCCAGTCACTGCGACTGGCAATCTCCCATCTTCGGAGTGGCTACCACGTCCTGGGACCACTACGACGACCACTACGCCTTCAACTACGGCGGCACTAGCGGCGACTCTTACGGCGGCGGGTACACCGGCGGCAACTACGGCGGCCATTACCACGGCTGGGCCGCCGAGGGTGCCAAGGGCACCGCCGCCACCGGCAAGAAGGAGGTTCGCGCCGCCAAGTCCAACAACAAAAGCCACAAGCAGTAAGCGACCCCAAGCATCACGCGTGTAACAGAGGTGGCGGGCGAAAGTGCCCCGCTACTGCGATGAACATACGTTAAGACCTGTATTGATGTATTTATCGACATATTATGCAAGTTCAGGATGCTCGCGCCTCGCCACTCCGCCGCCTTTCACCCAAATTTTATACACAAAGTTTCTCAGACGTGATCGCATCAATCTGGCGTTGGTACTTTCAAACCCGGGTCGCGCGGCGCTTCATCGTTCGCGGTCGCCGGCGGCACCCCCGTCTTCCCCGAGACGCGAGCGATGAAGCGCCGCGGTGTCCTCGATCCGACCCGAACCGATCGCTCGGTCCGGAGCGTCGCGATACTCGACACGAACTCGGGCGAGAACGTCGACGCCTTGCTCCTCGTGCATCCGAACGACGACGCGTCCGTGGTCGCGCGAACCCGCGCGATGAAGGGTTTGATCCTCGCGCTGCGCGGGGCGACGCGGTCGCTCTCGGGGCGCGACGCGACCTGCGCGACGCTGGGCGCGGACGACGAGGAGGGCAGCCGAGTTCGCAGGGTCGGGTTGGTGGATCTGGCGCGCACCGGAGCGTTGTTGGCAGTGGAGACGACGTTCGCGGAAGACGCGCGCGCCGCGCGACTCGCGGCGACGACGGCGGAGCACATCCGCTTCCTGCACGGGGATTCGTGGGTCGACCGTCTGCGAGAAGAGCGCGACGCGCGTCGCGACGGCGCGGCCGACGCGAACGAGGCTTCAGACGCGTCGGACGCCGACGGACACCAAACGCCACATCACCCCGCCGCCGCCGAGCTCCTCGGCGACGCGATCGCGTCCTTTCTGCTCACGAGGGCGGCGTGGGAACCCGCGCGGGTCGTCGCCCGCGTGGATCCCGGGATACGCGCCGCGCTGTGCGCGGCGGAGACGGCGACGCGGCCTTTGGCGGAGCGTCTCGGCGGAGCCGCGCCGTTCGCCGACCTCAAGCCCGGCGCGATGTTCATCCTCGCGGACGACGACGAAGTGGAAGCGGAAGCGGAAGAAGAAGAAGAAGAAGAAGAAGGCCAGGGCTCTCGCGGCGCCGCGTGCACCGTCCTGGCGTCGCACCTACCTCACGACGTCACCGCGAGGCTCGCCGCGTGCGTATCGCGCGCTCCGTTTGGATCGTCGGCTCGGTGGGTCTGGACGAATGCGACGACGAACGTTAAGACGCCTGACGACGGGCTCGAGCGACGCGTCCTGGTCGTGGCCAGGGAGGCGTCCGTCGCGGCGTGCCTGACGCTTCGGCCGCTTTGGGACGATGCGGATCGCGCGATGGGGGACGAGGCGGCGATCGCGCGGCTCGGGGATTTTGAGATGCGCGCGGCGGCGGCGGCGGCGGTATTAGCGGCGCGGCGGGTGACGGACGGCGCGAGTTGTGACGCGGTGTTCGACGCGGGATCCGAGGCGAACCGACGCCGTCCACGTGGCGGTAACGTGGACGACGGGGTGGGTGACGCGGTTGGGACGCTCGCGGAGGTGTTCGACGCGCAGAGGCGGGATAGGGAGCTCGCGGGGGCGGCGGGCGACGGGCCGTCGTTCGGCTGAGTGCGATTTTTACACTTATCATAATTCCACGGCGTACTCGCACGGGTCTCGTGGTTAGGTTTACAAGTAGACTAATGTCAAACTCGTCGATGGGTTTTCGTATGGGCATTCGCACTCCGAACGTCTCCGGTTCGTGCGTGCACTTCGGATCACGCGCTGTCGATCGGCGGCGGTGCGGACTGGTGGTGGGCTTCTGAAGTCTTCCAAGCCGATCGCGCCCCATCGCGTCGCGCGCCGAACCGGGACAATGAACCCCCGATCCATCCGATCGCTCTTCACCTTCCTCCTCATCTCCGTCATCCTCCTCGTCGGCCTGCCCACGGGCGCCGACGCGGCGGGGAAGAAGAAGAAGAAGAAGGATCCGCTCGAGCTCCGCGCGGTCAAGTCCGACGTGAAGTACATCCGATGCCAGGTGTGCCAGGAGGTCGCCAAGGTGCTGAGCCGCGAGGCGTCGACGCTGCGCGACGCGAAGGGCGCGAAGCTCAAGGAGAGCGACGTGCTCGAGAAGGTGGAGAAGGTCTGCGATCCGGAAGCCGTGGAGGGCGAGTGGCTCATCACGCACGATCTCCAGGAGAAGGGATCCGAGCTGAAGATGGTGCTCATGAAGGACCAGTACGGCGCGTGCGGCAGCGAGTGCAAGACCATGCAGCGCGCGTGCGAGAAGATCGTCGCCGACCGCGACACCGACGTCGCGGAGATCCTCTTCACCGGATCGCCACAGCGCGCGGCGCTGGTGCAGCACATGTGCCACAACGACGACGAGGAGGGCTTCGGCGCGTGCCTCAAGAAGGCTCCGCCGTTGCCCAAGACCCGTCCCAAGGGCCCGGCGTTCGACCCCGTCGACAAGAAGGACCTCGACATGCAGCGCATGATGAAGAACATGAAGGACATGGGCATGGGCGGCATGAGCATGTACAACCGGGACGACATGGAGGACATGATGGACGACGAGGACACGGAGGACCCCTCGCTGACCGACAACCCTTACAAAAACTACGACCAGTCCATCTACGATGCGCCCGAGCCCCCCGCGCCGGGCGTGGCGGAAAAGGTCGCCGACGCGGTCAGAGGCGCGGGTTCGGCGATCAGGGGCGGGATCGACGCGGCGATGAGCTGGGGCAAGGGGCTGTTCGCGCCGTCGAAGGAGTCCGCGGCCAAGGCGGAGACGGAGTCTCTCGGGGAGCTGTGATTCTTTTGAGCTCGTCACAGAACGATTCTTTCGAAGTTTGCAACTCTGATCTGAATTTACACGCATGTATGTAAACCCCCCGCGCGACCCGTCCCTCCGTCCCTCACGGGTGGTACATGTTGTGCTTGCTCCTCAGCCCGGCGGGCATCGCCTCGCGATCCAGCCTCGACGGGTCCGAGGGCTCCACGTTCCAGTGGTGCAGGATGGGGTTGTAGCTCCCGTCCAGCCCGCTGGGCGGCGGCACCCGCCTGAGCTGGGTGCTGTCGTCGGTCGGATCGTTCTCCGGGACGGAGTACTGCTTTCCGTGCAGCAACCGCTTGGGGGTACCGCTCGCGGGGGAGAACGAGCCCGCGGGAGAGGAGTTTGGTGCCGCGCCGGGCGACATCGGCGGCACAATCTCCAGCAAGGGCGCGTCGGGATTGTAGTTTTCCGCCCGGTCCCACGGCGCGGGCACCTTCGCCACGCCCGACGGCGTGTCGACGTCCGCGTTGTACACCTTCTCGACGCCTCGCTCGGTGATCACCGTGTGCAGCCTGTGCGTGTTGTCGTACATCGTCGTGCTGAGGTGACCCGGGTCGGTCCACCCGTGCCGCGACGCGTACCCGTCGAGGTCCTTGTGCGTGTTGATCCGCTCCTTCACCAGCGCGTCGCGCCGCAGCTTGGCCTCGAACTCGTCGGGGCCGGACTCGTAGTTGCGCATGGACGGCGGCTTGATGGGCCGGTCCAGGATGCTGTTCTTCTTGAACAGCATGGTGCCCTCAACCCCCGCGCGCCGCTCGTCCCCGCTCTCGGCTGAATTGCCCCCCAATCCGCGCTGGCGCCCACATAACAATCCACCCCGAAGGGAGGAGCCTCGCAGAAATTCGGTCCGTGCAGCCGGCCCGCTTTCGGTTTGAACTCCGGTGAGTAAACCGGTGAGTCGTTGGAACTTTCAAAGTGAAAATCGGATGAAAATCGGAATCTTCCACCCGCCACGTTTGCTTTGAAGTCACCGATCAACTCTCGACGGCCACTCACGTTCACCCGGGATGGCGCGCAGTGGAGGTACCGAGTGGGTATCACGAGAACTCGCGCGAAAATAGCCTCGAGACGACGCCCGGCGTCGCGTTTGAACACAGCGTGACACAGCGTGTCACGCGTCACTGTCGACGGCGCGACGTTCCTCGGGACGGCGACCGCCGCGTCACCCCGCCGCGTCAACGTCCGCGCGGGGCCGTTCGCGCGCGAGCGCAGCGGGGCGAGCGTCGAACCCTCGGGACGAAGCGCGGGATCGGCGCGCTGACGTCGTCACTTGGCATATCTCGCGTGTTGCCCAGCGACGGAACCGACCGAGGCGGAGGATGCACACGGACACGCTCGACGCCCGATGCCGGGCGTGGGAGGACGAGCAGCGAAGGCTCGACGCGTCGTGGATTTCCGGTCCGTGCCCGTGCGCAAAGGACGCAAAGGCGCCGGGGCAGGTACGCGCGCCCCCACCACCTCGGAGACTTTTCCGCATTTGGCCAAAAGCTCGCGCGTGCCCCGTCCACTCGCCTCCCCGCTGACGCGCTGACGCCTCGCCCCAAAACCTCCCCTCCCCCGCGCGATGCATCGCAGCCCGCCGCGTGTTACGTCGCCCCGCCCCCGAGCACCCCGAGCACCCCGAGCACCACCTCCGGGGGTGTCGACGTTCAGCTCGCGAACGTCATAGGGGCCGCCTTCTTCGCGGTGTTGATGATTTTTGGCTTTTACGCCGTCTATCGCGGGTTCCAATCGCGAGAGCGCGCCAAGAGGCGCATCGCCACGGAGATCATCCGCGTCCTGAAGGAGGACGAAGAGCGTGCGATCAAGTACAAGGTGCTCCAACTGACCCAGCCCTGCGGGACGGTCGCGGCGGCGACGAGGTGCCCGGATGAGGAGCAGTGCCCCGACGCTCCGGCTGGGCCGCTCGCGGCGGATGGCGCCGACGACGAGATCGAGGAGGGTTTGATGGCGTCGCTGAGGATTCAGGTGGAGATCCACGAGGCGAGGGTGGCGAGGCGAAGGCGGCGGATCATGTGCGGGCTCGCGGCGGTGCTGGCGTCCGTGTGCGGGAGGATTCGGGGGAGGACGCGAGGGGCGGACCTGAGCGAGCGGTTTGCGTCGCTCTCGCTGGATGAGCTCATGATGGTGCAGCACAGGCTCAGTCGGCGAAACGAGCAGCAGGAGAGGCTGGATACGCTCAGATTTCAGCGCACGCAGGCGCCGGTGTCCGTGGTGGTGGAGAATCCCTGACGTCACCCGCTCTGGGAGAGCGAACATGTTATACTTTAAAGCGCTTTGTGTAAACACGGCAAACGTCAACCATGTCATTTTGTGCTTTCACACGCTGGAGCCGCGGGATCTTCGCCATAATTCGGACGCGGCCTCGGCGATATGCGAGGCGTGGCGATGCCGATCGCCATCTTAGCGATCGTCGCGCTGGGTCTGATCGCGCCCGTCGATGCGTACAGTTCGGTCGCCGGGAGCTGCGAACACGCCGGCGTCGTCCACGGCATCGACGCGGCGCCCCCGCAGAAGGGCGACGGGGGATACAAACTTCGCATCGGCCATCCCGGGGTGAACGTCCCTGGCGCGACCGTCCCGGTGGTCCTCACGGGAGCCGAACCGCACAAGGGTTTCCTCGTCTACGCGGTGGACGACGACGAGACCAAGCCGTTGGGCGGATGGGACAACGCCGCTATGCCGGACGGATGCCAGGCGCATCCCCAGTGCTCGCACGCGGCGACGCACGACGCTTTCCACAACACCGGGATCGTCACCGACGTCCTCCCGTGGATCGCCCCCGCGGAGGCGTCGGATCTCCGAAAGGACTCGGTGATCAAGTTCAAGGTGACCGTGGTCCGGGACTACGAGACCTGGTTCGCGTTCGAGCAGACGTTCGTCGTGGGAACCGAGGAGGGCGCCGGAGAGAAGGGACTTAGACTCGCAGACCCCGGCCGCGCGCCCCGAGCAAACGGGGGCGGCGGCGGCGGCGGCGGCGTCCGCGCTCCGTCCAAGGGCGCCGCGGTGCTCGGCGGGTGGGACGGTAAGCCCACGGGCGCCGACGAGCCCGCGCCGGTGACCCAGCCGGTGACCGAGCCGGTGACCCAGCCGGTGATTCGCCCGCACGCGGTGGACCCGCTCGCAATCAAAAAGACGAAATCCGCCAACGACGGCGAGGCCCCCGGCGCCCGCCGCAAATCGAAAGGCGGCGGTCGAAAGGACCTGACGGATCCGCGAATCGGACCCCTCGGCGAGCGCGAGCGTCGGCGCGCGGCGCGGCTCGCGCACGGCCTCGCCATGGGAGCCGCGTGGCTCGTCTTTTCGCCATCCGCCGCGTACGTCGCTCGGCACGGACGCAAAAAGAAGTGGTGGTTCAAGTACCATCGCAACGCGAACGCGGGCGTCGCGGCGGCCACGCTGGTGGGCGCCGCCCTAGTCCTGGACGCGAGGGGATGGTCGACGCCGTGGGGTTTTCACGGTAAGATCGGCGCGACGGTGTGCGCGCTGGTGGCGGTTCAGACGCTGGCGGGGTTCTGGAGAAAATCCTTCGCGAGGCCGACGTGGGCCAAGTGGCATCGGATCGTCGGCGTCGGGACGTGGGCGTTGGGGGCGTACAACTGCACCACGGGCGCGGCGATGTTGGCGTGGATGGAGACGGACCAGAGCTGGGAGAGACCGACGGCGTGGGCGCTGCTGTTGGCGTGGATCGCGGTCGGAGCGTGGGCGGAGTCGAGGCGTCAGAGGAGAGTGCAGACGCTCAAGCTGCATCGAACGGCGTAGGCGGCGATTGGACGTTTAATCGAACCTTAATTCACGCGAAAGAAACGAAAGCAACCCGAGGGAGGGAGGCGCGTTCTTCAAGTGCTCGCGTGGCATTCGAGAAGACGTGTGCGTGTGGTCTACTATCGTGCGGCGGGAGGCGACCGACCTGCTCCTCGGCGCCCGCCCGCTCGTCGTTTGGTTTTTCTCCTCGCGTCTGGCGGCTTTTCCGAGCCGATCCCGTCCCGCGTCCCCATCCCCTCCACGCCGTGGCGGACTCCATCGTCCGTCGAGGCCACCCTCTGATCTCCCCCCATCCAACTCGAGCGAGAGTCCCGAACTCCTCGTCCGGGTCCCGCCCCTCCTCTCGTCGCGCGGATATCGTCCGCTCATCACGCGGGTTGGTAGACGGCGGCGGCGGCGTCTGCGACGAGGTGCTGATTCGGGCCGCCCATCTCCCTCTCCGCCGTCTCCTTCTCCCGGCGCACGCGCTCGTTCTCGTCGACGTCGCACGCGCGGTCGTACGCCCTGAAGTGTTCCCTCGCGACGGGCGGGGCGACGGACACGCCGTTCACCGGCGCCGGGGACCAGTGCGAGCGGCCGTCTCCCGAGCCGAGCTGGCCCCAGTCGCCGCGACCCCAGAGGTACAGCCTCCCCGCGTCGCCGACGGCGCCGGTGTGATCCTCGCCGCAATCGACCGTCGCGAGCCTGCTGCCGCGGAGGGACTCGACGCGCGTGAACGCGTAGCGCTTCTTGACGTCGCCGTGGCCCAGCTGGCCGTACGAGTTGCTGCCCGTGGTCATCACGGCGCCGCACGCGGTGAGCACCGCGGAGTGGTTGCCACCCGCGGCGGCGCGAACAATCTTGCACCGATCGCCGCACGCGCAAGGAACCTTGATCCAAACGCCGTTCTTCGGCGTACGACCCTCCCAGTCCTCCTCGGCGTTCTTCTTCTTCGCGTCGTCGTAGAGCGCGCGAATCGCCTCGCGGTTCTTCGCCTTTGCGGAATCGCGCTCCCGCTCCCAATTGAACGCATCCGCTCGCCCGGCGGAGTCGTGGCAGACGCTGAGCCTCCGTCCTCGCGGGCCTTTCCGAGGGAGGGGCGTCGGGGCGAAGAGGGCGTCTTCGTTCCCTTCGGCGTCACTGGGAGTTTTCTTTCGGCCGGTTTTCTCGAACGCCTTCTCGAACGCGCGCTTGATCGTGTTGCGCTCGCGCGGCACCTCGTTGGCGTTTGAAGGCGGGTTCTCGGGCTCGGGCTTGTGATGCACGGGCACCAGACGCGGGACGAGCTCGTCGTTGGGACCGCGCACTGCGCCGCGCTGGTCCTCCTCGTAGTAGTAGTAGCACGAGTGCGTGCCCTTGACGCCGATGCCGAGAGCACCGTGCTTGCCCCTGCCGCAAGCCCACAGCTGGCCTCCCGCGGTGACGAAGAGGGTGTGGTGGCCACCCGCGGCGAGCGACGTCACCGGCTCGTCGAGATCGTTGAGGTGCTCCACGAGGCAGGGCCACGGGACGCCCGATTCCCAACCGGCGGCGGTGGCGAACGCGACGTCGCCGAGGCCGAGCTGCCCGTAGCGGCACGCGCCCCACGACCAGACGCTTCCGCAGTCCGTCAGGCACACGGTGTGGCTGCCGCCCGCCACCGCCTGGGTCACGTTCATGCCGCGCAGCGCCTCGAGCCTCTGCAGCGGACCGGCGTCGTTGAAGTGCCCGTGACCGAGCTGGCCGTGGCGACCGCGGCCGCACGTCCACAGCCCGCCGCCCTCGCTGACCACGACGGTATGGTTCGCGCCGGTCGCGATCTGCGTCACCTTGACGCCGGACATCGAGTTCACCCGGCGCGGGATGTCAACCTCGATGGGGGTCCAACCCCCGTGGCCCAACTCGCCACTAGACGCGAGGCCCCACGTCATGAGCGCGCCGTCGGGGTCGAGCGCCGCGCAGTGCGACGCGCCGCAGGACACGCTCTCGATGGCGGTGGCGTCCGCGATTTGAGCTTCGGCGCCAAACGTCACGGCCGCGGGAGCCGCGGCGTCGTCGTAGCCGCCCTGGCCGAGCTGACCGTGGAAGCCTCGGCCGAAGGTGTACATGGTGCGGCCGCGGGGCTGCGCTTTTTGGGCTCGCTCCCGAGCGACGGCGGCGGCGGCGGGGGTGATGATCTCGCAGTCGTCGGTCCTCAGCGCGTCGTCCTTGGCGGGCTCGCCGGGAACCCGAGTCATCGCCGGGAACGCGTCCATACCTTCGAGCGGGTCACACTCGCACACCGTCTCGGTGTTGGCCGCGACGCCCACGCCGAACTCGTCCCGTCGCTCGGCGAGCGCCGTGTGCACCGTCTCCGTCGCGGGTCTGGAATCCTCATCCTCGGACAGCGACGCCATCGCGCCCGCCATCTGCCCGTTGGCGTCGCCGAGGAGGCCGATGCCCGCGTCACCCCACCGGTACTGCGTCGCGGCGGCGTCCATCTGGAACGGGGGAACGTCCGCGATGTCCCGGCGGTTGCAGAACGATCGCGCGTCGGTTCGCTTGGGCGACACTCGGCGAGCGGGGGGTAATCCCGGGACGGCCTCGGCGACTCCGAGCACGGCGGTGTGAAAGGCGCCGAGGGAGAGGCACGCGCTCATCCTCGCGGCGGTGTCGGAACGTTCGATGAAGTCGAGGAGGCGCGCGTAGTTGGGCGCCTTGCGCTTCGGGTCCGAGGCGCCGAGCTTGCCGATGGGAGCGTGGTACTGATCCTCGAGCACAACCTTGTCCAGGATGGGATGCGCGTTGCAGCGCTCCTTCGCGATGCGCTCGGTGAGATACGATTCCCTGAAGTGTCTGGACACGCAGTTCAGCGCGCCGAGTTCCCTGCTGCCGCACTTGTGGAGGATCACGTCCACGAGCTCGGCGGGGAGCGCGCCGAGATCTCCGAGGTGGTCATCCGGAGGAGCGCACTCCTCAACCACGCGACGGCGCTTGGACTTGACCGTGGAGCAATCCCGCGACACCTGCACGACGGACCACTCGTCAACCTTGCGCTTCCAGTGCGGGCTCGACGGGACCTCGTGAATGTCGGGGTGGTAAAAGTACCCCATCACGCTGTCCGCGGTGTCGACGCAGACTGCGGGAACGACGGATGGGCGAGGTCAGCGCGTGCGACGAAAAAGAGGGGACTGTGCCTCGTTGTGGCACGAAAAAGGGAGGGGCACTAAATCTGGTGACACGCCCGCGGAAGGGGGCGATGGATCGCCGATCGCGAGTATCGCGCGGTCGATCGCGCCCCGGGGGCTTCCATGGGTGTGGTGGAAGCCTCCCGTGCGTGAGGACCCGCGTTGTTCACGCGGCATCCATCCATCGCGGGGTGGTTCCCCCGAACCGTCGTCTCCCGCCAACCAACGACTTTTTCGGGGCCTCAACGGGATTGAGGTCGGGTCAAACGGTCGCGCGGTGCTCACCTGCGTCGTCATACTTGGGCTTCGCCATGATCGGCGTTCGCGTCGGTGTCATGAGAGTGCCCTGCGACTTTTCCACATCGACCTGCGAGCCCTTGGCCCGTACATGGCCCCCGACGGACGACCGGGTCGCGGGCATTTTTTTCTTCGTCATTTGGTCCCCCAAACGGAACCCCTCTCTCTTTCCTCTCTTCGCGCGTCGTCTGACCCGCGCGACCTTTGTTTCTTGCTCACCCCTAACGCGTCACGTGCCTCGTGTGCGTCCCCCTAAAGGCTACACCCGTCGAACCTACGCCGAATTCGGCGAGGTTGCCCCTCTCCACCCGTTGCGCCTCCCGCGCCCGACTAAAGTGATTGTTGCGCGACCTCGAAAAAGAGTCATCAAAACGGATTCTCACGGAAAACGGCCGGTTGCAATTTCGGCAAACTGACTGGCAGTGCAAACTCACGGAAGTCACCCTGAACTTTTCTGCGAAACGGATTCATTGGACCCATCTTGACCGTCAACGACGATTTGGCGCAACGGTCCCCCCCCGGCGCCCGGTCGTCTCGGAAAAGCGGCGAGCTCCGAAAGCAGCGCTGCGAGTTCGTTGGGCAAATCCCTCGGAGCGGTGGACTCCTTTTGCGGCGGCCACTCCTTGGCGAGCGAGCGGGTGTATCGCGGCGTTCACCGGCTGGTGGGCACCGACTTGACATCGACGCACCCACGAATGGCGAAGGGCAAGAGCAAGCGCAAGCACAAGGACGGCCCCTCGGGCGCCGAGGGCGGCGCGGGGCCCAGCGCCGATTACGAGGGCCCCGGCGAGTCGTGGGGCGGCGAGCACATGAACCAGGCGCCCGCGCCCCTCATGGCGATGCACCCGAGCGGCGCGCACATCGCCGTCGCGTACGGCAAAGGCGTCGCGGTCTTCGACGCGTCCACCGGCGCCCAGATCCCGCTCCGCGCCGCGGCGAACGTGCCCAGCATCGGCGAAGGCGTCGCGCACACGCCGGCGTCGCCCGAGATGCGCGCGCCCCTCGAACCCGACGGACTCTGGCACGCCGACGCCATCCGCGCGATCGCGTTCGACCCGACCGGCAGATTCCTCGCCACCGCCGCCGACGACAAGGCGGTGCGGCTCTTCGCGCGAACCCCCGCGGGGGACGCGTACGAGTGCGTTCGCCGATGGCGCGATCGCAAGAAGCCCACCGCGCTCGCGTACGACGACGACGGCAAACACCTGATGATCTCCAACAAGTACGGCGACGTTCACGTCGTCCTCACGAATCGCGCGCCGAACGATCCGGTGGGCACCGACCACGAGCACGGCGCGCTTCGCGAGGTGGACGATCCCGCGTTTCTCCTCGGGCACTGCTGCGCCGTCGTCACGGACCTGACGTGCCCGCGCGGGAGCAACCTGCTCGTCACCGCCGATCGAGACCACAAGCTCCGCGCGTCCAACCTGCCGACGTCCGTGCCCTTGATCCACGGATCGTGGGACATACAGAGCTTCCTCTTCGGGCACCTGGCGTTCGTCTCGTGCGCCGCGGCCGTCCCCGAACCCGAGCGTCACCGAGACGACGAAGAGGAAGTCGCGCCGCCGTCGACGGAGTCGGCCAAGGATGACCGAAAACCGAAAAAGATTGAGCGACTCGCCTCCGGCGGCGGCGACGGCGCCGTCCGCCTGTTCCGCCTCGACGACGGTGAGGAGCTGGCGAGCGCGCAACTGTCGACACCCGTCGACCCGCCGTCCCCCGAGGAGCTCGAGGCGATCATCTCCGGGACGGCGCCGCGGATCCCGGTAAACGCGCCCGCGGTGACCAGCATCGACGCGCATCCCTCTGGAGCGTTCGTCGTCGCCGCCGTGGAGGGCGCCCCCGAGGTGGTGCTCATGGACGTCAGGGACTCGTCGCTGCGGATGGTGGCCAAGATTCCGGTGCCCGTGCTCGGGGACGACGCGGAGGTGACGTGCGTGAGGTTCGAGCCGTCGCCGAGCGGTCGGAGGCTGTGGGTGGCTGGAACCGTCGGCGCGGACGCGAAGCCGTTTTTCCGATGCGCTCGTCTCGGTTGGGAGATGCATCCCGGGAAGGAGGAGACGCATCCCGGGAAGATGATGATCGACGGGAAGGAGATGGATGCGGATCCCGCGGACGACGTCTTGGCTTGCAAGATGCGCGACGCGATGGCGCCGCACGCGCCGGGTGAAGATTCTTCGCTCATGGTGAGCAAGGGGACGGCGCTGAGGAAGAAGCAGTACGACAACGTCGCCGAGATTGCGGAGCGGAAGAAGCTTCGGAGGGACGTGACCAAGGGGAAGAGGACGGCGGAGTGACGGTCTCGAGCGCGGAGGCGCGGGCGTTTGTTTTAGTGCCACCGGTGAGAGTCATCCGCTCCGCCGTGATGTACGTGTACAAGGTATCCCGGGCGTGGTCGGTCGCCCGGTTTTGCCCGCCGTGTGAAAAAGCCGTGTTCGTTTGAAAGTTAACGAGACAGCCAACCGCGGTGACGTCGGGTTGGACGCGTCGCGCGGTCAAAGCATCCGCGCGCCTCGACCCGGGCACGCACGCGCCGCCGTCAACCCCGCGCGCGGCCGTCCCGGACCCCGCGGTTCGTACACCGCAAACCCGCGAGCGTCGAGGCCGACGTCTCATCGCGTCGACCGCGCGGCGTGTCGGGAGCGCGGGCGCGGCCGATCCTCCAAAAGCCTCGGCGCGTTTGAACCGCGGGCGAGAGATACCATGGCGACCAGGATGACCGAGCGCCAGCAGCTGGCGATCGCCATGCGCGAGTCCATGGCGTCCGCACCCGTCGTCCCCGTCGTCCCCGTCGTCTCGATGGACGGCAAGGAGAACTCTCCGCCCCGCACGGTGAGCGCGCGGCACCGCGCCGCCCGCCGCGCCTTCGACTCAAAAAACTCAAAACACGCGCCGCGGGACGACGGAAACGCGCAACGCCCGCGACCCTCCGTCTCCCCCTCTCGACCCCGCCCCCCGACTCTCGCTCGCCCCGAGCTCCCGACTATCGTCTCACGCGCGCGCACTCCCGTCCCCGACGCCCCGATCGCAGGACGATGAGCCCAAGCGGCGCAAGATGAGCAGGGTCGAGAAGGAGCTCGCGTCGCTCGCGCCGTGGGCGTGGGACCCGTTGGTCGCCAGGCACGCGCCGGGCAGCGCGATGATGCGTGACTTTTCCGAGGTTGTCGCGGACAAGGCGGTGACGGGCGGGAACGCGCGCGCGTACCGGTTCAAGTCCCCGGACCTCGCGTCGACCCCTGCGAGGCCCACGGATCGCCCGTCCTCGTCCGCCGCGACGCCCACCGCGACCGACGCCGGAAAGGCGACCGGAGTCCCGACGTCGTCGTCGCGAGAGGAGGAAGATCTCGGAGCGCCTCCCCTCACCGCCGCTCGCGACGACGCCAACGCGGCGATCCGCGTCGGGAAGAGGACGCGCTCGTCACCGGCCTCGCGCGCCGGCACGGACGCCACCCCGGCGCCCGCGACCGCCGCGCGCGGTACCCCCGTCCCGCCCGCGCGCGCCGCCGCCTCCTCCGCGCGGGCCACGCCCTTCAAGCTCGCGTCAAAGCCGACCCGAGTGCCCCATCGTCTCAACGGCGGATCATCCGCGCCCGATCATCGTCGCGGTCAAGCGCGCGACGGAAACGACGCGGCGCCGGTGGTGACGAACCTCGTCAAGGCGCTCGACGAGGCGGGCGACGAGGAACCGCGGCGTGTGCGGCGCCGAGGCGACGCCAAGACGTCGGCGAAGAAGACGCGCGAGAAGGAGGCCAAGGAGGCCAAGGAGGCCAAGGATGCGGCTAAGCGCGCCGCCGCCGCCGCGAAGCGCAAGGCGCAGCGGGAGGAACGAGACAGGGAACGCGCCGCCGAGAGGGCCGAGAAGGAGAAC
>Ga0181573_10002923_pt1 | contig 15488 bp, 20 predicted proteins | sample 101ome_25_FD_148643 | JGI IMG/M metagenome (GOLD analysis project Ga0181573, IMG submission 148643) | Coastal salt marsh microbial communities from the Groves Creek Marsh, Skidaway Island, Georgia - 101409BT metaG (spades assembly) | ecosystem: Environmental > Aquatic > Marine > Intertidal zone...
GCGCGTGGAATGCTGCAAGGTGATGCGGCTTATTGATGGCGAACCGGTCACCGAATTCCACGACCCGCTGACAACCGACGAATTCCACAAAATGTGTGGCAGATGGGCCGAGAGTGTTGACCCATCATTTACCTACAAATGAAGCCATATTACCAGGACCAAGCCGTGACCATTTATCACGGCGACTGTCGGCAAATTGTGCCGCAACTTGGCAACTTTGATTTGCTGCTGACCGACCCGCCTTATGGAATATTCAAAAAATCCAATGATGGCATAATGTTTGGAAACAAGACGATTTATTCAGAAGATAAAAAAGCAACACAATGGGATGTAAAGCCTACCAGGGAAGATTTGGATATCGTTAAAAATCCTTGCAAATTATTTGTGATTTGGGGCGGCAATTATTTTGCAGATAGTTTGGGAGCTTGCCCAGGGATTTTAGTTTGGAACAAAAAGACAGGCAACAACAGTTATGCTGATGGTGAGGCAGCATTTTCAAACGTAAGCGGAACCATGCGAATTTTTACACACCAATGGTGTGGGGCATTTAAAGATTCCGAAAGAGGCCAAAAGGCTATGCACCCAACACAAAAACCGCTTGAGGTCATAAAATGGTGCATCAACTTGGCTGGCGATGTGCAAACCATTCTTGACCCATTTGCCGGCAGCGGAACCACTGGACGCGCTGCCAAGGACTTGGGCAAGCATGCCGTTCTTATCGAGATGGATGAACATTACTGCGAGATTGCCGCTCAACGCATGGCGCAAGAAGTTTTATTGTGATAGTTGAGCCGCACACATTTGACCCAGAGCCCGAGCAAGAGCCCGACTGTGCTGTTGCGTGCGCGGATGCGTTGATTGCCATTGTGGAATACTTGGGGCAATTAGACCGGCGCCCAAATTCTCAGCGCGTGCGCGTGGCAGCGCTGCAAGTGGTCGTTGGTCGAATGACGGTTGAAGTGGCGGCGCATCAATACAAAGTCCATAGGACAACCATTTACCGGCACGTCAAGCAACTGGGCGACCAGCTTGGCTTGCAATACATACGCGGCGAGCTTAGGGCAACCACCCCCCCCACTAAGGAATCTCTTAACGGCTAACCAAAGGCAGGTTTCCGCGCACGAGCACGCTGTAATCGCATGACCACCACATCAAACCGCACAAACGCAAAGACTTCCAAAAGCCAAAAGCTTTTAGGCATCAATGACGTCGCCCAAAAGCTGGACATGACCTATCACGAAGCGCGCAACTTTCTGGTGCGCGTGCCGGTTGCCAAGACTGGCGAACGTGGTGCGCACCTTTACCGACTTGAAGACATCACAAAAGCACGCGAAGCCAACGCGGTTGAGGCAAGCAACGAGGCGCAACCAGGCACCAAGGAATGGCACGAGGTTGAGAAGATAAGGCGCCAAGTTGAAAAGCTAGACGTTGAGCTCGAAGGGATGCGCGGCAAGGTGTTGGACCGCGAAGATGTGCGCGCCGGCGTCATGGCTATTTGCCAAGAATTCGCCAAGCACTTGGACGAGCAAGAGGCCAAATTGCCGCCGCTGGTGGCCGGCCTGACGCCAACCGAGGCGCAGCCCATCATTGCGCAATACAACACCAAGGTGCGCGATGCCTTGAGCAAATATGCAGCGAATTATTAAAGAGTGCTGCAAGGTTGCATTTGCCGAGAAGGATGCCTCGACTATTCCAGAATGGGCGCTGGAGCATGTGCGCCTGCGCGAATCGCCCTATGGCAATCAATTTAGAGCCAGTGAGACGCCTTGGCTAATTGAACCGCTGGCAGCCTTTGCCGACCCAGGCACGGAGGAGGTGGTCTTAAATTGCGCCGCGCAGACCGGCAAAACCGTCTCGATGCAAGTGGCGACCGCCTGGGCAATAGCCAACCACCCAGGGCCAACTATGGCGGTGATGCAAGACGAGGATGCTGCGAAGGATTACAGCAAGGAAAGGCTGATGCCCATGCTCGAATCATGCGCACCCATTCGCGAGCAATTCCCGCGCGACCGGCATCGCAAAACTAACACCGAGTTATTTTTGACGACTTGCACGTTGAAGCTTGGCGCCGCTAACAACAACTTTTTGCGGTCTTGGTCTATCCGCTGGCTATTTGGCGACGAGGTAAGCGCCTGGCGCCCTGGTATGCTGGCGCGGGCACGCGCAAGGACAACACGCTATTGGAACCGCAAACACTGGTTGTCCAGCACGCCCGAGGAAGAAGGCAGCGATTTTGATGCGGCATTTCAAGCGGGCACGTGCGAGCATTGGCACCTGCAATGCCAAGGGTGCAACGAGCTCTTTACGCCGGCATTTTATGAAGTGGTGCGCTGGGATGCTAACGAAACCACCAAACCAAATGGCGTTTGGGATTATGAAGAGGTCGCCAAGACGGTCCGCATGGTTTGCCCCCATTGCGACCATGCCCACAAAAACACCGAGGCCAACTGGCGCGCCATGAGTCGCGGCGGCTACAAAGCCAGCAACGCCAACCCAACGCCAAGGGTGCGCTCGTTTAGTTTTTCGCAATTGGTTTTGCCGCCTTCAGTCATGCCATGGGCCGATTTGGTGGTTGATTTCTTGCGCGCCAAACAGCACGCCGCCGCCGGCTATATTCAGCCGCTGCGCGAATTTGTGACCTTGCGCCTTGCCGAGCCATGGAAAGCCACCAACCACGTCGACATTGAAAAGGTGGTCGTTAAAGATTATGAGCCAGGCGCCGAATGGGAAGACGAAGCAACGCGCTTTTTGACGGTAGACGTGCAAGCATACTTGGAGGAATTCTGGGCGGTTTGCCGGTCATGGAGCAAAACAGGCGCCAGCCGATTGCTTACCTTTCGCCGCCTTACCTCATTTGAGGACATCGAAAACATGCGCAAGGAATTCAATGTTGCGCCACAACGCACTTTTTTGGATGTGGGTTATCAGCGCGCCAGAGTGTTGGCTGAGTGTGGCCGGTATGGCTGGATGGGGATGCGTGGTGAAGATGTCATAGATTACGCGCACAACATCAATGGGCACACCGTGCGCCGCATGTTTAGCAAGCCCACGCGCGTGAGCGCTACAGGGCGCACAGCGCCGCCGGTATTTAGATGGTCCAACCCTACGACCAAAGATGTTTTGCAACTGCTTAAAAGCGGCAAGAGCCACCCTTGGGAAGTGTGCGACCTGGGCGACTTGGCCGACGAATATGCAAAACAAATCGACAGCGAACGCAAAAGGGAAGTGCTAGACAAGCACGGTCGCACCACATTGCGCTGGATTTCTTTCCGCGCAAATCACGCTTGGGATTGCGAATTGATGCAGGTAGTTGCCGCCTCAATTGCAAAGCTTTTCTCCACCGCTGACTAAGTTTTGCGACAAATTGCCACCTATTTATAGATGGCAAGCGACATCAGCGGATTTCTCCGGCTTCAATCAGATTCATGGCTTACGACCCTCCAGCAGAGGGTTGCGGATGCTATATTGTCTGGGTCCGTTTCAGTCAGCTTTTCCAACGCTAGCCAGAGCGGCACCCGTGAACTCGTGATGCCAACCGACGAACTGGCCGCGCAACTTACCCCAATTTTAATTGAAAAAGGCATTGTGAGCGGCACCAAGCCGGCGCGCATGACTTTTGCACGTTTTTCCAGATGAGCGACCTTGTTGACCATAACGGGCGCCCCATCGCCTTTGATGCAGCGCCCAAAAAGCGCGCCAGCATTACCAGCCATTATCGCGGCACCGAGTCCAACCGTTTCCGCACTAGCCTGCCTTACATTGTCAGCGATATTTCCAACACCTTAAACCGAGGCGCCAGGCGCCGGTTGATGGGTTTTGCACGCTGGCTCTACACCAACAACGGCATGGTGCGCGGCGCGGTCAACGATGTTAGCCGTTACGCGCTTGGCCCTGGATTAAAGCCACAAAGCCAAGCCGGCGATGTTTCTAAGGATTATGAGAGCTATTTTGCCGAATGGAGCAAAGTTTGCAGCGTTGACGGTCAATTTACCTTTGGCCAAATGCAGCGCCTTGCGTCCATCCGCATGGACGTGGACGGCGACATTGGTTTTTTAATGGTTGGCCGGCAAGATGCGTTTCCCCAGCTGCAACTTGTAGAATCTCACAACATTCTAAGCGAGGGTGCCCAATATTACGGCGAAGGCCATGACGGCGTGAAAGTGTCGCCCGCAGGCCGGCCCACTGCTTACACGGTTAAAGATGGCGATGATTACCGCTCGATAAGCGCAAACAATTTCATTTTGGTCTATGACCCCGACCGCGTGGCGCAGTTGCGCGGAGTGTCAGCGCTTACCCACGCCATTGACCACATTCGAGATGCTGTTGACATCCTCGAATATGAGAAAGTGGCCGTAAAAATGAATAGCGCTGTGGGTCTCGCAATCACCCAGCAGGCTGGCGTTGCTGATGATGGAACCAGTTTAATCGAAGACGGTTATGCCGCCGCCGACACAGGAACAGTGCCTTGGGACACATTTCAGCCCGGCATGGTGCCCCGGCTTAAGGTTGGCGAATCCATCGAAAGTTTTGCCAGCAATAAGCCCTCGCCGGCATTTACTGGATTCCTCGAATACTTGATTCGCGATGTCGCTCTTGGTCTTGGCGTGCCATACGAATTCGTCGTCGAACCCAGCAAACAAGGAACCGCAAGCCGGTTCATTTTAGAAAAAGCGGCCCGCCGATTCGAGGAGCGCCAAGACCTTTTAATCTCACGCTTTTGCAATCGCGTTTGGGGCTGGGTAATTGCGCGCGGCATTAAGCGCGGCGACTTGCCGCCAAGCGACAACTGGTGGCGTGTGAACTGGCAGGCACCCAAAAAAATCACGGTGGACCTTGGGCGCGAAGCTAGAGCCAACCAAGACGCCATAAAGATGGGCCTTCGCACCATGCGCGAGGATGCCGGCGAACGCGGGCACGATTGGCAGGACATGCGCGACCAAGTTGAACGCGAAGCCAGCGACCTGTTAGAGCGCGCCAAGCGCTTGGCCGACGACTACAGCGTGAGCATGGAAACCGCCTTGCACCTTTTAAGCCAACGCACACCAAACCCAGTTTTTAATAATGAAAGCGAAATTGACGCATAAGTTGGCCAACGAGCCATGGGCCATTCGCCCAGAATACCACTCCACGCTCGTGGAGGCCGCGCGTGCGTATCACTACGAGGAAGACGAAGACGGCGGCCCTTATGAGCCACCCACGCCGGAGGAAGTCGACGGCATTGCCATCATCCACATTCATGGCCCCCTGGGCAAAATGCTAACCGATTGGGAATTGATGTTCGGAATGACCGATTACGACGACATTGCCACCCAATTGGCCGAGGCAGATGCCAACCCAAACGTGACCGCCATTTTGCTGCATATCGACTCACCTGGCGGCACCATCACCGGCTTGCCCGAGCTTGCAGCCAAGATGCGCGCCGTTGAAAAGCCGCTTGTAGCTTACACCGAAGGCACTGCCGCAAGCGCGGCCTATTGGATAGCCAGCCAAGCCGACAATGTGCTTTTGAGCCAAAGCGCCGAGGTTGGCAGCGTGGGCGTTTATATCGCCTTGCTTGACCAAAGCGAATATTTGCGCAACCAGGGCCTGCGCGTCAACGCCATCGCCGCCGGTGAAAACAAGCTTGATTATGCGGATTTTAAGCCATTGAGCGACGAAGCGCGCGAGCGCCTGCAAGCAAACGTCAACAAGTGGCACGACCGCTTTAAAGACGACATCAACGTCAAGCGCACTGTGCCAGAGGCATCAACCACCGGCCAAGTATACGAGGGACTTTCTGCAGTTGAGGCGGGCCTTGCAGACGGGGTGATTGACGACCTTCAAGACGTGATTGCGCTGATGACCAACCTTTAACAATTCATAACAAAACACCATGAAAACCATCCTTGATTTAGTCAAAGCCAACGTGGAGCTCTCCAGCCTTTCCGGCAAATTGGAAGAAGCCACCGAGGCCAACAAAACCTTGCAGGCAGAAATCGAAGGCGCGGCAGCAAGCCACGCCGACGAGGTTGCCAAGCTTGGCGCACAACACGCCGAGGACATCGAAGCACTCGAGCAAAAAGTCAAATTGCTTGAGGAGACGAATTTACTTCTTGAGGAGGCACAGCAGAGCGCCGCCGACAAAGCCGTTGAAATCGCGGCAAGCGTAGGCGTTGAAGCCCCAGTTGAGGAAGCCACCGAAGAGCCGGCACCCGAGGCATCTATGGACACCTTATGGCAGCAATATAATGCCATCGAGGACCGCCAAGAGCGCCGCGCTTTCTACCTTAAAAACATCAAAGAAAGACTCTAAAAAATGGCCAACACACTTGGGGGCATTAACATTGCCCAAATTGCCGAGCAATCGCTCGATTATCTATCCACACAGTTTCATCCGCTGCGCGCTTTTGCTCGCGATTTTTCGACCGACATCAGCGGCGCCGGCGAATCTGTAACCACCCGCGTGCCTTCCAGCATGACCGCCGTGGACTTGTCCAGCGGTTACACCGCGCAGGATGTCACGTCCACCGCCGTCACCGTGACCTTGAACAAATTCAAGGGGCACAGTGCTGCTTACACCGACATGGAGGTTTCCAAGGCCGGCAACTTTGATTGGTTGTCCAGCGTATTCTTGGCGCCCGCTCTGGAGGTCACCCTTGACGCCGTAATGGACGACTTGCTTGCGCTAGTTTTAAACGCTAACTACAGCGCAAACGAGGTCATCACTGCCGCCAACTTTGACGTGGACGAAGTGGCAGATTTGGCCGCCGACCTTAGCACCTCCAAGGTGCCCAAGAGCGAGCGCGCTTTGATTCTGCCGCCTTCTTACTACGCCAGCATTCAAAAAGATGCTATCGTGCAAGACGCTTCTAGCTACGGCACCCCAGCCGGCGTGCAAGAAAATGCTGCGCAGCGCGTGCATGGTTTTAACCTCTACGAATACACCGGCATTCCAACCAACAGCGAAAACCTTGCAGCCATTGCGCTGCATCCTTCCGCCCTGTGTTTGGCTGCCCGCCAGCCTGCCGCACCTACCGACGGAAGCGTTGATGTTGCGGACATCCAAGACCCCACCACCGGCCTGCCTATCCAGTTGCGAACCTGGTATGACAACACCGCCGGCAAGCATTACTTGTCCATGGGTGTGCTTTACGGTGTTGCCGTTGGAAACGGTGCCGCATTGAAGCGCATCAAATCTGCTTAATAATATGGCAAACACTATCCAGGGAGTTCACCTTGAGGCTGTCAGTGAGCAAATGCTTGATTTGCTTTCTGATAACTTCTTTGCGTTCTCTCTGGTTAGTCGCAACTTCTCAACCGAAGTCAGGGAGCGCGGCGACCGCACAGTGACCCGCGTTCCCTCTTCGGTCACAGTTAAAGATTTGTCTGCTGGCTACAGCGCCAGTGATGTGACAAGCACAGCAATCGAAATTGCCTTATCTAGCTTTAAAGGCTTTTCGATGTCATTTACCGACTTTGAGATTTCAAAACTTAAAAGCCCGACCATTTTAGAGCGCACCTTTTTGCGCCCTGCAATAGATGCCACCGCGCGCGCTGTCTCTGATGATTTGCTTGGCCTTATTACGCCCGCCGCTTTCAGCGCCTCCCAAGTCAGGACTGCCGCCAATTTCGACAGTGATGACCTGGCAGACGCCGCCAGCACATTGACCACCAATGGGTGCCCACGGTCGCTGAGAACCGCGATGCTTAACCCGTCTTACACAGCAAGCCTGTCTAAAGACGGCGCCATCATTGACGCCAGTGCCTACGGCACAGCGCAACCAATCCAGGAGGGCGAGCTTTCAAGCATCCATGGATTTGGTGTTGCCGAATACCAAGACATACCGACCGGCAACAACCTGCAAGGATTTTACTGCCACCCGTCCGCGCTATGCATTGCAGCGCGCCAGGTAAGCCGCCCGACTTATGGCAATGTGGAAGTCATCGACAACATTGAGCCGCGAACGGGTTTGCCATTTCAGACAAGAAAATTTTATCGCCCAACCGAGGGCAAGTGGTATCTCACCGTTGGCATTCTCTACGGGTGCAGCGTGGGTAACCAAAACGCTTTAATTCGCATTACAGACCAATAACACCATCATGATATTTAAAACTTCATTTACCGTTGGCTTTTTGCCTGATGGCTCGCCCGAGCTCATTGCCATGGGCGACCCTGACACATGCAAAGCCGCATTCATTGCAGAGCGGGAAAACCCGTCCGGCAAGTATGCCGGCGTTAGCGTTTACCGGAAACCACCTTATTGGAAGCGCGCAGACCTACCGCTCGCGCTGCCAAAAGCCAAAGCCAAAGCCGCCAAGAAAAAGGCATCCGCCTGATTCGCCTGTTGTTTGTTCGTTAGGTCACCACACCCAACCCAGGCGCGGCGGGGCAACCTTCCCGCCTGGGTTTTTTAATTAATGGCCAACAACAGAATCATAAATACGCGCAATGGCTGGTTGTATGAAACAGCCGCGCACGATACGCCAACCACTTTCACGGCGATTGGTGAAGGCGGCACGTTTGGCGCTGGGAACGTCATTATTCGCGTCACCGCTGATAGTGCGCAATTTGACGCGCTTGCCTACACTGTGCAACGCACTAACGAAAGCGGCGATTATGAAGACGCCTACAACATAAGTTTAAACGTGCCAGATGGAAGCGGCACAACGCGCACTGATTGCTTCCATAGCGTGGCGCATAGCCACCCAACGCCGCACACCAATTTTCAAGAGCAATACATTATTGACCAGGGGCACCACCGCTCGCGCTTGCTCTATGAACAACAGGTAGAGATTGAGCGCCTGGCCGGCGGGTTGCTTGATTATCACGGCAACGTGTTGCGATGCGTTGAGAGCGGTAACACCGAGACCAAGGAGCTCGAAGAAGGCGGCATATTGGAAGGCTACGACCTGACATTGACCACCAACCGGAAGCAATGGGCCGACTTAGGTATCAAGCCGATTGTGGGCGCCACGCTGACCAAAGGCGGCAAGCGTTACAAAATCCAGCAACTGTTGACCAATGACGCAAGCTTCGAGCTTGGGTTGATGAAAAAGCAATGATTCCAGGCACTAGGACAACATTTAAAATGGATGTCAAAGATTTCAACAAAACGCTTACGCAATACAGCGTTCTTTCAAGCAAGAGTTTTGTTGAGATTGTCCACAACCGCGCGGCAAATGTGATTTACAAAACCCTTGTCCGCATACCTAAAAACGCGCCTGGTCGTATTCGTTCCGAGCTTTTGGCACCGTCGCGCATTAATGCAAGCGCGCCTCTTGGGTCAATAATCATTAATTGGAATCGTGGAGGGATGGGTAAGAAGGGGCTAAACAACGCGCCAATGCGCAAGGCAATGCGCCGAATGCTGATGTATAGAAGCAAGGGCAGCAATTACGGGCGCGAAGCTTGGTATGGTGCGCTCAGGGATTTAAAGACTTACACAATCATGAAGCGCCGGCCCCCAACGCAAAAGAAAGCGTTTAAGCTGAAAGGCAAGGCAATACCAGAACGCCGGCGCAACCCAGTGAACCCAGTTTGCACAATTGTTCACGGCAACAGCAAAAGCGCTTCCATTCCTTATCTTAAAAACGCGCTGCGCGGTGGCATACAAGCAGACAAGGCAGACATGATGGTCTACATCAGGCGAAAAATGGGCCAAGACTGGAACAAAACAAAACGATGAGCTACCGCAAACAAACAGAGGCAGCTTTTAAATCATACTTGGCCGGCCAGGTTGGCGTGCCTGTTTACGCCGGCACAAGCGACACCATCAAAGCCATGCCTTGCGTGGTGGTTGCCTATGTTGGCTCAAGCCAAAACCCGCCCAACACTGGCAACATGGACATTTCCTTAAGCGTAAGCGTTCAAAGCGAGATTGATGAGGAAGGACAACCCAATGCGCTGGAGGTGCATGATGAGCTTTTAAGCGCTGTTGAGGAATCGCTTTTTTGGAGCGAGCTGCAATCCATTAACACAGGGGCAACAGATTTTTACATTTTTGGCGTTGCCGAGCAAAGCGGTATCGAGCGCGATGTTGAAGGCACCATTTTGCGCGAAACCATCACACTTACATTTCCAGCCGCGCTGGGAGTAACAACAACTTAAAAAATAAAACATCATGGCAAAATTAATTAAAGGCCAAGCGTTCACATACGGCACCAAGAACGATGGCACATATCTCACTTTTGACGTTGGGAGCACTGGCGTTAACGTTCGAATGTATGCGACAGAAATCAGGCTCTCACTAGAAAGTGACAACAACACCGCCACCAATGGCAATGGTGAAGTCATAAGCTCGTGTTTTTATAATCACCGAAAGATTTTAAACATCACGGGGATGATTTCTGGAACAACTGACGACAACACAACAGCGCACGCCGATGCGACTTTTGGAACAGTTATCCAGGCCGGCGACAAGCTAGACATTTCGAGCACTGATTGGGCCGAAATTGATGGCGACGAATTTATTGTTCAAACAGCCGAAAAAGTTAGGTCAAACGCTAACTATGCCGAGTGGTCAATAACGGCGATTGAATACATTGGAACCGGTGTTGCAAACGAAAACGTCTCCTAATGTCTGACACTTGGGCCGCAACCGTAGCGCCTGGCCACCATTACGTGGCCGGCGTTAAGTTGCGCCCATTGACCTATGGGCACGCGCTCTTAATGGAGCGCCTTGGCTTGTTTGAAGTGCTTACACGGTTGGATTTTCATGCATTTGTCGGCATTTGTTCGCGCGATTATTTAAGCGCATCTAGGTGGCTTGGGTGGTTTTTGTCACCGATTGGGCAATGGTGGTATGCGCGCAAGCGCTTGCCAGGGCGTTACAACGATGTCATGCAGGCCGCTCTTGATTACTTGGAAGCCAACCGGCGCACACCTGAAACCATGAGCGCCGACAACAACCACGCCACCGGCGCCAAGTATGGCACGCCAGGATTGCAAATCATGCGCACTATTGCGTTGGAGCGCTTAAACTATTCGCCCGACACAATCAATGACGCGCCTTTTGGGCAATTGTATTGGGACATTTTAAGCAGCAACGAATTGAATGGCGGCAGCAAAATCATCGAGGGAGACCTTGCAAAAAGTTTGGCCGCGCTCGATGCAATGAATGAAGAAGACCGAAAGGCAAGCGCATGAATTTAAAAGCAAAGGTTGGCCTAGACACCACCGGCTTTGATGCTGGCTTGAAGCGCATGAAGGCAAAAGCCGGCACTTTTATGGCTCAACAAGCCAGAGGCATGGGAGGCGCTGCAATGGGCGGCATATCAAGGGGCGGTCTTATGGGCGGCCTCATGGGAATTCCTATTGTGGGCGGCATCATGCGCAAACTTGTGACCGGCCCAATGGATGAAGGTGCCAGGATACGCGACGAGGCTGCCAAAATGGGCGTTGCTGTTGAAACATTCCAACACCTTGATTATGCGGCGCGTCAAAGCGGCGGCAGCATTGAAGACATGGGCAAGGCGTTCAAGGCGCTTGCTGTGCGTCAACTGGATGCCAAGCAAGGCAACAAGCAATATCTTGAAGCGTTTCAACGCTACGGCATTACGCTTGATGAGTTGCAAAGCAAAAACCCCGAGCAACTTTTTGCGCGCATTGCCGAGCAAGTTGAGCGAGGCGTCAACAAGGCCAACGAATTGGCAGACGTGCAACGTCTTCTAGGGCGCAGCGGCACCGAGCTATTGCCAACCATGCAAGCCGGCCTTGGTGGCGCAGTCGCTGAATCAATGCGCATTGGTGCCCCAATGACTCGCGAGCAAGTTAAAAGCTATGCAGCGGCAAGCGATGAATTGACGCGCCTCAATCAAAAACTAAGCGCGGCAGGGTATGGCGGGATTGATGCAGTTGCCGAGGGGCTTGCCGAATTTGCAACTCAATATGCATTAGCAGCACCTGGGCGCAATTACGGCGAAGCCAGGCAACAAAGGATGGAGCAAACTTTAGCGGAAAAACAGCGGTTGCAACTTGAGGCGCTTAACGCAATTAAGGAAAACACCGCGCCACTCAATCGCCCATGAATTTCAAAGGCACAACGAATCTTCCTTCAAGCGTCCAGGTTGAGCGCAATTTTACCGAGACGAACGGGTGGGAATCGGTCTACACTTATAAGGGCCAATACGCCGACATTCTTGCCGCCTCAACTAACAGCGCTTATGTCGGCAACGCTTCGCGCGTTAACGTGCGCCAAGAAGGCGGCGGTTATGGCGTCTTGCAGGTCACCTTTTCCAGCATCGACAACACGATTGTCAACACGCCAACAACCGAGCCGGAAACTGACACATGGACCTTTGCGCCATACGAGGTGCAACGTAACGCTTGGGAAAGTCCTTACTTTTCAGTTTTAGATTTCCCAGAAGACCCAGGCCACAAGATGAAGGTGGTTGAGGGGGTTGAGGCATACCGCAACAAGGTGCGCGCAGAAATGGAAGCGCGCGCAACCAAAGCAAGCGAGAACGGGTCAGACCCAAATGATAACGCTTTTGAGTTGCGGTCTTTCATGAAGTATCAGACAAGCGAATCAATCTCGCATTATGTTGGGCCAAGCTACTCGACATTCACGTTCACAAGCGCAATTCAAGACAAATCGGTAGAGCTCGCCAATATGCTGCTTGCCGGCAAAGAGACTTATAATGAAGACAAATACACATTGCGCAACACGCGCGTCGTGCCGGCCAACACTCTTTTAAAAGCTTCGACTTATCGCAAAGGTTATCAGTGGACCACCAATCGCTTGGTTGACCTTATCCTTGCGCAAAAGACTGATGTGACAAAATACAGCATTTGCGGCGAGCTGTTGTTGGATTTTGCCGGCAGCTATTGGCTCAAAAAAGCGCCCACAATCACAGAGCTTTACAACGGCAAATTTGAAATTGCCACCGAGTTTATCAATCATGAGGCCGGCGAATTGCCAACCGAGTTTTACCCTTATCACGCATGAGATTCCGCCGGCTCAGTCAATTTAGTGTTCGCGGCATCTTGGACGCCATCAAGGCGCTACAAGAGGCGGTCGAATCGCTACAGCCGCGCAAGAGTGCCGGCACACTTATCACGCACTCGTCAAGCGGAGTAACGGTGCGCGCATCGCGCCAAAAAGCAACCGGTGGCGGCGGCACAACATCATCAAGCCAGCCATCCAGGTGGCAGTAATTGCGACAAATTGCATAACTATATAAAGGGCTCTATGTCGGCATCGACCGAATTTGGAGACACACCAACCGGCGCTAATCGTGCGCCAATCTCCTGCCCTGCCTAATTTTTAGACAACCATGGCAACAGAGAAGTTTTTTGTTTTTAACGAGGACGGCGCACTCAAGCGCCTTAAGGGGCGCATTGTGCGCTTCCTTGACAATGAAGACCCAACCGGCAGCGACAAGACTGCCATCCGCACAAGCCTGGAAGTGTCGCCAGATGCCGCCGGCTTGGTGCAAGCGGACATTGGAACCGCGCCTAATGAAATCCCATTGAACGGATTCCTTGGCCGTCAAGCATACGCCGAGACCCCAATGGTGCCAGCGCCAGCCAGCGCAACATCGCCAGGTGTGCAGGGCGAGATTGCGGCAGATGCCTCATATATTTACGTGTGCACCGCAAAAGACACTTGGAAACGCGCAGCAGTGGCAACTTGGTAATTTTAAAACGTCATGGCATACACAGATAATTTTCCCCAGCGCCCCGTCTTTATGGCTGACTTTGCCAACGGTGGCCGCATTGACCCACGGGCTACATTCAGCCGAGCCAGCACGGCCAACGTGTGGGACGGTTCCAAACACCTCAGCAGTGAGAACCTAGTTGTGCAGAGCCAAGACCTCGACACGACTTGGAATGTTTTCACTGGAACCCCAGCAGTAACTGGAGGGCAAGCCGCCCCAGATGAAACTTCAACTGGCTGGCTCATAACAGCTCAGACAGCCTCCTCTGCAATTAGTCAGGCTCAACAATCTCTGAGTTCAGTCGGCGCAAGCACGACCTACACCCTGAGCGCATACCTCAAAGCTGGGACTGCGAGCCATACATACATGACCCTCCGAGGGACTGGGTCCACGTATGGCTTTGTTGAAATCGACTGGGCAGACCCACTCAACCCACGAGTTGCCACAAGAACATTCACATCTGCAAGCGCGACTGTAACCGCAGTCGGTTCGGCTGGGTGGTATCGGGTTGCGTTGACCACAACCACAGATGCGAGTAGTTCGAGCGGGGTGGTGTATATCGGGCCATCGGATGGCACGACTCAGAATGCAAACGGTTACCCCGTCTGGAATTCTTCTGGCGAAACTGCGCTTGTGTGGGGCGTCCAACTTGAGGAGCGCAGCAGCGCAACCGCATACAACGCCACCACAACCCAAATACACCGCGAGTATGCCCCTAGCTTGGTCAGTAAAGCCAACAACGTCGGTCGCTTTGATTACTCAACTGATGGGCAATCAATGGGTACGAGCCTCGGAATTTTGATTGAGGGGTCTGCCACGAACTTGGTGACTTACTCAGAAGATTTTTCAAATGCGTTCTGGACTAAAACGCGATTGTCGGTTGACAGCAATGTCGCGACAGCACCAGACGGGACGCTGGCCGCTTCTGCGCTGCGAGTAGACGGCACGGCAGCAAACACGCATCGAATGCGATTCACTTACGCAACGGGAGGAGCAACTGCCCAGACGTTTTCGATTTTTGCAAAAGCCGGGAGCAAATCGTGGCTCGCGCTGAAATTTGATTCCAGTGGAGGAGCATTTGACTCCTCTATAGCATATTTTAATTTGGCAAGCGGAACCACTGGCACGGTCGATTCGGGCGTGACAGCTAAAATAAGCGCATGTGGTAACGGGTGGTATCGGTGTTCAATTACTCGCACTGCGTTAGCGAGTGCAACGGGGCTAATCGAGTTGTATGTGGGCGAGGCAGATAATGACTATATTTTTGACGGAAATTCATACGACTACATCCTAGCGTGGGGAGCGCAAGTTGAGGCTAACGCCAGCCACCCGTCATCGCTAATTTCGACTTCTGGGGCCTCCGCAACGAGAGCCGCAGAGTCGTTATCTATGACTGACTCCAGCCTGTTCGATAACGGGGGTGGCACGTTGTATGCCGAGGCAAGTCACAATGTGCTGGATGAATACAACGGGGTTTTTGCGGTCAGTGATGGGACTGGCGCAAATACCATCGAGATTTTGAACGACACCAGCAGATTCAGAGGTCAGGTTGTCAATGCAAATTCTACCAACGCAATTTTTATGGACGGCACAATTACTGCCGGACAATTCAATAAACATGCGCTGACTTTCAGCAGCTCTGAGGCGAGCTACTACGTCAATGGGTCGCAAATCGGCACAACTGATTCATCCGTTGTTGTTCCCGCTGTCTCAGAAATCGATATAGGTGACGTGGCTTGGGGTAGGCCGCTCAACGGCCACATCCGCAAAGTCGCGCTGTATTCCGAGCCGATTTCCGAGACAGCCGCCGCTGCCCTCACGTCCTGATTCTAACAACTGACACTCAATCA
>Ga0181573_10002925_pt1 | contig 15483 bp, 13 predicted proteins | sample 101ome_25_FD_148643 | JGI IMG/M metagenome (GOLD analysis project Ga0181573, IMG submission 148643) | Coastal salt marsh microbial communities from the Groves Creek Marsh, Skidaway Island, Georgia - 101409BT metaG (spades assembly) | ecosystem: Environmental > Aquatic > Marine > Intertidal zone...
GTCATCGGGTACCGTGCCGTCATCGTGCAGCCGATAGATCTTGCCGCCATCGCGTCCAGGGTCCTGTGGATTAACATCACGCTTGCCACGGTCGCCAATGGAGAAGAAGAGATGCCCGGTTCCATCAAAGACTATTCTGCTACCGAAGTGATAGCCGCTGGTGGTGTTGGGTGCGCCCTTATAGATCACTTCAAAATCAGTCAACGCGTTGCCGACAAGACGGGCCCGGGCTATCGCGGTATTGCTGCCTTTGCCGTCACCCGACTTGTCTGAATAGCTCATGTAAAGATACTGGTTGACGGTGAAATCTGGATGCAGGGCGAGGTCGAGGAGGCCGCCCTGGGCTTTTCGGTGAACTTGGGGCACGCCGGTCAGGCGCGCCATCATATTGCCGTCACGGAACCGAAGAATTTCGCCGCTGCGTTCTGAGACCAGTATGTCGCCATCGGGGAGCCAGACCATGGACCAGGGTATATCGAGGTCGGCGGCGACTGTTTCGAGCTCATAACGGGCGCCGGCGAAATTTGCCTGTGTAAGGATGGCGAGGACCACCACGATAACGACGAGTTTTTTCATGTTGCAGCGATAGTTTTACCTAAACACTACGCCTACGACCCCGGCAGCGAAAAGGATTGAATCGAGAGCCAGCTCAGCCGGTGCCGTGACGGCGTAAGCAAGGCTGGCAGATCCCGTGGCTGACGGCCGGGAGGTCCCCATTGATAGCTGCAAGCTGGGCCAGGGCAGCGTCGATATCACACCAGACGCCGTCGAATTTAACCTGTTTGCACCAGCTGCACATCGTGATGAAGGCCTCACCCAACTCCCGTGTGAGCGGCTGGGCGAGCAGGCTGTTGTGCTGCTGTGGGGTTTCCAGAATCAGGCGAGACGTGTGTTGCAGACAATCGCCATCGGCTTCGATAGTGAGCACCATCTCGCGTTTCATCATTGGGCTGTCGCAGCGAAAGTTGATCTCGCCCGGTAAACCGGTGTCCCTGACCCGGGTGTAAAGCGTCTGGTAGATTTTTCGGGTCTGCGGGTTAGCGATGAAATCCCAGAGAGAACGGCCCTCAAGCAGGCCACCGGTCAGATCATGCGAAGCATTAGCAAAAGCGAAGGTGTCCCACTCCTCGCCAAAGTCACAAAGATGATCGTTCTGATCAATGCTGTAGCTGGTGTGATTTGTCATCTTGTTTGCAGGTGAACGGTCTCAGCCTGATACTGACTGTTTTTATTTAATCACCGAACATTAAACAGGTCACCCTGGCCAGGCAACCCTTCTGGCTGGACCTGCAGGCGCTCAGACCCAGGCTGAGTGGAACCCGAAGGGTACACGTGCCGGCATGATGACGCGCGCGACAGGTCCTGCTTCAAAGTCTTCGGCATCAAGAATGATGCACTCGCTCTGACCGAGGTTCTCGTCGCGAACAAAACCAATGACCCATCCATCTTCCTCGCGCTCAGCACCTGGTTTCGGCGCGAACACGGGTTCGCCCCCAAGTCGACCTGCGCCATAAGGGTAGTGGCAGCTCTGGCCCGTCTGCATGTCATAGCGGATGATGCCATCGAAACCCGAATCCAGTCTGTCACCGGCAATGCGCGCAGCATAGCTGTAGCGATAAGGCTGACCAATCAGGTCTTCGTTGATGCGAGCGAATTCGCAGCCCCATTCAGTGTCGAGCGCTCTCTCCTCAACTTCACCTGTCTGCATATTGAAGCGCCATTGATAGAGCATGGGCAGGTCGCTGCGGTCGCCGGGTGCGGGTCCTTCTTCATCGCCGATGGAATTGCGCTCTGAACGGCAGCCATCCACCACCACCCAGTCGCCGTCCTCAAAAGCATTAACTGTGTGATAGCAATAGCAGGTGTCGACGTCGAACCATTTGATTTTGTCGCCCTCGTCACCCCGTTTCAGAATGCCGAAGCGTGATCCATTGTCGGGCTCAAAATAGAGCATGCTTTTGCCCGCGGCCATGCGCTCGAAGTCAAACACACAGGGCAGGTCAAGCACGATGGTGTAGTTACTCGTAATTGCGCAGTCATGCATCATCACCGGTTTAGGAATATCAACGGTTGTCGTGTGACTGAGCTTGCCATCTTTGCCGATGACAGTAACCGAGCAGTAAGGCGCCTGCACAACGCTGTAGCCGTTGCCAACCAGTTCACCGGTTCTGGGGTCAATCTTGGGATGCGCAGAGAAAGGGTTAACAAGTTTGCCTTCGTAATCCACTTCGCCGACGGGATCGAGGTTTGGTAGTTTCAGTTGGAAGGGGTAAGCCGCCTCCTGCAGAGCGAGGAACATGCCTGCATGAAATACCATGTGAGTGTTGGCGATGTTCTTGCTGAAATTGTAACGGGCGGCGAGCTCCGGGTCTGTCTTGAGGCCGTCCCAGATGATGTCACCATATTCCTGTTCGGCGAGGTGGCCCGCCGTTTCAACGAACCGGTTGTAATAGTAGGCCTTGCCGTTCTCGAACCTGACCTGGTGAATCATGCCGTCGCCCTGGAAGGGGTGGTAGGCGTCCTCTGAACTCACGAAAACGGGGTTGGCGCCGATGCGCAGAAAAGAGCCGTGCAGTTCCTTTGGGATTTCGCCAATGACCTCAGGGCAATGGACATTGGTATGCTCCGTCTGCACCGGCGCGTAATTGCCTTTGAAATAGTGGACGGTTGGATTCTCAATCTCTGAGATGCGCATCAGGGTTTCCTTGGCGTTGGCTTTCAGAGGTAATGTAGAGAAACCGGTAACGTTTGCAAAGCTCGAGTCTGCCAGCGGAGCTAGGAATCTGCGGCATCAGCCTTGACGCGGCGCTGGGCTCGCCAGAAGTGGAATGCTGTCCAGATGTTGAAGACAGAAATCGTCGCCACGCCCGCACGAATACCCTCTGCTTCCAATGCCCGATCACCGCCGGAGACATAATCAGAAATTGTGCCCACGAAAACCGGCCCCAGCCCGAGTCCGATCAGACCAGCGAACAGCAGATAGATGGCAACCGCCATGGCCCGGGTGCGATCACTGGCCAGCGCCTGCAGTAATGAGAAGTTGGGACCGTAGTAAAAGGTTGCGGCAAAGGTTGTGACGCCAAGCAGCGTGATCGAGAGATTGACGTTACCCACGCTGACAGCAGCAAACGTACTTGGGGTTGCGATCAAAAAGACGCTCGCAACAATCAGTAAGGAGGCACCGGGAGATCGCCGGTCAATCCTGTCGCTAATCTTGCCGCCTAGCCAGGCCCCGAGCATGCCGGCGATAGCCACCATCAGTCCAAGCTTAAGCCCAAGTTCGCCATAGCCAATTCCGAACACGCGGATATATAGGCTGCCGTAGAAGGCAGCGATGCCATAGGACACAAACTGGATCAGCACGCCGGCTGCCACCAGGTGCCAGTAAGTGGGCTGGGTCCAGAGTTCCTTCAGGGCCGCTATAAAGGTCAGCTGATCTGGTTGTGGCTCAAATGCTTCACGCAGCGATACGGCCCCGCGGGGCTCCTTCACCGTCAGCCAGACGATCAACCCGACCAGCAGCCCTGGAATACCCGCAACGAAGAAGGCAACCCGCCAGTCGAAATTCTCAACGATCCAGCCGCCACCGGCGAGCGCAATAAAGGCGCCGAAAGGAACGGCTGCACCATAGACCCCCATGGCGCCGGCACGGCGCTCGGGCGGAAAGTAGTCCGCAATGAGCGAGTGCGACGCCGGGCCACTGGCAGATTCACCAATACCCACACCGACCCGTGCCAGAAACAGCTGGATAAAGTTGCCGGCTGCGCCGCAGAGCATCGTCATCACCGACCAGATACTCACCGCAATCGCGATGATCTTTGTCCGGTTCCATCGATCTGCCAGGGCCGCGACGGGAATGGCCAGGGTTGTATAGAACAGCGCGAACGACAGACCTGTCATCAAGCCGATCTGTTTGTCGCTCAGGCCCATTTCCTGTTTGATCGGCTCGGCAAGGATAGAAATGATCTGCCGGTCGAGGAAGTTCAACATGATGACGACGAACAACACAGCCAGGACGTAATTTGCGTTGCGCGCCAGTTCGGCCTGGCTGGATTCCGGGTTAGTTGGTGTCGACACCGTGTGTTGCTCCCGCAAGGTGTTAGGTTAGGTCTGCCTAGTCGTCAAAGCCCAGAAAGACAGCGGCTTCATCGACGCTCTTGCGCTCCGAGACGACGGCATTCGCCGGGAAACTGTCATCCGGCCAGCCCATCGCGACGGCTTTCATGATCACCTGACCTTCAGGAATATTGGCGTGCTCTCTTACCACGGGTGACTGCATGATGCCCTGGCTGTTAATCACGGCGCCCAGGCCCCGGGACCAGGCGGCATTCACCAGTGCTGTTGTCACTGCGCCGCAATCAAACGGTGTATCGTCGCTGTCCGCAAGCTCGCGGTCATAGGTGATGATGATACAGACGGGGGCATCAAACTGGCGGAACCCGCGCAGTACCCAGTCCTGTCGACCCTCTTTGTCTTCGCGGGCAATCCCCATGGCAGCAAAGAGTTGCTTGGCGACGCCAACCTGGCGTTCTCGATGGACCCCCTCAAAAGCGTGACCTATGCGAAACTCGCGCGAATGCGGTACGCCTGCGAGGTTTCTCTCGGTATTGCCGGCACGAATGCGATCCAGTGTCTCCCCCGTGACCACGGTGAAGTTCCAGGGTTGGGTATTCATGGACGAAGGCGAGCGCATCGCCAGTTGCAGTATTTCTTTGATTAGCGCTTTAGGAACCGGGTCGGGCTTATAGCCTCTAATGCTGCGGCGACCAAGCAGGACATCATCAAATTCCACGTTAATACTCTCAGGCTGGGAAAAAGACAGTGTACGGTATTGCGGGCTCGAGCACTCGAATCACAGTCATTCCCGTCATTGATGGATCAATGAAGGCAGAAATTTCGGCGGCAAGTTTGTTTTGCTCGGTGGGTTTGCTTTTACTGATAACCAGCTGAAGAATGGAAAGAAAAACCCGGGGGAGTAATCATGCGCCGGTTTGGAATCGCAGGTGCCGTGCTGTTTATTGTTGCGGCTGTCGTCTACTGGCAATACCAGGTAAGGATCAATGCACCGCTCAGAGCAACCGGTCCTGAAGCCGAAGCCGCACTCAAGGCCGAAATTGCTGCGCAGAACGAAGACGCCGTTTATCGGCCGCAACGCGGACCGCTGCGGGAACAAAGCAGGAATACGCTGAAGAATGTCTACTTTGGCGATCTGCATATCCATACCAGTTTATCTTTTGACTCCTACATTTTCGGCAATCGACTGGATGTCGAGACCGCGTATAGAGTTGCCCGGGGTGAGGAGGCAGCGATTGCCACAGGCGAAGTTGTCTCGCTGACCCGCCCCCTGGATTTCGCTGCGGTGACGGACCATGCAGAAGGTTTTGGGCTGCACGAGGCTTGTGCGGCAAAAGGGCAAACTGAGGAAGGCGTCAGGTTGTGTAAAGAATTTGATGAACCTTCTATCGCGTTGTTCCTGCGGTTGCGAGAAGGTGGTGAACAACGGCCGCCTGTGCGAGACCTGACAATCTTCGGTGATGAACCGGAACTCGCACGCAGAATGTCAGCGATGACCTGGCAGCAAGTGCGCGCAGTGGCTGACCGCTATAACGAGCCAGGCCGGTTCACGACTTTTGCCGGCTATGAATACTCGCCACCGCTGGCTGATACGGGCAAGCACCACCGCAATGTGATTTTTAAATCCTCGGTAACACCGGATGCAGCGATTTCGATGTACCACGCTGATTCCGAGATTGATCTTTGGCGCAAGCTGGAAGCAACCTGCCGGGGTAAGTGCGAATTTCTTACGATTCCGCATAACCCGAACAAGAGCTGGGGCCTGGCGTTTGCCAGCGAGACTATTGATGGTGTGCCCTACGAACAGGAAGACTGGCACTTGCGTGCCCGTTCGGAACCCATTGTCGAGATGTTCCAGATCAAAGGTAACTCTGAATGTTCCACTGCTTTTGGTGCAGGTGATGAAGAATGCGGCTTTGAGCAATTTTTCCCGCCATGTGATGCAGGGCAGGAAACGTTGTGCGTCACCTCGACTTCGATGGTTCGTGACGGGCTCAAGATTGGCCTCGCGCTAGAAAACCAGGTCGGCATCAATCCCATGCGGTTTGGCCTGATTGGCTCTACTGATACGCACAATTCCAATCCTGGCGATACTGAGGAATGGGACTACCGTGGTGCCAGCGGGTATACGGCCTCGCCTGCGCGAAGGAGGCTCGAAGGTGGCAGGCAGGGCAATCGCAATTCTGTGCAGCGCAACCCCGGCGGCCTGGCGGCCGTCTGGGCAGAAGAAAATACCCGGGAGGCTTTGTTTACAGCGATGAAACGGCGCGAGGTATACGCGACCAGCGGGACCCGGATTCGACTGCGCGTCTTTGCAGGCTATGAGTACGCATTGACCGGTGAATCGGCACCGACGGTCGCGGCCCTGTACGCAGGCGGTGTGCCCATGGGTGGGGTGCTGCAGGCCAGGTCCGGCGCTGCCCCGCGCTTCCACATCTGGGCGATGAAGGATCCGGAGAGCGCACCTTTAGCAAAAGTTCAGGTGATTAAAGGCTGGATAGAGAACGGGGAAAAGCAAGAGGTAGTTTATGACCTGGCTTGTGCGAATGACGCGGGGGCTGATCCTCGGTGCCTGCCCGCCTCGACAGCGGTCAGTCTGGCTGACTGTCGTTGGGACGAGAACGCTGGTGCCGCGGAACTCAGGACCTGGTGGCAAGACCCCGACTTTGATTCCTCGCAGAATGCATTTTACTACGTCAGGGTAGTGCAGAACCCGACTTGTCGTTGGACAACTGCCGATGCGTTGAGGTTGGGTGTTGCGCCGCCGGCTGATGTGCCCTCGACCGTGCAGGAGATGGCCTGGGCCTCACCGATCTGGGTGCAACCGGTCCAGGGTGTCGCCGGTGCTATGAGCTTAACAAGGTACGAGGCGGCCTCAGTACGATTGAGTGTCCCGGGAACGTCTGGCGGAGGCAGTGGCAGATGATTTTTGAGGGTGACGAGCCCATAAACTTTCAAGACCAGCTACCTGAGAAAATTGATGTCGCCATCATAGGCGGCGGCGTTGCCGGCTTTGCAACGGCCTGGCATCTCTCGCGCCGCGGCCTCCGTGTCCTCATCATTGAGAAGGGCCGGGTCGCGTGCGAACAATCGAGCCGTAACTGGGGTTGGATCCGTCAGCAGGGCCGTGATGCTGATGAACTGCCGATCATGATTGATGCTATTCGTGAGTGGGAAGAAATCGACATAACCGTTGGTGAAGGAATCGGATTCAAGCGGACTGGGGTTCTCTACCTCGCGAGTTCAGAAGCCGAACTGCACAGTTACGAAACCTGGCTGGGCGTTGCGCGCCCCTACCAAATCGATACCCGCATGGTCACCGCTGCGGAAGTCAGCGAGTTGGTTCCCGGTAACTCGTCGAAGTGGATTGGCGGTCTCTTCACGGCGAGTGACGGGCGCGGTGAGCCTTTTACTGCTGTACCGGCTCTGGCTCGCTGGCTGCAGCAGCACAACAATGTGCTGATTCGTGAACACTGTGCAGCACGCTGCCTGGATTTGGAGGCAGGCCATGTCAGCGGGGTCTGGACAGAAGACGGGCTGGTCAAAGCTGACGCTGTGCTGCTGACGGGTGGTGCCTGGTCAGGGAAGTTTCTGCGTAACCATGGCATTCGGCTGCCGCAGTTGACTGTCCGCTCAACCGTGGCAAGGACGGCACCTGTGGATGAATTCTTCTCAGGCGCTGCGGCTGATGGTGCTTTTGCCTTCCGGCGGAGGAACGATGGCGGATATACCATCGCGCCAGGCGGCTTCAGTGAGCATTTTGTCGGTATCGACAGCCTGATGGATCTGCGACTTTGGCTGCCGGTACTGCGCGACAGTCTAAAGTCGGTAAGGTTGAAATTTGGTGGTGATCTGGTCTCGCGGATGTTTCCGCGGCGCCAATGGACGCAGCATGAAATTTCACCCTTTGAACTGACGCGGGTGCTTAATCCGGCACCTTCCGGACCTGCGCTGAAATGGATGCGAACCCAGCTGCAGGAAAACCTGCCTGTACTGGCCGACGTGCCATTCGAGGAAAGCTGGGCAGGCTTTATCGACGTGCTGCCCGATGTCGTGCCTGTGATGGATGCAGTGGATCCGCTGCCTGGTCTGTTTCTTGGTACAGGATTCAGTGGCCACGGATTCGGATTTGGCCCGGGTGCGGGCAAGGTCCTGGCCAACAAGATCCTGGGCCAGGATGACGAATTCAATCTCGACCGGTTTCGCTACAATCGGTTCTTTGACGGTACGCCCATGGTCCCTGGGCCGGGGCTCTAATTCTTCTAAGGTCTCACGATGAACAGAAATCAGAGCATTATTGTGGCGGCGCAGCCTGAAGCGGCTGAAGCGGGCGCCAGGGTGTTGATGCGCGGTGGCAACGCCGTGGATGCAGCCATGACAGCGGCACTCGTCCAGGGTGTCGTTGACCCGCAGATGACAGGCATCGCCGGGTTCGGCAGTTGCCAGCTCTATCTGCCGGGGCAGGGCGTTCATACCTGCATCGACTTTCATGGAAAAACGCCGCTCGCTGCGACGCCAGATATGTGGGAAGACCTGCTGGAATCAGAAACGCGGGATGGTTTTGGTTTTGTTCTGCGGGGTAACGTCAACGATCTTGGCTATCAGGCCATTACCACACCAGGCAGCCTGATGGCCTACGGTGAGTCTATTGAAGCGTTCGGCACGTTTGACTGGAAGGATATCTGTCAACCTGCAATCGAATACGCCCGCCATGGATTTGCGGTCCGGCCCCACATGCATTCCTGGTGGACGACGGGCGCGGACATGGGCCGAGTGGATGTCATAGACAGGCTGGCACTCAGCGAAACCGGCAGATCTCTGTACTTCAGCGAGGACGGTTCCCTCAAGCGGGTCGGTGAGCACATGCAGAACCCGGAACTGGCCGAAACCCTGACACGGATTGCGAATGGGGGCTGGGAAAGTTTTTATCGTGGTGATATTGCGGAAGAGATCGCTGCCGACATGAAGAACAATGGTGGTTTGCTGTCGAGTGAAGACCTGGCGCAGTACCAGACCACGCGAACCGACCCGTTGCGCGGCACTTACCGCGGCCTCGACATCGCCACGAATCATCCACCAGGTGGTGGTGTGATGCTGCTGGAGATGTTGAACATACTGGAGTGTTTCGATGTGAGCGCGCTGGGTCACAACACGACGGACTACATCCGTGTCGTGTGCGAGGCCATGCGGGCGGCAACCGCCGACAAAGAAGCCTATGTGGGTGATCCGGCGTTCTTTGATGTGCCGCTCGAGAGATTGATCAGTAAATCCCATGCCGAGGCGCTCGCAGAACGCATTCAACAAGGTGAGCGAATGCAGGTTGAGCGATTCACGCCCGAATCCAGGGATACCACTCATGTTGCTGTCATGGATTCCGATGGCAACTGCGTCACCATGACGCACTCTCTTGGGATGCCGTCGGGTGTCATCAGTTCCGGTCTGGGTTTCATGTACAACGGCTGCATGGGCGTATTTGACCCAAGACCCGGTCGCGCCGGCTCCATTGCGCCAGGCAAGAGCCGGTTCAGTTCACTTTGTCCGACGATGGTCTTTGAAAACGCCGTGCCGAAAATTATCCTCGGTGCACCGGGCGGCACACAGATCGCGATGGGCGTGCTGCAGGCGCTGTTGAATATGATTGATTTCAGGATGCCGGTGGTCGAGGCGGTATCGGCGCCCAGGTTTTCGGCGACGAGCAACGCCATCGACATTACCAATCGGATTCCCGCTTATCTCGTGGAACCACTTCAGCGGCAAGGTTACGAGGTCATTCGCGCACCCTCTTCATTCGGTATAGCGGCCGTGCACGCGATCGAGCAGACGCCTGATGGTATTCGAGGTGGTGCTGACCCCGGACATGACGGCGTGGCCCTGATTGTTTGATCGGCGCTCAGAACACCATGCGGCCTAGGCTTTCCGCCACACAAACAGGTTTCTCAGACCCTTCGGCTTCGACCACAATTTCGTTCATCGTTTCGATCATGCCGCCTTTGATCTCAACGCGACGCAGCGTGCTGGTCGCCCGGATTTTTGTGCCGGCCGGTACCGGTGCCGGAAACCTGATCTTGTCAAAGCCATAGTTGATGCCAAGTTTCTGTCCTTCGATCTTCGGCCCTTCAGCCGCGGAGGCCACGGGCAGATGGCCCATAATGGCGATAGTGAGATTGCCGTGGGCAATAGGCGCGCCGAATGGGCCTGCCTTGGCACGCTCGACTTCCACGTGAATCCACTGGTGGTCCATTGAGACTTCGGCATAGTCGTTAATGCGTTCCTGGGTGACCTCAAACCACTCGCTTTGAGAGGTCTGTATCCCCACCCGGTCTTTCATGATTTCGTAGGCGTTCTGTAATGCTGCTTCTGACATGGGTTCCTCCTGCTATGTCTTTTATCTTCTTGAGGCCGCCAATATACCGTTTTTTATTGTCTGTGGCCGGTATGCGGCTGTTGTGACGTGGTCATCAGTATGTTGAGATAACCCGACAACAATAAAACAAGGAGAACAGCGATGGATCTTGAAGGTGGATGCTACTGTGGTCAGATACGCTACAGTTTTGAAGGTGAGCCTGCGAATGCCTTGCAGTGCCACTGTCGGGAATGCCAGTACATTACTGGCGGCAACCCGAACGTGATCGTGATCCTGCCGGAGTCTGGGTTTAAATTCACCCAAGGCGAACCCAGTTCTTTCACCCGGAGCGACATCGATAACGCTGTTACCCGGCACTTCTGCCCGAACTGCGGTACCGGCATTGGCACAACTTCTCCGAACGCTCCGGGTGCGATGGTGATCAAAGTCGGTACGATCGATGATCCGAGCTTTTTCAAGCCTGGTGTAGCGATCTTCACCAAGGACGCGCTGAGCTTTCATCACATCCCCGACGATATGCCCAGTTTTGAAGGCCTGCCGGGTTAACCCTGGCACTGTTTCGAAAGTGATGAGGCGGGGTGCCTGAATACCCTTGAAGTTCTCTTAAAGCTTTAATGGGCTCTGAGCTGCGTCAGGCCGTTTATGGGCGTCATTCAGCATATGCATGAAAATCACACCGAAGCATAAAACCTGCTACGTTTATGCTTTCAACGTCTGCAGCAACAAACGGGGAGTAATCAGCCATGTATGATCTCATAGTCAGGAACGGTACTGTCATTGATGGTACCGGTAAGGAACGCTTTACTGCCGATATCGCAATCAGTGATGGTCGCATCGCCAAAATCGGGGAGATCACTGAATCTGCTGAGCGAGAAATTGACGCCGGCGGCAGGCTGATTACGCCAGGCTGGGTTGATATTCATACCCACTATGATGGCCAGGCCACCTGGGACCCGATACTTGCGCCCTCGAGCTGGCACGGTGTTACTACGGTAGTCATGGGTAACTGCGGTGTCGGCTTTGCGCCAGTGAAACCCGGCGATCAGGATTTTCTTATCGAGTTGATGGAAGGCGTCGAGGATATTCCTGGTGCTGCCTTGTCCGAAGGCATCGACTGGCAGTGGGAGTCATTCCCTGAGTACCTGGACGCACTTGAAGCGATGCCTCGCGCGATTGATGTGGCGACCCAGGTGCCGCATGGTGCCATTCGTGCTTATGTCATGGGCGACCGCTGTAACAGTGACTACGCACCGACCCGCGAAGAGGTCGACGCTATGGCAGCGCTGGTGCGCGAGGGCGTCGAGGCCGGCGCACTGGGTTTCTCCAGTTCGAAGACGCTGCTGCACAAGGATATCCATGGAGAGTATATGCCGGGGACTTTTTCCGGCTACGACGAGATGCTCGCCCTCGGCCTGGGCATGAAAGGCTGCAGCAATGCCGTATTTGAGCTCGTATCTGATCACCTGGGTGAAGATGAAGAGTGGGCCTGGGTGACTGAATTCCAGAAGCAGACAGGATTGACGGTGACGCTGATCGCGACCACTGCGCCCGCCTATGAAAACAACAAGATGTACAACCTGGCTGAACAGGCCCGCAGGGAAGGCCGCGAAATCCGGCCGCAGGCCGCAGGCCGGCCGACGGGCGTGCTGCATGGCCTGCAGTCGAGTTTTCACGCATTTGTCGGTCATCCGACCTGGAAAGCAGAACTGGCTGACCTTGATCATGCCGCGCTGCTTGCGCGGCTGCGGGATCCTGCGGTAAAGGCGCAGCTTTTGGCAGAGAAATCATTGATCAAAGGCGGCCTGATGCAGGACCTGCCGACCCTGATGGGACAGGTGTTCCCCTTGGGCGATCTGCCGAACTACGAGCCGCTGCCTGAAGACAGTGTCGCCGGCATCGCCAGGGCGCGCGGCCAGGACGTGATGGAAGTGATGTACGACCTGCTGGTCGACAACGACGGCAAGGAACTATTTTACCAGCCACTCGGCGGCTACCAGGGTTACTCGCTGGACTGGCAGAAACAGCTGCTGGAACACCCTAATGTATTGTTCGGTCTTTCTGACGGTGGGGCGCATTGTGGCGTCATTGCAGATGCCGGGATGCCAACATTTATCATGACACACTGGGGACGTGACCGGACGCGCGGCGAGAAAATGTCGCTGGAGTTCATCGTTGAATCCCTGACGTCAAAAACCGCGAGAGCCTTCGGCATGTTCGATCGGGGTGAAATCAGGGAAGGCATGATCGCTGACCTTAATATCATCGACTTCGACGCACTCCAGCTGCATCGGCCTGAAGCCCTGTTTGACCTGCCCGCTGGTGGGCGTCGGCTGGTGCAGCGGGCTGACGGTTACGATTACACCATTAAGGCGGGTGAGGTGATCTTCGAAGGTGGCGAGCATACGGGCGCATTGCCCGGCAAGCTGGTGCGCCGCAAGGATGAAGCGCCGCTGGCTGCGGCGGCAAGCTGATAATTTGCTAATCCAGGCGGGTCCTCGGCCTGTTTGGGCGGTGGACCTGCCCTCAACAAAACGCTGCTGCCAGGTACGGATCTTCCCTATGCGCGTCACTTTTTCAATCCTGCTTGCCTTGGTGATAGCGGGTTGTGGTGAGCGCGCCGCGCAGCAGGTGAGTCTAGCTGCGCTTGTTGCCGCCCAGCAGGAATTTGATGGTAGGCGAGTAATTGTAAACGGCACGCTCCGCACGTTCGACGAGCCCAGGCACTACTGGATCGAGAATGGAAGGCCAGACCGGGTTGCCCTCACGGGGGCCGGGGATCTCTCCGGTCGGGTCGGCGAGGATATCGAGGTACACGGTCGCTTTCATTACGATCGGCACAAAGGTCGACGCCTTCAAGTTTCGAAGATAGAGCGCAAGCCCTAAGAATGGAGCTGGCGATCACGTCTTCGTGGGTTTGCCACAGTGCCAGCAGGTCTCGAAAGTCGAGGGGTTGAGTTCATTGCAATTTGCGCATGACCAATCATCATCAGGCGGTGGGTCGACAACCTGACTGATCAATTTTAGTGCTCTATCGGCTTCCTCATCTTTCACCACCCAGACCTCCATCCAGGTTTCACCGGGCGCGATTTCGCCGGAGGCGCCCGCCAGGAACTCATTGCGAAGCGTGAACTCGATTCCCGCTGCCCCGAGAAGGCTGCCCATGCTGCCAACGAGGATAGAGTTAGGGTGGGTGTAGACCAGCCTCATGTCGGATCTTGCTAAATCACCCCGGTCTATGAAGACCTGACTTAGCCCCTGGGCACCCAGCCAACACACCAGGCCTTGGCAGGAACGTTCTGGTTTCGGAATAGAGAACATCCAGCCGCTTCAGCGGTCTCATCGGCGTAGAAACGACAGTTAGAACAGAACTGTTGTGCCCCAGGTGTACCCATTTTGTCCGGTCGCTGGGCGCTGGTTGCATCTTCCACGTACTTCAGCGCGGCGGCAGTGGGATCTGTTGGACTGATCAGTTCCGCTGCGTTGGCGGTTAGATTGACGAGTGGGATAGTTGCCGCGACGATGGCAGCATTTTTAACAAATTGTCTTCTTTTCATGGCTTACCAGGTCTTATGGTCTCAACGTGTCGTACGAACGAAGGCGGGATATGGATTTTAGAAGCAGCCGGAGTGGATAAGCAGCTCAAAGCGCTGCGTCTGCACCGGCGAAATTAACGTTATTCTCAATTGAGGAGCGCTGCGCTACCCCATGTGGCAGTACGACGGAAAGAAAAGACCGGATTTTGCAGTGAACCCGAAAGCCGGCGAGGAGTCGGTCTGGGATTACCCGAGACCACCAAGAATCGAAGATGATGGTCGAGAAGTCATCGTCAGGAGCCCCGAGGGAGAACTGGTCGCCAAGAGCTCCATTGCAAAGCGATTGTGTGAGACGGCAAGCCCGCCCCAGTTCTATTTGCCGCGATCTGATGTGGTGTTGCCATTACTCGTGTTGACCCCGGGAGATTCTTTCTGCGAGTGGAAGGGTCGGGCCAGGTACTGGTCCCTTGTAAGTGGCGGCCAGGCGGTTGGCTGGGATTACCCGGACGTGAAACGCAGCTACGCTGCGCTCAAGGATCACATCGCTTTCTACCCGGGGCTTATGGTTTGCACCGTTGCCGGGGAGGCGGTAACCCCGCAAGCGGGTGGTTTTTACGGTGGCTGGATTACGCGGGAATTAGTCGGGCCCTTCAAAGGTGATCCGGGCACAGGGCTCTGGTAGCACAAATTACTGAGATTTTGCGGAAGCTGCCGAAACAAATTGGAAGGCGCGTTGGCTAACTAGAGGTAGAAAAATGAAAGTACTGTCTTTGGCTTGTAGTTTGATAATCATGTCTGTTCTATCCGCCGCAGCTGTGGCCTTGCCGCCTGCGAACCCTGGTGTTTGTGGAAACGGACGCGACAACGATGGCGATGGTAGCGAGAGCGACATCGGTTGTAACGATTACTACCAATGGCACCTGACCCAAGTCAATGTGAATTGCAGCGTTGACCAAGGTGCACTAACAAAAGCTTGGAAACGGACTTTAGATAAATCGCAGATAAGCTACCGCATCACAGGAAGATGTGAAGCGCCTGACTTTTCTCCATATCTGGGCCTCTCTGCACAAGGCCGCAACATCAAGATCGCCGGGCAAGACAACGGTTCAAGATGCGTCGATGGTCCAAAAGCGACATTGTTCAGTAATAACTTACTAAGTTTGGGTGCCAACCAAGGCGGCCACTTGTGGCTCAATTGCCTGCGGATGGAGGCCCCGGCTGAGTCGGCAGTAACGATAGGCGTGTTCGGCAACTCCTATGTCCGGGTTGGCGCCATTGAATTCGTTAACAGCAATGGCATTGTTTCGGTTAACGATGGTGGTGTGTTCAGGTACTTTGGCGCTGGTGAGACAGCAGAACCCTACCTGACGACATTCAATTCGGTTCGAGGTCGAAACAACGCCACACTGGCGTTCGCTGGCCCGGTTGCTGTGCAGTCAATGGTGCTACAAGGGTCGAAAGCTGACTTTGTGTATAGGCTTACACCCCTGTCGCTTGGCGACGTGGCACTCT
>Ga0181573_10002926_pt1 | contig 15481 bp, 14 predicted proteins | sample 101ome_25_FD_148643 | JGI IMG/M metagenome (GOLD analysis project Ga0181573, IMG submission 148643) | Coastal salt marsh microbial communities from the Groves Creek Marsh, Skidaway Island, Georgia - 101409BT metaG (spades assembly) | ecosystem: Environmental > Aquatic > Marine > Intertidal zone...
GGGTCCACAATGACCGGCAGGTGACTGCGCGCCTTGACCACGGGCACGGCCGACAAGTCCAGCGTGTTGCGGGTCATGGTCTCGAATGTGCGGATGCCCCGCTCGCAGAGAACCACATTCGGGTTGTTCTCTGCCAGAATGTACTCGGCACTCATGAGCCACTCCTCTATGCTCGCGGACATACCGCGCTTGAGGAGCACCGGCAGGCCGAGCTGTCCAGCTACCCGCAGGAGCGGGAAATTCTGCATGTTGCGTGCGCCGATCTGCACCATGTCGGTATGCCGCGCCATCAGGTCTGCATGCGCCGGATCCATCAGTTCCGTGACCACGGCCAGACCGTGGGCGTCGGCGGCTTCGCGCATCATCACAAGCCCCTCCTCACCCAGACCCTGGAAGGAGTACGGAGACGAGCGCGGCTTGAACGCACCACCTCGCAGGATTCGTGCGCCCGCTGCTGCCACTGCCCGGGCCGATGCGTGGATCTGTTCCTCGGACTCTACCGAGCAGGGACCAGCCATGACAATGACCTCCTCCCCACCAATGACCACATCCTTGACGACGGCACGCGTAGGCTCCTCCTTCCAGGAACGGGCGGCAAACTTGTACGGCTCGGACACCCGGTGAACCGTGTACACGCCGTCAAGGAGTTCGATATGACGCTTGTCAAAGTCCCTTTTTACACCAACCGCACCGAGCACCGTGCGCTGACTTCCGCTCGAGCGGTGTACATCGAATCCGTGATCATTGAGCGTGGCGATGACCGCTTCGATTTGGGCTTCGCCGGCCCCGATATCCATGACAACAACCATCAGTCCTGACCAATCTGTACGAGGTGATAGGATTTCTTGCCTTTGCGCAGCACCAGCAGTTCGCCCTCGATGCCCATTTCAGTCGTAATGCGACCTGATTCATCCGAGTAGCGGTCGTTGTTCACGAAGAGACCACCCTGGCGGATGAGGCGCCGCGCCTCTCCATTCGACGCCGTAATACCCGTGCGGGTACACAGCTCGAGCACACCCAGCCCTTCCCCTGAGAGGTCGCCACGGGGAATGATCGTAGAGGGGACGTCTTCGAAAATATCTGCCAGATCCTTGACACTGAGATTGTCGAGCGCTCCCCCGAACAGGACCTTGGCGGCCTGCTCGGCCTTGTCGAGCTCACTCTGACCGTGCAGCATCGTCGTTACCTCGCGTGCCAATGTGCGCTGCGCCTCACGAGCCCCGGGATTGTCGGCCACCGATTGTTCAAGCCCTTCGATAGCTGCCCGATCCAGCCAGGTGAACGACTTCAGATAATGCACCACGTCACGGTCGTCCGTGTTGAGCCAGAACTGATAGAATTTGTAAGGCGATGTCAGCTCCGGATCCAGCCATACGTTGCCCGCTTCCGTCTTGCCGAACTTGGTACCGGAGGCATTCGTGACCAGGGGGAAGACCAATCCGTGTGCCCGCTTTCCATTGACCCGGCGGATCAGGTCCGTTCCGGCCAGGATGTTGCCCCACTGATCGGATCCTCCCATCTGCAACACGCAATCGGCTCTGCGATTGAGCTCCAGGAAATCATAGGCCTGTAGCATCATGTACGTGAACTCCGTGTAGGAGATACCATCTTCTGACTCGATGCGGCGCTTTACCGACTCCTTGGACAGCATGTAGTTGACCGTGAAGTGCTTACCAGTATCCCGCAAGAAGTCGATGAGCTGCAGCGAGCCCAACCAGTCGTGGTTGTTTTCGATGCGGGCCGGATTGCCCGCGCGCTCAAAGTCCAAGAAGTGGGAAAGCTGCGCCCGTATACCTTCAATGTTCTCGGCCACCTTTTCCTTGGTCAGAAGCTGGCGTTCTGCCGTCTTGCCACTGGGGTCGCCAATCAGTCCGGTTCCGCCACCGACCAGGGCGATCGGGGTGTGTCCGAAACGCTGCATGCGTGCCAGTCCCATGATGGGCAGGAGCGAACCGACGTGGAGGCTGGCCGCGGTGGGATCAAATCCGATGTAGGCCGTCACGCGCTCCGTTGCCAGGAGGTCCTTCAGGTCTGGAGTTGCGTCGTAGAGCAGCCCTCGCCACTCGAATTCGTTGTAGATATTGCCCTGCATGGGAGTGCGTTTTGCCTGGAACGAGCCACCCGAAAGCCTCTGGGCCATCGGACAGCAGGTGATGTAAACCCGCGTGCGGGTAGCGTGACCTGTCAGACTGGTTCTGCCCTGCGCTGTTCCTCAGCCATAGCGCTCCAGTCTGAACTTCTCTCCAAGATAGCGACGACGGACCTCCGGGTCGGAGGCCAGTGCTTCGGCTGTACCCTGCTTCAGGATACTCCCCTCATAGAGCAGGTAGGCCCTGTCTGTGATGGCCAGGGTCTCATGGACATTGTGGTCGGTAATGAGCACCCCGATTCCGCGCTGCTTCAGTCCGGCCACAATGGCCTGTATGTCCTCGACGGCAATGGGATCGACGCCGGCAAACGGCTCGTCAAGCAACAGGAAACGCGGTTTCGTGGCCAGCGCCCGTGCAATCTCCGTACGGCGACGCTCGCCCCCGGATAGCGTATAGCCCTTCGACTGACGAACGGTACCAAGCCTGAACTCGGCAATCAGCTCCTCAACCCGATCCCGTCGCTTCTCGCGACTCAGATCCTGATACTCCAGAACAGCGTGCAGATTGTCTTCCACACTCAGGTGGGAAAAAACCGATGCTTCCTGGGCCAGATATCCTATGCCGTGCCGGGCACGTCGATACATGGGCATCGTGGTGATATCCTGGCTTCCAAGCAGTACCCGGCCGCCGTCAGGCCGTATCATTCCGACGATCATGTAGAAGGTCGTCGTCTTGCCGGCACCGTTCGGACCCAGCAGTCCGACAATCTCACCTTGTCCGACGCTCAAGGCCACATCGGTGACAACCTGGCGATTACGATAACGCTTGACCAATCCCTGCGCACGAAGGGTGAGCACCGCTTCCTGGTCCTCAGCGCGCATCTGCTCCGTCTCGTGATCAGTGTGCATGGACGTCCTGACTGGATCGATTCGACACATCAACACTCCTGATGGCATGGGTCGGAGGCCGTGGACTCTCCGCCCTCCGTTCTGTCTGACCATGTCTTCCAGAAGTCTTCCGTCAAACGATGGCGGTCAGGCTTGTTGTCGGGAGAGAAGATAAATCCCCGCAGGTTGGAGAGCTGATCGAGCATGTCCTCGGCATAATAGGTCCCTTCCACTCCGGTATAGAAGGTGACGTTATCCAGCTCCCCTCCACGGAAGTGGAATCTGAGGCCGTCACCGGAACCGCTGAAACCGACGGTTGCACCCTCTTCTTCGGACTCCATGAAAAGGATGGCACGAGCTTGCTCTCGGATGTCGAGGGAACGCAAGGAATCCGATTCCATGATGGCCAGCAGGGCCTGGCCACTCAGTTGGTTGATGCGACCCGAGAGCGTGTCAGGGGTAGCCACGAATACCTCACCCGCAGCCCGCAGGGTGTCTGCCGGACTGCCATCCATCATGGTCATGCGCTGGGCAACGACCTGCGTATCCTGTACCCAGGTGGAAGGACTCCCGGATAATCGACTCCTCGTGTCTCCCGCCTCCGTTTGCTCGCTGTCCAGGGAATCCGCCCGAAAGGCGTAGGCTGCTGCCGCTACGACCACGGAGTCCCGGGCTCTGAGCATTCCCGGTTGGGGCAGGTCGACGAAGGTCGCGCGCAGGACCAGCGTATCCGGCCCTGCCGGATCGAGACGGAGAAGTCGTGCGTTGCCCGCCACCCGGATGGAGTCCCTCGACGCGTTGCGATAGAGGGAATCCGCGAGCATCAAGGTGCGCACGGAGTCGGACTCATTCAGATGATCGGCAGCAATACGCCCCCAGGCCCGGCTTTCCTCCGTCTCCCTGGCATGCAGGATGGAGTCGGCGAAAAGTGTCAGGTCGCTCTGCGTCAGGGTGACCTCCCGTGCAAATTCAGCGCGGTTTTCGGCAGACGCGTACCGCGCCCACCGCGCTGTAAGGACCGAGGTGCTGTCCCGGTAGGTAACTCCCTCCTCGAAGATTGTGACTTCTTCCCGGGAGAAGTAGCGGGCAAAAGGCGCCTCGAGGACAACCTGGCCATCGGTCAGGCGGACGGCACCACGTGCCTCGCCGATACGGTCTTCCCGTTGATACCGGACCCGTTCAGCGCGGATGGTGTCTCCGGCTTCCGTTATTTCAACGTCTCCCCAGAACAGTATGAAACCGTTGCCCTCGTCGAATCCGTTATGTGCGCTGAGGCGAAAGTCTTCCTGCTTCAGCACAGGACGCAACCACTCGGCCACGGTCCGTCCGGCAACCGTGCGAACACGCAGGGAATCGAAAGCCACCTCAACCTCGGTGACCTCTTCAGTGACGTCCTCGGTATCCTGTCCCAGTGCCGGCAGGGCTACAAGGCACAGCAGGAGTAGGAATGTATATGTCATCCCGGCTCTACTCATCCGGGATCAGTACCGTACCGGTCACGCGCGCAAGCGTAAAATCTGTCAGGTTCTCGTCGGCATCCAGGCCATACCCGGACAGGGTCTCGGTCGGCGTACGAATGGTGGCAAAGCCGGGCGTACCGATGCGGGCTGTTCGTTCCATCCAGGCCAGATGCTCGCTTCGCAGGCTGCGCTCCTCTCCTGCCTCTGCCCGCACGTCGCCACGGGCAACGAAGCGGCGAGTCCGTTCGTGCCAGACAATACGCTGGGCCGTGACCACCGCCGAGGTATCACCCTCGGTGCCGAAAAGGACCACGCGAACCCGATCTGTCTCGTCATCCCTTCCACTGAGCACCATCCATGTGCTGTCAGGGGTCTCGAACCGAGCCATGTGATGGGCCCGCATGTGTAGCCTGTTCAGCCCCTCCTCCATGATCATCATCGTGGTCTCCCAGCTTTCCGATGAAGGCGCATCGTCCTCCCGAAGCATGTCCACGGTTACCGAGGGGTCATGGACCTGATACCCTGCCCAACCCAGGAATAGAAACAAGAAGGCCGCTGTAGCGGGCGTTCGCATGGCGTGTGATATATTGCAGCATCCGTTTTTTACGGAGCAAAATGCCCTTGTGGAGTGGATGATACGATCCCTTCTGCGCTTTAGTTTGCTCAAAGGCAACCGATTGTGAAGGGTAGGTGCCGTTGGGTACCATGCAGTAGAACGGGTCACGCACGCAACCATCATGAACTTTCCGATTGAGCAGGCAGGACAGAATGCCGTGGTAATCCGGGTCGGTGCCTCGCTGGATTTCCGCAACGCGTCCGACTTCAAGGCCATCGTGCAGCAGCAGGTAGACACGGGTATCCGGCGTTTCATCCTGGATTTCAGCGAAACCAATGTCCTTGACTCTACTGGACTGGGCTCCATCTTCTCCCTCCATCGCAACCTGTCTTCCTCGAACGGCCACGTCATGTTCGCTGCTGCATCCCGACCGGTGCAGGTGGTTGTACAGCTGACGCGCACATACAAGGTCTTTCGTCAGTTTTCATCCGTTGAGGCTGCTGTTCAGTCGTTGGAATGATGCCTTTTTTTCGCTCTTATCGCCTATTCATGCCACCTATTCGGAACGTTTGATGGATGTCATCCGTCAACATTTCAACGGTGTCACTGGGATCGTCGAGCGCCTGCATGCGCTCTTCGACACATGGGAGTGTGGGCATTCGTTTTTCGCCGGTGTGGAACCGGACACGATCCAGCTCCTTCGCCTGGCCGTTCATGAATGGGTCGCAAACCTGGTTCAACACGCTGACTTCTCAGGTGAGGAAGCACTCATCACACTGGAAATCACACCCATTAGTGGCCGGCTGCGCTGCGCGATTGAGGACAACTCCTGCGGTTTTCCTTTCCGGGAGCGCATCGAATACCAGCGCCGCACACTCACCCCATTCCCGGAACGAGGCATGGGGCTTCTGCTACTCAATGCAGCTACCGATATCGTGGAATATGCCGCAACCGGAAAGGGCAGCAACCGACTTGTATTCACTGTTTCAAGTACCGCCGATTCATGCCTCGACATTCCGTTCTCATAGTGGAAGATGAGCACACCCTGCGGCGGCTACTGAGCTACCGACTGGGCAGGCAGTACGATGTCCGTACCGCGGCCGATGGGAAAGAAGCCATCGAGCGCATCAACGAGCACTTGCCCGACCTCATCATCTCGGACATCCTGATGCCCCGGATGGATGGCTTTGCCTTACAGGCGGCCCTGCAGGAACGACACGATACGCGGGTCATCCCGTTCATCTTCCTGACAGCCAGGACGGACGAGGACAGCCGCCGGCGGGGACAGCGGATGGGTGTGGATGACTATATCACCAAGCCCTTCGACATGGAGCAATTGCTCTCGAGGGTAGACCGTCTGCTGGAGCGATCCGATCAGTTCCGCAACCATCTGGATGCGCGAATCGGGCAGGACTTTTCCCAGCGACTCATGCCGAAGACCATGCCTCGGGCAGCCGGGTACCGATCCTGGTTCCACAATGTGCCACGGGACCACGGCGGCGGCGATATCTTCGATTGGATTGAACCACGTCCCGGTACGTTTTTCATCACTGTCGGTGATGTCATGGGGAAAGGCCTGCAGGCAAAATTCTATGCCTTCAGTTTCCTGGGATTCATCCGCTCGGCCCTGCATACTATGCTGGACGCAACGGATTCGCCGGCAGAGTTGATGAAACGGGTCAATCAGGTGCTGGTCGAGGATCCCCTTCTCGAAGATACATTCGCCTCGTTGCTGCTCATGCGGTGGGAGCCGGAGCAGCATCGTGTTACCTATGCCAACGCAGGGCATTGCCGACCGGCGTTGATCGGCCCGAAGAAGGTCGAGATTGTGCCCTATTCCGACATGATCCTCGGGCTGGATCCGGGCGCGGAATACACCGACACGACCATCGAAATCCAACCGGGATCGGCCCTTGTTTCCTATACGGATGGGCTCCTCGAGCAGCCCATGGCCTCGGGCGAGCAATTGGGAGAGGCTGGTGTACTGGAGGCCGTTCGCCATGCCCATGGCTCGCCCCAACCGGTGGACAGCCTGGTGGAACATGTACTTGACATCAGCCAGCGTCGCACGTTCGGAGACGACATCCTGCTTTTCTGGTTGCAGCGGGATGCGGACTGGGAGCCTGCCGCCCTTCGCAGTGGCCCCCGATGGTTTTCTCCTTTTGCAGAAGCACAGAGCTCCATCTGAGGCAGCTTTCGGCGCGAAGCAGGGGACTACTTCCGACTCAGGCCAAGGTGGTGTCCAATCCCTGCAGGAAGCGGTCCATGTCTGATGTGTCGTTGTAGCCGTGCAGGGACACGCGAAGACCACCATCGCGCGCACTCGTCCAGATCTCGTGCTCCTTCAATGCAGAGCAGACAGCCGGGGCATCATCCACATCCAGAAGAAGGATACCCGAGCGGTGGGCATCATCTCGGGTACTGCGTACGGGAATACCACGCTCATCCAACGCACGGAGCAGGTACCCGCCCACGGTGATGATCCGTTGGGCGGTCCTCTCCGGCCCGACAGTATCCAGTATGCGCAGCGCCTCCGCCAGCGCGAACAGCCCTGGAAACGGAGGATGTCCCATTTCGTGACCGATGCCTCCGGATAGCACGTCCAATCGGTCGTTTTCAAGGGCGTAGGCATCGCGTGCACTCCTCCATCCGACGAATGGGGGATCCGCCTGGGGCCACCCGTCTCCCGTGAGAAATGCCGCATTGCCGTATCCCGCTGTTGCCCATTTGTAGCCCGAGAACACCAACGCATCGATTCCCATCGTTTCCATGTCCAGCGGGAATGCGCCTATCGATTGGGTGGCATCTACCAGAAACAGCGCGCCGTGATGGTGGCAAACGGATGCCAAGGCACACAGATCGGCTCGAAAACCGTTCGCATACTGGACATGGCTGATGACAAACGCGGTAGTTCCGGGAATCCAGGAGGAGGTCAGATGGTCGGCGTCAATGGCGCCATCAGGAGATGTCTTGATGAAGCGAAGGTCCGCTCCGGCGCGAAGGAAGGGCAGCGTGCACGAAGGAAACTCCTGATCGAGGGCCAGAATGCGGGCCTCCCCACCCAGGCTTCTGGCCAGCATATTGAAACCGAGCGACGCATTGGGCAGGAACGCCGTTCGATCTGCCTGACCTCCGACAAACGACGCAACATCCTCGCGGGCACGCCGGGCCCTTTGCAGCCACACATCCCATCCCAGATCGCCCATGGAAACCGACTCGGCGTAGTAGTTGGCAGCCGCCTGCGCCGTACCCCTTGCCATGGGCCCGCCGCCTGCGGTGTTCAGATACGTTCGCCCCTCGAGAGCTGGGAAAAGAGCACGGAAGGCGGGCCAATCAAGCATCAGGAAACACGGGGTCTGGTACCACAGCAATCTCCTCCTCGCAGAACCTGGATGCAAGCAGGGGGATGATTCGGGGAAGTGCCTGCCTGATGGCGAATCACGTCATGATGGAGACAGGTGGGTCCGTCTTTACAGCCGATGAGGGGTTTGAAGTTGCAGATGGTGCCAGTGGCGTGGTTTCTTGGTGCCGTGTGAACACGACCCATCCGTCCGGTTATTGTATGCCCATTCACCAGAGGACAGCCGAGGACGCCAGCCTCGCACCTGCCCGGGGTTGTATCAAAGTCCGCTCGTATACGGTGCAGGGTACCCGCTTGCTGCTGGGAGCAGCGACCCTGCTGTGCATGTTGGCTGCCGCAGGGTGTCGGGACTTCAGCGTCGACCACGGACCGCCAGGCGACACATCAGCCGACCGGGTGGTCGCAGCAGGGACGCCCTTCGAACTTGGCTACGGACAGCGGGTGATCGTGGACGGAGCAGATCTGGCCATCGAATTCACCACCGTCATGGAGGATGACCGGTGTCTGCGAACGGTACAATGTGTTCAGGCAGGGCGCGCAGGTATCTTGCTGACCATCATCGACAACCAATCAGAACGCTCCCAGATCGTGGTCCAGATCCCGGGTCTGGTTGCCACGCCCTACGTCGTCAACGATATCATCCAGTTCAACGGGTATCGCTACCAGCTGCTGCAGGTGGATCCATACCCGGAAGAAAACACGGAACGGCGCGCCTCTGCCTATTCCATCCTGCTGGCCGTCGAACCGGTGGTCGCTCCGTAGGAGACCTGCAGCTCCTGCGCGATTCATGACTTCTTCCCCGCCGACAGGCATCCCTGTGCAGACTGCGGGCGTTAGGACGGACTGAAACTTTCCAATGAAACCCAAACAGTTTCCCACTGCCATGGCCGTAGAACGCACGCTTGCCATCCTGAAGCCGGACTGTGTCCGCAAGAACCTCATCGGCGAAGTAACCCGCCGCATCCAGGAAGCCGGATTCACTATCCGCGCCCTTAAAATGGTCCAGCTCTCCCGCGCAGAAGCCGAAGGTTTCTATGCCGTTCACAAGGAGCGTCCGTTCTTTGGCGAACTGGTTGACTTCATGACGTCAGGTCCCTGCGTTCCCATGGTCCTGGAAAAAGAGAACGCCGTTGCCGACTACCGTGAACTGATCGGCGCTACGGATCCTGAAGAAGCTGCCGAGGGTACGATCCGCAAATTGTTTGCAGACAACAAGGGACAGAACATTGCCCACGGATCGGACTCTGTTGAAAACGGACGGATTGAAGCCAACTACTTCTTCCCGGAATACGAAATCGTCAATCACGGCGGTTGAGCTGTGTGTGATGGCGGTGCTGCTACTGGCAGCCACGGCCTGCACTCTTCCTGGCGGGCGGGCGGACGGCGCATCTTCAGATGCCGCCGACCGCCCGCCCGCCCTCGTTTCCACCGGCGCTGACCGCCTGGTGGCCTCGGGATTCGATGCGCTTGATGGAATGCGAGTGGGGCTCGTGGTCAATCACACTGCCCGCTCGGGCGAGAAGCACCTCATTGACTGGATCCATGAGGCGCCCGAGGTAGAGCTGGGAGCGTTATTCGGTCCGGAGCACGGCATCCGCGGAGACGAGGACGCCGGTGCGAAAATCGGTGATGGAATCGATGACGCAACGGGGGTTCCGGTCTACAGCCTGTACGGCGAAAACCGCCGTCCTACGCCGGATATGATGGCGGGCCTCGACGCCCTCGTTTTCGACATCCAAGACGTCGGCGCCCGGTTCTACACGTTCATATCCACCATGGGGCTGTCGATGCAGTCGGCCGCCGAGGCCGGCGTACCGTTCATCGTACTGGACCGCCCCAACCCTCTCGGTGGTGAACGCATGGCGGGTTATCTGCGCCCGGACTCGTTGGTCTCCTTCGTTTCCCAGTATCCGATCCCCGTTCGCCATGGACTGACCGTCGGAGAACTGGCTCGCATGATCCAGGGCAAGGACTGGGTACCTGGCGTGAAGAATCTGGATCTGCGTGTTGTCGAAATGGATGGGTGGGAACGAGCCATGCTTTGGCCGGAGACGGGGCTGCACTGGATTGCCCCGAGTCCGAACCTGCCCTCGTTCGAATCGGCCATGATCTACCCCGGCACCTGTTTCTTCGAGGCCACGACGGCAAGCGAGGGACGGGGCACGCCAGCCCCGTTCCTTACCGTTGGTGCTCCGTGGCTGGATGCCGATGCATTAGCCGCAGACCTTCGGAAATGGGGAACGCCCGGCCTGCGTATCGAAGCGGGTAATGTGACGCCCGTACGTATTCCCGGCGCAGCCACGAATCCCAAATGGAAAGACACGGAGCTGGGATCCTTGCACATTACCATCACCGACCCCGACTCCGTGGATGCGGTAGCAACAGGCTTGGATCTGGTGGGGCGAATGTACCGGATGGCGCCGGACAGCGTGAAAGACTCGTTCTTCCGCGAACGCTGGATGGCCTTGCTTTCCGGCTCGGGGGAAACCCTTGAGCGCATCAAGGGCGGCATGGATCGTGACGCCTGGGCATGGAGCTGGGAGGAGGACATGGCCACGTTCGAAGCGCAGCGCCGCCCCTACCTGCTTTACTGAGCCGCTTCAGCTGTCTGTTTTTGCTTGGGTCGCCACAGAATGGCGTAGATGATCTCGAGGTAACCTCCGAGGATCATCAGGGGGGCGACGTACAGGGAAACGAAGCCATCGACCTCGTTCTCCATCCGCATAAGGACATATCCGGAGATGATCAGCAACAGTCCGAGTAGAAGCAGCATGTAATTGCGCCGCTCAAAAACCATCACGCGTCGGCCCTTGCCTTGTGCGCGTGCAGGGCGACGGCGGCGTCCGTTTCGCTTGCTCCCTTCTGCCATGATGCGTGCTTCGGAATGGATTGGTGGGACCCCGGGCAAGTCTTCTGTGGGTCCGAACCCGATGCATAAAGGCATGTTCCACACGATGTTTCCATTCGGAATCGTAAGGAAAGCGCTCCCTCCTTCGTACCTTTTCGGCTCCACGCACAGGCTACCCTGTTCCATTGCCCCCATGCCTGCCTTTCTTCGCATCTTCCTGACCGGCCTTGGTATTTTCGCGGCACAGTGGCTCATCCTGGGGCGTATTACGCTGTGGGGTACCTATCCGGATGCCGTCCTCTTGTTCGTGGCATGGTTGGGTGTTCGGAAGGGGCGCCATTGGGGTGCCATCGGAGGTTTTGTGCTGGGTTTCCTTCTGGATGCCGTCTACAACACCTGGGGGCTGCACATGCTGGTCAAAACCATCATCGGCTTCACGCTGGGCCTTTTCCCAAGTTCGGAGCGGGAGGCGTTGCTCATCCTGCCTCGGCAGGCATTCTTAGGAAGCCTGGTGGTGGCCTTGGTACACAACGGAATTTTCGTGACCCTCCTGGCATTGCAGTCAGGCACTCGCAACGCGTTCCTGGTCACCGGTCTGTGGATAGGGTCCGCCCTGTATTCAGCCTTCATCGGCACGATGACCTCCCTCTTTACCTCACGCAACCCCGGCATCTTCTCGTGAAATGATGATGGATCGGGCTCTGACCAGTTACCCTGTGATTGCCAGATGCGCGTTCAAGGCCGTATCTTGCGATTCGCTGGTGTCCCGGGCGCCCAGACGCTCCGCTGCAGGGACGCGGCACCACGAGGGGCTATAGCTCAGCTGGTAGAGCGCTTGAATGGCATTCAAGAGGTCAGCGGTTCGACTCCGCTTAGCTCCACACGCGTAAACCCCGGTTCTGACAAACAGAGCCGGGGTTTTTTCATGGGTATAACCGTCGGCGCACAGGGGATGTCTGACAGCCCGTGCACCTTGTCCAGACGCGGGGCATGTTTCAGCACCGTAATTTTTCGATCCGGCCGGACTTGCTCGATCTGATGCTCGGTATGAATACGGAGAACGCTCTTGGCGACCTGCCAACGAGGGTGTCGATTACCGGATGAACGTATGCGTGTATTTGAGCAACAGCGTACGGTTTCGCGATACTGGAAGCGCTGGCGAGTCACGGAAACGGTCCGTATTCAGGTTCTCGGTGTAGACCACCCAAAGGTCATTGCCCTCGGCCATGTTGTAGCGGAACCGGACGTTCGATGCCACGATGTCGGCCGCCGTGTTGTACTGCACGAACGCGTTCAGGGACAACTTCGTGTTGAGGCCGATCTGGGAGCGAACACCCACCAGGTGGATATTGGCCTGTTGGTCCCTTTCCGGAAATTCGAGTCGGGTGAACTCGTAGTCTCCAGCCAGTTCAATGAACCGGTTCACGTTCCACGTCGGCTCGAGTCCGATAGCGTATCGGGTACCGTCGTAGAATGTGCCGGCCCGGACATCGACCTGCCCGCGAAAGAGCGAACCCTCCGGCATCTCGTATCGCGCCTGGGACTCAACGAAACCGTATCTCCCTGCAGGAACCGTGGTCTCCCCGGGAAATGACACCTCCTCCAGCAGATCTTCAATCAGGTAATTGGCACTGATGCGAGCGCTGGCGCTGGACTTGAAGGCAAAATCCCAGCTGCCTCCGGCGCGCAGGGATTCAAGCGATCCATCCGCGTTGCGAAAGTAGACACTCCCGTACGTTGAACCATCGTGCGTCCGCAGCTTGGCCTGATCCGGGGACAACCACCCGTACTGGACGTCCCAGGAATACTGCCAGTAGTCGGTACGCTGAACGAAGCCAACCCCGGGCAGGTAATCCCGCCCGGCGAACGAAGCGCCCGTGCGATAGGACCAACCGATGTCGGTCCGACGCTGCAACTGTACGGATCCGTAGGCTGAACCGGTCAGTGACACACCATTCGCATCACTGAGGGCATCATCAAGCGTCTGTGCCCACTTCATTTCAAGGATCTCGAAATCGCCCAGTCTGATGACGGCATCCGCGCCGTAGGCAGCATTCCAGGAGCCGTCATCGCCGAGGCGACTGGTGCCCATCACCCCGGCATACGACTGGTCATTGACCACGCGCCGACGTACACGGAGCACCCCGAAATTCTCGGCCGGCAGGTTGCCCTGCACCTCAGTCTGCATGTTGATCAGGCCGATATCCCACTCCCCGACCCGACCGACCAGCCGCCCGCCTCCTAGGATGCGTACCGTCTGACCATCACTGATACCGATCTGCCGGCTGTGGAAGAGGCGGTCCCGGCGCCCGGTGGAGAATTCAAAAAGCGCCGACCGCTCCTGGAAAAACTGCCTCTTTTCTGGGAAAAAAAGCGAAAAGCGGGAGAGGTTGACCTGCTGGTCGTCGGCTTCGACCTGGGCAAAATCCGTGTTGATCGTGGCATCGAGCGTCAGGTTGCTCGTCAGCGCATACTTGAAGTCCACGCCCGCCTGTCGCGTGAACTCACTGTCGAAGCGGTACGCAGTGTCCGACTCGTTGAGGGTATGCAGTCCCGTGCTGCCACCGGTCACATAGGGCGTGACGTACAGTGGCTTCTGGGACCGGATTCCTTCCAGGCGCACTTTGGCAGCCTGGGAGGGTTTGGCAAAGCCCAGGTCCCAGTTGGGGCGAATGGGCGGGTAGACATGGCGCTCGCCTTTTCTGGAGATGTAGCGATACACGATCATTCCCATGTCCACACTGCCATCAACTTCCTGGAACGACAGACTGGAGAACGGAATCCGCATTTCAGCAAACCAGCCGCGTTCATCGACCTTCGTGACCACGTCCCAGAACGTATTCCAGGACCTGTTCACGGCACTTCCCATCCCTCCGCCACCGCCGCCATCGGCATCATCCGAAACCGCATAATCGAAGCGGACACCCGTTGGCGTGGTGAAGAACCACAGCGCGTTCTCATTGTCATTGAATGTATCCAGGACGATGGCGAAGGTGTCATCGCCTGAATACCGATCCCGATAGAGGGTGTTGGCGCGAATCTGCTCCGGCTCCGTGTCGAACATACTACCCGCTACGTAGATGAAATCGTCGTCGTAGGCCACCCTGATTTCCGTTCGCTCGGTCACGACCCCACCCGAGATCGGCTCGTACATTGTCAGGTCGAGGGGCGCCACGCCTTGCCAGGCCGCTTCATCCGCATACCCATCCAGTTCTACTGATCCTGCCATACGGGGCAGGTTGATTGGCTGTTGGGCAGATGCATCGGGGACCGCCAGAATCGTAAGGAGCAGCGCAAGGCGAAAGATACCTTGGAGCATGGGAGCACCGTCAGAGATGTGCATGAGGGGGACAGGCCGTACGTGCGATTCCGGATCAGTACACCGGTACAGACGGATCCACATCCCGGGACCATCCGATGATACCTTTGTCGAGATTGAGCACATCCGTGTACCCCTGCTTGAGCATCCAGGCAACCACATGGGCTGACCTGGCACCGGAGCGACACATGACCACGATCCGGGCATCCTTGTCCGGAGCCACTTCGGGCAGGCGGTCGGAAAGCTCATCCATGGGTACGCACTGACCTCCCAGATCAGCAATGGACAGCTCGCTGGGATCGCGTACATCGAGGAGCAAAAAGTCCTCTTCAGCCTCGCGCATTTGCTTCAATTGCGTAGCGGATATCTGGGGAACACGGGGTCCAAAAAACATGGGCGATGGGTCGGTCGGGCGAGTGGGAGCAGCGGATACCGTAGAAGTCCCGTCTGCTAGGGCCGAAGGCACCCCGCAAAAGGCCTCGTAATCCTGTAGTTCCATAATATCCGGCGAATCCCCACAAACTCGACAATCCCGATCACGTTCGGCATGCAATGTGCGCATTTCCATGGTCAGGGCATCGACCATCAGGAGCCGGCCCTTGAGCACCTCGCCCATCCCCGTGATCCATTTGATGACCTCGGTAGCCTGCAAGGTGCCGACCAATCCGGGTAACACGCCCAATACACCCCCCTCCGCGCACGAAGGCACTGTTCCAGGAGGAGGGGGCTCCGGAAACAGGCATCGATAGCAGGGTCCACCTTCCAGGCCGAAGACCGATACCTGCCCATCAAAACGGTAAATGGAGCCATAGATGGACGGCCGGCCGGTCAGGACACATGCGTCATTGACCAAGTACCGGGTGGCAAAGTTGTCCGTGCCGTCGGCAACAGCGTCATAGAAGCCGATCCGGTCGATCGCATTCTCACGGGTGAGGCGCTCAACGATGGGCTCGAGGATGA
>Ga0181573_10002929_pt1 | contig 15465 bp, 2 predicted proteins | sample 101ome_25_FD_148643 | JGI IMG/M metagenome (GOLD analysis project Ga0181573, IMG submission 148643) | Coastal salt marsh microbial communities from the Groves Creek Marsh, Skidaway Island, Georgia - 101409BT metaG (spades assembly) | ecosystem: Environmental > Aquatic > Marine > Intertidal zone...
CGTTGGTTAGAAAAACTCGCAGTATGTATTCAAAATCGTTGATTTCGCGATTGGGCGCGGCCTGTTTGCTGACGGCGTTGTTGGCGGGAGGCGATGCGCTGGCCGATGTCGTACTGGACACCCAGGAAAACAACAAGACGACCACCGTCGCCAACACCCTGACCTGGAATCACACCTGTTCCGGGGGCAACCGGATCCTGATTGTCACGGTTGCAAGCAACAACAAGGGCGGAACAGAAGTGCAGTCGGTCACCTACGGCGGCACGCCCATGACCGAATTGCTGGATCCGGCGCTGGGCACAGGTCCTGCGGCTGCGCAGGTGACCAGTGGAGATGTGGATCTTACCGTCTGGGGATTGGTGAATCCCACCGGCAACATGAACCTGCCGGTCCTGGTCACCCTTACCGGCGGCGACACCCGCATGATCACCGCCGGTTCCGTCTCCTTCTACAACACCGAGCAGGTCCTGCCCACGGCCAACAATGGGCGGGTGACGTCGGCTTTGGGCAACGGCGGGCTGGGCGTCAACGAACCCTCGGTGACGGTCAACAACGTGATCGTCGGCGACATCGCGATTGACGCCCTGGGCGTTGCCGACACCCCGGTGATCGCGGCGGTCGATCCCAGTCAGGTGCAGATTTACAACATCCGGACGACCGACACCCCGGCCGCGGACCAGGTGCTGAATGCCATGAGCTTCGAGATCGGCAACGGAGCCCTCTCCATGGACTGGGCGCTGGATATGGCCGGCTTCGACTGGGCCATGGCCGGCATCCGGATCGCCGCCGCGCCGCCGACGCTTTCATCCGCGGCCAACCAGGTCTTCGTGGTGGGCGACAGACCCACTGACACGGAGGTGATCACCGTCCAGGACAATGGCGCCATCATCGACGCCACCACCGACATCCGGATCAAGATCCCCGCCGGGTTCAACATGACCTGGGACACAACGGTCTTGAGCTATTCGGCGGGCGGCACGGCCTCGCTGAAGGTGAATCCGGGCGCCGTGGGCTACGAGGACGGCGGCAGGACCGCGGTCATCGATGTGCTCGAGGATCTGGAGACCTTCGACACCCTGCTCATCTCGGACCTCAAGTTCGCGAACTTCTCCGGCGGCTCGCCTCCGGATAATCTGGAGCTGGAGGTGAAGAATGACGGCATTTCGCAGGCCATGGACTCCGCGACGATCGAGGTCCGGGCCCCGACCATTTCCTACACGGAAGGAACCACGACCTTTCAGGCCGGCAGCGACCCCTCTCCCGCCCTCGGCATCATGAGCATCGTGGTCCAGGACAACGCCTCGCAGGCCTTGATCAAGGCCGACAACACCACCGGCGACATCCGAATCCGCATCCCGGACACGCTGAGCATGACCTGGGACACCGCCGTGACCATGCCGACCCTGACGCCCAGCGGCGCGGGAACGGTCGATCCCACGGTCACCTATGAAGACAACGACAAGACCGTGCGCATCGATGTCACGGGCAATTTCGGGGCCTCGGAGACATTGACCGTCACCGGTTTGAAATTTGCCAACTTCACCGCGAAATTCGGGCCCGGAAAGCTCGCCCTGGACGTCCGCAACAATGACGGCACGGCGGCGGAAACCATGGCCAATCTTGAGATTCAGGGCGCGTCGATGACGTCGTCCGACGATCAGGAGTTCGCCGTCCTGAACCCCTCGGACGTCGCGCTCGCGACGATCACGGTTTCGGAAGACACGTCCGGCACAATCACGATGGCCAACGACATCCGGATACGCATTCCCAATGCCGTGAACATGTTCTGGGACCACGGCGTCCTGACTGCGGCGGCGGGCAGCATCTCCATCGCCGGCGGCGTCGGGACGGTGGCCGGGGTCGATCCTTCGGGGGGGACGCTGCCGATCCCCGTCTCCTACAGCGCGGACAACAAGACGCTGATCATCGACATCCTCGCCGATTTCACCGGCAACGAGGTGGTGACGATCAACACCGCGTCGGGCCTGGAGTTCACCGGCTTCTTCACGCAATCCGGCCTCGACAACCTGGAACTGGTCGTGGATGGGAACGATGCGGGCAACGTCGCCGCGTTCGATGCCAAGACCGTCGTCATCGCCGGCGCGCAGATCGCCTCCGCCGCCGACAAGTCCTTCCGCACCGGTGTGGCCACGGCGTCGCCCGCGGTCGACGCCTCCACGATCACCGTCACGGAGAGCGCCTTCACGACGACCATCACCCCGGCCAACGACATCCGTATCCGCATCCCGACGGGCGTGGACATGAAATGGAATCAGACCGTCACCATGCCGACCTTTGGCGGTATTCCGGGCGGCGTCGCGGCGAAAGTCGACGCCACCGTGAGCTATCCCGACGCGCGAACGTTGCTGATCAATGTCAACACCCCTTTCGCGCTGTCCGACAAGCTGACGGTCTCCGGCCTGAAATTCACCAGTTTCGGCGCCTCGTCGGAGGATTTTCTGGAACTGGACACGCTGGACGACATCACCAAGGTGGGCGCGACCGATCCGATGCATGTTCGGGTGGTGGCGCCGACCCTCTCCTCCGAGTCCGACCAGCTCTTTCAACTTGGCGCCCCCGTTTCCCTGGCCTCGAAGATCACCGTCACCGAGGATGCCAACGAGCAGACCATCACCATGGGCGACGACATCCGCATCCGCATCCCCGGCTCGGTGGACATGGTGTGGGATTCTTCCATCGACACCATGGCGGAGGGCGTTTCCCTCACCGTCACCGGCACGGGGGGAGCCGTGGCTTTTCCCGTCACCTTCGAGTCCGGCGACAAGGTCGCCGTGATCAACGTCACCGCGGATTTCGACCCCGGGGACATCCTGGAAATCGAGGGGCTGCAATTCAAGAGCTTCACGACCTCGACCGCTGTCCCGGACAGCCTGGAGCTGGTCGTCACCGGCGCCCCGGGCGACAACGCGAACGCGACCGACGACAAGACCAAGACGATCACGGGCTTCAACGAGGCGCCGAGCTTCAGCGCGGCCGGCGATTTCGAGGCGCTCGCCGGGACGGGCGTGAACACCATCAGCGGCTGGCTCCAGGGCATCGGCCCCGGCGTCGGCGAAAGCGGCCAGACCGTGACCTTCACCGTCACCACCGACAACGACGCCCTCTTCGTCGACAACAACCCGGCGCCGGGCCGGGTCATCGCGGACATCGTGTCGGGGCCCGGGACCTATCCCGATGAGGATCTCGTCTTTGAGCTTTCGGGGACGTCGTTCGGCGTGGCCAACATCACCGTCACTGCCATGGACGACGGCGGCACGGCCAACGGCGGCATCGACTCCAGCGCCTCCCAGACCTACACGATCATCGTGATCGAGGGCATCACGCAGGTCGACGCGGTCAGCCAGCACGCCGACACCACTTTGTCCAAGACGAGTTGGAGCCATACCGTCGGCACGGATGACAATCGCGCGTTGGTGGTCGGCATTGCGTCGCATGACACGGGCGAGACCCACCCGATCGCGGGCGTCACGTTCAACGGCGTGGCCATGACTCAGGTGGGCAGCCTGCATGTGGACGACGACGCCGAGACCCTGCTGAACACCATGTGGGTTCTGGACGATCCGGACTCCGGCGCTCATACGATCCAGATCAATGTCGGCGGGTCGGGGAACATTCCCGGCTTGTCGGCGGGCGCGGTCTCCTTTTCCGGCGTGGACGGCGCTTCCCTGGTGTTGGGCGGGAGCGGCGGGTTCACCGGGCAGAGCATCACGCCGAGGGCGGTCTTTTCCGGTGTCGCCGCGGACCAGGTCGTGGTCGATTCCCTGGCGGTGATTCGCAGCCCGTTCGCCAACGGGACGCACGGCGCCAGCGTCACGGTTTTTCCGACCGTTGCGGGCATGACCAAGCGCTGGGACACCAATGACACCTCGACCGCCTCGTTCCAGGACCACATCCTCTCGGCCGGCAGCACGCGGATCAATTCCCGCGGCACGATCACCAACCGTTGGGAGATCAACACCGCGACGGCCCGGAGCTGGTCCATCTTGGCCGGCATCATGCCCAGCGCGGGCAGCGTCCAGCTCTCCTCCGCCGCGAATGAAATAGCCGACGAGGGAGATCCGCCGGAACCCTGGGGTTTGATCACCATCACGGAATCCGCCGGCACGCCCCAGATCACCGCGGCCAACGACATCCGCATCCGCATCCCCGACGGCGTGGATTTCACCTGGGACAACACGGTCCCTCTGGGCGGTCTGACGTTCGGAGGAACCTATCCGGGAAATGTCACGGCCGTCACCTACTCCGCGGATTCCAAAACCCTCACGCTGGACATCGACACGGATTTCATGGCCCAGGAAACCTTGACGATCGACGGGCTCGTGCGGCTGACAGGCATGGCGTCGGGGCCGGACAACCTGGAACTGCTCACCTCGAACGCCGCGGCGGATCCCATGAATCTGGATCCCGCCATCACCGAGGACGACAAGATCATGGACATCGGCGAAGGGCTCAAGATCTCCTCGGCCGACAATCAGAGCTTCGTCGTGAACGACAACCCCACGTTCAACTCCCTCATCACCATCACGGACTACGAGAACACCGCGGAAATCCTGATGGGCAACACGATCTGCATCGACATCCCGGCCGGGGTGGACATTACCTGGGACAGCAGCGATTTGACGGCGTTGTTCGGCGGCCCGGCCTTCATGAAGGTCGCGGGGCCGCCCGTCTATTCCAACGGCGACAAACGAATGTGCGTCTCGGTCATCGCCGATTTCCTGCCGGGCGAGGTCCTGACCATTTCCGGCCTCAAGTTTGCCAACTTCGGCTCCTCCAGCGGCCCCGCCAGCCTGACGCTGGATGTGGACGGCGATGCGAACATCGATGTGCAAGCCACGGACGACAAGGGCAAGGCCGTCGGCGAGCCGCTGCTTTCCAGCGGCAGCCAGACCTTCCTGGTCTACGACGGGATCACCGTCGCCGACACCATCACCCTCACCGAGGACGCCTTCACACCCACCCTGACCGACGCCGACGAGATCCGCATCCAGATCCCGGCGGGCCTGGACATGGAGTGGGACACCTCCAATACCACCCCCACCCTCACCGGCACCTTCATCACCAACGGCGGCGGCGTCGATTCCGTCACCTATCCCGACAACAAGACCATGCTGATCTCGATCGACCGTGACTTCGCTCCCCTCGAGACGCTGATCATCGCCGACGCGACCTTCGCCAACTTCGGCGTCGCGACCGACATGGGGTCCGGGCCCGACAACCTGGGGATCATCGTCTCCGGCCCGGGCGCGCCGGTGGCGGCCACCGATCCGCAGTCCAAGACCGTGCTGCAGCCGACCATCGAAACCGCCACCATGATCGACCAGTCGTTTGTGGTGAAGTCCACGGACCAGTCCGTGGAGCCGATCAAGATCACGGACGATCTGAACGTGGCGACCATCCTTGCCGACAACGGCACGGGCGACATCCGCATCGTCATCCCGGGCGCGCTGGACCTGACCTGGGACACCAGCATCACGCTGCCCACTTTCGACACCACCGGCCTGGTCTACGGCGGCGCCATCTCCCCGATGGTCAGCTACGAGGACGCGGGCAAGACCCTGGTGATCGACGTCACCTCGGATTTCGGGATCGATCCCGGAGTGGCGGCCGACAGTTTCACCATTTCCGGCCTGGAGTTCGAGAACCTCAACTCCGGCAGCCCCCCCGACAGCCTGGAATTGGAGGTGCGCAACGACGGCTTGAGCCGCGACGAGGATCCCTACACCAAGGAGATCCTCACGCTCACCATCTCCTCCGCCGCCAACCAGAACATCCCGATCAACTCGCCCGACCAGGTCGCCGAGACCATCACCATCACCGACGCGTCAGGGACCGCCTTGATCAAGGCGGGCAATCTCTACGTGCGCATCCCGGAGAGCCTCGACATGGAGTTCGTCGATCCGCCCGCCGGCGGAGTCACGGCCTCCGGGACGGCCGTGACCTCGGGCCACGTGGCCGCCGCTCCGGCGATCGTCTATCTGAACGACGCCATGGGCGACAAGAAGATCGCCTGCATCCCCGTCGGCACGGACTTTGACCCCGACGACACCCTGATCCTGGCGGGTTTAGAATTCACCGGCTTCTCCACGGTTACCGATCCGGACAACCTGGAATTGATCATCGACGGCAATCCCTTGGGGACGACCGTGGCGGAGGACGACAAGTTCAAGCGCACCTCCGCGGCCATCATCACCTCCGCGGCCGACCAGTTCTTTCTCGCGGGCGACGGCCTCACGCCCATCAGCCCCATCACCATCATCGAGCATCCCACGTCCGCGTCGATCACCATGGCCAACGGCATCGTCATCGACATCCCCGCCGGTCTTGACATGACCTGGGACACTTTGGATTTCTCGGCCACCTTCGGGGGGACGTTCATCACGGGCGGCGGCACGATCGCCGCGCTCGGCGCCGGATCCTACACCATGGGGGGCAAGCGCCTCACCCTCATCCCCAGCCGGGATTTCCTCCCCTGGGAAACGCTGACCATCGCCGATCTCGGCTTCATCGTCGGCTCCACCCCTTCCGCCCTGGACAAGCTGGAACTTTCCGTCGATGGGGGGGTGTCCGTGGCGGATGAGGACGACAAGAACAAGGCCATCGGATTGCCGACGCTGAGTTCCGCGGCCGGGTCGGAATTCAGTGTGGGCGATCCGGCGACGGTCCTGCCGACGATCACGATCACGGAATCCGCCGGCCCCACGATCACCGCGGCCAACGACATCATGATCAAGCTGCCGGCAACGTTCAACGGCAGTTTCGACGAGACCAAGGTTCCCACCTTCGGCGGCTCGGCGGCGGGCAAGGTCGCCGGGGTTAGCTATCCGGGCGGCGGCCCGGTCTACGACACCATCATCGTCAACGTGACCTCCGACTTTGTCGGCAACGACACGCTGACCCTCGACGATCTGTGCCTGAAGGACTTCACCGCCAACTCCCCGGCCGACAACATGGAGCTGTACATCGAGGGCCCGGCGGATGTGACGGTGGAGGCCTACGACGACAAGTTCCTGGCCATCGGCCGCGAGATCTTCCACGACGCCACTTCCTGCAACACGGACATGACGCTCGGCGACATGACACAGACCTTCAACCACACGATCGGCGGGGAGAACAACCGGCTGCTGGTCGTCGGCATCACGGTCTACGACACCACGGCGGCGGCGGATACCGCGATCACCGGAGTGACCTACGGCGGGCAGGCCCTCATGCAGGCCGCGGCCGACATCAATCCCACCGGACCGCCCTTCGTCAGGACGGAACTCTGGTACATTCTGGAAGCCGATCTTCCCGCGGCCGGTTCGCACGCCATTGTCGTCAACTACGCCGGCGCGAACGACGACCGGATCGTCACGGCGACCTCGGTCTACAACGCCAGGCAGACGGCGCCCGTGCCGGAGGCCACGGCGTCGAGTTCCGCCGACTCCGGAGCCTCGCCCTACACCACGGGCATCACCACGCTGACGGACAACGCCTGGGTCTTCGATGAGATCGGAACCGGCGCCTCAACGAGCTTCACTCCGGATGCGGCGCAGCTCGAACGTTGCGACACGATGGGCTTCGCGGGGCTGGCCAGCGGCGCCATGAGCACCAAGGAGGTCGGGGCTGCCGGCGCCACCACCATGGAATGGACCGGATTCACGACCGGCTCGCCCACGGCGCACGCCTTGGCGGCCTTCGCCCCGTTCGTGGTCAACCAGCCGCCCACGCTCACCGATGTGGCCGCCATGGTTCTCTTTGCGGAAAACACGGTCAACGCCGCCCCGCAGATCGTCGATACGATGGTCACGCTGACGGACATCGATTCGCCCGACTTCGACGGCGGCAACCTGACGATCGACTACTCGGTCGGCGGCGGGGCGGAGGATCAGTTGTCCTTTGCGACGTCGGGCAACATTCGCCGAACGGGCAACAATATCGAGTACATGACCGGCCCCGGGGTATACACCGTGATTGGCACGGTTCCCGGAGCTGGCGCCGGCAGCGGTGTCGGCGGCGAGTCGTTTATCGTCACCTTCAACGCCAACGCGACGCCCGCCCGCGTGGATGAGCTGATCCAGGCGATGACCTACCAGAACACCTCGGACATGCCGGCGGCCAGCCGGACGATCGAGATCACGGTGAACGACGGCGACGGCGGAACCAGCGCCCCGGTCTCGACCGTGATCAACGTGGCTCCGGGAAACGACCCGCCGACGCTGACCATGGTCAGCACCCTGGGCCCGGGCGGATTCTTCGAGGACACCGCCAACCAGATCACCTACGCGACGCTGGCGGCCGCCGCGAATGAGAACGATCCGGACGGCGACACCGTGCTCTTCACCATTGAAAGCGTCCTTGCCAACAGCACGCTGCTGCATGTGGACGCGGGGATGACCACCAATCCCGTCGTGGCCGGGGTGACGACCCTGGGCCCGGGTGAATTCCTCCTCTGGACGCCGCCGGCGGATGAAAACAACGTCACCGAAGGCGGCGCGCACAGCGCCTTCACCGTGACCGCGACCGACGGAACACTGTCCTCCGCGCCGGCGGTGACCGTTCCGATCAGCGTAACGCCCTGCAACGATCCGCCGAGTTTCAATCGGGGGCCGGACATCATCGTGGCGACGGGCACGATGCACAACGCGGCCTGGGCGACCAGCATCAGTCCCGGACCCGCGGATGAGTCCGGTCAGACCGTGGGTTTCGTGCTCACGGTGGTCAGCACGGACAATGCGTCCCTGTTTGCGACGGCGCCGACCGTCACCGCGGCGGGCGTGTTGGATTTCGACATTGCGGCGGGCCAGTCGGGCTACGCGCGTGTCTCGGTGGTTGCGCAGGACAACGGAGGCACGGCCAACGCCTGCGACGACGACACGAGCGATCCGCAGTATTTCGTGATTTCGACGCCGGTGCGTTATCGGCGTTGCGGTCTGATCAACAACGCCACCAACGGGCCGTCCTTCGTTGCGATCGGCGATTTCCGGGAAAATGACAACAATCGTGATTTGTTTATCGCCAACATGACCGCGGACACCATCGGCATCTGGTTGGGCAACGGGGCGACCCGGTTCACCTATGAGGAGACCCTGAGTCTGCCCGGGGGATCGAGTCCGGCCGGCATCGCCCTTGGCGATTACAATCGCGACGGCTTTGACGACATTGCCGTGGTGAATTTTGGCGCCAACAACGTCATGGTCTACGAGACGCGGCTGGATCAAATGACCCTGACGGATACGGAAGCGGTCGGGACGGATCCCATGTTCATTGCGGGCGGCGACCTGAACGGAGATGGGCGGACGGATCTGGTGACCGCCAATTCCGGCAGCGACAACATCAGCGTCCTGCTGGCGCTGGGCGGATCGACCTTCAGCGGCAAGGCCGACACGGCGATCGGGGCCGGTTCGAATCCGGCGGCGGTGGCGCTCGGGTATTTCAACGCGGACAGCAACCTGGACATGGCGGTCGCGCAATTCGGGTTGAATCGGGTGAGCTTCCATCTGGGCGACGGTGCGGGAGGCTTCAGCTCCAGCACGTTTGTCAATGTGGGGACGCAGCCAATCTCCCTGGCCGGCGCGCAGGACTACAACGGCGACGGACATGTCGATATCGTCGTCGCCAACTTCGGTTCGGACAACGTGATGCTGATCCGGGGCAATGGCGACGGGACCTTCAATGCGCCGGGCGTCATGGACACCGTCGCGGTGGGCGATGAGCCCCGCCACGTGGCGGAGCGGGACATCGACGATGACGGGGATCTGGATGTGATCGTGGCGAATCGCGGGGACGACACGGTTTCGGTGATCGTTCGGGGCATGGGCGCGCCGACGGTGGAGACCTGGCCGCTGGAGACGGGCTCCGGGCCGGTGGCGGTGGCGACGGGCAACTTCAACGGTCCGCGCAACGGCGAGGAGATCGCGGTCTGCAACTTCGCCAACAACACCTTCCAGATTCTCTGCAATGTGTTCCCGCACGTGCTGTCCCTGAATTCGACGGATCGTTCGCTGGATGTGCTGGAGGACGCCTCGGTGGACTTCGAAATCCAGGCTACCGTGTTGACCCGGGATATCAACAGTTACAACATCATTCCCGCGGGTCCGCTGACCGGGCCGTTCAACGGCACGCTGACGGGCACACCGCCCAACCTGACCTATACGCCGGATCCGGACTTCTACGGGACGGACAGCTTCAAGTTCACGGCCTCGACGCCGCTGCTGACCTCCTCGGAGACCACCTTCACCATCTGGATCCAGTCGGTGAACGACAAGCCGACGATGACGGTAAGCAATCCGGCCTTGACGCAGAATGTGTCCAAGAGCGCGGGGATGCAGATGGTCACGATCGCAACCGGCGTCAGCAAGGGGCCGGCAAATGAATCGGGGCAGAAGGTGAGATTCATCCTCTCCCCGCACCAGTCGTTTGTCGGTCAGGACATCTTCGCGATGCGGCCGTTCATTGTCATCGGCGACACGACCGCGACGCTGGTCTACGAGCCCAATCCGAACTACGTCGGAACGGGGACGGCGACCCGTAAGTTCCTGCTGATCGACAACGGCGGCCGGGCCTTCGGCGGCATGGATTCCGATCTGGCCAACGACGAGATCACCATCAACTTCACCTTCAACTGACCCGGATTGCAACGAGGTTGGACGACTGCTTCGGCGTCAGTGAAGCCGGTTCGACGGTGCGAACCGAGGTTCTGGCGGGCGTGGTCACTTTTTTCACGATGTCCTACATCGTCTTCGTGCAGCCCGCTGTGTTGTCGGGCGCGATGTTCGGCATGGAGACGGGGATGGATTTCGGCGCGTTGACGACCGCGACCTGTCTGTCGGCGGCATTGGCCACAGCCCTGATGGGATGGCTCGCGCGCTATCCCATCGCGCTGGCGCCGGGCATGGGACAGAACTTCTTTTTTGTGTTCTCGGCAATCCCGGCTGCGGCGGCGATGGGGCATGACGCTCCTTGGAAGGTCGGCCTGGGCGTCATTTTCGTGAGCGGCGTCCTGTTTCTACTGCTCTCCCTGATCGGAGTCCGCGAGCGCCTTTTGAACGCCGTCAGTCCGTCGATGAAGGCGGGCATCGGCGTCGGCATCGGGCTGTTCATCGCCTTCATCGGACTGCGCAACGCGGGGGTGGTCGTGATCGATCCGGGCACGGCTGTGAAGTTGAACGCGAGACTTGGATCCCCGGATTCACTGGTGTTCTTCATTGGATTGCTGACGGCCGCCGGGTTTTGCGCCAGGGGCGTCCGGGGAGCCATTCTCTGGGGGATGTTGGTCTCGACCGCGACTGCGGCTGTTCTCAAGCCGCTGCTGCCGTTGATCCCGGAATCGTGGGACTCCCGCACCGGGGCTTCGGCCTCGATGTTGGCGGAGCGGTTTCAGTTTGCGGACAGTGTGATGTCTGCGCCGCCGTCGTTGACGCCGGTTTTGTTTCAGATGGACCTGGCTGCCGCGTGTTCGGCGGCGATGCTGCCGTTTGTGCTCGCGTTTCTCTTCATGGACATGTTCGACACGATGGGAACGCTGATCGGCGTGGGTGAGCGCGCGGGGTTGATCAGGGACGGAAAGTTGCCGCGGGCCAATCGCGCGATGACCGCCGACGCCGTCGGCACGGTGGCCGGCGCGGTCATGGGAACCAGCACGGTGACGAGCTACATCGAAAGCGCGGCCGGCGTGGAGCAGGGGGGGCGGACCGGAATGACGGCGCTGGTCGTTGCGGGGTTGTTCCTCCTGACGCCGTTCTTCAGTCCGGTGATCGCCATGGTGGGAAGTTATCCTCCGATCACAGCGCCGGCGCTGGTGATCGTGGGCGCCATGATGATGCGGGGCGTTGGCAAGATCGACTGGTCCGATCACACGGAATCGATTCCGACGTTCCTGATCATCGTGGGCATTCCCTTCGCCTTCTCCATCGGGGACGGCCTGGCGCTGGGATTCATCGCCTACCCGATCGTCAAGGCCTTGGGCGGCCGGGCCAGGGAATTGAGCTGGGCGAGCGTCGCCTTGAGTGCGGCGCTGATCCTCTACTTCGTCCTGGTGCGCAGCCGGATGTAACGAGTTGACGCGACGGGCTTGCGGATTCCATCCGCGCTCGGGGGCTTGTCGCGGGCGCGCGCAATCTTGTGCATCTGTCGCCGGATCGCGGGACTGCGGTTCTATCGATCAGCCAATGGCGTCAGCCTCACGGAGGTCGTGCCTCCGGAATACGTCAATTTCCCTGGGATGACGGGGCCAGGCGCTCGATGACGCGCTGGAGATAGCGCAGTTCCCGCACATCGGAGAAGCTCCGGCCGAGCTCGAGCAATGCTTGGGCGCGGTCCCAGCGGCCTTCGCTGATGCAGGCCCGGGCGGCGACGGCTGCGTAGTGCGTCGGGGTCCAGTCGAGCGGCGTCGGGGGCGCTTGGGCGGCGATCTTGAGGGTGCGTTCGATCTGGGCGACGGAAGGCTCCCAGGTTTCGGGGGACTGGATGAGCGCGGCTTCCGCGGCGAGGAGCCGTTTGAAGTCGTCGCTGGCATCGGGGGGGAGCCTGTCGAGTCGGGAGGATTCAGCGGAGTTCCAGAAGATCACGGGCACGGGATGACTGCCGTTGTAGAACTCGAGCGGTTGCCGGGCTCCATTCCGGGCCGCCCGCCGCTCCGCGTAGTCGAACACCTCGGGGTTGACGGATCGATGGCGTCCGAAGATGGATTTCATGTCCCGGTCGGAAACCTTGGATAGTTGGCGGCGCTTTTCCGGGGGCGCCAGGCGCGATTGCCAGGTGCGTTCGTCGAACAGGAACAGCAATTCGGAATTCCGGCCCAGGAAGAAGGCCATCGGGGCGGCGTATTCCAGGGTGGGGAAGGCGTCGGATTGAATCATGCCGCCCTCGATGATGGCGGGCGCCGTGGCCTGGGAGGCGAGCTGTCTCGCCATGATCATCTCGGGGCGGCTCAGGCCAATGGCGGCCAGGTCGGCCATTGGGGCGGGACGTTGCTGGAAGGCCTGGAACTCCGCCTGGCCGAGTGACCAGGGTTGGAGGGAGCCGAGGATGATGATGTCGCCGTGGCCGGGATCCCAGATCTCAAAATGGGGAAACACGGAGCCGAAGGTGTTCAGGACGAGATCGAGGATGCCGTCGTGCATTTCATAAATGTGGAACCACTGGGCCATGACGCCGCCCGGTTTCAGACGGTTTGCGGCAATCTCGTAAAAGTCCCGGCTGAAGACGCTGCCCACCCCGATGGTCCAGGGATTGGAGGGCTCGCTGATGATGACGTCGTACTGCCGGGCATTGAGTTTGAGGATGGCGCGGGCGTCCTCGGTCCAGATCCGCGCCAGCGTATTGGTGTGCACGCCTTTGTTCCACTCCGCGAAGAGCGGGGCCGCCTCGAGCACCGGACCGCAGTTTTCGGCGATGTCGATACGATCGACGGGATGCCCCAGCAGGGCGCCTGCCGTGACGCCGCTCCCGAATCCCAGGACGAAGACGTCTTTTGCGGCGGGGCGGGCCAACATGGGGAGATGCCCGAGAAGATACTGCGTCCCCATGTCGCCATAGGAGGATGCGTCCGGCTTGCCATTGATGCGGAGCACGGTGGTGAGGGCGCCGTCCGCGACGGCTCCGCGCTCCACGCTGACGGTGGCGTCGGTCCCGTCCTGGTAGAAAAGCAGATCCACCTGATTGCGGCGGTCGTCCAGTCGTTCGGTGTTCACATCGGTTTCGCGGAAGCGGAACACGCCGGCGCTGATGACGCTCTTCCAGGTCTGGCCGCCGGTGAGGAGAATCAGTGTCAACGCGCCCGCGAGAGCCGCGGGAGGCGCGGCGGCGGTGACGGGTTTCCAGCGCAGGCGGCCCACCCGCCAGGCGGCGGCGAGCAAAATATAGGCGAGCAGTCCGAACGAACCGCGGAGGCCTATGGTCGGCATGAGGACGAAGCCGGTCAGCAGGACGCCGATCACCGCGCCGAGCGTGTTCCAGGTGAGAAGGCGGCCCACCTCCCGGCCCAGATTGGACTTCCCGCCGTTGTTCTCCCGTATCCAGAGCGGGAGGACGGCGCCCAAGACCCCGGCCGGCAGTCCCAGCACGGCCATGGAAATGAGGGAGTTGAGCAGCAGGTGGTAGAAATAGCCCACCGGACTTGCCGCGAGACCGGACTTGATCCAGCGGTAGGCCTGCACCCAGTTCTCAATGTTCATGATGTAGAGGGCGATCAGCGTCGCCCCGATCAGCAGCAACGCGAAGGTCGTCGCGGCGCGCGGCCATTGGGAAACCCGGGGGCTGGCGATCACGGAGGCGCCGATTCCGATGCCCAGGATGAAAGACATGAGGACAATCGAAAACGCCTGCAGCGAGCCGCCGAAAATCAGGATCAGCGAGCGCGCCGCCAGGATCTCCAGGCCCATGGAGACACCGCCGGTCAGGGCCACGAGCGCAACGGCGAGGCGGATGTCGGCGGCGCGGCCGGATTCGTTCTCCGGGGCGGGCGGCGCCGGGGCGGAGTTTTCCCCGGCGGGCGGCGGAGCGGCGGCTGCGGGGGTGGGGCAGGGGGCGGCTCCGGACAGGGCCAGCGCCGCGGCGCCGACCAGGAGGTTGGTCAGCCCTGCGAGTTGCAGGGTCGCGGACAGCCCGAACCAGGAAACCAGAAAGAAGCCGGCCAATCCGGCTCCCACGACCGCGCCCAGGCTGTTTACGGAATAGAATCTGGCCGAGAAGCGGCGCGCGTCGGGCGTGGTCTTCTGCAGCCAGGCCGCGACCAGGGGCAGGGTGCCCCCCATGAGGATGGTCGGCGGCGCCAGCAGCGTCACGCTTAGGCAGGCCTTGAAAACAAGGAAGGCGGTTGAGTGTTCCAGCAGGGCCGGGCCGACCCGGAGGAACACGGCGTCCGCCAGGTGGTGAAGGACGCCGAACAGAAAGGCGTAGACGCCGATGGCGATTTCCACGTAGCCGTACCACTTGAGCGGCTCTTCAAGCGCGTCGGCGCGTTTGCCGAAGAGCCGGTTGCCCAGCGCCAGCCCCCCCATGAACACCGCGAGCACGACCGTCTGGGCCTGCACGGTGCTGCCCATCATCAGCTTGAGGTAATTGGACCAGATGACCTCGTAGATCAGGGCCGTGGCGCCGGACAGGAAGAAGAGCAGTAGAACGCGCATGGAACAGGTGGGGGATCAGGGATGGCGCGTCATGAGGCTTTGGCGATCGGTTTCGAGGACCGCGGGAGTCTTGCAAATGGCGGTCTTAAAGCAAGTCCATTGGGGCGCGGCCGTGTCGGAGAGCAGCCGCGGCAAGGCTGGCGACCAGCCAAGTCCGGTCTCTTTCAAGGCGCCGGTGGCTCGTAGGCTGTTGCGGCTGGTCCCGAGGACGGGACACAACCGCGCTCCGCGGGCAAAAAAAAATCCCCCGGCGTTCACCGGGGGATTCTGGAAAGGGGGGCTTATTCCTTCGGGGCGGTCGGAAGGAGGTCCTTCGTGATCGTGTCCGCGGCCT
>Ga0181573_10002935_pt1 | contig 15448 bp, 13 predicted proteins | sample 101ome_25_FD_148643 | JGI IMG/M metagenome (GOLD analysis project Ga0181573, IMG submission 148643) | Coastal salt marsh microbial communities from the Groves Creek Marsh, Skidaway Island, Georgia - 101409BT metaG (spades assembly) | ecosystem: Environmental > Aquatic > Marine > Intertidal zone...
CATCCGCGGATATGACGAATCCGGCGCCCACGCCTTCCTCCTCGCGGCCGTCGCGCCCGAGTTGATGCACCACGACGATCGAGGGCATCGCCCGGTCGGTGATCTCCTCGTAGGTCATCGGCTTTTCGGTCGGGAAGCCATTGCCCTTGGGGGCGTCGGACGTCGGTTTGGCCTCCTGGGCGAAAAGCGGCGCGGCGGCGAGAAGAAGGACCGCTGCGAACAGCGGCCGCCGACGGGGCAACGCGTCCGCCGGGCGGCGGGAATTGAAAATCCGGGAGATCATGCGATGCGGCAGAATCTACGCGTAAACGACCGGGTGTAAATGGAAATGGTCGCAATCCGCAGGCTTGCGACCGGCGAGTCTTCCGCTTATGTTTCCCCGGCTTCCAGAAGAGACAATCAACCTCCCCTCCCTCCCATGCTGCTAGACGAACAAGGTTCCGAGTCCCTGTTGAAGATGGTCACCTGCGGCGGCTGCGAGGCCCGCGTGTTCATTCCGCGCGACCTGGCCCCGTTGGAAACGCAGCCCTGCAAGGCCTGCGGCCATCCGGTGATGAAGCCGCTGATCTTGGGGCAGGTCGAGCTGCGCGAAGTCATCGCCTCCGGCGGCATGGGCACGGTGTTTCGTTCCTGGGACCACGCGCTGGAGCGCTTTGTGGCGGTGAAACTGATGCAGGAGCAGTACGCCGCAGACCCCGAGGCAGTGGAGGGCTTCTCCCGCGAAGCCCGCGCCTGCAGCCCCATCAATCACACCAACATCGTCTCCATCTATTCCTTCGACGAACATGACGGCCACAAATACATCGTCATGGAGTTGACCGAGGGCGGCAGCCTTGAAGGCAGGATCGAGGAAAAAGGGAAGGTTCCGGAGCTTTATGCCCTGGACGTGGGCGTCAAGATGTGTTCCGCGCTCAAGGCCGCCTTGAAGCACGACCTGCTCCACCTGGACATCAAGCCGGACAACATCCTCTACAATGAGGACAACGAGCCCAAATTGATGGACTGGGGCATCGCCCACAAGACCACGGAAGGGAAGATGAGTTGGGAGGGGGACGAGGAGGGCGTCATGGGCACGCCCGAATTCATCGCGCCCGAACGCGTGCAACAGACCGGCGAGTCCTTTCTCTCGGACATGTACAGCCTCGCCGGCACGCTGCACAACGCCATGTGCGGTCATCCGCCATTCCAGGGCGACGATCCCACCAGCATCGCGATGGCCCACGTGCACACGCCGACGCCGCCATTGAACGAGCTGGCGGACATCACGGACCAGACGAGCGACGCCATCACCCGCGCCATGGCCAAGGACCCCGCCATGCGGTTTCAGAGTTACGACGAATTCAGCATGGCGCTCGAGGCGGCGCGCAGCCATCTGCTGCTTTCCAAGTATCACAATCCGTCCGGTTGATTCGGGCCTTCGCCGACGCGCGTCCGGGAATTGCCGGTTCGCTTTCGCTGGCATCCTCTTCACAATCGCCTATCTTTCGGCCGTGCGTCTGATCGGCCATCTGCAGGAAAGCTCCCAAGCCGCCGCGTTCGGCGATTTTCTGTTTCTTGAGGAAATAGAGAATGAAGTCGAGCGCGAGGACAACGGCACGTACAGCATCTGGGTCGAGGACGAGGAGCAGCTGGAGGACGCGACGCGCCTGTTGGCGGAGTTTCAACGGAATCCCGGAGACAAGAGGTATTACAACCTGGAGGACAAGGCGCGGGCCAGGCGGGCGGAAAAGGAAAAGGAGGCGCAGGGTCGCGCGCCGCTGACCTTCGACAGCCGGGACACCGTGCAGGCCCGCCGATTCGGCATGGGGCCGGTGACCGGCGCCATGATTGCGGTCAGCATCGTGGTGTTTGTGGCGTCGCGCTTCGGCGGCGACCGGGAGGCGATCATGTCGCTGTTCATCACGTCCTTTGAGATCCAGGGCGAGATGATCAAGTGGATGCCGGGACTGGTGGAGGTCCGCCAGGGTCAGGTCTGGCGGCTGGTGACGCCGATCTTCATCCATTTCGGTTTCCTGCACATCCTGTTCAACATGCTGTGGCTGCGGCAGCTCGGCAGCGCCATGGAACACATCCAGGGCCGCGGCTACTACCTCGCCTTCATCCTCATCTCCGCCGCGGCCTCGAACATCGGCGAGTTCTTCATCGCCAACCATCCGAACTTCGGCGGCATGTCGGGCGTGGTCTTCGCCTTGTTCGGGTTCGTCTGGATGAAGGCCAAGTTCGACTTCATGTCCGGCTATGCGATCGATCAGGGGACGGTCGTCCTGATGGTCGGCTGGTTCTTCATCTGTTTCACCGGCATCCTCCCGATCGCCAACGTGGTCCATAGCGTGGGTTTCGGCATCGGGTTGGTCTGGGGCTACCTCTCGGCGACCGGGGTGTTTCGTTCCAAGGGTTGATTCCCTGGAATAAGGCGCTACCATCCGCGTCACATCTTGAACGACGTCCGTTTCCGACGTCCGTCGTTCGGGCTGCCACACACAAACAAAACGAAACCCATCGAAACCTGACATCATGAAGAAACTGCAATCCATCCTGGGCGCCCTGATCGCGCTCTGCTTCCTCGCGTCGACCGCCGTGGCCGGCGAGAAGGCCATCAATGACAAATGCCCGCTTTCCGGCAAGGGCGTGGACGCCTCCAAGACCTCGACGGTCGAGATCGAAGTCTGCTGCAACAACTGCAAGGGCAAGGTCGAGAAGAACCCGGCCGCGCACCTCGGCAAGGCCGCCAAGGCCAACAAGGGCGAGTGCGTCCTCTCCGGCAAGGCCGCCAAGACCAGCGCCAAGGTCACCGTCGGCTTCTGCTGCGGCAACTGCAAAGGCAAGTTCGACAAGTCGCCCAAGAAGTTCCTGGGCAAGGTCAAGGCCGCCAAGAAGAAGAAGAAGGCCTGAGGCCTTTTTCCGATCTGATTCTTCAAGGCCCGCCGCGCATCGCGGCGGGCTTTTTTTGTCGATGTCAGCGCGCGCGTCGGTCCGGATCCCGGTTTCCCGTCCTTGTCGCGATCCGCCTGGATTGCTAGCCTGACAGCCTTGGTTTCATTCGCGTTGGAAATCCGGGACTCCCATGAGCGGACATTCTCACAGTCATAGCCACAGCCACGATCACGATCACGGCGGTCCGGCCGATGTGCGGCAGTTGACGCAGCAACTGCGGGACGGCGCGCAGAAGATCACGGGCCCCCGTCAGGCGATACTGAATGTCCTGAGCGAACATCAGCAGCCGCTGACCAACAAGGAGATCCATGCCCGGCTGCCCAAGGGCATGTGCGATCTGGCGACCGTCTACCGCTCCATGCACATGCTGCTCAAGATGGAGATGGTGACGCGCTACGACTTTGGCGACGGGACCGCCCGCTTCGAGCTGAACTGTCCCGAGTGCGACAGTCATCACCACCACCTGGTCTGCAACCGGTGCTCCAGGATCATCGAGCTGGAAGAATGCTTCCCGACCGAGTTGGAGGAGACCATCGCCCGGAAACACGGTTTCGCCAAGGTCACCCACAAACTGGAGTTCTTCGGCGTCTGCCCCGACTGCCAGAAGGACGGTTGATCGCAGTTTCTCCCCGACAACGCTCCACCCCACCCCCACAGACATGCAACATTCCTCCGGATTCCTGATGATGGTCGATGAGGCCCGGTCTCGCGTGACCGAGATCACCGTCGACGAAACGCGCGCGCGCCTCCACGCCAATCCCGACGCCATCGTGGTCGATGTGCGGGAGGATCGGGAATGGGACGCCGCGCGCGCCCAGGGGGCCCTGCATCTCGGCAAGGGCGTCCTGGAGCGCGATATTGAGAATGCGATTCCGGACAAGGACGCCGAAGTGATCATGTATTGCGGGGGCGGTTACCGTTCCATCCTCACCTGCGACGCCGCGCAGAAGATGGGCTACACCAATGTCCGTTCCCTGATCGGCGGCTACAAAGGGCTCGTCGAGGCCGACTGGCCGATGGAGCGTTGAACCGCGCCGGGCGCCCCGCTCAGACCCACAGCAGCTTCACCACCAGCGCGGTCAGGGTGATGTTGAGGATCAGGCGGATGAAGGGATCGCCCTTTTTGACGGCGAGATGGGAGCCGACCCAGCCGCCGATGGAGGTTCCGATTGCGAGAACGAGACCCAGCGTCCAAAAGACCTTGCCATTGAGGGCGTAGACGATCAGGGCGGGGATCATGTAGCCGGCGACGATGAACACCTTGTGCATGTTCGTGCGCACGAGGTCCAGGCCGAGGACCTTGTGCAGGACGGGCATCAGCAGGAATCCGACGCCGGCCTGGATGAAACCGCCGTAGAAACCGACGGCGATCATCAGCAGATGCGCCGCCGTCGTCCGGCCCGCGGTCGATGCGGAGCCGGGCGAGTCGTCCTTTGCCTCCGGTCCGCCGGCGGGCTTCGACCTTTTTTCCACGGCCATGAGGACCATGACGCCGATCATGATGACGGCGAGCGTCCGGTTGAACCAGGCGCCCTCAAGCCGAACCCCGGCCAGGGCGCCGGCGACGCCGCCGGGAATGGCGCAGGCGGCCAGCGTCAGGCTGAGCCGAAAGTCTGAGAACCCCTTCCGCCTGAAGCCGGTGATGGCGGCGAGATTCTGCGCCACCACCGCGACCCGCGACGTGCCGTTCGCGACCGGTCCCTCGACGCCGAGCAGGACGAGCGCCGGCATCATCAGCAGGGAGCCCCCCCCGGCGAGGACGTTCAGAATGCCGCCGACGACGCCGACGGCGGCCAGCAGGATGTATTGCCAGGGTTCCATGAAGCGCGTTTGGAGCCGACGTTTGGCGGAAGGGCGGACCTGTTGTCAGCTTCCGGAATCGGCGGCGAGCAGGCCGTCGATGGCGTCCCGGACCGCCTCGAGCTTGAAGGGCTTGTCGATCTTCCGGTTGCCGGTGGATTTGAGAAAGTCCTGGGTCTTCTCGTTGGCGACGTCCCCGCTGATGAAGATGATCCGGTCGGCGAGATGCGGTTTGATCTTTTTTGCCTCCGCGTGGAACTCCTCGCCGTTCAGGTCCGGCATGCGGAAGTCCGACAGGATGACATCGAAGTCCCGCTCCTGGATGAGCTCGATGGCCTTGCGCGCGGCGTTGCACAGGGTCGGGCGGTGTCCGAGGAGCTCGAGCATCTCGCCCAGCATGTCGGCGATGGCGGGCTCATCGTCGAGAATGAGCGCCTCCGCCGAGCTCTTTGCGGCGGGTTCCTTCTCCAGCTCCGAGGGCGTGAACAGGATGGTGGTGTCCTCCCGATCGCCCTCCATGACGATCGGGAACCGGAGCGTGAAGACGGCGCCTCCGGACCCGGAATTGCGGCATTCGATCCGGCCGTTGTGATCCACCATGACGCTGTGCGCGATGGAAAGACCGAGGCCCGTTCCGGTTCCGACCTCCTTGGTCGTGTAGAACGGTTCAAATATCCGGGCCGCCTGATCTTCGGGCACGCCCGGGCCGTCATCCTCCACCTCGACGACGATCCAGTCGTCCTCTAGGAAGGTCCGGACGCCCAGGCGGTGCGGCGGCGGGGCGTCGATCATGGCGTGCAGCGCGTTGGTGAACAGGTTGAGCAGGACCTGCTGCGCCTGATCGGGATCCAAGAGGGTCCGGGGTATGTCGTCATCGAGCTCGAGCCGCGCGTCGAGCGCCGCCACGCGGAACTCGAATTCGTGCAGCTCCAGGGCCCGGCGGACGATCTCGTTGAGGTCGCCCATCTTGCGGCGGGCCTTGCGTTCCCGGGCGAAGTGCAGAAAGCGGGTGACCAGCTTGGCGGCCCTTTCGCTCTCGATCGCGACCTTCTCCAGGTTCGTCCGGGTGATGTCCGTGAGATCGTGCTTGGCGAGGATCAGCTCGAGATAGCCGCGGATCGCCGTCAGGGGGTTGTTCAGTTCGTGGGCGATCCCGGAGATCATCTGGCCGAGAGCCGAGAGTTTCTCCGCCTGCCGCAACTGCTGTTCAAGCCGCGACTTGTCGGTGAGGTCGCGGAAGAAGAACTGGTAGGCGGTCTTCTGGTCCAGCTGGATCTCAGAGCCGACGATGCCGACCTGCCGGGTCCGGCCCTCGCGGTGGCGCACATCCACGACCCGCCGGTCGAGGAGCAGCCGGAACCAGTCCGCGCCGGTGGCGGGCGGCGGATCGGGCTGCCCGATGTCCAGGAAGCGGCTGAGCGGAATCCGGTCGCCCCCCGGTTCCGGGACGCCCAACAGATCGCGGGCCTTCTGATTCAGTTCGATGATGGAGAAATCCCGGGGGGACACGACGACGATGGCCTCGTTGGCCTGCTCGAAAATATGACGGAAGCGTTTTTCGGCGGACCGCGCGCGGCTCTTGAACAGCTGTGTTTCGGTCAGATTCTCGTCGAGATCGGCGGCCGACTGGCGGGCGGCGTTGGTCTCCTCCTCCAGCACGAGCACGATCATGCTGATGGCAATGAAGAGGTGCAGCACGATGGAGATCAGGAACACCGCGCTCAGCTGCTCCGCCGCCTTGAAGAACGGAAAGGCGATCAGATACAGACCCCATAGCAGAAATCCGAACGCCATCATCGCGGCCCCCAGCAACCGGGTCTCCCGGTGATTGTGCGCGTAGCACCACGACGCCAGCAGACTGGTGACGCCGATCAACGAAAACAGGGGAATCTGAAACTCCAGAGGACTGTCCCGATGAAAGGCGCCCACGCAGCTCCAGACGAAGAGAAACAGGATGAACAGGCCGAGCACGCCCGGGCGCGCCTTCGTCCGCAGAAACACCGCGCTACCCCATAAAAGGAAGACGGCGGATATCCCGACGCAGCATTGTTTGACGACGAAGGCGATCGCGTCCGCCCGGTCGTCCAGCAACCGGAAGTTGAACAGCAGCCACAAGGCGTAGAAGACCCAGGCCACCGTCCAGATGGTGAAATAGCGCCGCTGGGCGAAGCGGTTCAGGAAGACGAGCAACGCGACGATGAGACAGGCGGTCAACAACGACACGAAGAGGGCCGCCTGCAGGTCCTCCCGCGTGAAGATGAGATCGAAACCGGTGGTGGGATTCACTTCGCCTGATTGGTGTTGAGCGGCGCGCCCGCCGGGACGGCCCTCGTCAATGTCCCACCTGTCCGGATGGGCGTGAAAAAAACCGATGACACGCGCCGTCCGGGTTGTCAAATCCATCCTCGAACGCCCGGGGCGCGATCAGCCGGCGACCGGGTCCGGCAGCTTTCCGGATCGGGTCTCTCCCGCCTCGTTCGCCTGCCAGTAATCGCCGTTCTCGGCGTCGAGGCAGGTGAGCCATTGACCGCCGCAGGCCGCGGTGTCGATGCAGATGGCGCGCCCCAGGTTCAGAATCTCGCCGGAAGCCTGCCGGGTGTGGCCGCAGACCACGGTCTTGCCCGACCGATGCCGCTCGCCCATGGCGTCGAGCTTGAGCCAATAGAGCGCTTCCTCCGGCTGGTCCGCGAGTTCCCGCTCCGGATCCAGGCTGGCGTGGACGTAGATGTGCGAGTCGGTCTCGAACCAGGCCGTGGTCTGTTCCATGAACTCCCAATGCGCGTCGGGAACCAGATGCGCCCAGGACCGGTCGGATTCGATGCCGTAGGATTGGAAGGTCGCCTGGCCGCCGGACGGCAGCCAGTGGTTCAGATCGAAATAGGAGCGGCGGGATTCGAGCATCATGATCTCGTGGTTGCCGCGCAGGGCGATCGTCTCCCGCTTGTCGCGGTTCGCAAGGATCCAGTCGATCACGCCCTTCGAGTCAGGTCCGCGATCCACGTAGTCGCCCAGAAAAACCACCCGGTCCTCCGTCGTCGGATCGACCGCCTCCATCAACGCGACCAAGGCGCTGCGGCAGCCGTGGATGTCGCCGATTGCGAGTGTTCTCATGAGGGAAGTCTATCGGCGAACCCCGGCGATCGCACAAGCTTGTTTCACGTTCCAGCCGGCCTTGACCAGCGCGGCCCTTGCTTTCCCGACGTCGCAGCCGGCCATCTCCTGGACGATGCGCACGGCCCGGTCGCGCAGCTTCACGTTGGTCGGTTTGACATCGACCATCAGGTTGCTGACGACCTTGCCGATGCGGACCATCGCCAGGGTCGTGAAGATGTTCAGGATCAGCTTGGTGGCCGTGCCGGACTTCAGGCGGGTGGATCCGGTCAGAATCTCGGGGCCGATGTCCGGCGCGATGATGCGGTCCGGTCGGTCGGCCGGAGCGACCTTCAGATTGGGATTGAAACACAGGAGCGCGGTGGCGGCGCCGATCTTCCGGGCCTCCCAGAGCGCCCCCCAGACAAAAGGCGTGCGCCCGCTCGCGGCGATGCCGACCACGACGTCCTTCTTCGCGACGCCGCGGAAGCGCAGCGCCCGCGCGCCGGCCTCAGGATCATCCTCCGCGCCCTCGATCGGGTTGGCGATGGCGCGGGCGCCGCCGGCGATGATCCCCTGCACCATTTCAGGATCCGCGCGAAAGGTGGGCGGACACTCGCTGGCGTCCAGAATGCCCAGTCGGCCGCTGGTGCCGGCCCCGACGTAGAAGAGCCGGCCCCCGGCGTCGAAGGCGGCGGCCACTTTGCGCACGACCCATTCGATCTTCCGTTTCTCCCGGCGGATGGCCAGGGGAATGGTCTCGTCGCCGGCCAGCATCAGATCGATCGCGGAGCCGACCGGCATGGTGTCCAGATTCATGGAGGCCGGGTGGCGTTGTTCGGTGACCGACTGCGCAAGGTGTCGGGTGTCCCAGGGCTTTGGTGTCGCGGGCCGTGTTCCGGAGGTCGGCGCCTTCGGTTTTCCCGACGGGGGGCGGTGCGGCGTCAGTTTCATCGCCAGTTCCACGGCGCCTCGGACGCTGTCGCGTTGGAGCGGGGCGCATTCGGCGCCGGGCCAGCGTTCCCGGATCCGGGCGGCGACCTTCTTCGCAAAGGCGGGCTGGTTCAACAACACCCCCCCATGGAAGACGAAACGGACCTTCCCGCCCTTGGACGCGAGTCCCGCGGCGCAGTTCACGGCGTCCTTGGCGAGCGAGGACGCGGCTCCCGAAAGGATGTCGGTCGCGATCTTGTCCCGCCTGGCGGCCGCGGCAAACACCTCGGGCGCCAGCGCCGCCACATCGTCCTTCGATGCGTCGCGGACCCAGTCGATCAACTGGTCCGGCTCGTTGAGATTCAAGGCTCGCAGGATGCGTTGTCCCAACGTCGTCCAGCGTCCGTCGAGGTCGAGGTAATAGACCGCGGCCTTGAGCGCGCGCATGCCGATCTCATGGCCGCTGCCCTTGTCGCCGAGAAGATGCCCCCAGCCGCCGGATTTCCGGGTGGTTCCCTCGCGGTTGCGGCCATGACAACAGGAGCCCGTTCCGCTCAGGACAAGGACCCGCGCGGCGACCCCGGACCGGGCGTCCCCGTCCGCGGCAAGGGCCGTTTCGAGATCGTTTGTCGCGTGGCAGGGAATGTTCCGCCAGACTTTGGCCGCCGCGTCGCGAATGCGGTTCCGGTCCGCCTCCGTCCGGGCCCCGGCCATGCCGATGCCAATGGCCGTCGGCGTGGGAAACTCCCGCTTCACCGCGCGAAAATGCCGGTTCAATTGCGCGTCGCTCAACAGACGGAGGTTGGCCGGACCGAAGCTCGTCCGATGCCATTCCGCGCCCCGCGTGTCGACCAGCATCGCGACCGTGCGCGTGCCGCCGCACTCGACGCCGAGAAAGGCGCCCGATTCATTTCCTGGATCCCGCTTGCCCATGCCCGAGTATTCGCGCGACGGACGGCGTTGATCAAAAGATTTGTTCCGCCCCGGCTCCGGTCATTGTCGAGAGCCGGCATGTCCCGTCCTGAATCTCGAGGGTCGTCGATCCGCAGTCGCTGGTGTAGAGGACGCGCGCCGGTTGAAGGGCGAGGCGTGAGCGCAGCGCGTCATCCGCGCGTCCGACGCCGCCCGGGCGTGTGTCTGCGACCAGGATCAGCCTGGGGCGGATGGCCGCCAGCAATCCGTTCTTCAACGCCGCTCCCGACTCCGGCAGACCGGCGATCACGATGTCGGCGCGCAGATCCTCCGTCCGTTCGAAGAGGGCGCGTTGGCCTTCGTCGCCCAGGTCCGACAGCAGCAGGATCCTCACGCCCTCGATCTCGCCGCGCAGCGCCAGGGCGTTGTCGTCCCCACGGGGAAAACGGTCGTCCGCGGCCGGATGCAGGACCTCCCAGTCGCCGATCCGGTCGCCCCGCGAGACGGCCCGGCCGCATCCGGGAGGCAGGCCGTCGACGATCCGCCGGTAGACCGGGGAGTGGGAAGGCGCGGGGTTGAAAAAGACCCGCTCGACAGGCAGCGTCGCCGCCAGGCTCTCGAATCCGCCGACCTGTCCGGCGTCGCCGTGTGTCAGGATCGCGCGGGGAATCGTGTCTTCACCCCGGGCCTGGAGAAAGGGCGTCAACACGGCGCGGACGCCGGAAGCGTCGCCGCAGTCGATCACGAGATCGTTCGAGCGTCCCGCCGGATCCGCATGGATGGCGCCGCCGCCGTGCAGGGCGAGGACAGTGATGCGCGAAGGAGCGGGCCGGATGAGCGTCGCGACCGACAGGCAGGCGGCCAGCGTCATGCCCGTGAGCGCCCAGCACCGCCGCCGCGCGTCCTCGATGCGATCCAGATTCAGAGCGGTGAACAGCGCGAGGTAGTAGAGGGCCATGGCGTGGATGGGGGGCGCGGCCACGTGGCGCCAGGCGCCGGGCAGATCTGCCGCCCACCCGCTGAGGCCTTCCATCAGCCACATGGCGAACCACGCGCAGTGGTTGAACAGTTCGCCCGCCGGGGCCAGCCAGTCGCCGCAGATGAAGCTGCCCAGGCAGGCGGCCAAGGTTGGGGCCGCAAGTGGGACGATGAGGAGATTCGCCAGCAGGCTGACCGGTGTGAACAGGTGGAAATAACAGGCGATCAACGGCGCGGAGCCCAGCCACGCCGCCAGCGAGACGCACAGATTGAGCGACAGCCAGCGCGCGGGACCGTCCAGCCACCGCCGCCATCCGGGCCGCAGCTCCGGCGGCAGAAACAGATCGGGACTCAGCAGCGCCTCGCGCCAGCGTTCGAAACGCGGCAGCAGCAGCGCGATGGCCAGCACGACAAAGAATGAAAGTTGGAAGCCCGCGTGGAAGAGCTGCCTAGGCTCCCAGGTCAGAATGATGAAGGCGGCGCCCGCCAGCGAGTTGAGGAGATCGACCGGTCGCTCCAACGACCAGCCGGCGATCACGATGCTCATCATGATCGTCGCCCGCACGGTCGAGGAATGATGACCCGTCACCGCGCAGAAGAAGATCAACGACGCGATCGTGAGCCCGCCGCGCCAGACCGGCGGCAGGGCAAGCGAACGCAACAAGCCGACCAGGATCATCGAGATCATCCCCACATGAAGGCCGCTCACCGCGAAGAGATGAATCGTCCCGGAGCGCATGAACGGCTCCGCGACCTCGTCGGTCAACGCGGTCTTCCAGCCCAATGAGATCGCCCAGAGCAGGCGGACCGTGTCGTCCTCCTCCGGCAGTCCCCGCGCCAGACAGGTCTGCGCCCAGTCGCGGAATCGGACTGCCCGGGGCCGCCCGGGGCCGCCGCCGTCGTCGGTCGTCGTCCAGTCCCCGGGCCCTTCGACATCCACGGTGAAATACACGCCGCGCCGGCGAAGGTGCTCGCGATAGTCGAACAGCCCCTCCGCCGCCGGGCCCTTCGGCGGCCCGATCACCCCGGTCAGCTCGACCCGGCGACCCGCATGAAACCCCGCGTCCAGCCAGGCGGGCGTATGCGCCACGACCCGGCCGCGCGCAGGAACGGATTCACCCCGCCGCGCGATGGCGTCCAGCTCCACCATGGCCAGCGAATGGCGGAACGCCTTGCCGTCGCGTTCCGAGATCAGGCTCCGGGGCTCCGATGCGAGCGTGCCCCGCAACCGGACGATCTCGTGTTGGTCGTCCAGGATGACCCGGACATCATGCGGGGACAGGACGGCCGTGCGACAGGCCAGATTCGTCCAGCCGAAAACGATCAACAGCGCCCCCAGCCATCGCTGCTCCGACGCCCGCCCCGTCAGGCATCCGATCGCCAGCAGGAAACCGGCGGCGAACAGCACGGGCAGCGGCGCATCGAGGCAGTCGCCGATCAGGATGCCGGCCATCAGCGCCAGCGCGGGGAAGACAAAGGGTCCTTTCATTCAGTCGTCGAAGCTCCATCCTCGACGACGCCGGACCGCGAATCACCCTCAAACGATTATCGCTTTGCGACAATCTGGTGGTGGGCGATTTCGAAGAAATTCCTTCCAAAGGCCGGAGACGCCCACTATTTTCCCCCGCGAATTTGAACCCTGAGAACGAACGAGAAAACCACGGACAATCATGAGCAATTCAGCCCCGAAACTTCACAACGCGATGTGGCCCGGCCTGGTCGGCAAAGGAGATGAAGAAGGCCAGGAGCCGCCGATCAGCCTGGAGCGCATGCTCGATCTCACCGCCGCGGCCGAGGTCAACGGTCAGAAGTTCGACGGCATCGATTACTTTCTCTTTCTCCCCCACACCAACCCGGAGGCCAGCGACGACGAGTTGAAGGGCATCGCCGACCTGATTGCCGGCAAGGGTTTCGACATCGGCTCGCTGGTCGCGCCGGTCTGGCCCGGCACCGTGGGCGATTCCGCCATGGGCGACGAGGCCGCGCGCGAGAAGTTCCTCAGCGCGGTCACGATGGCCTGCCGCGTCGCCCGGATCTTCAACGAGCACGGCGCCCGCAAGAGCGGCGTCATCCGCATCGACTCCGCCGAATTCGGCGTCAATCAGTGGAAGGAGGATCCCAAGGCCAACACCGCCAAGATCGTCGAGACCTTCAAGGAGGCCGCCAAGATCGCCGCCGACAACGGCGAGCGCCTGGCCGCCGAGGGCGAGATCTGCTGGGCCGGCATGCACAGCTGGAAGGACATGCTGGACCTGCTCGAAGGCGTCGGCATGCCCGAGACGCTCGGCTTCCAGGCCGACATGGCCCACACCTACCTCTACCTCATGGGCTACAACGCCCCCGAACACGCCCTGCTCCAGGAAGGCTACAGCGAGGAGGAATTCTACGCGGCCTACGAGCAGATGACCGACAAGCTCCGCCCCTGGACGATCGATTTCCATGTCGCCCAGAATGACGGCGAGGTCCATGGCGCCGGCTCCCACGACAAGACCGGCAAGCACTGCCGCGCCGACGACCCCAACGGCAAGCTCGACATCGTCAAGTGCGCCGGCTACTGGCTCAAGGACGCCACGGACCGCGGCATCAAGCACATCTGCTGGGATGGTTGCATGTTCCCCAACGCCGTGCTCGAGACGCCGGACACCTGGAACACCATCCTCGACGCGATGATCAAGGTTCGCGACGCCCACGGTTGGAACGCCTGAGCCGCGGCTGCGACACTTTCGATCCGCCCGTATGGACAGCGCTCTGGAAAAGTCGATCCAAGCGATCGCCAACGCCCTCAACGACCGCTTCCATCACTGCAGGACCATCGGACGGCTGAAGGCCGTCCATGGTCTGCCCACTCTGCGCAAGACTGTCGAAGACGCGGTCAAGCAGCGGGCGCGGGATCGCTTTGAAGGCGTCGGCGAGGAGATCGACGCCGTTTTCGATCACATTCTGTCCCATTCACGCGGCCTGCAGGACCACGTGCGCCAGGCGTTCGAGGAGGCGGGCGCCAAGGCCGGCGAGGATCTTTCGGATGACGTCGACGCGCAGATCGACGAGCAGCGTCGGACGGTTCAGCTCGCGGACGCGGCGCTGCTGGATGCGCTCAATGAATTCCGGGCTCGACGTTCGGAGGGCGGCAATGGGAGCGACATTGCCGAAGAGATCGCCAACGCGCTTCAGAACACCCTCGAAACGCCGGACGACCCGCGCTTCGACGGGGAACTGCGGTTGATCTCCGAACAGATCGCGGCGTTGTCCTGAATTGCGGCCCTCGCCGAATCCGTAGGTTTTCCTGATTCACACATGAAAAACGCCGTTTCCATCATCGTGGTCGTCGCCGTCGTCTTCCTCGCCGTCAAGTTCTGGGGCGGCGACGCCGACCAGCCGGCCAAGGGCAAGGCCGAGGCCAGGGAACGCCAGACCACGGCGACGGTTGAAAAGACCAGGATCAGCTTTTCCATCAGCGTGGCCGGCGAGATCACCCCGGCCGAGCAGGTGTCCGTCCGCCCCGAGGTCCCGGGCAAGATCTCTGAGTTGCCGGTCGATATCGGCGACAGCGTGAAACGGGGTGAACTGCTCTTCTCACTCGATGACGAGGAGCTCCAGATCGAACTGGCCACGCGCGAGACCGAGATCGCCAGCGCCAAACTCCAACTCGAAAAGGCCCGGCAGGACCTGGATGTCGCCAACCTGGAAATTGCGGTCGAATCCGCCCAGACGCGGCTGATCCGTTCCAAGCTGGAATCCGAAAAGGCCCACGAGGACTTCCAACGGAACGAGAAGCTGTTCAAGGACGAACTTGTTTCCAGGGAGGTTCACCAGACCGCGAAGACCAATTACGAACTCGCGAAGAACGCCATCACCTCCGCGGAGCGCGATCTGGAACTCGCCAAGGACCGGCTCAAGAAGACCGCCGAGCAGGCCCAGACCGATTTTGAACTGGCCAAGAATCTCGTCGAGAAGGCGAACCGAAGCCTCGACCTCACCAAGGACCGGCTGAGCAAGACGCGCATCATCGCGCCCTTCGACTGCACGGTCCTGACGCGGCCGGTGTCGGTCGGGCAGGCGGTCTCCGGATCCGGCGGCTTCAACAGCGGCACTGAGGTGCTGACCATCGCCAACCTCAACGAGATGATCATCAACGCCCATGTCAACCAGGCGGACATCACCCGGCTGACCAAGGACATGCAGGTCGAAGTCCAGGTCGAGGCGGTGATCGGGCTCAAGGTCAACGGCAAGGTCGAGCGCATCGCGCCGCAGGCCACCATCCGCAACGGCATCAAGGGATTCGAGGCGCGCATCCTGTTGACCGACGTCGACCCCCGCATTCAACCCGGCATGACGGCCAAGATCTCCATCCCGGTCGCGTCGGCCGAGGACGCGGTCGCCGTGCCGCTGGCCGCCGTGTTCACGGAACGCGAAGGGCGGCATGTCTTCGTCGTCAAGGGCGACGCCTTCGAACGCCGGTCCGTCGACATCGGCGTGTCGGATTACAAGTTCGCCGAGGTGTTGTCCGGCCTCACCCCCGGCGAAGTCGTCGCGCTCGAACCGCCGGGCGAAGAGGCGGAAATCATTGAACCGGAGAAGAAGGTCCCGAATTCGTGAGACGTGGCGCGTGTTGCGCGATGAACGCCCGGAGCCCAAGTCAATCATGAGGCCACTCCATCGCCCAAAGCTGCCCTGAGCGCCCAACAACACCGCAAGCCCCGCAACTGGCGCCACGCAACACGCACCATGGCTCTCCTCGAACTTCGCGACATCACCAAGTTCTACCACTTGGGCGGCGAGGAGATTCATGCCCTCGACGGCG
>Ga0181573_10002941_pt1 | contig 15429 bp, 27 predicted proteins | sample 101ome_25_FD_148643 | JGI IMG/M metagenome (GOLD analysis project Ga0181573, IMG submission 148643) | Coastal salt marsh microbial communities from the Groves Creek Marsh, Skidaway Island, Georgia - 101409BT metaG (spades assembly) | ecosystem: Environmental > Aquatic > Marine > Intertidal zone...
GCCGGAGCCGTCCTGCTGGAGTGGGGCTACCTGGGAGCCATGCCCGGGAGCATGGATGACTGAACCTCAACGCTACTACATCGTCTGGGACTTCGAGACGACCGGGATTCCGGCTCAGCAGCCGGGTCTCGTTCGTCCCGTCGAAGTGGGGTTCACCATCTTCGATGGTGACTTCCAGGGCAAATGGAGTCACTCCATCCTGATGTGCCCCGACGTGTGGGCTCCAGGCTACGAGCGCGCGGAGGCCGTTCACGGCATCACCCGCCGTAGCCTGGAGGGCGGCGAGGTGTTCGGGATGGCCGAAGCGTTCGACCAGCTCGGGGTAGTCATCAAGGACGACGTGAAGGGAGGGGTCCTGGCCTACGCCCGGGAGGTCTACTCGCTCGCGTGGAACTCTGCGTTCGACTCCGAAGTGCTTCGCCTCTGGATGCGCGCAGCGGGGAAGTCCGACCTGTCGCTGGCCGACTGGCCGGATGCCCCGGTCGGGCCGTTCACCGCACCGCGCGGGTGCCTCCAGGCGATGTACCGGGAGTGGACCAAGACCCAGCCCGGCTTCACCACGCCCAGGTACGGGTCGCTCAAGCGCGCGTGTGCGGAACTCGGGATCGCGTGGGACGACTCCAGGGCTCACGGTGCGGCCTACGACTCGCGTCAGGCCGGGCGCGTCGCACGCGAAGTCCTTCGTCGCGCGTGATCCACGTCGTGACGCGCGGGTCGTGAGACGTTCTTCGCGCGATGTCTTTCGTGCGACGCGCGCACGCGCACGTCACGCTCGCGCCCTCGTACCGCGCACGTACACGCGCACGCCTACGCGCACGTAACGCGCACGGGATCACTATCTAAGCCCCCCTATGGGGGGCTTACGGCCCAGAAATCGCCGGAAATCGGCTCCGATGGTACTTGGTCTCTGAAGGGCCGAACTGCATCTGGTCCTCACCGTCTGGTCGGCTCCGGTTTCGGGGTCGGCCAGTTCTCGTTTCGGGCGACGGACGCTCGGCGGACACCTGTCACAGGAGACACGCGATGCTTGGAACTTTCACGACTGCCGACGGCTTCCGCTTGGAGGTCTTCAGCAGCATGTACATGGACTGGGGCCTCTGCATCACCCGGGAGGGCGAAGAGTTGTTCTACAACCCCCACTGCCTCAGCAACGAGAGCTACGGGCGGAAGCCCGCTCGCCGCTTCGACGGCGACTGGGAAGCCGCCGAAGAGTGGGACTTTCGCGCCACCCCGGAGCAGCAGGCCAAGACGCCTGCGTGGGTCGAGTGGACCGCTGCGGACTGGCGTGAGGCTCTTGAGGCCGAAGCCGACGACCTGATCGAGGCGTTCGTTCCGGACGCCATCACCACCGCCCAGAAGGAGGGCTGAGACATGGAAGAGCGAAACGACGACACGATGCCGGTGTGTCCATTCCTGGGGGAGCCCGCTCCCGCATGGATGGACGGGCTCACCTGGGAGGAGGGCCTGGGACAGACGTTCTACGACCCCGAGTGGAGGAAGTCCCGGGTCCTCGTGGACACCGGGGTGAACGGGGGCTTCCCGGACGCGAACGGTTTCAAGATGGTCACGGGGCGGATCTACCTGTCCGTCGTGGCTGGTGACCGGATGTACTCAATCCCGGAGGTGAGCGGCCTCCCGTGGCGCGAGTACACCGACGTGGAAGTCGGAATCGTCGTGAGCCGGATCCTCGCGCGGCCGGAGGCCGTCGGGCTCGGGAGGCCCTGGACTGACCGGTTCGAGCCCGGGAACCATCCCGTCCTCCCGCGACTTCCGGTCGGGTGGATCCCCCGCCTCGTGAACGACATCATCGCTGCCCAGAAGGAGGGCTGACACATGAGCAACAAGACCAAGGCTTACGAGATGTACAAGGAGCTTCGCTACAAGGGCTCCTGCCCGCTCGCGGAGCAGGGCATCCCGGTGATGCGGCCGGAGGACGCCCTCATGGTGGCGAAGATGCGGGTCCGAGACGGGATCGGCAAGACGATGATGCTCGGTGATTGGGCGATCAGCCACACCGAGTGGACCGACCGGGGCTACTACGGCGGCTACGACTGCCACACCACCGAGCCACTCCCGCCGTTCCTGCGGGAGCAGGCGGAGGTGGGCGGGTGGGACCCCAACCACCTCTCGGTTCGTGTCCGTGTGGACGTGTCCGAGTGGAACGAGACTGTGGAGGAGACCATCCGGGGTGCTGGCTACGACCTCGAAGAGGCGCGTGGCGTCCAGCGCTCCCGGATGTTCCGGGGCGGTCCCGAGTACATCGACGCGGAGCGGCCCGAGCACCACTCCGTGCTGTTCGACATGGGCGGCCCGCGAGACCGGCTCCAGTACCACTGGGTCACCTACAACGAGAAGATGTGGAACGTCCCGAAGGGCATGGCGCGGGGTCCCGCTCGTGCCCTGGACCACGCACGTCGGCGCTTCCACGCCAACGCGATGGCAGACCATGCCGCTTCGTGCCTGAGCGGGGACACCCAGGAGTACTGGATCCGCTTCGAGGTCCTCTGGCGGGGTCAAGTCGTCGGATACGCCGACATCTGCGGGTGCGAGATGACGCACCGGGGTCCCTTCGAGGGCGGGCTCACGTTCGAGGAGCAGGTCACCAACGCGATCTGGGAGCACCAGCTCTACGAGGAAGCGTGGGACAACGCCCTGGAGTGGGCGGACAACGCCGTGGACGAGGCCAAGGCCAAGGCTGCCCGAATCATGGAAGGCATCGCCCTTCTGCCCGAGTACTCCCTCAGCCGTGTGCGTGAGGAGTTCGACCGCAAGGTCATCAACATGAACGTCAAGAAGGAGGCGTGAGCAACATGGACACCATCGACATTCGAGACACGCGAGTCATCATCCCCCTGCGAGAGGGCGGGGTCGAGCGAGCAGGCGCGGGAGTGTTCCTGAACGGGAGCCTCGTGCTGTTCCTTCACGAGTCCCTGGAGGACAACGACGACGGCTGGGTCGTCGCGCACGGTAGCGGGTACCGGATGGGGTACCCGGACGCCCGGACCCTCGAAGAGGCAGAGGGCTTCGCGGTCGCCACACTGGCGGACGACGAGATCCGCAAGACCTTCCACCCTGACCCCGACGTCATGCGGGAGCGCTGGCCGGGGAGCATGGCCCAGGACCGACTGGCGACGTTCTGCAAGATGGTCGCGGAGGTCCGGGAGGTCGAGGAGGAGGCTGTGTGGCTCGCGTCCGCCCCCACCTTCGAGGGGCTGATCGAGCGCATCCACGAGCGGCCCGACGCGGTGGAGGTCGAGCTTCACGAGGACGAGGACCGCTTCATCGAGTGGGTGGAGTCTCTCACGGAGAAGCAGCAGGGCAGCATCGTGTCCGCCATCATGGACGTGTACACCTCCAGCGGTCCGCAGACGCGCCTGAGCACCATCAGCGAGGGCAACGTCGAGCCGGGCTACACCGACCAGCCCTTCGCGACCGGGGACTGGTGGGTGCGCGTGGACGGGGACCTCCGGGAGAGCAAGGTCGTTTCGCTGCTTGCAGCGTGCGGCATCGACTCCGTGTTCGAGGACGAGTGGACCGAGTGTGGCGAGTGCTACAAGTCGGTTCGCACGAGCCCGGACCACTACGGTTGGCGTCCTTCGTACTTCCTGTTCCACGACTGCGAGGTCGTGTGTCACGAGTGCATCTCCGAGGACCCCGAGCCGTACCTCGAAGCCATCTCCGGTGACCCGAACAAGGCCGTCACCATCGACGGCGTGCATCCGGAGGACCACGGCTACACGCAGGTGTGGGGTGAGTTCGAGAGCGGCCTCTACGGCGGCCAGATGGACTCCCCTCACGCCATCGCGAAGGCGTTCGAGGAGCGCGGTTGGGACGACTTCGTGTTCTCGCTCGACAGCGTGGGGCAGTTCGACTGCAAGTTCACGGTCTACCTGCGGACGAGCAGGGACGGGGAGCCCGTCGAGGACATCAAGTACGTTGCCGAGGTCAAGGACTCCAAGTGGTCCTGGCGCACGCACCTCCTCGATGACGATGACGAGGAGACGATCCTGTTCGACAGCGCGGACGAGGCCGCGAAGTACGGCACGGTCTACGTCTGGCCCAACTTCTCGCGTGGTGAGACGCACGCTGGGGAGGACCCGGCGGAAGCCATGAAGCGAGGGCTGAAGGCTGCTTCCAAGCAGCAGGCTGAGGCACGCGAGGAGGCGGACGCCACTGGGGGCGTCGTCTACTCACAGGTTCACGCGGACGGGTCTGCCAGCACCCGAGTCGTGTCGAAGGAAGAGTTCATCGCTGGCATCAACAACTGAGAGGACAGACACATGAGTGACGAGAGCAAGACCGACACGTTCGGCACCATCCTGCACGACGTTCTTCGCTACATCAACGCCAAGAACCCCGATGAGGTCACCCTCGCGACGGAGTACGAGGTGGAGGGCACGCTCGACGACGTGACCGTGGAGGTCACTTCGCAGATCGAGATCGCCGGGGTCAGCGAGTACAACTCCTGGGAGACCACGCTGTACGACGTGGAGTACGAGGACCACATCGAGGTCTCGCTGCCGCTCGATCAGGTCATCCAGACCTGCGCGGACGAGTGCTCCACCGAGCTGGTGCTGGCGAACCTGCTCCACATCGACCGCGAGACGGTGATGGCGTTCTGCCACTTCGTCGCCGAGCAGGCACAGGTGCAGGCCGCCCTGGACTCGGAGGTGGAGACGGAGGCAGACATCGCCCCGGACACCGCCCCGGACACCCCGGATGGCTCCAGTGTGAAGGAGACGGTCAAGTCGATCCTCGCTGTCGAGGACGACCGCCTGCTGCTCATCGGACTTCTGGTCGAGAGCGGCTACATCGTCGGGACGAAGGTCGTTTGACACTTCTGTCCTGACACACTAACACTGCGGGGGTCGGGTCACTTCGGTGGCCCGGCCTTCCGCGCTTCAGAGGAGAACGCATCATGTCGCTTGACTACACCATCGGAACCATTCCCTTCCCGGCCCGCGCAGAGCGGATCACGGACCCGGAGTACATCGCTTCCATCAAGAGCGGGAACGCGCCCCGGGACTGGTACGAGCTGGAGGAGGACAACAAGCACGGCGTCGAGCCGGGAGTCTGGATGATGACCCCGGCCATGAACGCCCTCATCTGGCTGACCATGAGCGTGGGCATGAACCGGATCACGGAGAAGAACTGGAAGACGTTCTTCACCCGCACTCGCCTGATGGAGCTGACCCACGGGGCGTTCCGCCATCGCCGGGACCCGGAGACCGGCAAGTCCGAGCCGGTCTACTTCACCCCCGAGGAGGTGAAGGCGCACATCGGCCTGGGCACCAACGTGTCCCCGGAGACGGACGCCCGGTGGAGAAAGCGCTTCATGGAGAGCTTCACTCGTGACAGCGAGCGCAAGTGCGCTCAGACGGAGGACTGAACAATGACTGCCATGCCCTGGGGCCTCAACGCCCATCCTGATGACTCTCCCGGCGTCTGGGGCGCTCGCGCCATCCTGAACGTCGGGGCCGACAACCCCATCGACCTCCTGCCCGACCGCCAGTCGAGCGGCGGGGACCTGTTCCCCGTCCTGATGAAGCTGCTCAACGAGGCGGGTGGCATGAAGATCGCTCAGGCCCGGGTGTACGCCCTCCTGAACAACGCCATCATGTCGCCTCGCGAGGGGCAGCAGTTCACCCTCGTGGACAACGACCTGATGACGATGGTGGCGAACACCAACGGCTCGCACGGCTACCTCTACCTCTCCGCGTGGCTGAAGCCGGGGGCGTTCGACCTCGAACGGGCGAGCTGGAGCGGGTCGAGCGAGCCCCCGGAGCCGGGCGAGGTCATCGACTCCAAGGTCTGGAAGGAGCCCGTGCCGCTCCTGACCTACATCAACCTCCACGGACACCGCTTCATGGTGTTCCTGACGGGGCGCAAGCCCAGCGGCCTGGGCTCGCTCCGGAAGTGGCGCAAGCCCGTGCTCCCGAGCGAGCGTGAGCGGACCTGGGCCAGCGAGCGAGACCCCTCGCCTCTCGTCAGTCTCCACATCCCACATCTCACGATCGGCCTCACGGTCGGTCACGAGCTGCGCTGAGCAGTCTCTCAGCATCCCACACACCAACACACGTACAGGAACGAACCCAATGGTTGCACCAGCACTCATCCCCAACCGGACCATCTTCAACAAGCGCGGCCGTCGCGGCCTCGCGAACCTTCACGTCTCGGAGACGCTGGAGGACGTTCGTGACCACCTCCGCAAGATGGTGGCCGCCCAGCAGGCCGAGGACCACTCCCGCTCCTTCTCGCAGATGATGGTCACCTTCGAGGACGACCACGTTCGCGCCCGGCTGATCGACAACCCCAATGAGTCGTGGATCGTCAGCAAGACGGCCTTCGCCCAGATGGACGCGAGCCTCCTGCCGCGCAGCGGCGGGAACTTCCTCATGGAACTCTCGGCTCTCGACCACCCGTCCGCGCGTCGTGCGGCCACCGGCACCTGGGCGATGTTCGCCCAGAACGACGAGAAGCCCCGGATGTTCCGGACCGTCCGCACCCGGATGCCTGACGGCAGCATCGAGCGCCTCCTGCGGGCGCAGGTCTCCCAGGGCTACGCCTCGTACTCGAACCTCCAGTTCGTCGAGGACCTGCTCGACAACACGGACGTGGGTGACCTCCGGATCCTCGACTGGCGCATCGACGACGACGCCATGCGGCTTCGCGTGGGTGCTCCGAACGGGCCGGTCGAGGTCGGCACGCCGTTCCCGATGTACTCCTTCTGGAACTCGGAGACGGGCAAGCGCACGACCGGCATCAAGGGCGGCGGCTTCCGCCCGTCCTGCCTCAACGGCATGGGCACCTGGGAGAAGTCCAGCCAGTTCGCGTGGCGTCACTACGGCAACACCGACCGCATCCAGCAGGGCGTCTCGTCGGCCATGACCGAGATCAGCGTCGCCAGCAACGGCACCCTGGCCGGGTACCGGCAGGCGTGCGACGTGTTCATCGACGACACCTTCGCGTTCGTGGACCGGATGCTCGACAAGACCGGAGCGACCCAGGAGGCCATCGAGGCCATCAAGACGCGGGGCATGACCGACCCCACGTCCAACAGCGCGGACTCGCTGGCGGGAGTGGTGGACGGCATCACCCTCATCGCCCAGGACGAGCATCGCGACCTGTTCGAGATGGACCTGCTGGAGCAGATCGCTGCTGATGTCATGCGGCGCGGCCTGTCCATGGCGGAGCGCGAGCGCATCCGGGTCCGCCCGCTGGAGGTGCGCTGATGGCTGCCGACCGCAAGGGCTACACCCGCAAGCTCGTCATCGAGGCGACGCTCTTCGTCGAGCCGCTGAGGGACAATACGCTCCCCTCCCCCGAGCGAGTGCTCGAAGCGTGGGGTGAGTACGCCACGGAGCTGCTCTCGTACAAGGAGCTGGCCGAGACCTACGGCGGCGACCTGACCGCGGCCATCACAATCGAGGTCAACCGCACCCGTCTCGCGGACGACTGACCTCGGCAAGGCGCAGGGGGGCACGGCCTGACAGGTGCCCCACCCCCGGCGGGGGTTTCCGCCACTGACTGAGAGGACAGCATGGACAACATCGACGACTGCATCTGGCGCGAGACCGTCATCCCCCTCGCCTCCGGCGGGGAGGCGCGAGACCGCTTCTGCGTCTCCGTGAGAGACCGGTACGAGACCTTCCCCACCTGGGAGGAGGCCGTGGCCTTCTTCTACGCCATCACCAACCCGAGCGAGTGAGCACACCCATGAGCAAGCCCCAGATCATCGAGCCCGTCTTCCACTTCCGGGCACTCGTGCCCGACCGATGCAACTTCAAGGACGAGACCTTCGAGCGGTTCGTGGACCGCTTCATGGAGCGGTTCATGCCCGGCTTCCCGCTCGGGCTGCTGGACACGTCGAGCGAGACCGCCCATGAGCGCTGGGAGATCGTCGAGGACGACCCCTCCGAGTACGTCTGCGAACTCGACGATCCCGAGGTAGACTTCCCCCGCTACCTCGCGGACTGGAACGGGTGCGAGGAGACGTTCGACAACGAAGACGACGCCATCGACTTCGTGCGGGAGCGCATGGAGCAGAGCCGGTACAGCTTCCCGTGGGCGTGGAACTGGGCGTTCCTGCCCGATGACCGGATCACCGACGACGAGCTTCGCGCGGCCGGGTTCACGGTCGCCCACTACACCGGGGGAGACGGGGACGAGTACCGACTCTGCGGCATCGACGGTGGTGGGTACTCCTTCAAGGGAGCGCACTTCGCTCCCCTGTGCGCCATCGTCCACGAGAACCGGAGCCACTACGGCTGGAAGGTCGAGACCAACGTTGGACCTGCCTACGTCACCACCAACACCAAGAGCGAGGACTGAGCACATGAACGCACGAAAGACTGCAATCGACAAGTTCCTGGCCCTCTCGTACCAGCGCGGGTTCGAGGGGGAGTGGCAGGATGAGTGGCCCGGACTGACCTTCAACGAGCGGGGAGCGGCCCGGCTGATGAACGTGGCCGGGTTCATCACGGCCCTGCATCGGGTCGGGCGTGAGGCCGAGGCCGTGCGGCTGGCCGAGAACCTCAACTCCAATCTGGAGCGACTCGCGACCTACGGAGGACCGACCGAGATCGAGGTCGTCGGCTACAAGGGCGAGGTCATCGGCAAGGGCGAGGTCCCGCGCTTCCGGGTCCTGCTCGGGGACGACGCCACCTTCGGTGGGTTCACGATCTCGTGGTACCGGCTGGTCACCCCCAAGCAGCGATGGGCGGCCGTGGACCGGGGCGAGGACGACCCCATGTACTCCCGATCCGCGTTCCAGGCCCGGCGGCCGGGCGCTCGGAAGGACGAGGTTCGGTACACCCGGCCTGACGGCACCATCGGCTGGGAGCATGTCGCGTACCGGTACGACTTCAACGGCGGGCTCCTGCTTCACGGGATGGGGCACGAGACCTTCGCAGTGGACATTTCCAACGACGACGGGCCGCACTGGTCCGTTCACACCTGAGGCACACATGAAGACCTACGACTACCAGCCCGGCAACGGCTCTCGCTACTTCCTCACCTACGGCCCCGTGGAGGGGGGCGGCTTTCTGCTGGCGTGGCTCCGCAAGGGCGACGTGGGGGGCTCGGCCTTCCGCGTGATGCCCTACTTCGGCGTCATCGACCAGTCCTACTTCATGGAGAAGACCGGCATCACCAATGAGGCTGACGCTGCCGCGCTCCTGGGCTTCCTCGCGGGTGAGGGACACGAGGTTCGCATCTTCTCCGACTACGACTCGCGGGGCCGTTGGAGCCCGAGCGTGGTCCCGATGGAGCGTGTGTGATGGAGGACGGACGCACGAAGAGCGAGTACTCGTTCAACGACGCAGCCTTTCGGAAGGCCGTCGAGGACGTGGTGGACGGCTACGACGACGCCCAGTTCGACCGGGCGTGGGAGGTCGTGGTGGCCTGCCTGGAGGCACACGTCCGGGTGGACCGGCGAGACGACGAGACCGTCGCCCAGGCACGGACCCTCGTGTGGCGAGACTGGTGGCAGTGCTTCGTGGCACAGCCCGCATCGTTCTCGCTCTGGGGGCTGTACGAGGAGTTCCTGCTCGTCGCGGAGCAGGTCGGAGGCGAGCGTGAGCGCGAGAAGTGCAAGACCGTCATCGCCAACATTGGCCGTCAGGCAGACGGCCGCACGAAGCAGTTGAAGCGGATCAAGCCCGCACCCAAGCGCAAGAAGGCCAAGCAGCAGGAGCCGAACCTTCAGCAGACCAAGTACCCCCACCTGAAGGTTGTCAAGTGAGCACACTGAACCCACGAGAAGTCATCTATTGGAAGGCCGTCGAGCAGGTCGCACGAGCCTGCGCCGTCGAGCCCAACCCTGACCGAGCCTTCCACTCCATCTGCGAGAAGCTGCCCATGACCAAGGGCCACTTCAGGGACGTGATGGACTTCGGCAAGCACCCGAGCGCGTTCGCGGACTGGCTCGGGGACCCCATCGAGACCTTCGACAACAGTGACTGGAGCGCGGTGACCGAGGGCGTCACCTACATGGCCTTTCGAGCAGACGTGCTGGAGCGCGTGTGCGAACTCAAGGAGAGCAAGTGACTGACACCGACAAGACCCCTGTCTACCTCCTCTGGGCCTCGCGCCCGGCGGAGGGCAACCACGAGAAGGACACCATCAACGGCTTCGTGTACCGCTTCCTGGCGGTGCGCGACGGCGTTCCCGAGTACGTGAACAACGTCTTGGAGAGCTACTTCGAGAACTACGACGGCATCACCCATCCCGAGCGGGTGCGGTGGTCCTGGGGCAACTGTGGCCTCGTGTGCCGCACCGTCTACGACGCGGAGGACTTCGCCGCGAAGGTGCTGGAGGACTCCCCCTTCGTCTTCATGGGGTCGATCCGATGAGTGAGCACAGCTCCTACAGTGAATGCGTCGAGGGTGACGCGGAGGAGATCATCCGGGAGATGGACCACTGGTCTGACGACCCGGAGGACAAGGTTCACGAGTGGGCGGACAGTGCCGTGACCTACACGATGGACTGTCTCAACATCCTCCAGAACAGCCGCCGCCAGGACGCCATGTTCGAGCACGCGGGCTCGGAGGCCCTGCTGGGGTGCGACACCTTCCACGAGGTGGTCAGCCGGATGGCCTTCTACGCCTACCGGGACGACCTGAACGGGGCGCTGTTCGACCTCTCGGACGAGGACAGGCTCGCGCTCCGGGAGGAGGGCATCTGCGAGTGCTGCGGCGAGGTCTTCCCCTTGGGTGACCTCTCGGACGAGCGCGAGGGCTGCGAGGGGCAGACCCTCTGCGAAGACTGCTACGAAGACGGCCTCGAAGACGAGGACGAGGGAGAAGAGTGATGGAAGACGCAATCCTGGCAGAACAGCTTCGCGAGTGGGCGGTCCTGCTCGAAGCGGGGCGAGTGAGCGGGGTCGTCGCGGGACTGCGCTCCGTCGCGAAGTCCCTCGAACCCAAGACTCGACTCTGTGAGCGCATCGTCGTGACACGGTACTGGTTCGAGGACCAGAAGTGCGTCGAGGCACGCAGGGCGGACAACCCCATCGAGGGATGGATGCGCCAGCTCCGGTCCGAGTTCAACGAATCAGCATCGTCCGCCGGAGCGGTCGCCTACAAGGGTGAGGGACACAGCGTCATCGAGTGGCTCTCGTCGAACGTGAAGATCGAGACCCACACGGACGGGAACATGACGGCGACCTTCGATGTGGTCCTCGACTTCCTGCACCAGCCGGATGAGAGCGCCTCCGCCGACGATCCCGCGAGTGTCATCCAGCACCTGTTCTACGACGAGGGCGGAGTGGCTGGAAACTTCCACATCAACCCACCGAGCGAGGAGGAGTGAGCATGAGCACACGAGTGAGGATGGCGGTGCAGAGCCGCCAGAGTGACCGATGGTTCGAGGTGGCGAGCCTCGGGCTGTACGAGGCGATCGATGCCCTCGACGGCCGGGGGCCGCACGCGCGAGCGGTCGAGGTGGACGATGAGCGGCTCTCGCTCGTCGTCGAGGAGGGGGAGTGGACCAGCGATCCCCTGAGCCGTGAGGGCTTCTTCCGCTGGTACGACGCACGCATGAACAACAACACCAACGAGGACGACATGAACCAGATGACCTGCACCAACTGCGACGAGTCGGGCGCTCCCGCGAACTTCGGGTTCGACGAGGACACCGGACTCCACCACTGCCGCGCCTGCGGCTCGCTCGCGGGATTCCCGTGGACTGGGGAGGTGGCATCGGACACCGATCTGCCGCTCCCGCCCGTGGAGAGCCGCGTCCCGACCCGCCAGGAGCGACCGGCGACCCGGTTCGAGGCTCCCGCTCCCGAGCGCACGTTCGAGGCGACGTGGGCCAACCTCGACCGAGAGGCGGATCGCCCCGTCTGGGGAGCGCGCGTCGTCGTGCGGGACGGCGAGGACGTTCCCGAGGGAGCGACGCTGATCGTCTCCAACCGAGCCGGCACCAAGCAGGCGCGCAAGACGGCGGGAGAGACCGTCAGCCGGTTCCGAGACCGTGGCACGGGCGAGTTCATTCGCCTCGTGCGAGTGGACTGACACACACCCATGAGTGAGGAGAGCAACATGAGCGACCTGACCAAGACCCCCAACGGCGTCCCCGTGCTCCATGCGGATCACGGGCTCACGCCCGAGCACCTGTCCTTCGTGGACGAGGTGCTGGATGCCCGGAAGGGCTTCTTCATCGAGAGCTTCCTGCTCCCGCGAGAGTGTGGAGACCTCCAGTCCGCCCTCTACGGGCCGAGCGTGGGCGACGCTCCCGTGACCGACAGCGAGGTCGTGTACGAGGTCCGGGGCAACCGCCCTGGGCCAAGTCGCCTCCTCGACCGGCCCACGCGCCCGTGCCGTCGCATGGTGGTGTGCGGCATCTCCAACGGGGACGAGTCCAAGGTCTTCACGGCCTACGGCACGCAGGCGAAGGAGCCCGCGCCACGCGAGTGGTGGGACTCGGGCATGAAGCCGCACGAGACCATCGAGGCGGCGACGTTCTGGCGTGATCACGCGCTCGCACGGGAAGGGTGACCGGTCGGGTCGCCCGACCCACCCGTGTCGAGCGTCGCGTGAGTCTCGTGACTCGCCTGTGTCGGGTGAGTCGCGTGAACACGAGACGCACGTACAGATTCATGTGTGCTGCGCGTAGTTGTTCACGCGACACGCACGTAGTTGTTCACGCACATGCACGTATCTTCGCGCACGTATCGTCGCGCACGTTACGCGCACCAGATCGTCAGATTAGCCCCCCGTAGGGGGGCTAAACGGCGGAAACTCGCCGGATTTCGGCGGCAGGGTACATTGGCTTCATCGGGGGACAGTTGCGTCCTTCGATGGGAACCCGGCGGTGCTCACAACGAGTGCCAGCCGGGTTCTCTCGTCACACCCGTGACGCACGAGCGTCACAGACACAGGCACAGGAGCCTCGCATGACCACCAACGCATTCTTCAGCCTCGGCACCAAGGCCCTCGTCGCGGACGGCAGCCCCGGCGCTCGCGCCGAACTCGTTCGCCGGGGTCGCGACCCCGAGACCGGCAAGAAGGTCGCGAGCGAGGGCAAGGCCAAGGCCAAGGCGGCGGCTTCGCCCGCTCCGGCCCCCGAGCCCGACTCGGGCGAGCGGCTCTTCGCGAGCCTGAGCGGTCTGGAGCGCCATCGGGCGCTCAAGGGCATGGCTGAGAGCCTCGGGCTCGACGCCTCGGGCAAGAGCAACGCCATCGAGGCTCGCATCCGGGCCGCTCAGGCTCAGGGGAGCGCTCCCGCTCAGGAGAGCGCCCCCACGGGAGAGGTCGATGTCGAGGCCGTCGTCAAGGGCGTCCAGCGGCTCGCGGACGCCTTCCTGGCGCAGCGGGCGGAGATCGCTCGCCTGAAGGCGCAGGCGAAGCCCGCCGCCTCGGGCGGAGACTGGCTCAAGAGCGTCGCGTCGGCGCTCAAGAGCACGGGTCACCTGAGCGCCTGAGCCTCGCGGCTCTCGCACTCCCGGGCGCGTCTGGGGACTTCGGTCCTCGGGCGCGCCCTTTCGGCCGTTGTGGCGCATGAGCGCCTGAACACACTGGAGAACCCATGTTTGTGAACCTGACCCCCCACAGCCTCGCCATTCACACCCCCACGGGCGTGGTCACCCTCGCCCCCTCGGGCGAGGTCGCCCGGGTGGCGACCGTCAACACGGAGGCCGCCCCTGTGGGTGGCATCCCGACCTGCACCACCACCACGGGGGAGGTCACGGGCCTGCCCGACCCGCAGGAGGGGGTCTTCCTCGTCGTGAGCGGGATGGTCGCGAGCGCGGCCCCCCGCCCGGATGTGTTCAGTCCCGGCGATCTCGTCCGGGACGAGTCCGGTCGCCCGATCGGGTGCAAGGGGCTTCGCCGCTCCTGCTGATTCCTGATTCACACACACCCACGACTGGGCGCGCTTGAGGGTTTCGACTCTCGGGCGCGCCCTTTCGTGCGTTGCGGGGCATGAAGCCCCAGGCCAGAGGAGGCCCACATGAGCGCATCGCTCTCCCGCCCGTCCACCCGAATGAAGACCCTCCACAGCGACTGCTGGAAGGGGGGTCACGACCCCTCTCCCGACACGCCCGTCCCGCCCCCGACTGCGGGAGACCGCGTGGTCGTCCGCCGTCGGGCGGGTCGCGCGGCGGTCCGAGTGGACCTCGCGCAGACAGTCGCCCGCATGGGCGACCTCGCGGGGGAGGGCTTCGGCCTGACCCTCGCGGCTCTCGCGGGAGGTGACACCGGGGAGTGACACCCTCGGGAGCGTCTGGGCGCGTCTGGCTTCGGCTGGGCGCGCCCTTTCGCACGTTGTGGCGCAGGCGCGTCACGAGTCCAGAAGGAGGACGCATGTTCAGCACGTTCGCACACGCTCTGGCCCAGACGGGCCTCGTCACCCCCGAGCAGGCGGAGGCGCGGGGTCGCGCCATCGCGGCGCGGGAGGCCCTCGACGCCGCCGAGGCCCGCCGCCTCGCGTGGGAGCGCGGGGAGAAGCGCCGGGAGGCGCGTCGGGCGGAGGCCCGAGACCGCCGGATCGCGGCGGTGGCCGCGCAGGCGGCCGAGGACCGTGCTCGCTTCGAGCGGGCGCAGCACCGGGTGGACGCGGACGAGATCGTCCGGGTCGAGGGCGTGTGGGTGTGGCGCACGGGGCGTCACACGGGCAAGCCCGTGAGCGCGAAGGCGCTCGCGAAGCGGGGCATTCACGCCCCCAGGAGGTGAAGATGGTGTACATCCACGACCCGGGACCCAACCGGTTCCGGATCACCCAGGTGGTCACATGCGTGACCGACCTGGGGCTTCGCGACTCTCGCGAGGCGGTGGACAGCGGGCAGTCCAAGGCGCTGCCCCTGCTTCCGGGGGTGTCGGCCATGCGAGTGCGGGGGCTCCTCAGGAGCCTGGGCGCTCGGGTGAGCGACGAGCCCCGAGAGTGAGCGAATGGGCGCGTCTGGCACTGCGGTGTCCGGACGCGCCCTTTCGTGCGTTGTGGGGCACACGCCCCAGAGGAGTGACCATGCACGACCACGACCTGCACGACGACCCCGCAAACAGCCCTTCCGCACGGGCGGGCCTGATCCCGCCGTGGTGGGACAAGCCTCGCGGGGGTGCGGCCCTGGACCGGGCCGCGTGGTTCGAGGAGCAGGAGCGGGAAGCCGCTCACGCTCTCCGGGTCCCCCCGCGTGCCCGCCGCAGGCGGGAGCGGGAGAAGCGGCGGGCCTCGCGCCTTGACGGGCGATGGCACCGTCGGGCGAAGGCCCAGGCGGAGCGGGACGCCCGCTTCGACCGGGAGGTCGGGCAGGACGCCCGCTTCATCCCCGAGCGCTGGTGCCCGATCTCGGCGGCGAGGGACATGATGTTCCACGCGATGGCGTGCGCCGCGCTGGCGCGCGACCACGGCGACACGACCCGCGCGGAGGCGTGGGACGAGATCGCCGAGGAGTCGCGGCGACAAGCGGAGTCGCACTGGCGATGGTGA
>Ga0181573_10002943_pt1 | contig 15424 bp, 7 predicted proteins | sample 101ome_25_FD_148643 | JGI IMG/M metagenome (GOLD analysis project Ga0181573, IMG submission 148643) | Coastal salt marsh microbial communities from the Groves Creek Marsh, Skidaway Island, Georgia - 101409BT metaG (spades assembly) | ecosystem: Environmental > Aquatic > Marine > Intertidal zone...
ATGGTAGGTTACATGCAGAAGCTTATGGATCATTACCACATAATGGCAGGGCCACTCGAGCGTCTGTGTGGACGTAAGGATCAGGCTCCCCGTTGGAGTGAACGAAATTGGGGCACCGAACAGGAGGAAGCCTTCATACAGCTCAAACAGAGTCTGGCCCGTGAGCCCGTGTTACATGCTCCGCGTTGGGATGATACGGAAGAATGTCCCTTTATTCTCGCGACTGACGCCTCTGGATTTGGGATGGGAGGGGTCCTCCTGCAGCGCAGCGCGCCAGGTGTGGATCCGCCTTGTCCCCTTGGATACTGGTCTAGGACCTTTAATGAAACGGAACAGCGTGTCCTGGCCACGCACGAACGCGAGCTCTGCGCTATTATGGAGGGTCTGGAGTTCTTTGGCACCATCATACGCGGATATACGCTCCAAGTCTGGTGTGACCACAAACCCCTACAATACTTATGGACGCAACCCCGTGTGACGGCCAAACAGTGTCGATGGGCAGCTCGCATTGCGGAATTCTTGCCGTTTACGTTCGAATATACGCCGGGCACTTCTCCTGACATGCGTATACCTGACGCACTATCCCGCCAACATGAGGACGACCGACAGAAGGAACGAGGGCCACTGCATGACGAACAACCAGACTTGGCACGGGCCATGCGCGCAGGACAGCCACAAACCGCATACATCCGGCTCAATCATATGACCCTGAACTGCCCCCGAACAGCAACGCGACCACTGTATGTTCTTCTCCTTTGTTCTGGGAAATCTCGCTCAGTGGAAAGGTACCTTCGACATAGAGACCCGACCACGGTTATATACACCTTGGACTTAGACCCGGGCACTAGTCCCACAGTGTGTGGAGACGTACGCGACTGGCGGAGATTGTTAGCCCAACTTGTCTTGCCCCCAGGGCAAGGTTGGGATCTCATTTGGGCTTCACCACCCTGCAGGTTACTTTCAAATGCAAATACGTCGGGCGCTTCGATCGACCCCGGTTTGGAATTGGTGCAGGCCTGTATGGATTGTATACGACAGTTGCGGCCCCGTCTGTGGATCTTAGAGAACCCGGCGTCGGGCCCCCGTGCACTTCACAAGCAGCCCCTTATGCTGGCATACGAGCCGTTGCGGATTGCCACCTCGTACTGCTGGTATGGTGCTTTATACCGGAAGGCTACCAGTTTCTGGACCAACTTTGGAGGGACCTTGCGTATGCCCTGTACGCATAAAGACTTATGTCCTTGCGTACAGACGTTCGGGCATCACCCTTTTACCGCACAGGCCGGTCCCTCACAACGATCCACCCATAGGCAGGAAGGTATGGGCTCAGGCGCGGCTGTAGAGGGATATCCCACCCGACTTTTACATGCCCTTCTCGACCCTGTTATTCCTTCCGCGCACAACAACGGTTTACTCCTTCAGACGCTCGACCTCACCACCGACTCGGACCAACCTCTTTCTGCGGGGGAGGATATCCCCCTGGAAGGAAGCAGCCCTCAGGAGGAAGTTTCCCTCCTGGGGTCCTCGCTGCCAGGTCTTAAGGATGTCACCCTACGACAAGAACTGCTGAGGGCTTATCGGAACGACAAGCTCTGGCACCTCCTAAACAAGACGAAAAGGGGTTCCGCAGTACATGTACGGTTCGAGCTAAAGGACGGGCTTATTCGCCTTCGCCAGGATCGTCGTATCTACGTCCCTAAAAAGGCCTACACGGTGATCGAGCACATAGTTGGGCTGGCTCACGAGCACGGACACTTCGGCATCGCTAAAACATATGCCCAAGTGGTTAGACATTTCTGGTGGGGGAAGATGCATCAGGACATTTCACATCTAGTCATGAGCTGTGCAACATGTGCAAACCAGAAGACAAAGCGATTGCCCAGACCGGGACTCCTACAACCTATCCCTGTCCAGAGCGAGGCATGGAGATGTGTCTCCGTGGATTGGATATCCGGGCTGCCACTCGTAGAACTAAAAAGGACGAACATTTCGATGGAGCGACCCAATGGGACCCGATGGGAGGCCACGGATGTGGCCACGGACACCAGCGTTAATTCCATACTGGTGCTCACCGACCGATACTCTAAAGCCGTGCGGCTGCGTGCGGTGCACAAGTCCACTAATAGCCGACATGTGCTGGAGTGGCTCACGGAGGAGTTGTATCGCTGTTTTGGATGGCCAAAACATCTAATACACGACAACGATCTCCGATTTGGAGCTCCCTATAAGGCCTACCTACAGGGTCAGGGGATAGAACTGCACTTTACCTCGGGATATCATCCGGCATCGAATGGACTAGTCGAACGCATGAACAGTACGGTGATGAACGTGTTGCGGACGGTCTGCAACGGGATTCCATTCTCGTGGCCCTACGGGTTACCACATGCCGAGTTCGCCATAAACTCCTCGCCAAATGTGGCAGGAGTAGCCCCCTTCGACCTGGTACTGCAGTTCCCACCCCGAACGCCCCTGGAAAACGCAGTCGGCTTGCCCAGGGACAAGTCCGGTGACCGACCAATACTTCCCACCCATTCCATTCATAGGCTAGTACAGTCTAGAATGAGAGAGGAACAGATTCGTCAGAAACGAGTCCATGACCAAGGCAAGAAGGAGCTCCGCCTCAAGGAGAATGATCAGGTCTATTTACGGCGTAGCTCGGTGGGTATGCCCCGCGACATGGTTGGAGAGCAGGCCGTACACGGACAACAGATGCGGTCCCCCTTCCTGGGACCCTTTAGGGTGATTCGCCGGAAGCGGAACTGCGACACATACGTGTTGGATGTAGCACCCTACCGCTTCGGAGAGGCCTGGCATGTGAGTCATCTCGTGAGGGCTCACCCCTCCGACGACTTCCTCTCGGACGCCACCGAGTTGCAGCCGGGGGCCATCCTAGCCCGGGCTCCGGATCTGGACGGAGGTATCCGATATCTGGTTCGGTGGCAGGGCATGTCCCACCCCACCTGGGAGGAGGAACGTACCCTCCGGCAGACCAACGTGGGCACAGACCTCCTGAACCGGTTCCGAGGCCAACATCCGGGGACCGAGTCGTGCGCCATCGATGACCCCGACCTGCAGGAGCACCCTGAGTGGCTGGAGCACGTCTTATGAACAGACGGGACATCTCCAGACTAGGAAGGCGAAATGAACTAGTATATTAGTTTGTAGAGCCTCGTGGGGCGGGGCCGGACCTGCGAGCGAACTGGTGGATGCTGAGGGTAACGCGCCACGACTCGGGAGTAGGACTGTGCCCGAAGTCGCCGAACGGAAAGAGTAGCACCCCCCTGGAGATAGTCTCAGGGAGGAGGAGCACGTCCCCCAGGGTCACTCGGAACACCCGTTCAAAGGAGAGCCACACCTGGGAGTAATCCGAGGATTCCGGGTTCCAGAAATAGGCCTCGGGTTGCCAATGGTCCGCGCGCCCCACTTGATCGTAGGGCGCTGCCCACATAACCCACCAGTAAGTGTGGTCTTCGATCGTCCGGCGTGCGTAGATAGCGGCTACTTTCCGTGGATCACCTTCCCTTGCCATGATCTTCCCCTTTTGCCCCTACTCGTTTCTCGTGGTGTGACGGTGTGACGACGACCAGGAGGTTCGCAACGCGCTAGGCGCCGGAATGGGAAGTGAGGGGCACCCCCTCATCTCCCCCGAGAAAGAGAGATGAGGGAGGGCAGTGGAAGGCAGCGGGTATATTAATCACTACAGCCGGTTAGGTTGGGAGTGAAGAGTCAGGGGAGGCGGTGCGCTCGGAAGGACCGAGTACCGCCACCGTGCGGGGACCGGGGAGTGCCCGAAGAACTCGTAGGGAAACTCGACGTAGTCCCGGGCGGCACTCTCAGGGAGGAGCAGGATGTCGCCCCACTCCCGGGGGAATAGATCTTCGAAGTTGTCCCAGACATCTGTATGGGTGTCCGTGTCCGGGTCATGAAAACAGTCTTCCGGCTGCCAATGGTCCGTGCGACCGAGTTGGTCAAACGGGGTCGCCCATATGACCCACCAGTAGGCCTGGCCCTCTATGGTTCGACGAGCATGGATGGACACGACTCGCCATTCTGTCATAGGTCTCTCTCTCTCTCTCTCTCTCTCTCTCTCTCTCTCTGCGGGGGAGGGGTGTAACGAAAAAGAGGGTCTGAATTATGAAACGGGGAGTTTCGGCGGGAAAACACCACCCAAGATATTTTTGACTTTTTGTAACATCAGAAGGTCGACACCACCCTGACAAGGGTTATTCAGAATACAGTTGAGTTACAGTAGTTAGGTAGTTGTGGGACCTGCCCCTTCCTGTTCCCTTGGACCAGACACCTGTTGATTCCGATCCAGGACCAAGGACTGGCTGATTCTGGTCTTCCTGTGGGCTCCAGCCTTTCAAATCACAGACCTGACAAATTCCCTTTCTGGTGAAACGGGTAATTTGTTACAAAAAATAGTAATTTTAAATTAATGATTTTGAAACCATTAGGAATTAAATGGAATTAATTGAATTGAATTGGTGGATTAAAAAAAAAAATTCCCGAGAATTAAAATGTTAAAATAAAATTAGGAATTTGATGGATGGATAAAATTCAGGGTGGGGCACTTTCGGAATTCACCGCCCGCCTCCCTCCCAATCAAATCATATCATTATCATATCATATCCTCGTCATCCCACGGCGCCGATAGGGCTGGATGTTTAGGGACAAAAAAGCGGAAAAGGCAGGGTCGGAAAGTGGATTCCCTGATCCCAATGATCTCCTTCCTTTCTTTGGAAACTGGAGGGCGGGGTCAGAGTCGCGGTCAGACGTTGGAGTGAAGGATGGCCATGGCGATGGGGAGTGCGAGCGCAGCGGTGCCTGCGACGTGCGTGCGCAGGGCCCCCCGGGCGGGGCGGCGGGCGGGGGCGTCGGTGCGGGCGTCGCCCGTGCGCCGTGCGGGGACGCGGGTGGTGGCGTCCGCGGGCCTGCCGATCGACCTGACGGGGAAGCGCGCCCTGATCGCCGGGGTGGCGGATGACCAGGGGTACGGGTGGGCGATCGCCAAGTACCTCGCGGCCGCGGGGGCGGAGATCATCGTCGGGACGTGGGTGCCGGCGGTGAGCATCTTTGAGACGAGCCTGCGGAGGGACAAGCTGGACACGAGCCTGCCCGGCGGCGGCAACATCGACGTCAAGAAGGTGTACGCGCTGGACGCGTCGTTCTGCACGCCCGAGGACGTGCCGCAGGACGTGCTGGACAACAAGCGTTACCAGGGGGCCAAGAACCCGTACACGGTGAGCGAGGTGGCGGAACAGATCAAGCAGGACTTTGGGACGATCGACATCCTGGTGCACTCGCTCGCCAACGGGCCCGAGGTGAAGAACAACCTGCTGGACACGAGCCGGAACGGGTACCTGAGCGCGGTGAGCAACAGCAGCTACAGTTTTGTGAGCCTGCTGCGGTACCTGGGGCCCATCATGAACGAGGGGGGGAGCTGCATCAGCCTCACGTACATCGCGTCGGAGAGGTGCATCCCTGGGTACGGCGGCGGGATGAGTTCCGCCAAGGCCGCTCTCGAGAGCGACACCAAGGTGCTCGCGTACGAGGCCGGCCGCAAGTGGGGGATCACGGTCAACACCATCTCGGCAGGCCCGCTGGCGTCCCGCGCGGCGCGCTCCATCGGCTTCATCGGCGACATGATCGACTACAGCGAGTTCAACGCGCCGCTGCCGCGCCCGCTCTACTCGGAGAACGTCGGGTCCGTCGCCGCATTCCTGTGCTCCCCCCTCGCGTCCAGCGTCACGGGCACGTGCATGTACGTGGACAACGGCCTCCACGCCATGGGCCTCGCCAGCGACTCCATGTCCCTCACCATGAACCAGGACAAGCTCAAGGAGCCCAAGTCCACCGAGTAGGGTGAGTGCGGGTGGGCGCGCGCGGCAGCGGGGACTAGCCCGGACCGCGGCGGGCGGATTCGCAACACGCTCGAGCTTCCTAAACAAGAACAAGAGACTCGCAACGGAACTTTTTTTCATGTTAGACACACTGCGTCCGGCGTCCGGTCAAATCAGTCGGTCCCCGACGTCAAAGACGCGCGGGAGGGAAGAGGGCGAGTGGGAAATGTCCCACATGCCGAGGGTGCCGTCCAGAAAGAGGACGCTCGCACAGCACCCGCCGCGGAGGACCTCGCCGCGCGGTACCTTGCCCTGTGCGCCGCCGCTCGCCGAGTCAGGCGCTGCGCGCTGGCACACGGCAAGCCCGACCACAGTGGCGCGGGGCCTGTTGCTTATTGGGCTCTTGATCATCCCCTGCTGCTCAAAGACGTAGGGCAGCCGGCGCTCATCATCCTCATCATCATCATCATCCTCATCCTCCCGTTCTTCGTCCTCATCATCCTCCCGCTCTTCCCCCTCATCATCCTCCCGCTCTTCCTCTTCATTCCCCTCCCGCTCTTCCTCCTTGTGCGCCGAGGCGTGGCAAATGCGGAAGACGAACACGCGGTCGGCGGCATGGGGAGCCACGAGCACGGCAGAGAGGTCCGGGACGTACTCGAGGAGGGCGAGCCGGTTGAGGCTATCGAAGAGCGCGTGATGCCACCCATGGTGATCCCACCTAGTGGCCATCGAGGGGTCGTTCTGCATAGCCTCCTCGAGGATTTCGCGCTTGCACCCCACCACCTTGAGCGTGGCGGCCTCGAGCAGAAACAGGTCTCGCTGCGTCGCGTACAGGAGCATGTACCCCTCGAGCCCCTCCGACGCGCACCCGTCCCGGGGCACCCACCGCACCGCCCACCCCCACGCGTCATCGACCTTGCGCTTCACCTCAAGCGTCACAACGGGATCCCCGGGGGGCCCGCCCAGCCGCGCCACGCGGCAGTAGCAGTCGATGGACGCCGATGCCACGTACCGGCCGCACGGACTCACGTCGAGCGCAGGCACGTTGTTCTTGTGCGGCAGTATGGCCTTGGCGTCGGGAACGAGGGGGGAGGCCCCGCCCCCCGCCCACGTGCCTCCGACGTCCACGTCCACGGCGGCCACCCTGTTCGCGTTGGACCCCATGACCACGCGCCCGTCCACGGGACTCAGGCCCAGGCTCCACGTCCCCAGGGCGTCGTCCCCGCCCCGCCGCATCGGGCCGGGAGGGTTGGTGTCCACCACAGTCCACGCGTCCCACCCCCAGTCCTCCTGCCCCTGGGTTCCCGCGCTCACCATCACCTGGACGCAGTCATTCTGCCGGCACACGGCCACAGACGCGCCCAGGGGAGATCCACGCGGGCCCCCGCACCGCACCAGGTTGATGAACGCCGACTGCCGGCCGCCCCCTCCGTCGCCTCCGTCCTCATCGTCTGACCCAGACCCCGACCAAGACCCTGGCCCACGTCCTGCCCCCGCCGCACCAGGTGCCCCGGCGGCCTCGTCCTCGCGGAGACGGTCCCACCGGGCGCGGTCAAAGGGGACGAAAGCGACCGGGACCGGGTCGACCGTGCGGCCGGCGAGGACGCGGTAAACGTAGAGGACGTCGTTGGAGGCGACGTAGCAGCGGGTGCCGTCCGGGGAGCACGCCAGCAGGTTCATCCGGAAGAGTGACAGCCGGGGAGGTGCACCTGCGTCGGGGCCGACGCCCATGGCCCCCTCGGTCCGGAGGCTCACCATGCCGCCCAAGAGGCACACGCGCAGCGCGGGGGGCGAGGCCGGGCGCACGCGCTTCCGGCGGGACGGCACGCCGCGCGAGGCTAGGGGGCCCTCCTCCGCGCCGTCCGACAATCCGACGGCCTCGTCGTCCATCCTGATGCGACAGGACGGACGGATCCGTCAGGTGCGCGCGCGCCTCCCCCTCCACGGACCCGCGAGAGAGCGTGGTGTCGTTTCGCCTTTGCCGCTCAAGCAGTGTGGTGGCCCAGGGAGGGGGGTCACACAATTTGTGACGCGAGGGACTCGGCGCCACTCTGCTCTACGACGCCACGGATGTAAGACAGTGTGCCAGGTGCGTGACGCCACGGACTGGATGTCGGCGCGCACCGGGTGACGATGGTTTGTGCGAAACCAGGGTCCGTCGCTCGTAAGCAGACGTGTCGAGCAGAGGGTGCTTGCGGGAGCATGGTGTTGGACGCTCCCTGGTGATGATCGTGCGCCGTGTGTCGTTTACGAACAGATGAGCAATGAGGTCAGCCGATGAGAGTGTCTGCGTGGTCATGGACGTCGAGGGCGCCCCGGTCGGCGAGGAGGCGGGTTTCCCCGTCGGAGAGTTCAGGGAGGTGCGCGGTCCACTCCCCGGCTGCATCGACGAGGGCCTTGACGATGGAGGCCACGCCCGTGAGGTGGCCGTGCTCGAGGACTTGGACGGTGTTGGGCACCAGGCCCGGGTACACGGCCTCTAGGGCGTCTGCGCCCGGCCGGGCAGGGTCGAGGGGCGAGCCGTAGGCGCACGCGCCGGCGCGTCCCGCCCTGGGCATCCACAGCACGAACCGCGTCCGCCCAGGCCGCGAGACGTCCGGGAATCGCGCGGCGTCTGCCGCCAGCGCGGCCGCGTACCCGGCCACGGGGTCCCCGTAGCGCTCCCTCAGCACCCCCAGCAGCGCGTCCTTCACCCCTCCGCCTCCGGCCCCGCTCTCCCCCCACGCCGGCTCCCACGCGGCCGCCGATTCTACCGTGTCGTGCATGCCGACGGCGTTGTGGCTCGTATTCCTGAGGTAATCGACGCTCAGGGTGACGCTCCCCTCCTGCAGGGTGCGCCAGTCCAGGTCGTCCACGGTGGCGACGTCCTCGTCCAGCCGGTACAGCATCCGCCCGCACTGCGTGAGCAGGGACGTGAGCGCCGCGCCGAGGGCGTCCGCCACCGCGGCGACGCGTCCCGGGTCCACCTTCCGGCCCTCGGCCAGCAGCCGGCGCAGCTCGGCCTCGGACGCGGCCCCCGCCAGGCGCACCCTGGGCAGCGCCTGCGCGACCCGCGCGTCCCCGGGGCGGGAGGAAGGGGACGCCCCGGAACCCTGCCGCCGGCGCGCGGCGATCTGCTCCCACAGGCCCAAGCACAGGCTCTCGCACGTCTCGCGGACGCGGGGCCCGTCCTCCAGAGCCGCCAGCCGCCGCCCCAGCAGCTCAGCGTCCTGCTCCGCCTGCTTGCGGACCTTCTCCTCCTCCTCCGGGTCCTTCTTCCACTCCCGCACGCGGCGCCCACTCTTCTTCTCGCCCTCGGGGGCGCCCGAACCAGACTCGCCCCGCCCCATGTCGAAACCCCCTCCCGCTCCTCCGCTCCCACCCCTGCCCGTCCCTCCGTCTCCCGCCGTCTGCGCGTGGGGCGCGTGCAACCGGGGACAGGTCTGGGTCTGGGGTTGCACAAGACACTCACCTCGGGGGTGCACCCACTCGGGGTGCACGATGACGACGGCGTCGTGCCATGCCATGGGTGTGGTTTCGCGACGCGGCACGACACAATCTCCTGTTAGTAGTCCGGGCTGTGGGAGTCTGAGAACTGGAGGGAGTTGTCGACGAGCGCCTCGTCGCGGACGTCCTCGAGGAGCTGGCCGAGCCAGTTCTGGCCGTCGCCTCTCTGGCCGCACGCCCACACGTAATCGCGGGGACTGTCCTCGATGAGGCGGAGCGCGCCGGTGGCGAGGAGGAGGGTGCGGCAGAGCTTGTGGCGGGCGAACTTGGCGCGGACGGCCTCGGCCATGACGCCGCGCTTGACGGCGTCCCAGTCGGCGCGGATGTGGGCGGCATGGGCGGGGTCGCGGCCGTAGCTTGCGGCGTCCTCCGGAAGGGCGCAGCGGCAGCGCACGTGCTCCATGCGTTCGAACGCTTCGGGGCTGCCGTCGTCGAACTTGGCGGCCTGGTAAAAGTGCTCGACGGTGGGCCACTCGACGGGGGCGGCGTACCCCGGGTGGGCGGGCTGCAGCGTCACCGGGTGCAACGAGAAGTTGGAGAACTGGGCAAACGTGCCGCTCGCCTTCCAGAAGAAGATGGCGCGGTGCTCGGGCGGGAGGGAGGCGTCAAAGAGGGCCGGGTCCGAGTAGCGGGCGTCGTCGCCGGCGCGGATGCGCGCGGTGAGGTGGCCGATGGCGGCGAGCCTCCGCGCGGCGGTGTCGCCGACGTCCATGAGGTCCGCCTGCACGGGGTAGGAGGGGAGCGGGGAGGGCGGCGCGGGCAACACGCGCAGGTCGCCCTCCACCATGACGTCGCCCTCGGCGGTGAGGGAGACGCGCGTCCCGCTCAGCGGCAGCGCCTGGTTCATGTTCAGGATCCCGAGGTGGCCCACGGGGCTGGGCGTGCGCCCCGCGCCGCCAACGATCTTGGTGGCGATAAAGGCGACTACCCGGTGCACCGTGCCGTCGGCAATGGCCGGGGCGGCCAGCCCCCCGCCGCACTCCCACAGCACGCTCACGCATCCCCGCGAGCTGAGCAGGCGGCACGCCACCGCCGGCGTCAGGCTCGGCACCCCGAGCACCTCGACCCCTTGCCCGCGCAACTCCCCGACGAGGGCCGCGTGCTGCGCCAGACTCTTGGCCTCGGTGAGCACCAGCGTGGGCGACACGCTCACGTCCCAGCACTTGGCCACCGCGGGCACATCCAGACTCCGGCTCAGCACCACGCGCATCGGCTGCGGATCCACCCCGATGGCCTCGTTGGTGCTCAGCAAGTTGGGATCGTCCCGCCGCACCGTCGCCCCGCCGACCACCACCGCGTCCACCGCGCTCCGAATCGAGTGCACCGTGCGCCGCGCGTCGGGGCCGCTGATCCACCGGCTGTGCCCGGTGCTCGTCGCGATCTTCCCGTCCAGCGTCATTGCAAACTTGAGTATCCCGTACGGGCGCCCGGTCCGCACGTAGTGCACCCACGCCACGTTCTGCGCCGCGCACCGACGGCCCCCCTCGGAATCGGCCGCCACGTACTCCACGCGGAAGCCCGCCCCCTGCGCGCATTTCTGGTCCAGGGCCCCGCCGGACACAGACACACCTCCCGGGTCCACGCCCAGGGGCCCCGCCGGCCGCCGCAGGCCCACGACCACCCGGGCCACCCCGGACGCCTCGATCGCCGCCACCTCGTCCGCCTCCGTCGGCTCCACCGTCACCACCACCGTCCCTCCCTCCAGCGGGGACGCCGACGGGGACCCGCCGCCCTCGAACCTCAGCGCCTGGACGACCGCGGACCCGCGCTCCCGCGTGTACCACCCCTCGCCCACCACCTCCCCGGCCGCAGACACCGCGACGCACCCGGCCAACGGGCGCGGGGACACGCGCCCCACGCCCCGCGCGGCGAGGTGCAGCGCCTGCGCCAGCCACCGGGCGTCGTCGTCGGACCCCGTCATCGTCCCCGTCGTCGCTCCTGTGGGCGCGGGCGCGGGCGCTGTCCCCCACGGGTCCGACGCGTCCCACAGGGTCGGAAACACCACCTGCGCCCCCTCCCTCTCCTTGCCATCGTGCACCGCATCCACCCCTCCTCCGCACACACGACGGCCCTTGCCCGCCCTCCGCTGCACCCCCGTCATCCCCGCCCGTGCACGCCACCCGCCGCAGGACCTCGCACGCGCCGGCGGGATCAAGGCCCCCGCGGGACACGCCCTCCCGCCACACCACACCCACGAGGCCGCCATGCGAGCAAGCGCACCCGACACGCCGCTCGCTCTCCCGACGGAGATGTGATCAGATCCCGACGGAGCGATCTGATCCGGGCTCCGGGCTCATGGCGGCGAGGCCCAAGCGGCGGGCTTGGCGTTTGGGCTGCTGTTGTCTGTGCCGGGCTCGGCTCGGACGCCTTCCGGCCGTCGGGGCGGGCTTTGTCGGGCTTGGGCCGCGGTGCCAGGAGGCCGGTGCCAGGAGGCCGGTGCCAGGAGGTTTTATCTGCTCTTTGGAATTTACAGTGATCTCGTGTGGCGCGTGCATGCTCGCGGGCAGCGTGGGCCACGGGTCACGAGCTGTCGTCGTCCTCGACGTAAAAGGGGGCGGGGCACTTGGGCTCGGCGTCCTCGTCCTTGGACTGCTGGTTGGCCGGGGTGGGGATGTCCGGCGGGGAGACGATGGCCTCGGCCTCGCCGGGGCGCGTGTCGCGCAGCATGACGATTCCGCTCGCCCGGTTGGACACGAGGCGGTAACGTCCCTCCTTGGTGAGGTGCACAAAGCGCTCCTGGCGGGGGAGCACGCGCGACGGGTTCTGGAGCATCTCGAACAGGGGCTCCGCCTTGGGCTCCGCCGCGCCCGCGCCCCCCTCCACCTCCATCGCGTCGCCGTCGCCGGGCGCCGCACTCGCGGCCGCCTCCTTCTCCCGCTTCTCCGCCTCGGCCTTCTTCTTCTCCTCCTCCTCCCGCTGCTTCCTCTGGCTGATGCTCAGCTTGGCCTCCTTGGCCAGCTTGGGCCGCGTCTGGACCGCCTCCTTCATCGGCGGCACGTATGCAAACTCCGACGGCTGGGCCTTGCACACCACTTCCATGTCCGGCACCTCGAGGTCCGCGTTCAGCCCGATGATGGCCGTGGGCGACAGCGCGAGGCTGAGGAAGTGGACCATCGGGTACCAGTACCAGAACTGGGTGAAGCACATGAGGCCCACGACGCCGCACATCTTGCTGTGGCCCCACCGGTTCTTGAGGCACAGAGTCATGTTCCGGCCGCCGGCGTCGAGGATGCCGCTGGCGAGGATGCTCCCCAACTTGGTCATCGTGTCCTCGTGCTTGTCGCGGATGCTCTTTATGAACTTCTCGCGCAGCTGGCTGCTCAGGGGATCCTTGCTCTCCTCCGCCTTCTCCCCGTCCGCACCCTTTTCACCCTTCTTCCCCCCCGCAGCGGCCTTGTCCCCGTCCTTGGCGGAGGACGACGAGGTCGAAGCGGCGGCGTCCTCGCCTCCCGGGGCAGGGCCGGCCGCCTCCTCCTTGGCCTTGCCCGCCTGGCGGCTGACCACCTTTTCCTGCTGAAGGAGGATTTGGGCGAGGGCAATGCTGGCCCCCTGCCGCACAAAGTCCACCGGGTCGTTGCGCATGGGCTGGAGAAGGAGGACGGCCTGCATGTTCCCCGTCCCCGCGTTCGAGATTCCCACCGCCATGGCGGCCCCGTACCTCACGTGGGGGTTGTACGACTCCGAGAGGCTCGTGACAAGGCGCGTGCACTGGTCAGGCGCGCTGTACATCACAAAGCCCAGGCACATGACCGCCGCGCGCCGCACGTCGTTATTCACGTCGGTCACTGCAAAGTGCAGCAGCTTTCGGATGGCCTTGTCGCTGCCCGTCCCGTGGTACGCCATCGCGATGGCCTGCATCCCGCCGTACCGCACAATGGGGTCCTGGTCCAGAGTCATCTGCTCCACGATCCCGTCCGCGCCCTCCTCCAGCCCGTACATGGCCAGGGCGCACCCTAGGCTCAGTCCGCGGATGGCTTTCTCCAGCTTGATCAGCGGCATCTGCTCCAGCATGGACTTGGCCACCTCAGCGCCCTGCCCAATCATGACGAGGCCCATGGCAGTCCCGGCGGCCTCCCCGGTCACGGCGCCACACTCCTTCAGCGGGTCAGAGACCTCGTCCATGAGGGTCATGAAGACGCTCTCGTCTGCAGTGCCCATCATGGTGAGGCCGAGCCCGAGGCACGCCCCGTGCTTGACCACCTCGACGCCCGTGCTGGAGATCCCCGTGTCGCGGTCGGGCCCCTGCGCGCGGCCGCCCGCGGCGCTCAGCTGAAGTGCGGTCAGCAGGTAGTCTTTGATGGCGGCGTCCTTGTGGTTTGAGTGAATGAGGCCCAGCGCGTAGAGCGACCCGCCCTCTATGTACTGCTTCGTCCCGTCCACGACGTCGTGCGGCAGGTACGGCTGCAGCAGATTCATGCCCTCCTTGACGTGCCCCTTGTGCACCACCCCGAGCCCCGCGATGGCGGTGAACTTGGCCCAGTTGGTGGCCCGCCCCATCCAGTCGAGGTTGTTCCTGATGAACCCGTCCACCGTCGTCCCGGCGTGCATCATCGCGTTGCTCATGATGACGCCGCCGTGGCACACGTTGTTGCGGTCCACACTCGACTTCATGAGGTCCAGCACCTGCATGTCGGCGTGATTCTTCGAGTAGAGAAAGCGGAGGGTGAGGTCCACGGGCACCTCCCCGCTGACGATGCGCAGCAGCTTTGCCACGCGGGCCTTGAACTCGTCGCCCACGTCCTCCCCCTTGGTGCTCGCCTCGAGCGCCGCGTGCATGCGCCACATGAAGCTCTGCAGGTCCGTCTCGTAGAGATCAAATGCAATCTGGTAGGCGACGAGGGCGGCGTCGCCCCCCTCCCGGGCCAGCCCGATCAGGACCTGGGCGACGCCGTCCGCGTCGTCGAGGAACATGAGGCACTGGCAGATGGTGCTGTGATCGGGCTCGTCGAGCGTCCGGTACGCGTCGATCAGGACGCGAAACACGCGGTGGCGGTACGCGCGGTTGGGCACCAGCGACTGCGACATGCGCAGGGTGTACTTGAGCAGGGCGGCGCGGGACGCCGCGGGATTGCGCCGCAGCGTCTCCTCCAGTTTGTCCAGCCGGCACGCCTCCAGGGCGATCCCGATGGCGTGGTGGAACTGGCCGGCCCCAAAGCACCGCTCAAACATGCGCTCCACCACGCTCTCCAGCAGCGGGATGAGTCCGTCCGCCAGGTACGCGGCGCCCTCCCCGTCCGCGTCGCCGCCGGGGAGGAGGCCCTCGCGAGACGCCCGCACCGCGATGTACTTGTCCACGCACTTGTTGACGATGGTCTCCACGAAGGAGGAGCGGGCCGTGATGTCAAACAGGTCCTCCGCATAGAGCGCGTACGTCATCGAGTCGTCCAGCTCCCCGAGGTGGTAGAACACCTTGGCGGCCACCAGCGCCGCCAGCTTGCGCTCCTGGAACGACTCGTCCTCGTACATCGTCTCGATCTTCTCGATGCTCGTCGAGAGCTCGGCCCAGTAGTGCGTCGCCATGTCGTCCAGTCGCCGCAACCCGGCGACCTGCAGGGCGGGCTCCGGCTCGTCCAGCAGCGCCAGGGCGCCCCCGGCCGCGCTGCACACCATCGCAGCCGCCATCGCGACCCCCGCGCACTCACACAAAACCTCTTCCCTCTCACCCGCTCCCCCCGCCGTCCGCGGCACTTGTGCCACCGACCGACCCGTCCCCGACTCGCCCAACACCCGACGCCACAAAACCCAAACCGAAAATGCAAAAACATGGCCTGGGACCCACTTGAAGGAATGGAATTGCACACACACACGCACATCGCACCCTGGGCATGGGATGCATCGGCCCCCCAAAAAAAATAAAAATCACGACGTCATCGTAAATGTTCCAGAATTATCCCACTCCAGACTGATGTAATGGGCGTGAGATTAGCCGGTCCACGGACCTTTTGGAACCTCTTGCCGTGTGCACATCCGAATACATGTATGTACAATGTATTATTTTTTTTCTTGTCGGTCAAAAAAAAAAAAAAAAAAAAAAAAGGGGGGGGGGGGGGGGGTGGGGGGGGGGGGTGCGGGGGGGGTTGTGGGGGGGCTGGTGG
>Ga0181573_10002944_pt1 | contig 15420 bp, 14 predicted proteins | sample 101ome_25_FD_148643 | JGI IMG/M metagenome (GOLD analysis project Ga0181573, IMG submission 148643) | Coastal salt marsh microbial communities from the Groves Creek Marsh, Skidaway Island, Georgia - 101409BT metaG (spades assembly) | ecosystem: Environmental > Aquatic > Marine > Intertidal zone...
ATTTCGTGCACGGCATTGCCCCCATAAAGCTGTAAGTCAGAAGCTTAACAATGCGACGGGGCCGATCGAATACCCTTGTAGGTTTAATTTTACGAATTAGGCCGTGACCGATGGATTAATGCGCTGCCCAAAAGCGCGCCGACGGAACACAACAGCATGAGAGACACGGGTTCCAAGAGTCTCCCGGCATACAGGAGACCGGCAATGGCACCCATGGTGGCGGAACTGAGTGAGTGAACACAGCCATAAACGGCGGAGGCCGCTCCGGCCTTGTGAGGATACAGAGAGATTGCACCCATAGAGGCATTCGCTGAGATCAAGCCGATACCAAAGAAAAACATAATAGAGAGGACGGCAAAACCGACAGTGAAGCCGGGTAGATAAAGCGCTAACAGTAGAACCAATCCATTCGCGCCCATACACATAAAGGTGCCTCGATGGAGCGTCTTGTCTTGTCCCCATTTCATCACCAGGCGCGAGCTCAGCAGGCTGCCGATAACAAATCCGATGACAGTCATGGCGAAGGCGAGACCAAAGTATTCGGTTGGGACGTGAAAGACATCCTTGAGGAAAAAGGAGACGGTTGAGAGGTAGATGAACAGGCCACAAAACGACAATGTTCCGGCGATCTGATATCCCAGAAATTGAGGGTTGCGGAGGCAGTCTTTAAACGAGGTCGCGATGTCACCCAAAGTGAGTTTTGCTTTATCGACGTTTTGCAGGCTGCTCGTACCCGTTCGAAATGACGACAGACCGAGGTAGACGAGTAGGGCGAACAGTGACTGCGTGACAAAGGTGAAGCGCCACCCAAACTCAACCGTGATGTAGGCGCCGAGCGTTGGAGCAATGAGCGGCACACTCGCCATAGAGGCACCGGTTAAGGCCATCATTTGTGCGGCTCTGTCGCCCTCATAGCGGTCGCGTATGAGCGCTCTCGCAATAACGGCGCCGCTCGCTGCAGCCGCACCCTGTGCGACACGGGCGATCCACATGTACTCGATGTTCCAGGCTAAGGAGCTCAATAGAGAAAAAGCGACGAAAGTCAGTGTGCCTATGCGGATGACCGGCAGTCTTCCAAATTGATCAGAGAGCGGTCCAAATATCACCTGGCCACAGGCGACACCTAGCATGAACAAACTCAGCGTAAGCTGGCTCTGTGAAATGGTGCTACCCAGCTCAGCCGTCATCATTGGGATGGCGGGAAGGTATAAGTCCGTTGAGATGGGGATAAAGGCTAGGAGACCAGTCAGCGTAGCAAACGTGATGATGTCTCTGCGGCTGTATTTACTGCCTTGAGTACTCAATTAATGGTCGGCACTTCTAACGGTATGACTGGGCAGGTCTCGGGGATGAAAAACTGCCCGTTTTCCATATCCATGAAGTCAAGGCCAATGGCGCTGCCATTTGTCAGCACAGCCACGCGAATCATATATGCCGTGCCAGCCTGCTTTATTTCGACCATCTGGAACATGGTGACGCCTGCGCCAGCCTCTTCGGCCATACGAACGGCTGTGTGCTCCATGTAGGTCTTGGCTTGACCCGGTTCCATGGGGGTTAAGGATTGCTGCAATACATCGCTTAAGCGAGTTTCGATGGCAGATCTGTTTTCGTCTGCCATCAGCGTGGCTGATACAAACGCTCTATCTGTATTCATTGCATTCCCCCCAGGAGACGAGTCCTAAATGCGGCGGCGAGTGTAGCACCAAGTTTAGCGCAATGCGCTAATGTCTCCATCGAAAAGCCGTGATAGACTTCGCGCCCTGTCGATTATGACAGCCGCTCCGCCCGTAGCTCAGCTGGATAGAGCACCAGGCTTCGAACCTGGGTGTCGGGAGTTCGAATCTCTCCGGGCGGGCCATTTCATTCACGGTTACCCATGAAGTATTCATTGGTCTTCGGGGTGCTTCAGGTTTCTAATCGCGCCCTCACAAAGCCTGAGTAAAAAGTTCTGATTCACCCTGTTAAATATTCCTTTAACCCTCCTTTAAATTACTTGGTAATACCCTCGACCCTCGAATATGCCGAAATACGGCGATTTCTGGTATGGTCGATTTTCTTTAGCTAAAAGGGAATTAGCCATGGAGTCCGCCATCTTGCATTTGCCTCTGTATACGGCCTTGAGTGCGGCTTGTTTAATATTGATTCAGATCGCATTGATGTTTTCTGTTATCAAGACGCGAGGAGAACTCAATGTTTTTATCGGTCATGGTGACAGTGAAGCGCTAGAGCGCAAAATTCGAGCTCATGGAAATTTCATAGAGAATGTTCCGACCTTTCTTTTGGGTCTTTTACTGCTTGAATTGATTATCGGCAGCGGTCTTTGGGTCGCCACTCTAGGCGCCATTGTTGTCATTGCGAGACTCGCTCATGCGCTCGCGCTGATGGCAAATTCTGGAGTTACGGCAGGTCGGTTGATTGGCACGTTCGGTACCGTCATTCCATTGCTCGTCATTGCCGGTTATGTGATCGTACTGGTCGTCGGCAAGCTCTAAGCGAAAATCAAAGACGGCCGCGATCTAGGGATTAGACAAGATGATTTAAGCACTTGCTCTGGATCTATCCGGGTAGCCCATACATTTAAACGCCTCCGTAAGGGGGCGTTTTGCTGTGCAGGATTTGAAAAGAGTTCGAAACGAAGCCGGTTAAACCAGCGGGCCGACGTCGACGCTCACCCAGCGAGGTGGTTCATCCTTCAAAAGATTGTGATACGTGGTTCCTTTCTAGGCACTCATCTGGCGCAACTGCGTGTTAGTGAGGGAGCACCTATAAATCGAGACACAATGCTTCGAAATGTTAACTCACAAGGATCAAATACTACTCAGCATTCGTCGCATCCTGCTTGCTGATTATTAAGCCTCCGAGAGTGGATGATCGCTCGGCGATTGGGTTGGGGGTGGTTGCGAAGCTCCGATCAACTGAATTTTAAGTTCAGGTAGAGATTACGTAGGCGGGCGACGGCGCAGACTAGCAACTTATGTTCGCCCTCAAACCTTCGCTGGTAAGATCTGGTTTGCTCGCCAGCTAGCTTTTCATGAATATCGGAAAACGGGAGTGATTCGGTTTGCGTAGTGCCGACATGATTGTGAATTCGCGCTAAAATAACAGCGGGGTCGCATTCAGTACATTCCTCATATGTCATGTAAAGCGGCATCACCTTATGCCGCTTAAGCATAACAACACTCCGTATTTCCATTGTTATAATGGACAGCAAGCACTTCAGAATTGTCAATCGCTGGTATTTAAATTTTTCTCCGGCCTCTATCACCGCCTTCGTATTTTTGTCGATGGAGTGTGCAACTCCCGTCTGGTTGAGTCGCGCGAGCGATATTGCTTGAGCAACAATATCTCGTCTGTATAGCCAAATGATGTGTGTGGGTTTTATCTCTTTGAAAAAGGATTTCGATGATCCGAAAAAGCCTACTATATGCGAGTAAGTAGCCTTACAGCTGAATATGTTATCTGAAACACGATACCTAAGTAGAGCGTCAATATAATCGGAAAACTGATTAACGTTATATCTTTCGGCGACTCGCGTGACGAATAGTGGATTGAACACTTCGCCAGGATCCCCTAGCGTCCCGCTTGATTTCATTAGGTGGGCTAACCTCGAACTACCGGTTCTCGGTGTAAAAAGAATCAATATTCTCTGGGTTGCTCGTGGCTCAGCACTAGCATCGGCTCGTTGCTGGATAAGCTCCGAAGTTTCAGTCGAACGTAATGGAAATTTGTAACGCTTGAACATGCGAGTGGCTCTAATTCAGGTTTTGGTTGGTTATGGAACCCGATTTCTCGCGTTTGGCAATGATCGGCACTCGCCGTCATAAACACAAGCGTGCCCAACAGGCTCGGTAAAAGCAATATATCGTTCGCGAAATAGGTAAGGATTTCATTGGACAGACGCGTCATGTAGGTGACTATGGCAACGCGCATATCGCGAAGTTCGTTTACAATCAGTTTTGCAAAGTAAGTGCAGCTGCCATTGGTGAAGCCATGGTACTCGCAAAAAAAAGCAGGCTTAGATCCAGAGTTTTGGTGTGAAGTCATGAAAGGCGGTGCGGCAGATAGCTTTGTTATGCAGCATGATATACGTTCGATTTTTACCGGCCATTACGATTCTTCTTTTCGGTTGGCGCTCGCGCTTAAGGATCTTGATCTAATTCAAAAACTCACTGGGGATAACGGTACGCGATCCGAACTCATGAAGGTTTGCCATGATCGCTTTCTGGAAGCTACAGATCGGTATGGCGACGGCGCGTGTGAAATTACGGTGTGCAAGCTGATCTAGGGACGCCGGACTATCACTGCGGGTGGCGGGCGATTGGGTGGCGCCCTGGGAGGCAAAACCGTCAACTTGATCGAGCGGTTGCTGTGATTCAGGCCCAATGAGCTTTAAGCGCCCCTGAAGGTGCTCTTGAATTGACAAGTCGCCATGGTGTCTACTGAATGCCACTTAAGTAGTTTAGGTAGAGCCTATGTGTGACGAACACACAATCAAAGATGAGCAAGATCAGTCCAGCAATCTGACGAGGCGCGAGTTCAACACCCTTGCAGCCGGCGCTTCCGTGGCATTTTCGTTTCCTGCGCTGGCTAACCCACTGAACACGGTAGCTCAGGATGTCGACATCCCCACGGCAGATGGTGTCTGCGATGCGTTGTTTGTGCATCCAGCAGAAGGAACCCATCCTGCGGTATTGATATGGCCCGACATTCTCGCGTTGAGACCCTCGTTTCGGGCCATGGCGACGCGGCTCGCGGAAAGCGGTTACGCCGTGCTTTGCATCAATCCGTACTACCGAGATGCGCGATCTCCTGTGGTCGAAACGGGAGAAAGCTTTAGGGACGATTCAACCCGCAAGAAGATTTATCCGCTTTATCAGAACCTATCGCCTCAAACACACGTGCGCGATGCGCGTGCCTTTGTCGATTGGATTGATGCGCAATCCGCAGTCGATAAATCTCGTCCCATTGGCACCATGGGCTACTGTATGGGTGGCCCCATGGTGATGCGCACCGCCGCCGAGCGGGCAGATAGAATAGGCGCCGCTTGTGCCTATCATCCGGTGTCGCTCGCAACCGAGGGGGAAGACAGCCCGCATATACTCATTCCAAAGATCGAAGCCGAGTGCTTGATTGCACTTGCTGAGAACGACGATGAGCAACATCCGGATGATAAAGATGTTTTGCGACAGGCGTTTGCCGCCAACGATTTATCGGCCGAGGTTACCGTTTTTGAGGGTGCGCTACACGGTTGGTGTGTCTTGGACTCTCGCGTGTATAACGAGGCACAGGCTGAAGTCGCGTGGTCAAAAACACTCGCACTGTTTAATCGTGCACTTTAAATACGACACGAAGCTACTAACGAGACGGATCGAGCTCGCCTAACCATGTGTGGGCGGTACACGCTAGTAGCCTCAAATAAGCCTGATCTTGCGAACCTGAATCTGGATATTCCTGATCGTTACAATATCGCGCCGCGCGCTGACGTACTGGTGGAAACAGATCAAGCGGAATTTACCGTCATGTCTTGGTCTTTCTCGCCCGCATGGGCGAATACGCCAATGAATCTTTTTAATGCCAGAGCTGAGACCTTAAATGAAAAGCCATCGTTTAAAGGCGCTCAGCGGTGCGTGTTTATCGCCGACGGCTGGTATGAGTGGCAGCGTACGGTGTCTCCTAGCCGGCCTTGGTATCACCACTCTGACGGTGAACTTCTGCGCTTTGCGGGTGTTTACGAGCCTACTAGTGGCTGCGCCATTGTGACTATCGGTGCGCAGGCCGAAATTGCCCATATCCACCACCGACAGCCACTCCTTTTGTCTGCAGATACATCTGATCAGTGGTTAAACGGGGCCCCTGCGGGTGACTGCACGACGGATATCACCGTCGATTTTTACCGGGTCAGTTCCGCCGTTAACATTGGCAAGGTGAATGATCCGACGCTTGCTCACCCGCTGGATAAATCAATCGTCGAACCCGAGCAGGGCGCACTGTTTGAGTAGGGCTTCTCAGCGCAATTTTGTACTGTAGTCTTTTTGCTCAAATCGGCGTCGAGTGAGCTTCGGTGAAATGCTGTCTAGAGATGGTCTAGAGAGCGGGCTAAATAGTAGCCATCGGGAGCTTCAAGTTTCAGGGATAACTACCATAAAAACGTTGTGGTAGCGAGGGTTTAGGGTTGATACCATCGGCCAACAATGAATAAAAGCTGAGCTTGTAATTCGGCAACAAAACGATGGGGGAAATCGGTATTGAGCGAGCGCTCATTATCCGTCACGGCGATGAAAGCCTCTTTAGAGAAAATCGTAGAACAGACCGCAGCCAAGCACGCCACATCGCAAGGAGGTCTGCTGCCTTGTCTGCATGAAATTCAGGCAGAGCTCGGTTACATCCCCAATGATTATCTAGAGAGTATCGCCAGCGCGTTCTCACTCTCCACTGCGGAGGTTCATGGCGTCGTCAGCTTCTATCATGATTTTAGGACGTCGCCATCAGCTCAGCAGAGTATTCAGATTTGCTGCGCCGAAGCATGTCAGGCATCAGGATCCCGTGAGCTGGAGGCTGGCATTGCGGGGGTTTTAGGCGTTGAGTTTGATGAAACTCACCCGACGGATAACTATCGCCTCGAGCGAGTCTACTGCTTGGGCAATTGCGCCTGCGGCCCCTCAGTACGCATCAATAACGACGTCTATGGGCGTGTCGATCTTGCGACCCTACCTCAGCTAGTAAGTGAGGCAGTGCAGTCATGAAGACGATACTTTACATATCTCAAGATACGACCGCGGTCGCCGTGGGTGCTGACCGCGTTGCGACGGCCTTCGTTCAGGCGGCGCTCAATGCAGAGTTGCCTTACACGCTGGTGAGAAACGGATCGCGTGGCGCCTTTGGTTTTGAGCCTCTGGTCGAGATCGAAATCAACGGGCGGGGTCGCATGGCGTTTGGCTCTGTCTCTGTAGCTGACGTTACTTCACTCGTCACTGCGATTGCCGACGGTGAATACGAGCATCATCCAAATTACTTAGGTTCAGTGGATGATATTGACTGGCTGGTAAACCAGACACGCATTACTTTCAAGCGCTGTGGTGAGGGTGACCCCACTGACCTCGCTACTTATTGTGCACTTGGCGGATACCGCGGACTTGAACGCGCGCTGACACTGTCGCCGCAAGCCATTGTCGATGAAGTCAAAGACTCAGGGCTTCGAGGACGGGGTGGCGCGGCGTTTCCCACCGGCATCAAGTGGCAGACAGTTCTCGATGCGCAGGGCGAGCAAAAATACATTGTTTGTAATGCCGATGAGGGCGACTCAGGCACCTTCGCTGATCGATTGCTGATGGAAGCAGATCCCTATCAGCTGATTGAGGGTATGACGATCTCAGGCTTGGCTGTTGGTGCCACGAAAGGTTTTATTTATCTGCGATCTGAATACCCCCGCGCACAAAAAATGCTGGAGCGAGCCATCGATGTTGCAATGGCAGAGGGCTACTTGGGAGCAGATCTCTGCGGGAGCGGTCAGCAATTTGACTTAGAGGTTCGCATGGGTGCGGGTTCCTACATTTGCGGCGAGGAGACTGCCTTGCTCAATAGTCTTGAGGGAAAGCGTGGGGTTGTGAGAGCAAAGCCACCGCTGCCTGCCATCGAAGGGCTTTTTGGTAAGCCGACGGTGGTGAACAATGTCCTGACCCTGGCTTCTGTTAGCTCGATTTTGGCCGATGGCGGCGCTGAGTATGCGCGGCACGGCGTTGATCGTTCAAAGGGAACCATGCCTTTGCAGCTCGCTGGAAACATCAAAAATGGCGGCTTGATTGAGGTTCCTTTTGGTATTTCGCTCGACAAAGTCATTAACGAATGGGGCGGTGGTACCCGCTCAGGGCGTCCGGTCCGCGCGGTACAGGTGGGTGGCCCGCTTGGTGCTTACCTTTCTAGCGATCAGCTGGACGTGCCCCTGACCTACGAGGCTCTGGCCGAGCTTGGCGGGATGCTTGGACACGGCGGTATTGTTGTTTTTGACGACACTGTAGATATGGCTAAACAGGCTCATTTCGCGATGGATTTTTGCGCAAAAGAGTCTTGCGGCAAGTGCACGCCCTGCCGGATCGGAGCGGTCCGCGGCAGAGAAGTACTGGAGCGGGTGGTCGATAGTACGGCGTCATCGAACGATTTAATTTTATTGCGTGATCTTTGTGAGACGATGGAGCAAGCATCGCTCTGCGCCATGGGCGGTTTGACGCCATTGCCAGTCAAGAGCGCAATGGATAACTTCCCTGAGGACTTCGGGGTAACAGACAACCAGTATGAGGTGGCCGTGTGAACAGTATGGTCGAGTTTTACCAGCCACAAGCAGACTTTGGCACACCCAGTTCAAAGTCCACTGAGCTTGTGACCTTGTCTATCGATGGGCGGGATGTCTCAGTCCCTGTGGGCACCTCAGTCATGCGTGCAGCTTTTGAGGCTGGCATTAAGGTTCCAAAGCTCTGTGCTACCGATACGCTGGAGTCCTTTGGATCTTGCCGGGTCTGCTTGGTCGAAATTGAGGGAAGACGGGGCTACCCGTCGTCGTGTACAACGCCAGTAGAGGCGGGGATGACCGTCACGACTCAGAGCGATCAGTTGGCGAAAATTCGGCGCGGTGTGATGGAGCTCTACATCAGCGATCATCCACTGGATTGCCTTACGTGCCCTACGAATGGCGACTGTGAGCTACAGTCGACGGCAGGCGAAGTGGGCTTGCGCGATGTGCGTTATGGATTCGCGGGTGAAAATCACATCCAGCTTGAGAAAGATGAGAGTAGTCCTTATTTCACGTTCGATTCGTCCAAATGCATTGTTTGCTCACGTTGTGTGCGCGCCTGTGAGGAGACTCAGGGAACATTTGCGCTGACCATTTCAGGACGTGGCTTTGATTCACGCGTCAGTGTAGGGCCTGAGACGAACTTTTTAGAGTCAGACTGTGTTAGTTGTGGTGCCTGTGTCGCCGCCTGTCCTACGGCTACGTTGACCGAAAACAGCATCATCGAGAGCGGAATACCTGAGCACTCGGTGACAACAACCTGTGCTTATTGTGGTGTCGGCTGTGGCTTCAAGGCTGAGATGAGAGGCCAAGAAGTGATTCGCATGACGCCGTGGAAAGACGGCAAAGCGAATGAGGGGCACGCCTGTGTCAAAGGCCGTTTTGCCTTTGGCTATGCGACCCACAAAGATCGCATGACCGAGCCGATGATTCGGGATTCGATTGATGATCCTTGGCAGCGCGTTAGCTGGGACGAAGCACTGACGTTTGCTGCCAGTCGACTGCGTGCGATTCAAGAAAAATACGGCACCAAGAGCATTGGCGCTATTTCCTCTTCACGTTGCACAAATGAGGAAGTGTGGCTGGTCCAGAAAATGGTGAGGACCGGATTTGGTAACAATAACGTCGATACCTGCGCTCGCGTGTGCCATTCCCCAACGGGTTATGGTCTGAAGCAGACATTGGGTGAGTCGGCTGGAACACAGGATTTTGCGTCCGTTGCCGATGCTGACGTGATCGTCGTGATGGGAGCCAACCCCACAGAAGCGCACCCGGTATTTGGGTCGCGCCTGAAGAAACGACTGCGAGAGGGTGCTCACCTTATCGTTATCGACCCTCGTCGGATTGAAATCGTCGGTGCGCCACATGTGCGATCTGATCTTCACCTACCGGTTCGTCCCGGGGCGAACGTCGCGCTGTTGAATGCTGTGGCGCACACCATCGTGGATGAGGGGCTAACGGATCAACGCTTTGTTGATTCACGTTGTGACAAGGTAGCGTTCAGCAACTGGCTGACATTCATTCAACAACCCGAGAACTCGCCAGAGGCGATGGAGGCTCATACGGGCGTGCATGCGGATGATGTGCGTGTGGCGGCCCGTTTGTATGCCACGGGCGGAAACGCCGCCATCTACTACGGGTTGGGGGTTACCGAGCACAGTCAGGGTTCAACGACTGTTATGGCTATCGCAAACCTGGCGATGTTGACTGGTAATATTGGCCGACGAGGTGTCGGTGTGAACCCACTTCGCGGGCAGAACAATGTTCAAGGTTCCTGCGACATGGGCTCATTCCCGCACGAACTGCCGGGCTATCGACCAGTGAGCGATGATGCTGTTCGTGGGAGTTTTGAAGCCGCCTGGGGTGTGACATTGGATCCTGAACCTGGGCACCGCATTCCTAACATGTTCGAAGAAGCCTTGTCTGGAGCCTTTAAAGGCTTGTACTGCCAAGGCGAGGACATTGCGCAGTCAGACCCCAATACACAGCATGTCGAAGCCGCACTTGAGTCGATGGAATGCCTGATTGTTCAGGACATCTTCCTTAACGAGACCGCGAAGTTCGCGCATGTGTTCCTGCCAGGATCTTCGTTCTTGGAGAAGGACGGGACCTTCACCAATGCGGAAAGACGAATTTCGCGTGTGAGAAAGGCGATGGAGCCTCTTGCGGGAAAGGCCGATTGGCAGTCGACGCTGGGTCTGGCTCAAGCGCTTGGCTGTGATTGGGACTACGAGAGTCCCGAGGAGATCATGCGCGAGATATCCGCACTGACGCCAACGTTTGCAGGTGTCACCTACGAGAAAATTGAGCGTTTGGGCAGCATCCAGTGGCCCTGTTGGGATGAGGCGTCCGAGGGTACACCCACAATGCATGAGGAGTCCTTCACACGTGGTTTGGGGCAATTCATTGTTACAGAGTACGTACCAACAGATGAGCGATGTTCACGTCGTTTCCCGCTCATCATGACAACGGGACGCATACTCAGTCAGTACAACGTGGGCGCGCAGACTCGCCGTACCGAGAATTCTGCTTGGCACGAGGAAGATGTTCTGGAAATTCATCCGGAAGATGCGCAGGAGCGGGGTATTTCCGAAGGCGACTGGGTCGGTATTTCCAGTCGTATGGGTGATACGGTTCTTCACGCCAGACTGTCGCAGCGCGTGCGCCCCGGGGTTGTTTATACGACCTTTCACCATCCTGTCTCTGGTGCAAACGTTATTACTACCGACAGCTCGGATTGGGCAACGAACTGTCCAGAGTACAAGGTGACAGCCGTGCAGGTGACCCGTGTTACTCAGCCGTCTGACTGGCAAGAGCGTCAGAAGAGCTTTGATGTGAAACAGCAGCGCTTGGCAAAGGACTCTGTCGTTGGCTGAACATGCGCACAGTGATGTGAGCGAGGCCGATCCGTCGGTAGTGTCGGTGAGCCGCCGCCTCCAGGAGGATGGTGGATCCGTCGAAAACGTTGATGCGGTTGTCGCCGAAGTACCCGTTGCTATGTCATTCAACGGCATTTCGTATGCCGTCATGATGGCCACGCCTTGCGACTTGGAAGACTTCATTCGTGGGTTCGCCATTGGCGAGGGCATCGTCGACAGTGCGCGAGCGATTTTTGATATTGACATAGAGTTCGGTGGCGTCGGCGTCGCCGTGAACGCCACCGTCTCCAACGAAACCGCACACCGTTTGAAGTCTAGGCGCCGATCTATGGCCGGACCCAGTGGATGTGGTCTCTGCGGCATTGAGTCGATCGAGCACATGACCAGAGATATAGTGCCACTGCAAGCTGCCAAGCTGCCGAGTCAGGCTGCACTCGATAAAGCACTCAGCGATATGCGACACAGACAAGTGGTTTCTCAGTCCACATCAGGGGCGCACGCGGCCGTCTGGTGCGATATGGACGGCAGTATCGTTGCACTGAGAGAAGACGTGGGGAGGCACAATGCGCTCGACAAACTCATTGGCTGGCATAGTTCGGAACCAGCTGACGGGTTCGTCCTGGTGAGCAGTCGCGCAAGCTATGAGATGGTGGCAAAAGCAGCAACGGCAGGCGTTGGCGTGCTGACGGCGGTCTCGGCACCGACCTCTATGGCGATAGAGACAGCGAGGGCCGCTAACCTCAAGCTCATCGCGTTTGCATCAAACGGCCGGCACGCTCTGTATTCATAGCCAGATCGGTATCGGGACCTATCTAAACTGAACTTGTCTTTGAGCTGACCTTGGCGAGTCCTGGCGCAGTTGTGTTAGCGCAGTTGTGGTAAAACGATAGTCGAATTAATTGATGAGACATTGCAAGGCATGATATCCGTAACTCAGCTCCATGACGGTCGTCGTCTCCGGAGTGAGAGAAGCCGAAAAGCTATGATTGACGCTGCTCTCGAACTGATCGAGGACGGTAACTATGCGCCCACGGCTAAGCAGATCTCTGCGCGCGCCGGTGTAGGTATCCGCTCCTTCTTTCGCCAATTCGAAGATATGGACCAGTTCTTTGCCGCGGTGGACGAACATACGGTTGGGTCCTTTTGGGAGAGTTTTCTTCATGAGGGCGATCGAGAGGGGGCACTGACCGAGCGTCTCGATTCGATTGTGGCGACCTATGCCAAGGCATTTGAAGAGCATCGCTCACTGTTACTCGCGACAAAGTCTCTGCGCTGGAGTTCTCGGGTTTTGAAGGAGAACTATGAGCGCTACCAACAGGTCTCCAGAGCGAATAAGGAGCGATGGCTGCCAGAAATCAGTCAGCTTCCTGCGGACGAAAGAGAGTTGGCCGACGCGTATTTGTCGTTCGAGATGTGGCATCGTCTGCGTGAAATTCAAGGTTTGTCATGCAGCGCCGCACAAACCGCAGTTCTGAAGGCCCTGACACGACTGCTTAACCCCAAAGGCTAAGTCTCTACTCACCGCGGTAGTTATTGACCAGCAGACTGAAAGGAACTTGATTTGGCACATTATGTGCCATATCTTTTTTGGGACGATTCGTACATATTTTGTACCCATGCTCAAACCAATAACAACACTACCCCGGGGGCGTCATGTCACAGCAATTTAAGGACCAAGGTGGAGCGGCAACCATGGACCCATCGCCATTGGCGCGTCGTCTAACCTCGAATCTTGCCAGTTACTTGAACAGCGAAAAAAAACTGATAAAACGCCGAATTAAAGCGGAAAAGGCGAGGAAGAAGGAGGGGCGACCCCATGTCGTTGATTACTTTCATCAAGTGGAAGATGGCTACAGTCACCTCGCGAGTCAGGTGCTGGAACAGTTTTCCCAGCGCTATGACATTGAATTGCGATGCCACATCGTTGGTGGCCCTGAAGGTAAGAATGCGCCAGACGCTGCGTTACTGCTGAAGCTCTCGCAATACGATTCGGCGCTCATCGCCAATGAGTACGGACTGAACTTTCCAAGAGGCAGTAATCCTCCCAGTCCAGAGACCGTAAATCAGGCGAATGCAGTGTTAGCAAACGTGCCTCAAGCGGAGCTCCCAAGGCTCATGGCAACAGTGGGCGACGCGCTGTGGTCTGGTGATGAGGCGGCACTCGCCACACTGACTGATCAGCATGGTTGTGCCTCACCCGAGGACACCGAGGCGAGGTTGAATGCAGCCGCGGCCTTGCGCGCTCAGCTGAAACACTATTCCGGTGCTATGTTCCACTATGAAGGTGAGTGGTATTGGGGGGTCGATAGGCTTCACTACCTGGAGGCGCGCCTCGCAGACCTAGGTGCAGACCACCAGTCAGATCAGCCTTACATCACGCAATGTCCTGAGGTATCGGTCGAGGGCGTGGACAATGCATCCGATCTGACACTCGAGTTTTTCCCCTCGCTGCGCAGCCCTTACAGCTCGATTGTGTTTGATGAAACCATCGAGCTTGCAGAAAAGGCGGGCGTCAAGTTGTCGATGCGCCCGGTCTTGCCGATGGTGATGCGTGGTGTGCCTGCTACTCGTGAAAAGGGTATGTACATCTTCTCCGATACCGCCCGAGAGGCCCGCAGGCGCGGCGTTGCTTACGGCAACATGTATGACCCCATCGGTAACCCGGTGAGGCGCTGCTACTCGCTGTATCCCTGGGCCGTCAGTAAAGGAAGGGGGAATGAACTCCTATCCAGCTTCTTAAAACATGCATTCGCGCTGGGTGTTAACACCAATAACAATCGCGGTCTCAAGCGAGTTGTCGAGTCCGCTGGTCTGAGCTGGAGCGAGGCGAAAACACATCTGGGTGAGACGGAGTGGGAGGCATTACTCGAAACGAATCGTCTCTCAATGTACGAGGGCGGTTTGTGGGGCGTTCCCAGCTATCGACTGATTGATGCGCAGGGACAAACCCACTTAGAAATTTGGGGCCAAGACCGGCTGTGGTTAGTCGCCAGGGAAATCCGTCGGCTTCATAGCGCGAGCTAGCGGGTCAACGGCAGCATTGATGTAAGAAGCCTCACCGACGGGAACTCACCTCCAGAGCAGCGTTACCACCTGAGTATGGGGTTACCCGAAGCCCAGCGCTTTTGCTTCTTTTGCCAAAATAGTGGCGACAGCAGGTTCACCCCGAACGGCCTTAATGTGTGCGGCGAACTTAGGGTACGTGTCGCTGCACACCTCATAGCCTGCATAGCTCGCGTTCACGAAGGGAGTTACCAACGTCAAGTCGGCGATAGAGAACGCACCAAACAGATAACCCTCACTGGGTAACTGTCCCTCGATATAGCTCAGAAGAGGCGGTAGTTTCTTATCTATGATCGTGGCTATCAGTGCCTCGTCGGGGTCTTGCTTGAAAGCACGTGGGCGCATAAACCGCTGAAAAAAGATTCCCGCAGCAAGCTCGGCTACCGGTCCGGATGCGAAATCATCGTACCAATCGGCCATTGCCTTATCCGCTAGATTAGTCGGGTAAAAAGGAACATCCGGGTAGGAGGACTCAAGGTAGCGGCAGATCACTTTGGAATCGCCAAGCGTCAGATCGCCGTCCACGAGCGTCGGAATCTTGCCCAGCGGATTGAGCTTTTTATAGTCCTCGTCACCGGTAAAGGGCATTTGCGTGACCATTTCATACTCGAGGCCTTTGAACTCAAGGGTAATCAATACTTTTCTGACAAATGGAGAGCCGTGAACGCCGTGGACTTTTAGCACGAATACCTCATTTCTTTTTTGTTGTCGCTGATCATCTTTCAGTTTTTTTGGAATGTAACATTTTTGACGAGCGGATGAAGTGGTCTCAGGGCTTGCATCGATTGGATGCAGCGACGAGCATTGAGTGGTTTCACTCCCGTATTAATTTTTGAGGATGCTCCAGTGGCGCAACTGACTTTCTTTTACGATCTTTCTTCCCCTTGGACCTACCTTGCGTTCAACAATGTTCAAGAGGTCATTGCAGAGACGCAGGCCACTGTGTCATGGCGTCCCTTTCTGGTGGGTGGTGTGTTCAACGCGGTCAATCAAAGTGTTTACGCTGCGCGCTCTAACCCAACGGACCCCAAAGTCATCCACAACTTCACTTGGCTTCGCGAGTGGGCGCGTCTCGCGAACTTACCGTTGGATTTTCCGACAGAACATCATCCAGTGAAGTCCGTGTTACCCATGCGCATGTGCTGCGCACTTGAGCACGATCAGGAGGTCCTCAAGGCCTTCACACAAGCCGCG
>Ga0181573_10002945_pt1 | contig 15417 bp, 11 predicted proteins | sample 101ome_25_FD_148643 | JGI IMG/M metagenome (GOLD analysis project Ga0181573, IMG submission 148643) | Coastal salt marsh microbial communities from the Groves Creek Marsh, Skidaway Island, Georgia - 101409BT metaG (spades assembly) | ecosystem: Environmental > Aquatic > Marine > Intertidal zone...
CGTGGCGTCCTCATCTTCCGCGACGTCCTCGTCGTCCTCGTCGTCCTCATCGTCCTCGTCGCCAGAGACGGTTCTGAACGCCTACTTGATCGATATCGGGGTGCCCGAGCAGGACGTGGAGCGGCTGGTCAACTCGGCGGTGGCGTGGCGGATGACGCCGGGCGGCCGGCCGTTGATCGACCGGAGACGGCAGTCCAGGCTGACGCGGAACGTGAAGATCGTCACAAAGTATCTCGTGGACAAGTGCGGGGTGCCACTTGGGAAGAACGGGGTGGCGGCCGTCTTCATGCAGACGCCAGAGCTGATGCTCTGCAAGCCGAGCAACAACGACCGGTGGGACCGGCGGGCGGTGGAGCTGGCGGCGTTCTTGCTGAAGAACGGGCACTGCAATGTGCCAGAGGTGTACCCGGAGAACCAAGAGCTCGGGATGTGGGTGAAGCGGCAGCGGGTGACCCGGGCCGCGGGACAGCTGTCGCAGGAGCGGCTGACCATCCTGGAGCGGATGGGCTTTGAGTTCGGCGACCTCGCGCAGGTGACGGAGGAGTGGGAGACGCGGTTCGATATGCTGGTGGATTGGGTGCTGTGGCACGGCGAGTCTGGGGATACGTTCTCGTGGGATCTGATCAACTGGGGCAAGAAGGGGGGCATCACGGCGAGGGAGCTCGCGCTGTGGATATCGCTGCAACGGGAGTTCTTCAGGCGGCAGCTGCTGCCGGCGGAGGCCGTGCAGCGGTTCGAGGCCGTGTACAGTGGGTGGCGGGACGCGGGAGCGTCTGAAGAGGAGGAGCGGTGGGTGCAGTGGCTCGGTCGGCTCGTCTACGTGATTGAGCGGCGGCGGCTGGCGACGCGCGGGCCGCCGACCGGTCGCGGCAATCCGTTCGCGTCCCAGAGGGCCGGTGGCCTGGGGGGCGCGGGCGCGTCTTCCAAGGACGAAAATCCGCAGGACTCGAGGGCGAGCGTCGCGCGGAAGCAGGTGGTCAACACGGTCTCCTCCAGGCGCGAGGCGGCCACGGGATCGCCCCTGTCGGAGGATCCCGGCCTGCGGTTCTGGCTGTCGAGGCAGCGGTGGATGTGGCGCAAGTCGATTCTTGACCCGGAGCGCGTCAAGATGCTGCAGCTGGCCGGCATCGACATGGATATCTATCCAGCGGATGACTGGAGGCGCACGGCCCACCTGGCCGCCGAGCGCCTGCAGGGCGTGCGGATCAAGCTGCCGTTTGCCGGCGACGAGGGCGACGGCGAGGGCGAGGGCGAACACGATAGCGGTCAAGAGAACGAGAACGAGGAGGCGACTAAACCGGGAAACACCCGCCTGAAGCTGCTCCGATGGGTGGAGACGCAGCGGGCACTGTTTGTCGACGGCCGTATGTCCCCCGGACAGCTGCGGTACCTGACGCTCCTGGGAATCACGTGGATCCTGTCGGACAAGGTGGTCGACGCCGACGACTCCACTTGGCTATCGAAATGGAAGGCCCTCAAAGCGCACCTCCGGACGGAACACGCCGACGCCGTGTCGACAGACGCCGACGGAGGCTCGACGACCCGGGTCGCCGCCGCCACGACCACGACCACGAGGGCGATCAAGGCCGACATGTCGTTCGAGCTGCAAGACTGGATTTCCCAGCAGCGTGCACTGTGCTACCTTGGCCTGCTGGACTCGGCGAGACTGGCCAAGCTCGCGTCGTTGGGCATCGACCTGGGCGTCGCAGCCCCTTCTCCCGAAGAGGCGGCGTGGAACTACCAGCTGTCCGAGCTGTTCGTGCACACGCAGGAGGTTGGACACGCCGACGTATCGGCGGACGAGCGGCCCGAGCTCTGGGCCTGGCTGGAAACCGTCAAGGGCGGAGGTGCCGAGGCGCTGTCGCCGACGAGGATCGCCCAGATTGTATCCTTGGGCGTCAAGCTCTAGGACAGACAGATTCACACATTCGCCTTCTCCCTATGCAAGGAATCAATCGATAGGTAATAGTAGAAAACGAATACGTCCGAGTGCGGGTGGGGTCTCGCGAACGAGAGAAGCGCTGCATTTCTGAGAACCGAATCGCAACGGATCTGAAACAATGTCCGCCACCTCCACGCCCCGATTTCCGTTGCGCGAGCCGCTCCTTCGGGTTCAAGTCTCGAATGGACCCTCTCCCGCTGGATCACCACGTTTGGTGCCGGGCAGTCCTCGTTCGGGATGGATCATTTCCCGAAAGGTGGTGGGCGTCATGGTCACCCTGCTGGCCGGCCTCGTCCTCGGTACCTTTATCTACACGACGGTCAGCTTCTACTCTGTCTATGGTGACTCCTCGTCGTCCGCGTCTCCCGCGTCGTCCTCGACCGCGGTACCCTCGTCCGCTCTGGCGGCCGCCCGGCCCGGCCCCGACGATCGCACTCGCGCGCGCGCTTCGTCGCGTCAAGCCCGTCAGGACGCCAAAGTGTTTCAGCGGTGCCAGCACGACCCGAAAGCCAAACTTCCGGACCTGAAAAAAGTCTACTCGTGGCGGGCGCGGGGCAGGCGTGCACCCGATGGCATCAGCGTCCTGACGCAGCTCTCGGTGGAGCGCCTGTCGATGCTCCGGGCGCAGTGCAGGGTTTGGCCGGCAGAACTCAATGCGGTCGTCTACGTGCCCCTCATGAAAGACTTTGGGGCGATCAGCGCCGACGTGCCCGCCCTCAACGGGACGTCGCTGACCGACATCGCGCACCTGGTCGACCAGTTCTACCAGGATTTAAAGAGAGATCCCAATGGGCATTGTCGGCTCAACATGGAGCTGGTCGTCGAGGAGTTCGACGACTGGGAAGACCCCGCGTGGTCGCTCTACCCGACCAACTCCCTCAGGAACCGGGCGCTGACCATGGCCAAGAGCGAGGCGGTGCTGAGCCTCGACGTGGACTTTCTGCCCTCTCAAGAGATCGCCTCGATGTTCAAAGGTCGTGCGTACGAGGATCTCATGCGTGTGCTGGACCAGAAAATGGCCTACGTCCTGCCGGCTTTCGAGACCAGCAACAGCGGCACGCAGGGGGTCCTCCTAGCCAGTAAGGTGGCCACGGAGGGCAAGGAGGCCATGCTGAGCGCGTTTAGCGGCGGCGACGCCGTCGGATTCCAGGTCGAACAATACTACCAGGGCCACGGGCCGGACGACTTTCCGCGATGGGCCAGTGCCGAAGAGCCGTACCCGATCGAATACGCCAAGGGCTACGAGCCGTACGTGCTGATGGCCAGGCGGTTCGTGCCGTGGTACGACGAACGCATGCGGGGATACTCGCGGAACAAGATCGTCCAGGTGAACCTCCTGGCAGAGCAGCTCGGCGTCAAGCTGCTCGGGCACCACCGGGCGTTTGTTGTCCATTCGCCGCACCCAAAGGCCAGCAACTTCAAGGCGACGAAAACGTCGGGGCAGTGGGAGACGCTGCTCGATCTTTATATTCATATCCGCCGGGACATTTCGCTGGGCGAGTTCGTGCCGGTGGTCGGGTTTGCTGAGAACGAGAAGCTGTGCGGCGCGACGGTGTCGGCGGCCGACCTCCGGGCCCGGATCCGGAAGAAGCTCACGGCGAAGCGCGCCAAGCGGGAGGCGCAGAAGGAGGCAAAGCTGCGCAAACAGGCCGCCGGTGGCTAGTCGTCGCTGGTGGCTATCGATCGACTGAACCGTTCAGTCGAGTTGAACCACTATCGATCGGATTGATCCGAATCGCATCGAGGCGTTCGTTCCCTCGTCATTCGTAACCATTTCATTGCAGTAAAAGAATCGATCGGGCAGTAGATGCGTGCATCATCACCAGCAGCCGCGACGCCCAAAATCGGCCCCGCAACGACGTTCTTTGGACGGAGTCGAAGGGACGGGCGATGGACTGATGCCCGCCAGCACCAGCGGGTCGCTGCAGCCTCAACGTCGGACCGCGCGCTCGTTGTCCTCACGCGCGAGAAGGGCAAGAACGACAAGGTGAAGCAGATGCTCGACGAGCTGGGCGTGCAGTCGATCGAAGTGCCGATGGTGGAGACGACGCCGGGACCCGACGCGGCCCGGCTCCCAGAGGTCCTGCGGGCGGCGTCGTTCGACTGGATCACCGTCACGTCGCCGGAGGCAGCAAGCGTGTTTATCGACGGGTGGAAGGCGGCAGGGAAGCCGGACGTGCGGATAGGCGTCGTCGGGAAAGGAACTGGGAAGGTGCTCGAGGCGACGCGGGAGCCCGCGTTGCGGCCGCAGTTCACGCCGTCCGTCGCGAACGCGGAGCACATGGGGCCGGAGCTGCCGCTGATCGAAGGAGGGACAAATCGAGTGTTATACCCGTCGTCGGCGAAAGCGAGCACGGTCCTGCAAGAGGGACTGGAGCGGCGGGGGTTCGATGTGGTGCGGCTCAACACCTACAACACGGTGACGGTCAAGGAGATCGAGGCGGAGACGTTGGAGATAGCGAGGCGGGCACGCGTCGTGGCGATTGCATCACCGTCGGCGCTGAAGGCATGGGTATCGCATGTCGGACAGGATCGGGCGGAGGAGATGACGATTGCGTGCATCGGGTCGACGTCGGCACGGGCGGCCGAGAAGCTCGGCCTGCCGAATGTGCTGTTTCCGGAGCATCCGGGGCTTGAGAAGTTTGTGGAGACGATATACGAGGCATCTGTTGTTGTCGGCCAAGAATGAATGCTGGTTGATTGAATGAAGAGGGTGACATTTTCCCACTAGCGCCTTCGGCGGTCCCTGTCGCGATCGTCGCGGCGCTTGTAGTCCCGATCCCGATCCCTGCGATCGCGATCGCGATTGCGATCGCGATCACCGTCGCGCCGACTACGATCGCGATAACTCCGATCGCCGCGATTGTCCCTGTCCCTATCGCGACGCGGCGACCTCGACCTGCTGCGATGGCGCCGTTCGCCGCGATCGTCCCTCGGATAGCTGTCCCTCCGGTCGTCCCTGCCCCTTCGGTCGTCCCTGTCCCTGTCCCTGTCCCTCCGGTCGTCGTATCTCTCTCCACGCGGTCGGCTGACAAAGCCGCTGTCCTCGCGAGCCACAGGGTCCGAGGGTCGCCGATCGTCAAACCCGAACCCGCCTCGGCCTCGGCCGCGTCCTCCGAAATCACCATCGCGGCCCCTGCCACCCCAACCGCGGCCTCCATATCCACCGCGTCCACCACGTCCGCCGCCGCTGAATCCGCCGTCGTTCTCGTTCTCGTCCTCGTCCATGCCGATGCCGAGCCCCAGCTTCGGCCCCTGACGCTCCTCGCGCCCACCGTCAAAGCCGCCGTCAAACCCGCGGTCGAACGAGCCGTCGTCTCCAAAGCGACCCCGCCCGCGGCCCCGTCCCCCGCCCCGCCCACGGCCCCGGAATCCTCCTCGGAAGTCCCCCTGGAAGTCCCCGCGGAAGCCTCTTCCTCGGTCGCCGAACGGCGGCCGCGCGCCGCTGACGCGGCTGTTGAAGCGCCCTCGCCGGTCGTCGTCTCCAAAGTCGAGCTCAAACCCGGTGAGGACGATGGTATGGTCCCACGGGTGGCCATGGCGCTGGAATGCCGCCCGTTCGGGCCGCTCGCTCGTGACAAACGCTGCGTACGTTGCGTCGTTCGCCGCGTCGGCGTCCAGCATGGACGCCTGCAGCGACTGGTCTCCAACTGCAGCGTTCTGCTTTTGCGCAAATATGATGTTGTTCAAGCCATCCGACTGGTCAAACGTCTGGATCTGCCCGCGCATCATGAACTCCGACCGATACTGCTTCACGCGATCCTGGTACGCCTTCCAGTCCGTCGTGCTCATCCCGTAGTTGAAGAAGTCGCTCGGGTCGGTGCCCGGCAGCATCCAGGGCGGATCAATCACCGAATCGAGATCGATGCTGAAAATCTCGCCGTGTCCCAGCGTGAGGAACTCCTTGTACTCCTCCGGACTGACTCGCGTCTGCCCAGGCAGCTTCATCGGCAGGCCAGGCTTCCACTCGCTAGGAAAGACCGCGTCTGCCGGATTGAAGTGCCTCGGCGCCTGTGGTCCGCCGGCCCGCGGATCTCTTGGGTCTATCGGTCCGGCAGAACGCGGATCTCTCGGGTCGGCAGGTGCCGCTCTCGGATCCGCCGGCGCTGCCCTCGGGTCCACCCCCGCCCCGGCGCCCGCACCGGGTCGCGGCGGTGGTGCCGACGACTGGAACGCCATGCCTGGAATGGCGCTCCGCGGGATGCCGCCGATGGCCGTCCTCGCCGCCGCATCGCCGAGCCCCGGAATATGCGTCGTCGTCTGCTTTGCCGCGCCTTCGAACGCTGCAGATTTCTGAAACTTCCCCTGCGTCGGCTCGTAGTCCGTCGCGTTGGCGTCGAGATTGATCATCAAGTCGTCGTCCGACGACTCATCGTCGTCAGAGTCGTCCTCCGAGCCGCCCATCTCCACGTCGTCCTCGGGCCCCGCGCCGGCGCCGGCACTGGCGTCGGCGTCGGCTTTCCGCGCGGCGGCATCCTCCTCCAACGCCCGCGCGACCTCTTCGTCCATGTTTGGAGCCTCTAACACGACCTCCTGCTTGGTCACGATTTCCTTCTGGTCATCGTCGGCGTCCGGCTGGACTTCGCCGTACAGCGCCATGAACAGGTCGTCGTCGTCGGCCGCCTTGTCGATCGCTGCGACTGATTTCATACTCTCATCCGCGCCGGGGGCCTTGGCGGTCGCCCCGTACAAGGCCGCGAACTCGCCGTCGTCGCCCCCGTCGCCCCCGTCGTTGTCGGGCTGCGCGGCATGCTGGTCTGACGCTGGCCCCTCTGCGATTTTCGTTTTTGTCGTCGTCTTTTTCGTCGGCTTCGACGCGGCTTCGGCCTCCTGCAGCCGGGCAACAAGCTCTGCCTTCTTCCCGGTGACCGGGAGGCCGCGCTCTTTCAGGAGCTCCTTAAGCTCGGCGACCTTGAGCTTCGAGAAGTCTTCTACCATCGAGATTTTTCTGAACACATTGAGAGCCACGTCCATTACAGGTCGGGGAGCGTAAAGTACCTGTGCCTGAGCGCCCCGCTTGCGCTCAGCCTCCCCCTGTTATACTGGTTCTTTTCCCTGACGAGCCGGCAGACCAAGTCCCAGCCGGCGCCGCCCTGGCGGTCCAACAGCTCAAAGTCGCACCGCTGCGCCATGACCGACGCGTTCCTCCAGCGCGCCAAGTCGTAGTCGCACTGGGCCAGCGCCTGATTGAATCCACGCTGTCCCTGCTGCGACCGCAGCTGCGGCACGGCCATCTGCAGCATCACGATGCCGGCGCTGTAGGTATCAAACAGGTCGGGCCGGCCGTACTGCCACGCGATCGGCGCGGCAAGGGCCGCGAGCAGGGGCACCGGCGCGCTGGGGAAGGTCTTTGGCATGATGACCTCTTCCGGCGCCGAATACCGCGGGTCCAGCATGCCGTAGAGCGGGTTGAAGTTGATGCCGGTGCTCATGTCGCAGGCGGCTCCAAAGTCGATTATCTTGACGCCACCCTGCTGCGTGATCAGGATGTTGTCCGGCTTGATGTCCCGATGCACGATGCCCAACGAGTGCATCTTCTCCATCGCCTTAAAAAGCTTTGCCATGACGGCCTTGATGACGAGCGCGTCCCGCTTGACCGGGTCGCTCTCCGCGAGCGCCTCTGACTTCCGCTGCCCCAAGACCAGCGGACCGAGCGACTCGGGAAAAGCTCCCAGCATTCCACCGAGCGCATCTCCCAGCGTCGAGTCCGTCTCGAACTTCCACACCAGCCACTGCGACCCCAGCGTGAAGTTGCCCTGGAACGTTTCTGCGATAAAGCTGCCCAGGTACTCGGCCATGTACGGCTTGACCAGCGGATGCGCGGCCATCCGGCTGCACAGGTAATCTTCGACGACTCCCGTCTCCGCTGCACCCCGCGCCATGGTCCCCGCGCCCAAAAAGTTTCTTCGAATGCCCTCCCTGTCGAGGTTGGTCTTCTTCAGGACCACCCGCCGCTGCTTCTGCTCCGGCGTCAGCTCCCTCGTCTTCAGGTCCGGCACCCCGTTCTTCTGCGTGCGCAACCCCTCGTACACCTGGCCGTAGTTCCCGTTTCCGAGCCTGTCCCGGATGGTAAAGTCGTTCTCGGAAAACTTGGCGCCCGTCAGCTTGCTCAGCGGCCTCAGCACGTAGAAGTCCAACGCGGCCACCAGCGGGCTCGGCCGCGCGAAGAGCAAATAGTAGATCGCGAAGAGCCGCAGACCGCCCTCGATCGTCGGATGCAGCGTGGCCAGGCCCACCACGTCGTTCACGATGGTGGAGACCACGCCCTGGATCGGCTCGGGGAGGAGCGAGACAACGTTGGAGACGGCCGGGAACAGATCGGCAGCCACGCTATCGACGCTATCGACCAGCGTACTCGCGGCACTGCTGATGGACGCGGGATCGGGAGACGACGCGGTGGACGCCGCGCCGGCCGCGCTTGCCGTCACGACGGAACTGGCCGCATCGATAGACTCCAGTGCAGGCACCGATGGCGCAGCAATCGGGCCCTGCGTGAGGCCGAGATACGACGGATCAAAGACATTCTCGAACACGTCGTCGGCATCGGCGGGCGCAGCGGCCAGGGCGACGAGGGTGCGTCGTTTTGTGGTCGTCGTTTTGTGGGTGAAATGGAAAACGGGGCCACGGGGCGTTTGCAGCCCAATGCTGCTCCTACTGGCCAGCATCTGGACCGATTGAATGACGATGCTGCTATATAGTGAATGATGCGTGGATGCGGAAGGAACCTTGGCCCTGCGCAATTCCGAGAGGTCCCGAGTCGAGTCGATTGATCCCGAGTCCCGAGTCTTTTATCACAGAGGGGCTGACACAACAGAAAACTACAACTTCAAGAGCCTAGGCCATACCGCTGCGCTTTTTGTATGCGGCGATCCATGCCTGCACCTTCTTCACCTCGTCATCAGCGTCAGTCGCCGCGGCAGCCGGGGCCGCCGCCGCTGGCGCAGCGGCCATACCCCCCTCAGCGCCCTCTCCGTTGTTCCCTCCGGCCACTGCAACACCGGCAATGGCCACCAGCACGACTCCTCCGAGCACGACGGCGTTGTTGTTACCCTGCTCCTCGCTCTTGGCCGCGGCCTTGGGCGCGCTCTTGGCAGGCGTGCTCGTGTAGGACGCAAAGCTGCCCACCGATGCCGTGGCCTCGGTCTTGGGCGCCTCCGGCAGCTTGATCGTCGGGGCGTCGGCCGGCAGCTCCTTTCCGTTGATCGACGGACGCGGGGTGGGCGCAGCCACGGTCTTCTGCGGGGCGGCGACAGGGGCACTCTTCTTCTCGGCGGCCTTGGGCGCCTCCACGGCCGGCGAAGCGGTCAGGGACGGGAGCCCGGAGCCTCCGCGTGCCTTGACGGAGGCAAGCAGCTCCTCCTGGTACGACGTGTTGGGGGCCGCACGGGCAAACGCCGGGGCAGGCGAGGACTGGACGGGGTTTGAAGGAGGAGCGGGAAGGTTGAAGGGAGTGAGCATGCGGGTGAACGATGGGAATGACTGCCCGACTGCCCGACTGTCTGTCTGTCTGACTGACTGTCTGCCTGCCTGGCGGCCGGAGCGGCGGGTTCGGCGCAGGGTTGGCGGACGAGTCGAGCGGCGCCGAGGTGCTCTTTTCGGAATTCAGACATGGCGACGACGACACACAACAAGGACGAACCAGCGTCAGCAGAGCCGCGGCGGTTCCGCAGAGCGCCATCTGTGCCATCCGCGCGACCGTCTTGTCCGGGGAGGCCCGGCAGACGACGGACGATTTCGTCCTCGTCGCGCTCAAGCACTTGGAATTCACGGGGGCCCTGCACGCCTTCTGCATCGTTGCGTTCTGGGTGGGTACAAAAATGATGCTCGATCGTTGATTGATGTCAGGAGGAGGATGCGAGAAGGGTGCGGAATCGTACGCCAAGTTTTCCGTCGAGATAACCCGGCTAGATCTCGGATCGGGGCCTCCCTCCCTGGATTAGCCCCGGGCCTCATGGCTTGGGCGCTGGCATCGGGGCTCGCGCCACTCTAACCCTACCCACCTCTTCTTCTCAACCGCGACGAAAATGCGGTAATGCTCTTGATACTTCCTTACTGACTGCGTGAAGATGCCGGCCGACGAGGAGCCAAAGCGGCGAGGTTTCCTCAATCATCTCAAACGGTCCTGGTCCAGAAACAAACCCTCGTCGTCGTCGTCGTCGTCGTCCGCAGCTGTCAACGGCTCCGAACCTCAACCGACGCACCGCCTCGCCCCGCCAGCAAACGAAGACGGCTCCGAACCCTCGTGTCGCGTCTGCTACGGCCACCACGGCCCGCTCCTCCCCAACCACCTCATCGATCCCTGCGACTGCCGCGGCGATATGAGGTACATCCACCGGCGGTGCCTCTACAACTGGATGGAGTCTAGACCGGGAATCGGCCCGACCAAAAATCTGTGCGAGATATGCAAGGCGACGATCGACTCCAAGACCCTGCTGGGACCGCTTCGAGGCGACCAGTGCGATGAGGACGCCCCGGTGCAGATAAACTTCTTCCCGTTCGTGAAATTGACCATGTAGTTGACTCACAGGTACTTCAACACCGCTTGGAGAGCCGGCTCGCCTCGGTCTCCCTTCCGACCGTCGTCGCCGGGCCCGCGACCCCGTCCTCGAACAAATCGACGGTATAGCTATTGGGCTGAATCGTCCGATCGACGCTCGTAATGATCGCATCGACGTACAGACCCCGCCGCCTATCATGATACAGCACGTGCTCGTTCTCCACAAACTCGCCGAGAATGGGATAACTCAGCATGCCGGCCCTCGACATTGCGGCCTGCGCAGCCGCCAGCCCGGGCGCCGTCGTCGCCGTCGTCGTCGTCGTCGCCGTCGTCCCCAGCTGCCTCCCCCCTCCTCTCCGACCGCCTCCTCCCGCTGAAACGGCCCGCTCCTCCGTACCGACGACGCCCCGGACAGCCCCAGCAGCCACCAACCCCCTCCCGCTGCCCATATACGTCGCATACGCACCCTTCAGCGTGCTGTTCAGCTCTTTGAACTCGACCCCGTGTCCTTCATACACATTATGCACCAGCTCATGCAGCATCGTATCGATGACAGAGTGATACTTGCGCAGCCCTCGCATGTCGTCTGTCCGAATCCTCAGCTTGATCTCGCGGCCCTTGTCCACGTTCAACCCCAGCACGCACACCGGACTCACGCCCACGTATCCATCCGGCGGAAGCTCCGACAACACCCCCACCCTCCAGTCCCACTTGTTCATGATGTGCACGATCCCAGGGTCGTTTGCCACGCGCCCCAACAGCGCCTCCACCTCGGCCGCAGATGGCGTCAGTCGAGCAGCAACCTGTTTGGGGTACGCAAACGTGGCCATTCTACCGATCCTCGGATTCGACCGATCCGCCGTTGTCGTCGTTGTCGTGGTTGTCGTCGTTGTTGTCGTTGTCGTCGTTGTTGTCGTTGTTGTCGTCCGCGCCCGCGCCCGTTCACGCTCATACTCCATCGACGGCATGCGGTCGTTGGGCGACGAGGTCGACGCGATTTTCTCAGTCTCACGCCTCGAAGACAGGAGACACGTGATCTTTGCGCCGTCCTCGAAGACAACGTCGTCGCCACCGGCCACGGCCACAGTTCTGCCACGGTGGAGCAGTCGGACGTGGTGCTGATCCAGGTCACCCAGTTCGAGTTCCTCTCGCAAGCGCTGTAGCAGCGCCTGCGGGGTCGCATTTCCGTCCCCACCGTCCCGACCGTCCCCACCGTCCCGACCGTCCCCACCGTCGAGACGGAGTGTCAGCACGCGCTTGGGTTGGCCAGCTCGCACGACCGTGACCGTGACGCGGGCCATTCTAAGAAGCAAAAAATTCACTCCACATTTATTGTCCATTTGGTCGCATTCCAGACAACAGTCTCCTCCACGCTGCTCCTACCTCCAAGTGTAGACATATTCATCCACGAGGCGCGCACGATGAGCCGTAATATGAGCGGACAGGTGGGTATTGAACTCGCCGTGCTGATGCTACGGCTCTCTCTCACGTTCGCTCGTTCGCTCGTTCGCTCGTTCGCCCGTTCGCTCGTTCGCCATGGACAGGACTGGAACCCGGTTGTGCTCAGGGCCAAGCACACGACCACGTCCCAGGCCAGTAGTAAAGGCGCAGTCAATGCTGCGATGCGGAGTGGTACGTGTCGTGTCCGGAGCCATGTTCTCCCCCGCCGCTCACGACGCCTCGCTTTTCCGTCTTCTCCCTCTCTCCGACTTGCAGGCTCGGGCGTCGAGACGTACCAAAAGCAGAACGCCGGGGCGAACGCCAAGGGCCCGGACAACCGCAGGATGTACAAGCTCGAGCATGATTCGGAGTCGTTTGCGCACGAGACGGTGAGCTCGAGTCTGAAGAAGCAGATCCAGTCGGCACGGTTGGCGAAGAAGATGACGCAGGCGGACCTGGCGAAGGCGATCAACGAGAAGCCGCAGGTTATCAACGAGTACGAGAACGGCAAGGCCATTCCCAACCCGCAGGTGCTGAGCAAGATGAGTCGCGTGCTCGGGGTCAAGCTGAAGAAGTCGGGGTGATTGTTGGTGAATTGGTGGTCTTCTTGAAGGTGGTTCCTCCGCATTTAATCGTCGAGATCGTCGCCCCGGGCAGAGTCGCAGAGGACACAGTCGCACTTGACCTCATTACGACGACGAGGACGAGGAAGACGACGACGACGACGCGGCGGTGTCTTGACCGCGCAATCAGCGCGTCTTGCCGTTCAGTCTACAACATGCGGATCGTCCAGATGGACACCACCACACACGCGCGAGCGTCGTTGGCCGCGTCGTTCGCCAGACGGAAGTCTCCAGCTCGGAAGTCTCCCGATCTGTCGTCCTGCTCCGCTCGGTCCTTCCCCGCCCGGCCGTCCTTCGCCCGGCCCCCCCTCCACGCGCCGTCTCACCTCGCTCGCGCTAAGCCAAACTCAAAAAACTCAAAAAACTCAAAAGACCGCCCTGCTCCTCTGTCGTATCTGACGTGTCCGATCGTCATCGAGACGGTGGAGACGCTGACGAAGGAGGAGCCGCTTCCGGCTCCGCTGTGGTCTTCCTTCGCGGGCAGCGTGGGCGGGATGTGGGTCGGTCAGCGGGGCGTGTATCAGCCCTTTACGGGCGTCGCCGAGCCGATCGCGATGGACGGTAAGACCAAGGTGTACACGCTGAGCCAGTGCTGCGTCGAGAATCGGGACACGGTGGAGGGCATTGACACGGTCGTGCGGCACGAGTCCAGTGCGTTGAGCAAGGAGACGCTCGGGTTGCGGATGAAGGAGGCCGGGGAGATGGACTTTTCGGACGCGGACGAGTGGTCCCGGGAGGACCTGGCGCAGTCCGAGGCCGGACTGATCATCTTTGACGGCGGGAGCTACAGCCGCGGGCCGCTCCGGCTATGCCAACCACGTGGGGAAGAGGGAGAGGGAGAGGCGACAGAGGCACCTGACGAGTACCGCCCGACGGATACCGTGCACGAGATCGAGAGCTGCCTGCAGTGGACGGGCGAGGAGCGGGTGCGGGTGCGCGTGACGCTGTCGGCCGAGCTTCTGGAGAACGAGCTGGGACCGGAGCATCCGCCGGAGCTGGACGTCAGCCTGCTGAGGGTGGGCGTGTGCCGCGAGTCGTGGGACGGCATTCCCGGGGCCTACACGCAGACGTCGCAGTCGGCGGAGGAGGAAAAGGTGCAGCTCGACTCGGGAAAGAACCGCATTCTCGAGTCGGAGATGCAGGGATTCTGGAACGAGTTCACCATGACGGGGGAATACGTGCAGGACGTGAGCATGGCGACGGGGCTTCCCGAGACGGTGGTCGTCTACACGTCGCGGGAACACCAGCGCCTGTTCAACATCGGCAACGATTACAGCTCGGCGTCGCTCGACTCTGGGGACATTGACGGCAGCTGTGCGGTGGACGGCGGGACGCTGTGGTTGCCCCACCGCGTCATCTTGCAGGTCAACACGCCCCCCGAGAGCCCCGGCGGCCTCCAGGTCGAGATGCTCTGGAGCCCCCAGGTCGGCAAGTTTGAGAAGGTCACGCGGACCTACGATGGCATGGGCGAGTTCCTGTCCTGCACGTGCAGCACGGCAGTCAAGAAATGACGACGATGATGATCGCGACTCGGCGACTCGGCGACTCGGCGACTCGGCGATTCGTTTCGATACACGTATAGGGTATATATACATCAATTCTTTCCGTTCTTTTTTGTTGTTTCTTGGCCGTTCTTCTTGCGGCCTGACTGGACCGCATCAGCGAAAACCCCTCCGAGTCGTCCTCGGCAATGTCCCGCGCCGACACGTACCGCACAAAGCCGAGCCCCGAACACCGCGGGCACGTCGACATAATCCGGCTCTTCCGCTTCCGTACGACCGGAACCCTCCCCGTCGCCCGACACTCCGGACAGTGAATCTCCCACACGTGCAGCGGCGTCCGACAGAACTGGGTCTCGACATCGCACTCTCGGTCGTACGTCGTGAGCGTGCTACCCTCCTCTGGAATGCCCGGGAACTTGACCAGCAGGTTCATCGTCAGGTGGCTGCGACAGACGTGCAGAATTCCGTCCCTCGACGGCGACGGGTTTTTCGGGCCCACCACCAGAGGCCAGAAATGGCTCCGAGTCGTCGGCGGGAGCGTCCCGCGAGACGCCGCGCTCCCTCGCACTCGAGGACGGTATATGTATGTGACGGTGGTCATCTCGACGACGACGATAGCGCTGCCATGTTTGAATTCTCTCGTTCACGTGTGGTCGGTCAACTTTCTTTTCGAATATCGTTCTGCCACGTACGTCCGATCCAATGGGAGGACCCTAACACGGCTGCGAGTACACACACATACCATGGACGACGGGGATCCCGGGGGTTTGCCGCTTGACCCTGCGATCGGCGCGGCGTTCCTCAGAATGCTCGTAGATGGGACGGTGCGGCAGACATTTGACGCCCACGCCCTGGCCGGGTGTGAGGTGCACGACGTCCGCGCCGAGCGCGGCGTCGTGACGTGCAAGGTTTTCGTGCGGCCCACGACGGCCAACATGTTTGGCGCGATGCATGGCGGTTGCATCGCCACCCTGGTCGACGTGGTCTCGACTGCCGCGCTCGTCACCGTCACGGGCAAACCGGGAGTTTCGGTGAGCCTGGCGCTTAACTACGTCCGGCCTGGCTCGGCAAATAGGGAGCTCGAAGTGCGAAGTACGGTCGTGAAGTATGGGTTGAAGCTCGGCACGATCTCCACAGACGTCGTCGACGTGGCGAGCGGCGAGACGGTGGCTACTGGCACTCACGTCAAGGCAATATCGTCTCGGGAGGCGTCTCTCGAGCATCTCGCGAGCAAGCTCTAGTTCATGAAACAACAACAACTAGATGATGATACGGATAGGGTGCTGTACTTGACTGGGCGGTCTCGGCCTCCGCCTCGACGAGATGGCCGACCCACGGATGATGATGATCGACTGATGGACCAACGTCAGCGGCATCTTCCGTGATTCGTGTATTACACAAACTTGAGCTCCA
>Ga0181573_10002948_pt1 | contig 15404 bp, 10 predicted proteins | sample 101ome_25_FD_148643 | JGI IMG/M metagenome (GOLD analysis project Ga0181573, IMG submission 148643) | Coastal salt marsh microbial communities from the Groves Creek Marsh, Skidaway Island, Georgia - 101409BT metaG (spades assembly) | ecosystem: Environmental > Aquatic > Marine > Intertidal zone...
CTCGATGACCAAGGACCTCGCGATCGTGCGCTCGGTCTACACCGAGGCGATCAACCACGACCCGGCGATCACGTTCATCACGACCGGTCGCGAGCTGCCCGGGCGGCCGAGCCTCGGCTCCTGGCTCAGCTATGGCCTGGGCACGTCGAACCGCGACCTGCCCGGCTTCGTCGTGATGACGCCGCGCTGGAGCGGCCGCCGTGACGCGCAGGCGCTCTACAACCGGCTGTGGGGGGCGGGCATGCTGCCGAGCCGTCACGCCGGCACGGCGCTGCGGCCCGACGGGGACCCGGTGCTGTTCCTGCAGAATCCGAGCGGCGTCGACGCGGCCTCTCGGCGCCGCATGCTCGACGCGTTGGGCCGGATGAACCAGCGCCTGCACGAGACGGTGGGGGACCCAGAGATCCAGACGCGCATCGCGCAGTACGAGCTCGCCTATCGCATGCAAACGTCCGTGCCCGAGCTGAACGATCTCGGCAGCGAGCCCGACAGCACCTTCGCGATGTACGGAGAAGAGGCGCGCCAGCCCGGGACGTTCGCGGCGTCGTGCCTGCTGGCGCGGCGCATGGTCGAGCGCGGGGTGCGCTTCGTGCAGATCTTCCACCGCGGCTGGGACCAGCACGGCAACCTCACGGGCGACCTGCCCAGGCAGTGCCGCGACATCGATCAGGCGAGCTGGGCGCTCGTGCAGGATCTCAAGCAGCGCGGCATGCTCGAGGACACGCTGGTGATATGGGGCGGGGAGTTCGGCCGCACGGTCTACTGCCAGGGCCGCCTGACCCGCGAGAACTACGGCCGCGACCACCACCCGCGCTGCTTCTCGATGTGGATGGCGGGCGGCGGTATCCAGGGCGGCCAGGTCTACGGCGAGACCGACGACTTCAGCTACAACGTCGTCGACAAGCCCGTGCACGTGCGCGACCTCAACGCCACGATCCTGCACTGCCTGGGCATCGACCACGAGCGCCTGAGCGTCCCGCACCAGGGCCTCGACGTGCGGCTGACCGGCGTCGAGCCGGCGCGGGCCGTGCGCGCGCTGCTGGCCTGAGCTACAACCGCCGGAATGACCGAGCCGAGCGGAGCGTTTCCCGACGACGAAGACGGCGCCGTGCTGGCGTCGCTGGCCGCAGCGGGCGTGGACCTGTCCCAGCCGATCGAGGTCGAGTTCGTGATCGACGCGCCCGACGAGCAGGCGGCGGCCGCCGTCGCCGCGGCGGTGCGCGACGCAGGCTACGACTGCCAGGTCGAGCATGACGAGGGCGAAGGCGGCGACGAGGACCAGGGCGACGACTTCGGCCCGTCGTGGGCGGTCTACGTCTCCATGGAGATGCTCGCCGAGCACGCCCGCATCGTCGCGCTGCAGCGCACGTTCACGCAGCTGGCCGAGCCGCACGGCGGCGCCTGCGACGGCTGGGGCGCGCTGGCCTGACGACTACGCCGGCTGCGGCTTCTTCTTGGTCTGCTTCTTGGCCGCCTTGGCCTCGTCGTCGGCGAGCTTCTGCAGGACCTCGGCGGCCCGCTCCTTCTGCGCCATCGGGAAGCCGAGCCGCGCCCGGCTGTCGAGGTAGCTCTTGGCGACCGCGCGCGCGAGGTTGCGGATGCGGCCGATGTAGGCGGCGCGCTCCGTGACGCTGATCGCGCCGCGGGCGTCGAGCAGGTTGAACGTGTGGCCGGCCTTGAGCAGCTGCTCGTAGGCGGGCAGCGCGAGCTGCTGCGCCATCAGCTCGTTGGACGTCTTCTCGTGGGCGTCGAACGCCTGCAGCAGGAAGCCGACGTCGCTGTGCTCGAAGTTGTAGGCGCTCTGCTCGACCTCGTTCTGGTGGAACACGTCGCCATACTTGATGCCGTCGGCGTAGACGAGGTCGAAGACGTTCTCGACGCCCTGCAGATACATGCAGAGGCGCTCGAGGCCGTAGGTGATCTCGCCCGTGATCGGGCGGCAGTCGATGCCGCCGACCTGCTGGAAGTAGGTGAACTGCGTCACCTCCATGCCGTTGAGCCAGACCTCCCAGCCGAGCCCCCAGCAGCCGAGCGTGGGGTTCTCCCAGTCGTCCTCGACGAACCGGACGTCGTTCTTGTTGAGGTCGAAGCCGACGGCCTTCAGCGAGCCGAGGTAGAGGTCGAGGATGTCGGCGGGGGCCGGCTTGAGCACGACCTGGTACTGGTAGTAGTGCTGCAGGCGGTTGGGGTTGTCGCCGTAGCGGCCGTCCTTCGGGCGCCGGCTGGGCTGCACGTAGGCGGCCTTCCACGGCTCGGGGCCGAGCGCGCGCAGGAAGGTCGCGGTGTGGCTGGTGCCGGCGCCGACCTCCATGTCGTAGGGCTGGAGCAGGGCGCAGCCCTGGGCGTCCCAGTAGTCCTGGAGCCGGAGGATCAACTGCTGGAAGGTCAGCATCTCGGGCGCAGATCCTAGAGGCATGTCCGGCAGACGCCAGCGACCGAGGCGGGCCGACCTTCGAGGCGCGACGAGGCCTTGCTCCGATGGCGGCGGATGATGCGGACATTCTGTCTGCCGCATCCCTTGCCTGAGCGGTCGCAGGAGGCCTTCGACCAGTTGATCAGGGCTGCTCCGCAGGCGTATTCTCCTCAGTCGACCCCCGCTCGGCTCGCCCGCCCCACGAGCCTGCCACGCCCCGTCTCCCTCAAGGCTGAGGACTCCGTGCGCATCTCCATCCTGTTCACCTCGCTGGCGGTCACGTCAGCTGCCGCCGGGCTCCGCGCCCAGTGGGTCTCCTACCTCGACCAGAGCAGCGCGCGCGTCACTGCCGCCGCCGGCCTCGTCCTCAACGACACCCAGGAGAAGGACTACGCCTGGGCGGACCTCGACAAGGACGGCGACACCGACCTCGTGATCGTGCGCAAGCAGCCCTTCACCAGCGGCGGGCACTTCCCCAACGTCCTGCTGATGAACGAGGGCGGCGTGCTCGTCGACCGCTCAAGCACGCTGACGACGTCGACCGTGCCGGGCAGCTCGGCGTTCCTGGACGCGACCAATGACCGCGACGTCGTCATCGCCGACGTCAACGGCGACGGCTGGGACGACGTGATCACCGCGACGACGCTGACGGCGTCGATGCCGGAGTACATCCGTGCGAACCGCGTCTACATCAACCTGGGCGAGCAGGGCGGCGTGTGGCAGGGGCTGCTCTACGACGACGCCAACCGCATCGACGACGCGCCGTGGAACGGCGAGCACCGGTTCTGCTCTGTCGCGGCAGGCGACGTCGACGGGGACGGCGACCAAGACCTCTACTTCGGGGACTACCAGCAGGGCGGCGGCCGCTCGATGGACATCAACGACCGCCTGCTGATCAACGACGGCACCGGCTACTTCACGGACGAGTCGTCGCAGCGCATGACGGCGGTCATGCTCGAGTCGTCGTTCGGCATGAAGGTCGACATCGTCGACATGAACAACGACGGCAAGCTCGACATCGTCAAGGACGACGCGCTCAACGCGCCGCAGGCGGTGTCGGTCAGCTACAACAACACCGCGACCGAGGGGGTCTTCGGCAGCTACCAGCTCCCCTACGGCAACCAGCCGTACCACTTCAACGTGGGCGACCTCAACAACGACGGCTGGAAGGACTTCATCGTCAGCGACGACGGCCAAGACCAGTACGTGCTCAACCAGGGCGCCTCCGGCAGCAACCCGGCGAACTTCGGCGCGCCGATCGCCTTCAGCTACAGCGGCGGCGGCAACGACGACGGCTTCGGCGGCAACAACCTCATCGTCGACCTCGACAACGACGGCTGGCAGGACGCCGTCGTCGCCGACGTCGACGTCGACATCTCGGGCTGCAACCGGCGCTGCCACATCTACCGCAACCTCGGCAACGCGCCGAACGTCACGCTCCAAGAGCAGATCGTCAGCGGTCAGGTGGTCGGGGGGATCACGCCCGCCGCGCTGCAGGGCACGTTCGACGTGGCGGTGTTCGACATCGACGGCGACGGCTGGAAGGACCTCGTCGTCGGGCGCTGCACCGGCACGCAGGTCTACATCTGCGATCCGCCGACCGGGCTCGCGTTCGCGTTCAGCGGCGGCCTGCCGGCGATGATCCCGCCGGGCGTCGCGCGCCAGCTGGTCGTCAACGCCTCCTCGATCGGCGGCGTCACCCCGGTCGCGGGCACGGGTGAGCTGCACTACTCGATCAACGGTCAGCCGTTCCAGGCCGTAGCGATGGCCGACAGCGCGCCCGGCCAGTTCACCGCGACGCTGCCGGCGATGCCGAGCTGCGCTGACGACGTGCGCTTCTACGTGAGCGCGCAGGGCAGCAACGGCCAGACCTACAGCGACCCGCCGGCGGCGCCGGCCGGCTACTACTCGGCGGTCGCGGCCGTCAGCCTCGACACCGTCTACCAGAACAACTTCGAGCTGAACGACGCCGGCTGGACGGTCGTCAACACCAACCTGACGACGGGCGCGTGGGAGCGCGCCGACCCGGTCGGCACGACCCAGGGCGCGAACATCGCGGCCCCGTTCGACGACGCCGAAGCCGGCGCCGCGTCGTTCTGCATGGTCACGGAGAACGGCGCCCCGGGCGCGTCGGTCGGCGCGTCGGACGTCGACGGCGGCCCGACAGACCTGATCTCGCCGCCGCTCGACTTCGCGGGCACCGACGGCTTCATCAGCTACCAGCGCTGGTTCTACTCCAGCGGCGCGGACGTGCTGGAGGTGGCGGTCTCGGGCGACGGCGCCAACTGGGTCAACGTCGAGACCGTGACGGGCGGCAACAACCAGTGGACGCTCCACCAGTTCCGCGTCGGCGACTACGTCGCCCCGACCGCGACCGTGCAGGTGCGCTTCCGGACGGCTGACGTGTCGCCGGGCAGCATCGTCGAAGGCGGCATCGACGTCTTCAAGGCGGAGAGCTTCAACTGCGAGTGGTGCCAGCCGACGGTCGCGCTCGCTGCGGTCGGCGGGGCGACGCTGTCGATGTGTGGTGACCAGCTCTCGGTCGCCACGCCGAACACGACGCTGGCTGTCGACGGCATGCCGCCGTTGGCCAACGGCCTGCTCCTGTTCGACCTGTTCGCGACGCCGACCCCGTCGCCGTGGAACAGCGGCGAGCTGATCAGCCCCGCGCCGATCGTCCTCGGCCCGGTCTTCGCGAACGGCGCCGGGTCCTTCAGCGCCCCGCTCAACATCGGCGGCCTCTTGCCGCCGGGCCTCTCTGTCTACCTGCAGACGGTCTACGCGGACGCCGCGCAGCCCGGCCAGGTCGGCATCACCAACGGCCTGCGGGTCGAATGGTACTGAGCGGCCTCGGAGCGGGGCGTCCAAGGTCCGCTCCGATCGGCCCGACCGCCCGCCGCGGCGGGCGAAGGGTGGCGAGCGGCGCGATCGGGTAAGCTTCTGGACGCGCGCCCCCGCACCCAGGCGCCCGCCGCACCGGCGGGTCCTGTCGCCATGAAAGGTGGTCTCAGCATGCGTAGCCTCGCTCCCAAGGTCCTGTCCGCGGTCGTCGCGTCTTCCCTTGCCGCTCAGTCGCCGCAGCCCAAGATGGGCGCCCCGCTCGCGGGCCTGACGCCGGCGCAGCTGCAGGCCTTCGAGGACGGCCTGACGGACTTCAGCACGCCGCTGAGTCCGTCGCAGGGGCTCGGCCCGATCTTCAACCAGGTCAGCTGCGCCAACTGCCACAACAACCCGGTGGGCGGCCCCGGGGGCACCAAGGTCACGCGCTTCGGCTACGACGACGGCAAGGGCGGCTTCGACCCGCTGACCGGACTCGGCGGGTCGCTGCTGCAGCAGGGCGCGATCAACCCGGCCGCCGTGGAGATCGTGCCTGCGGCGGCGAACGTCACCGCGCAGCGCGTCACGCCGAGCGTGCTGGGCGCGGGGCTCATCGAGGCGATCCCGGACGCCGACATCGAGGCCAACGAGCTCACGCCGCCGAGCACCAACGTCAGCGGTCGCGTCCACTGGGTGACGCCCCTCGAAGCGCCGACGGGTCCGCAGCGCGCCGGCCGCATGGGCTGGAAGGCGCAGCTCGCGACGGTGCTCTCGTTCTCGGGCGACGCCGCGCAGAACGAGATGGGGCTCACCAACCGCCTGCTGCCGACGGAGAACGCGCCCAACGGCAACCTCTCGCTGCTGACGCTCTACGACAACGTCGCCGACCCCGAGGACGGCCCGGACGCCAACGGGCTGGACTTCATCGACCGCATCACAAACTTCCAGCGCTACCTCGCAGCGCCGCCGCAGACGCCGCGGTCGGGGATGGCGGGAGAGGCCGTCTTCGAGAGCGTCGGCTGCGCCGACTGCCATGTCGGGACGTGGACGACCGGCAACGACCCGGCGTTCGAGGCGGCGATCCGCAACCAGACCATCAAGCCCTACAGCGACTTCCTGCTGCACGACATGGGCGTCGCGGCGGACTTCATCGGTGACGGCGACGCGACCACGCAAGAGCTCCGCACGCCGAACCTCTGGGGCGTGCGCAGCCGCAACGCGCTGTGGCACGACGGCCGGGTGGTCGGCGGCACGCTGGTCTCGCGGATCCTCGGCCCGGGCGGGATCATCGACCTGCACGCGTCGCTCGGGAGCGAGTCGCGGCCGTCCGCGCTGGCCTTCCAGGCGCAGTCGGCGGCCGACCAGCTGGCGGTCGTGGCGTTCTTGGACTCGCTCGGTCGGGCCGAGTTCGACTGGGACGGGGACAACGACTTGGACGAGGTCGACCTCGCGGCGTTCGTCACGGCGCTGGCGGGCGGGCCGTATACGGCGGACGATCCTGAAGCGGTGTTCGACTTCAACCAGGACGGCGTCGTCGACGTCCTCGACCGCGACGCCTTCGCGCTCGTCTACGAGGTGGACTGCAACGGCAACGGCGTCAACGACCTCGCCGACGTGGTGACCGGCGGCTTCGACGACGCCAACCAGAACCTGGTCCCCGACGAGTGCGAGCACTGCCAGGTCGACCTCGGCTTCGCGGGCGCGGGCGCGCTGCGCCTGGACGTCTGCGGCGACGACCTGACGCTCCCCGGCTCGCGGGCGTCGTTCCAGCTCGTCGCTGGCCCCGCCAACGCGCCCGTGATCGTCGTGATCGGCGCGGCCTCGAACCCGACGCCGACGCCGATCGCCGGGACGGAGTTCCTCGTGCCGCTGCTGCCGCTGACCGGCTACGTCGACGCCTTCGTCACCGACGGGGCAGGCGAGCTGCGGCTGCCGTTCTACGGCGGGGGCAACACGCCGACGTCGACCTGGGTGTTCCAGGCGGCGACCTTCGACGGCGTGGGCTACGACCTCTCCAACGCCCTCGAGGTCGTCGTCGGCGCGTTCTGAACGGCGGGTCCGCTGGCCCGCGTGAGGATTGCGTGAAGATGGCGGCGGCGGAGGGCGCGCGCCGCGGCGCTGTGGCACGCTTTATTCACGTTCGCACCGCAATCCGACCATGACGCGCTCCGTTGTCCCCTGCCTCCTCGTCGCGCTCGCCTGCTCTTGCGGCAGCGGCGGCTCCTCTTCTGCGCCGCCGGCGTCCGCTCCAGCGGCGCCGTCCGCGCCCGTCGTCACCGTCGCGGTTACGGCCGCCAACGGGGTCGACTTTGCCGCTGTGGCCGTGCGCGGGGTGTTCGACCTCGTCAACCTGACCTACATCGCAGCGAGCTTCCTGCGGCGACCGGTGCCCGAGGACCCGAACGCGCCTGCCAGCTCGGTGACGGTCTCTGCCGAGGTCGAGGGCCCCGACGGCGGGACCGCTGTCTACACCCTGGACGACCTCGACCAGGACGGCGAGTTCTCGACCGGCGACGTGGTCACGATCGACTTCAACGGCTACGCCGACGGGGACCTGACCCTCGACGGCGTGGTCTTCCTCGAGGACCTCCACGCGCAGGGCCGCATCACGCAGGGCGGCGGCACCTTCCTCGCGGACGCGACGCTGCGCTTGCTCAACCTCGAATACCAGCTGGGTGCTGGCACCTTCGCGCTCAGCGCGGAGCTGCCGTTCCGGCTGGAGAACCGCGAGATCCTCGAGATCTACGATCTCGTCCTGTTCGAGCCTGTGACGGTCGGCACGCTGGAGCTGAAGGCCGGTTCGCGGTGGCTGCGCTACGCCGGGGACGCGGGCCTCGTGCTCGATGTCGAGGGCGCGGCCTACTCGCCGGCGCTCGACGGCGTCGCGGGGTTCGAGACCTCGACGTTCGCGAACCTCAACGAGCTCACGGGCGAGCTGAGCTCGGGCGCGCTGCGGGCGACCGGCACAGAGGGGTCCTTCGTCGAGCTCGTTCCAGAGGTGCCGAGCCCCGCCAACTTCAACTGCTTCTTCTTCGGCATCGGCTGCGGCTTCGAGGTGAGGATCGAGGAGGACGGCGAAGAGGGATTCGAGTCCACGCAGCTCGTCCAACCGACTAGCCTTCTGCCGCAGTAGCGAGCGCGAGCCGCCGGCTCGCCAGGTGCCATGCGAGCTGAACGAGACCCGCTCACCGTCGTCGTCGGCTGCGGCGTGATCGGCCTGACGACGGCGCTGCGACTGCGCGCAGCCGGCTACCGCGTCGAGGTTTGGACCCGAGACGATCCGCTCGAGACGACCTCGGCCGCGGCTGGCGCGATCTGGTACCCGTTCCTCGCCGAACCGCGCGACGCGGTCGTCCGGTGGAGCGCGGCGACCTTCCGTCGCCTGCGCGCGATCGCGGACGAGCCGCGCGCCGGCGTCCGAATGGCGCCGGTCGTCGAGGTGTTCGCCGAAGAGCACCCCGACCTGTGGTGGGCCGAAGCGGTGCCGGGAGTCGAGCTGCTGCCGCGATCGCAGGTGCCGGCGGGCTACCGCGCGGCGGCGCGCGCGACCGTGCCGGTGTGCGACGTCCCGGTCCACCTCGCCTGGCTGCTCGCCGAGCTCGAGCGCGCGGATGTGCCGGTGCTGCGCCGGGCGGTGCGCGCGCTGACGGACGTCTTCGAGGTCGCCGACGTCGTCGTCAACTGCTCCGGGATGGGGGCGCGCGCGCTCTGTGAGGACCCCGAGCTCGTGGCCGTGCGCGGGCAGCTTCTGGTCGTGGACGGCGCCGAGCTGGCGGCTGCCTGGATCGACGACACGACGTCGCGTCCGCGCTACCTGATCCCGCGCGGCGACACGATCGTCGTCGGTGGGACCGCGCAGGAGGGGGACGAGCGGTTCGAGCCGGACGCGTCGGAGTCGGCGCAGATGCTCGCGGACGCGCGCGCAGCGGCGCCGCAGCTGGCGTCTGCGGCGGTCCGGCATGTGCGCGTCGGCATGCGGCCCTTCCGTTCGACCGTACGACTGGAGCGCGAGGCCCGTCCTGACGGCGGCGTCCTGGTGCACAACTACGGGCACGGCGGCAGCGGCTACACGGTCAGCTGGGGCTGCGCCGATGACGTCGTGGCCCTGCTGTCGGATGGACGGCTGCCCTGAGCGGGTATCTTCACACCATGATCCGCGTCGCCGTCGCCTTGTTTGCCGCCGCCGCGCTCGCCGCGCAGGTGCCGCTCGTCAGCGCCAGCGGCGAGAACATGCGGCTGGCCTCCTGGTCGATCACGCCGAGCGCGGGCGGCGGCTGGGCGCTGACGCTCCAGATGGACGACGACAACGGCAACGCTTCGCTGCCGACCAGCTTCCGCCGGTGGTGGCACTGCCAGGTCGCCAACCTCGCGCCGGGCACGCCTTTGAACTTCCGCGTCACCAACGCCGGCTACTCCGACGTGATCCTCCCGGTCTGGTCGCTGTCGTCGGACGGCGTCACCTTCGGCCCCTACACGCGCATGCCGACGAGCGCGGTGCCGACGGTGCAGGGCGGGACGCAGCACCTGTTCAGCGTGACGGTCCCGCCGGGCGTCGTCGCGATGCGCGTCGCGAAGTTCTTCCCCTACACCGTGGCCCGCAAGGACGCGCTGCTGGCAAGCGTCGCCGGCGACCCGCGCGTGCGCAGCGTCGTCTCGCTCGGCAGCTCCCAGCAGGGGCGGCCGATCGAGAAGGTCGAGTGGACGGACAGCACGGTGCCCGACGCCGGCAAGCAGCGCGTCTGGATCCACGCCGGCGTGCACCCCGCGGAGACCACCAGCCACCTCATGGTCGAGGGGCTGTTCGACTGGCTCAGGTCGGGAGAGCTCGAGGCCGAGATCCTGCTCGACCACGCGCTGATCGAGGTCGTGCCCATGGCCAACCCGGACGGCGTCTACCTGGGCAACTACCGGACCAACGCGAACTCGGCGAACCTCGAGGCGCAGTGGAGCGCGCCCTACAACTCCCCTCAGCCCGAGGTGGTCGCGCTGCGCACCGCGGTGGAGGGCTACATGGGGACGGCGCAGAACCCCGCGAGCCACCCGATCCGCGTGCTGCTCAACCTGCACAGCACGCACAACGTCACCTACCCGTTCCACTTCCGACACGTCTCCAACCCGGGGTGGACCGCGGGCTGCACCAGCTGCGGCGTGCTGCCGGTCGTGCACCAGGCGGAGAGCGAGTGGATCGCGGACTTCGCCGCGCGCAGCCCGCTCGTCGCGCTCGGCACCACCGCGAACAGCACGCTCGGCTCGCGCCCCTACGTCGAGTCCATGTGTCACGACCGCTGGACCGCCGCGCCGGGGTGGCTCGGCGCGCCCAACTTCGAGGCGCCGGTGATGGCCATCACTTTCGAGGGGACCTACGCGCGCGGCCCGAACGGCTTCAGCTGGAGCACGGAGGCCGACTACCTGCAGTGCGGTCGGGAGATGGGGCTCGCCCTCTTCGACCACCTCGGCCTCGGGATCTCCGCGAGCGTCGCGTCGTACGGCGGCGCGTGCCAGTCCGTCAACATGACCGGCACGCTCGCGCTGCAGCCCGACCTCAGCCACCTGCTGCTGCTGGTGATCTCCGCCGGGCCGCCGAACGGCGTGGCCGTGCTCGCGGCCGGCGGCAGCGCGGTCCAGGTGCCGTTCCCCGCGCCGTGGAGCGCCTGCACCCTGCTCTCGCAGCCCGACGTCACGGCGGTGCTGCCCCTGAGCCTGTTCGGCACCGCGATCGGGCAGGTCACCGTCCCGCCGGTGCCCGGGCTCGTCGGCTACCTGCAGGCGATCACGCTGTCCCCGGGGACAGGCCTCGACGCGAGCAACGGCCTGCGCGTGCAGAACGACTTCTGAACCCGCGGGCCGCGGTGTTTCGCGCCCGGCGCGACGGCGCTATCCTGCCCGGCGGTGAGCTACCGCGTCGAACTGCCGGTCTTCTCGGGGCCGATGGACCTGCTGCTGCACCTCGTGCGCCAGTCCGAGGTCGACATCCACGAGGTGTCGATCGCCCCGATCCTCGACCGCTACTTGGAGAACCTCAAGGTGCTCCAGCAGCTCGACCTGCAGGACATCGGCGACTTCGTCGTCATGGCCAGCACGCTGATGGAGATCAAGTCGCGTGAGCTGCTGCCCAACGAGACCGTCGAGCTCGAAGAAGAGCTCGACCCTCGCGACGACCTGATCCGGCGGCTGCTCGAGTACAAGCGCTACCGCGACCTCGCGCGCGAGCTGGACGGTCGCGGCGCGCGCCGCCAGCGCCAGAGCAACCTCGTGATGGCGCAGCCGCCCGAGCTCCGCGGCCCCAAGGACGAGGACCTGCTCGACCTCGGCGAGCTCGGCGTCTGGGACCTGACGTCGGCGTTCGCGCGCCTGTTGGACGAGATCGGCAGCCAGCAGTCGCTCGAGGTCGAGGTCGAGAAGCGCGACGTCGGCTACTACACCCACGCCCTGCTCGACACCTTCAAGCAGCGACGCGAGGTGCGCTTCTCCGAGGTCTTCGACCGGCGCGAGGGCCGCTACGGGATGATCGGGACGCTGATCGCGCTGCTCGAGATGATGAAGCAGGGCTACCTGCGGGCGACGCAGGAGCAGTGCTTCGACGACATCAGCCTCGCCTACATCGGCAAGGAAGAGGTGACCGCCGATCAGATCCTCGCGGGGATCTCCTCCGAAGACCTCGCCGAGCAGGAGGCGCAGGACCGCGCCAGGCTCGAGGAGGTCGAGGCCGCCGCGCTGGCGGCTGCGAACGAGCCCGCCGACGAGCCCGCCGACGATTCCTTCGGGGAGTCTTCCGGGGACGTCGAGAGCGACGCCTGACCAGGGCGGTCGCAGGTCCCGACCCCGCGGTGGCACCGGGCTCCAGCCGCGCGCCTGCGACCCGTCGCGGGCGCCGCTTTTGATGTTGGCCCCGCGATGTCGAAAGACACAATCGGACCGGTCGTGACCGCCGGCTCCGCCTCGCCTATGTCCGTATCGCCCCGATCGCTGCTCGCCGGCATCTTCTGCCTCGGCCTGTCGGTCATCATGTTCGAGATCGCGCTGACCCGCGTCTTCGCGATCATGATGTGGCACCACTTCACCTACATGGTGATCTCGATCGGCCTGCTCGGCTTCGGCGCCTCGGGCAGCCTGCTGACGGCCACCGGGCTCGGGCAGAAGGAGGGCGCCGCCGAGCGGGCGCTGGTCTGGACCAGCGTCGGCTACGGGCTCAGCGTCGTCCTGGCCTTCTGCTTCACGACGTTCGTGCGGATCGACAGCCTCGCGATCTGGGAGCAGCCGTCCAACGCGCTGGCGCTGTTCTTGATCTACCTGATCGTGTTCGTGCCGTTCCTGCTCGGAGGGCTCGGCATCGGCTTGGCGCTGACGCGCTTCTCCAAGAACGTCAACAAGCTCTACTTCGCCGACCTCCTGGGCTCGGCGGTCGGCGCGAGCCTGAGCGTCGTCGCGCTGAAGACCTTCGGGAGCTCCGCTGCGGTCGTGATCGCGGGCGTCTTCGGCCTGCTCGCGGCGTTCTTCTTCAGCTTCACGACGCCGCGGCGCTACCTCGTGCTCAGCGTGCCCGGCCTGCTCGCCGGCGCCTGGCTGCTGCTGGGCTTCACGGGCGCTGCGCCGTCGCTGGTCTCGCCGATCGAGTGGCGCGTGCCCTACGCGGTCGGCAAGGAGGCCGTCGCGGTCGAGGCGCTGCTGCAGAACCCGCAGCTGCGCGCCTCGCTCGGCGACGACGCGGAGCTCGTGAAGATGCCCAGCGCGACCGCGGAGGTCGAGGTCGGTCCGAGCATCCCGGGGGCTCCGATGATCGGCGGCGACATGGGCCTCGTCGACGAGCAGCCGATCCTGGCCCGCGCCGTCGGGCAGGACGGCACGGCGCCGACGATGCTCTACGCGGGCGCTGCGGACCTGTCCAAGTTCCCGTTCCTGGACGACACGCAGGCCGCGTCGGCCTACGTGGCCCACAAGGCGTCGGGGCGCACCGGTCAGCGGTCGATGGTCATCGGCGTCGGCGGCGGCGTCGATGTGCTCGTCGCGCTCGCCAACGGTGCGGCGCACGTCACCGCGGTCGAGCTCAACACGGCCATGATCGACATGGTCACCGAGCGCTACGACGACTACCTCGGCGGGCTGTTCACGACCAGCCCGCTCGCGGAGAAGATCGACCTCGTCAACAGCGAGGGGCGCGCCTGGCTGCGCTCGCACGACGACAAGTACGACGTCATCCAGATGAGCGGCGTCGACTCGTACACGGCGCTGAGCGGCGGCGCCTACACGCTCTCGGAGAGCTACCTCTACACGGTCGAGGCGGTCGAGGACTTCTACGAGCACCTCAACAAGGACGGCATCGTCTGCTACTCGCGCTTCATGCTGCGGGCGCCCAACGTCGCGCGGGAGACGCTGCGGCTCGCGAACATCGCAGTCGAAGGCCTGCGCCGCGCGGGCGTCGTCGAGCCCGAGCGGCACGTGTGCGTGCTCCGCGGGGGGCTCGACTGGGCCTCGACGATGATCAAGCAGAGCCCGTTCACCGAGGCCGAGACCGAGGCGCTGCGGGGCTTCGCGCGCGAGCAGGCGTTCGTCGGCCTCGTCTACGACCCGACGGCGGACCGCGACGACGCGATCCTGCCGCAGCCCGAGCACTTCGGCGTGCTGCTGCCGAAGGTCAAGGGGGCGATCGAGGCAGCGACCCAAGGCGCGCAGGCGCGCAACGAGGCCATCCGGGCCTGGTTCGCCGCGGCGGCCGAGGTCGCCAAGGGGACTCCGGCCAAGGAGGTCGCGCTGCCCGAGGCCTTCCGCGCCGGGGACCTCGGCGAGGTCATGCGCGCGCGCCTCTCGGAGCTCCAGCCCGCGATCGAGCGCCAGGCGGCCTACATCACCGGGACGATCCGCGACTTCCGCACGCTGCTGACGTCGACGGGTGCCGACAAGGAGGCCTTCTACGCGGCCTATCCGTTCGACGTCCGTCCGGCGACGGACGACGCGCCGTTCTTCTTCAACTTCTACAAGTGGTCGGGGCTGTTCGGCGACCACAGGAGGTCGCAGGACGGCGGCGTGTTCAACTACCACTCCGACTTCCCGATCGGCCACTTCGTGCTCGGGATCTCGATGTTCCAGATCCTGCTGCTGGCGGCGGTGCTGATCTTCCTGCCGCTCCGCAAGCTCAAGGCCGACGGGGTGCGCACGCCGGGCACGACGCGGATCTTCCTGTACTTCGCGGCGCTCGGACTCGGCTTCATGCTGTTCGAGATCGCGTTGATGCAGAAGCTCGTGATCTTCCTGGGGCACCCGACCTACGCGCTGTCGGTCGTGCTGACCAGCCTGCTGGCTTCCGCGGGGCTGGGCTCGCTCTGGTCGGGCCGGATCAGGCAGGTGCGTCGCTGGCACCTCCTGCTGATCCTGCTGGGCGTGCTGGCGGCCGTCGCCGGCAACGTCTACTTCGTTAACGAGCTGCTGCCGCAGCTGCTCGGTCTCGACCTCTGGATCCGGGTCGTGGTGGTCGTCGCCGTGCTCGTTCCGACCGGGCTGGTGCTCGGGATGCCCTTCCCGAGCGGCATCCGCGTCGTCGAGCAGACCTGCCCGCACCTGATCCCGTGGGGCTGGGCGATCAACGCTTTCTTCAGCGTCTTCGGCTCGATCTTCTGCATCGTGCTCAGCATGGCGATCGGCTTCTCCAACGTGTTCTACGTCGCGGCCGCGGTCTACGCGGTCGGGCTCTTGTTCATGAAGACCTCGGCCGGTGACGGCGCGGAGGTCGTCGAGGTGGACGCGGCGCCAGCAGCAGACCCGCTCGTCGGCGCACAGGGGCAGCCCTGATGGCAGGTCCGACGAAGGCGAGCGACGCGGCGGTCACGGCTGCGCTCCTGGACCTGCCTGGGTGGCGCCGCGTCGGGGACGAGCTGCACGCGGGCTACGAGCTGCCGACGTTCGCAGCAGCGGTCGACTTCACGGTCGCGATCGCAGCGGTAGCCGACGAGCTGGTGCATCACCCCGAATGGCGCGTGGCCTACCGCAGGGTCGACCTGCTCACGACCACGCACGACGCAGACGGCCTCTCCGAGCTCGACTTCGCGCTGGCGCGACGGATCACCGCGCTGGCCACGCAGCGCGGCGCTGTCGCCGCCCGGTCCTAGCCGCGCTCGCGGTCCGCGAGCAGCGCGGGCAGCTGCTCGACGAGCGCGCGCAGGGCCTTGCCGCGGTGGCTGAG